>VTLG01000550.1_pt1 | contig 54985 bp, 51 predicted proteins | sample 4694571 | NCBI WGS metagenome assembly VTLG01 (sample SAMN12604809, study PRJNA352737) | marine metagenome | biome: ENVO:00000447; feature: ENVO:00000209|ENVO:00000569|ENVO:01000036; material: ENVO:00002151; isolation source: viral sequences binned using virsorter ... | reverse complement strand
GCACGAGTCACCGCCGTAACGGTTGACTTGTCGATGGAGAACGCCATCTCAGCGAATGCGTTTGTGGATGTATCACCCAACGCTTCACCTTGTGCCGTTGTCATACCTGTTGCAGATGTGTAAGTACCAGCAGAAGGACTGTCGTTCAGAACGGCAGGGTTTGTCTCTGTAGCACCAACATCGCCACCACCAGTTGTACCGGCGGCGTTCTGGTTAGAAGCACCCTGTTTACCAGGCATTGCTTCGTCAACCAACGCTTCTGCACCATCCGAAGACAGGAACGAAGCCCGCATTGCGAAGATAAGACCCGTTGGCCCAGTCATTGGCTGGACACCACAAATGTCATACGCAATCAGGTTTGGCATTGCACGGCGAACGAGAGAAATCAGAATTGGATCCCAATTGTCAATCGAACCACCAGTGGAGTTAGTAGGAGCGGCTTCCGAGAGGAAAGCACGGTCTTCCATGAGAGCTTTTTCTTGGTTCTCAAGGATAACAGTTGTGACTGCACGGCGATAGGAATCCTCAATCTTAGGAAGATCGGGGTGTTCTAGGACTGGCTGCCACTTTTCTTGTAGATGTTCTGTCTGAAACATTTTTGTTTCTCCTTGTTATTTTTCTACAGTTATTTATAAATTATGCACTTTTTGACCGACTGATTGCCGACATGTAAGCTTTGATGCTTTCAGTCGTATCAATGTCCTGTGCAGTTTCACCATTATCATCATCAATCACGAAAGAACTCTCCCCACCAGTTTTAGGGAAGTAACTTTCCTTCAAGGTATCAAGCTTGGCACGGAAACTATCAGCATCCGTATACTCGACATCCTCTGTAAGCGACTTGAACTTCTCTACTTCAGTAGCAGCTAGGTCAAAGGAAACTTCATTGGTAACCTGATCTCTAGTAAGAGATTCAACCACTTTTTTCTTCTCAACGTTCTCTTCGATCATTGCGTTGAGTTTTTCTTCCAGCTCACTGATCTTCTCAGCTTGAGCCTCTAGAACGTCATACTTTTCGTCGGGAACATCAATGTAATGATCTTCAAACAATTGTTTTAGACCAGAAATGAAGTCCTCGGCGATTTCACCCTTCAGACCACGTTCTACCGCTAATTCATTCTCTTTCATCCACTCTTCAACAACATATCCGAGGTAGTCGTCAACTTTGTCTCCTAACTCTTCTCTGATTGTCTCTTTAGCTTCTTCAAGAGCAACGGCGTAGCCTTCTTCCATACGCACGATTTCAGTACGAATTTTTGATTTTACAGCAGCTTCAAAAATTGTCGCTGCCTTGTCCTTGAACTCTTCAGAGAGGTCTTCACCCTCTACAAGAGCGTCAACGTCCTCTTTTACAGAAATAGACTTGATCTTCTCTTCGATAGCATCCTTCTCAGCTTTGAGTTTCTTCAACTCTTCAGCGGCCTCATCGACCTCTTCTGGATGCATGTCATCTTTCATCATCATTTCATAAGCTGCTTTGAGTTGGACGGCTTTCATACCTTCCATTTTACCCATCATTTCTTTCTTCATCATCTCTTTGGTCATGCGAGCTTCAGAGAGTTCTTCATCTCCTTCTGCCTCATAACCAGCAGCCATGGCTTGTGATTTATTTGGTGTTGGTGTGCCATCGTCTTTACCGTGACCCTTCACCATCTTTTGAGGTTTACCCTCATTTTTTTGTTGATCGTCACCACTGACTTCATCAGCAGACGCAGCTGCTTTCTTACCAATGGCTTTTTCATTACGATCCTCGTCAGCACCAGCTTCGACCTTAGCTTCGGGTGTTGCCCCGCCTAGGTCTTCTTCTGGCTCTTCCTCTGGATTCGCTTTTACTTTTGCAGGAGCATCTGCCTTCCCGCCCGAATCATCGGGCTGACTGGCTTCTTCTAGTTCCGCCAATACCTCAGCTTCAAGCTCCTCAATTGTTTTATCTAATTCGGACATGGAATTGTCTCCTTTTTGCAATTATATTATTTATACTTTACAACATTTTGAGGAATTTGGCGAACTCTAACGCTTCAACATTCGCCTGTCTTTGACGCTGCTTAACGTCAAATTCTGTTTTTAACTTCGCAACATGTGCTTCAACTAACGCACCGTGGTTCCAGACCCACTCTTTACCCTCCATAATACCCTCTACAAAAGCATTTGGTGCAGAAGGGTCGGCCACAATGTCAGCAGCTGTTGCTAGGTAAAAATCATCTCTCACATAATTGGCGCCGTTCTTTTGTACAAGACTTCCCATCCCTCTTGAGGAGACTCCAAGTTTAGCACCTTCGTCCATTAGATTTTTAACAATTTCACCCATTGGTGTAGACATAATCTTTGCCTCACCAATAAAATTTTTACCATCTGGTTTTAATGATGTTATCATGTGTGACACTCTTTCGAGGTTCACGGTTGGGCCATCTGGGTGGCCTAGTTCGCCAAACGCACGTTTCTCGTTGACAAACTTTTTATTATACTTTGCAACTTCCCTTTCAAGGACTTCCATAGGATAAACACGGCCGTTACGGTTCTTCACATCTGCTTGCATGAAGATACCCTTGATCGCATAATTCTTTTTACCGTCTTCTTTTTGTTCGCAGATATATTCTACTTCTTCTACGGCCTCTGAAAATAGTTTTACTGTTTCCATGTCTATCCCCTATGATGTAAAGTTCTCATCTTTACGAAGTTCAATAATCATTGAACCAGAAGAGTTACGCAAACTTAACTCCAAGTCACCAGAAGTTGCACCTGTATTTGTTGCGTTATTAGTAATGGGCCCCGCCGTCCCATCATAATGTCCAGTTCCAGCAAGATTGATTGCGAGAGTATCAGATGATGCGCCTTTAAATTCAATGAACGCCCAGTTCTTATCGTCATCTGTAGGGCCAGAGTTGATTGCCCACCAGATACGAGTGATATCTAATTTTGCACCATTTGCATGGCCATCAAGGCCAGAAGCATCTAAGATATTATTGTTTGAAGAAGCTTCATCATCCCAATTAACCAAAATGGTAACTTTACCACCAGCACCGGAGGCATTAACCACTGTATCTTTTAATGTTCTAGTTGCAACAGCCATCCTCTAACTCCTTAAATCGAAAGCATTTCTTTTTCAAAATATGACAGAAGTTCCTTTTCTGGAACCTTGTATTTCCTTGAAATATCAGATATAGTTTTCTCAAAACTATTTAGGAAATCTGAAGGTTTAGCATCCATTTTAGCAAAAATTTCATCTACGGCGTCCTTTATTTTCGGTGAAAGACGCTTATATTGTTTCGATTTTCTGTGCTCACCCTTCTCTACAACTGTAGATTCATAAATTTCCTCAATCCGTTTCATTTTCTAAACTCTTAACAAATGTTTTAGCCATTTCTTTTCGGCGAGTTTCTAAAGCATCTCCAACCTTGGTCGATATGGCACTGTTAAAAACTTTTTCAGCCTCTAAATTGTCACCGTTTGAAAGTGCATCTACAATTTCTTTACTCATTATTTATCTCCATTTCCGTTTTTCTTTGTTTCAGCATCAGCATCTTTTAACCCTGCATCCGCCTTCGCTTGTTGCGCTTGCGCTTTTTTCAGTTCATCTTCTGGGTCTTCGGCACCGTGGAAGGTATCATAATCATCAGCACCGATAGGAGCACCAGAGCCATCTGAAGGATAACGGGTAACACCATCGCCACCTTGTGGAATTGAGATACCACCATCCATTGGGTCTGTCTCCAGTTCCCTTGCAATTTGATCTCTCATATCATCAATTTCAGAATCATTCATGCGAAGAACATTTTTAAGCACATACTCTTTACTAAAGAATGTTCCGATATAAGATTGAATGCTATCTAAGGCATCAATACGATCTCTTAACAACTCAGCATCTTTTAGTTCTGAAAAATGGCCATCTTTCAAAAAATCATATTGAATATGTTCCTTCATGCTATCCCAATCTTCTAGTGAGATAACGCCTTTCAAAATTAGTTGCGTTTTAAGAATATCACTGAATAAAACGGTAAACTTCTTCCGTATCTTTTGAATGAACTTTGTAAATTTGAGTTCATCTCTGGTAATCTCTGTGGTTCTACCAAGGCTGAAATTATTTTCTGCCTCTAATCTAGAAATAGGAACGTTCAAAGAACGATACAACTTTTGTCTGAAATATTCTATGTCTTCAATTTCACCTAAATTTGCACCACCTGACAGAGTATCAATTTCTGTACCTCTACCACCTTCTCGCCGTGGGAGCCAGAAATCTTCCAACATACTCATATGATTTCTATCGTCTCGAATCTCACCAGTGGATGCATCATACACCAACTTGTTACGATAACGATTCATCACATCTTTAAGATATTGCTCTGCTTTTACCTTGGGTAGATTGCCAACATCAATGTAGAAAATCCTACGCTCGGGCGCTCTCGAAATGCGATAGATAACCAATGCATCTTCAATCATCCTTAGTTGATTTACAGGTTTAATAGCCTTATGAAGATAAGATAAAACCTTTCCACCATTCTGGTCAATGACACCAGATGGGCAATATGCGATTGCATCAGCAGCAATCTTTAGGCCTTGGTTTGCACCACCGTATCCGGCTGAGAAAAGGCCTTTCTCGTTGTAGATATAATACTCGTCAATCTTTTTGATCATATCCACGCCGGTTTTAACGTCTTTGTCTTTTTTAACCTGTCTTGCTTTTTTGATTTTTGTCGGATCAATGTATCGTAGGTCTACAATACCCCTTTTAGGATTTTTACTGTCTATAACTTTGTGGTAAAAAATTCTACCATCGACGTACCATCTACGCATAACGTCATGGCCTTTTTCATCAAAGTCTAAAAGGGACAAGACTTCTTGAAACTCTTTTCTAATTGCTCTTTTGATTTTTTCTGGATAAGGCATCCGGTCAGTTCTAAGAGTAACCGACTCTGATACTTCATCAAATGATACAGCCTCATTAATAATATCTTCAATCGCACTGTCGCATTCAGGCTGTTGTGCAATATCCCTATATCTACGAATGAGGTCTAGTTCTGTTTTTTCTCGACCATCTGTGTCCAGAATTTGGCCAAAGAAACCGCCACCAGCGATATCTATTGCGCCGTCATCAGGAGTTGGGGTGGTGAAAACTTGCTCACCACCCGTATCCTTTTTAACACGATTAATCGTGAATCCGAAAAGTTCAGCCATAATATCTCCTACCTGTTATTTAGTAGGTTTTTAATCACTATTAAAAAACTGCCGGTATCTGACCGCCATCTTCGACTTCAGAGGATAAGAAGTGTGTATATCTCCAAGTAACTTCAAACTCCTCAATTTCGTTTGCACTTTCCATAGCCAGGTCGATTGCGCCAATTGACTGTGGCCATGCATTTACAAATACATACGTTTTTAAAGGCGAATTGTCTCTATCAAGCTGCGTGACTGACAGATCAGCTGTATAGTCAGAATAACTTGTCAGTCCACTTGCTGTTCTAAGATTGTTAATAGCATTTTGCCAACCTTCTAACTGATTACGCAGATCAAAAAGTGAGTCATTATGAAATGTCACCGTCCAAGGATCAGCAAAATCTCTATCACCAGCAATTCTGATTGTTCTTCCACGAAATGGAATTTCAATCTCTTCTATTGCCATAGCTGGTAGAGATGATGCTTTCGCCAAAAACGCACCTTTTTCAGTGTCGAACGTTGGTACACCTGCTCCGCCGGCCGATACTATGCGAACTTCAAATTGGTTTGATCGGGCGCCGCCACCTATCAGCTTAGACCGAAAATCGTCAATTGTTCCAACCATCTGTTTCTACCTCCTTCTAAAACTTACCAATAACTTCAGAGAACTCAACACCTGTGCGAACCGCAACAAAGTTAAGGGTAATGAAGTTAATTGATCGTGCTGGTTTAATGTAAATGTCACCGATAAACTCGTTTCGGTCGATGACTTCACCAGTGTTGTTTGAACCATCAGCAACAACTTGGAAGTCAGTAATACCTCTACGTCCCTGCACATCTCGTAAGAAGGGTTCAACCATATTACGGAACTGAGCCCGTGTAAACTCATCGTTGAACTCAAAGAGCATGTACTTAGCAGCAGTGGCAATTGCCTTTTCAAGAACAAGGAACAGTCGGCGCACGTTAATGCGGTCAAATGCACTTGGTCTTGTTAGTGCTGTCTTATCGCCGAAGAGAACCACACCCTGGCCTGGGAAGTCAACCACAGGGTTGATCCTAGCTTTGTAAAGAATGTCTCTTTCAGCTTGCAATGGGTTGTAGGCAAGTTTAATTGCACCACGAATGTTACCCCGATTATAACCACCCGGCGAGAACCAAGGATCAGCAACTCTATCTGTGTGAGCACACAATCCAGCGATATCACCGTTTAGTGGTACATAACGATACACATCATTGTACTTGTCATACATGTATTTGTACCCGCTATCATAAACCACATAAGAAGATGATGGCAATGTATCAAAAGAATTTTTAACGTTTGTTGTTTGAGTGTTTGAACTCTGAACATTAACAACGGACTCACGAGCAGCTGAAATGAAAGCAACGCAATCTTTGCGAAGTTCTACAAGATCAGTGATCATTGTGCCGTGTGTATCAAACTCATCACCGGCCGTGCCGAATGAAGAACCTGTAACAGTGACCGAAGGGCCACCAAGAACAAAGTTAATGTCATGAAGTTCAGTATTTGCGAAGAGATCGTAAGCATCTTCTTTCTCACCCAAAGTAACAGAATAGTCATCCGTTCCACCTGTAAGACCGTCATATGTTGGTGTATCAACAGCTGTGTAAGAACCAGCGTTGGTATCCAAAATTACGTTGTCTCCAGCGTTTGTTGAAGAACCATCTGTACCATCCAAGATAACAGCACTACCCTCATCAGAACCACTTGAGTCTGTGGCATTCAAGATGACGTTATTGCTGAGATCAAGATCGCTGCCCCAGTTAGTCCCTGCGGCGAGATGATCCATCCAGTAAATTTGAGCTGAACGAGTATAAAGAACTTCTGCATAGTAGTTAGTGCCGCCTTGAACTGTTTTAGCATTTGGATTTTTAGACAATCCAGCATATGTCTCTAGAACGGCAAGTGTTCTTTGTCCAGCGACACTTTCAGCAAAACCAGAAATTTTACCTGTTGTGTCATAAACGACAATGTGTAACTCGTCATTTGTTCCTCGGCCTTCATTTTCTGACCATTCAGATGTGCCGGGAGCGGAATCGAATAAGTCATAGAACTTCCAGCGGCGACGAATGAAAGAGTTGTCAGCAAGAGAAGCAGCAAGTCCTGTACCATTCGGATTATCAAGTTCACGAATTGTAACAGTGTTGTTGGCAGTATCTCTTGCAGTAACTTCGTACTCTTTACCAGCATGTCCTGTAGCTGGTGTTCCGAAACCACTGTCTGTGAAGAACGAAAGTATGTCTCCAACGTTGATCACGTTACTTGCGAGGTCAACATCGTCAACTGTAATCGACGTAGCGCCGCTTGAGGCCGCACCATTAACTTGGTTAGCGCCTGTGATATCTTGAGAGAATGCAGTAGCCGTTGCACAAATCGAAACAGCGAGTGAGTTGCCCCAATCACCAGCACTTCTTGCTGCCCATGGGCCGACACTACCTTGACCATCTCTGAAAGAGTTGGTGTAGTGATCTGCATCTCTAATTAATAGTCCGAGTTCTGAACAAGCGTTAAGCACGCCAGACTCGCAACGCACAACTTTAAGTGCGTTTGAATACTGCAAAAAGTTTGCAGCAGTGAAGAAATATTCAAAGTTATTTGAATTTGGTTCACCAAAGATATTGACCAACTCTGCCTCTGATCCAATGTTAGTTACTGAAGCAACAGGCCCTTTTTCAAAAGGCCCGGCAATAGCACCAATATTTGTTTGGAGGGCAGGGATAATGTTAGTTAAGTCTATTTCTCTTACATGTACGCCTGGCGACACTAAAAAACTCATTTCCTTACTCCTTTTATTAACCGTAGAGTTATCTCTTTCTTTAGTATTATTTATAAAAAAATGTTTTCTAAACCAGTTTTTTATATGCGAGTTTACTTATAAATAAATTTATGAACGAACATTACGAAAAATACAAAGACACGATCAAGAAAGTTGCTAAACGAAACTATCGTCAACGTCTTGTATGGCTCAACGAATATCTAGCCGAAAAGGCCTGTTCACATTGTGGAGAGAGTGAAACAGCGTGTCTGAAGTTCTATCCACACCATAACAAAATTAGAAAACTAACACAAAGAAAAGGCATGAATGAGGAGAGCCGTCAAGAGGTCACCGAACTCATGCGTGAGTCCACGATTGTTTGTTCAAACTGTTTTATAAAACTTGAACATGATATTATAGATATTATGTAGTATTTTACCAATCTGAGCCGTAGTCTCTCACTACGGGATTCCATCTGGTGCCATATTCATCGACTATTTGGCCGATATTTTCTTCCTCAAGACCATCAACAATAAATCCAAATGGTGCCATGTCTTGTTCTAACATGTCTTGTTGTTCTTTCATCATGGTTGCTCGAATGTCTTGATCAGATAGTTCTTTGAAGTATTGTTGGTCTGTAGCCCACGCAAACATAAACAGACATGCTACCAAATCATCATTACATCCTTCATCAGCCTCAAACGACTGTCCTTTGACAATAAACGTTGATAATTCAGTGATAACCTCTAAGTCTTCTATAATAAGTTTATTATCTTCAACTAATTGTTTTAAGTTAGAACAACCAATACGTTTCACAGCCTTAGTTGTTCTTACTCCCAATTGTGCTCGGCCTCCTGAGAACCCACCGCCAAGGACTTGGCCTGCACGGCCACGCATGGAAGCCATAATTAGATTGTCATACTCCAAATCAAACTGTAGAGCATTAGCGACCTGTTCTCCTATGTCATTTACTTCAACCATAACGAAAGCATGTTTGTAGGCCCTCGCTACGTCATATATTTTTGCAGGGAACAACATGGGTTTAATTTCGTTATCTCTATATTTTGCAACAACTTTATATGGTATCTCTGTCACATCTATAACTACAAAAGCAGAATAGTCATTAGAGGTTCCTCTTGACACATCAGCGGTTATCATGTATGTGTGACCATCCTCTGGTTGCACATGTACATCTAAACCAGCGTTGGACTGTATCGGAGCCCTGTATGTCATTTGTTTAAGTTTTGTCGGTGTGATCAAAGTATCAATAGACCCCAAAAACTCACACTCAAATTCTGTGTTAAATTGAGATTGAGAGGTATTTTTAATTGTTTGTTCTTTCCACGCCTCATCACGGCCAGGCACTTCACTCCAATGCACCTCAATTGGAACGTATTCGTTTCTCTCCTCTTCTGCATCTACCCACAACTTATAGAACATATTCATACCGTGTGGGGTTGAAACAATCATCACTTTAGTTGTTTTACCAGAGCTGATTGTTGGATAAACTGAACTAAAGAACTGTTCTGCAACATTTGCTGGGACGTAGGCAAACTCATCCAGAAAGATAATGTTATAAGAACCACCACGAACAGCGCTTGCAGAAGTAGAAGATGCCAGTATTTTACTACCATTTTCTAACTCCAGACTGCCCTTGTTCCAAGACATAACGCCTTGTTGTAACCACTTCGGCAAATGCTCATATGCGAGTTGAAGCCTACCTAACAAATCCCTTGCAGTAGCAGCCTTGTTTGCAAGGATTGCCACATTCACACTTGGATTAAATAAAACATAATGAAGCAGATATGCAATGATCGTAGTTGATTTACCAGACTGTCTGGGTAGTTTGCATATCGTAAAACGATTGTTATGAAACGTCCCTATCATCTCCTTTTGGAAGTCATAGAGCTTAAATGGCACTAGACCCTCATCAAGAGACACAATCATAATATAGTTTTCTACAAAATATTGTGGATCATCCATACACCTTTTGTATTCTTGAAGCTCCTCTTTTGTCCATTCTTGTTGAACATTAGCTTTCTTGAGGTTAGGGTTTCCTAGATAGTTTTGTTCCATAATACTATTTATCGAAATTGTTTAGTGTATTTGTTCATAGTTTCTTGTGCGGCCGTTGTTGCAGGCCCCCAAGATGCAATTTCAGTTATACCATTTTTAAAATTCATGTAACCCCAAGGATGATCTGTATAGTTGACGATGCCATCATCGTTAAATTTTTTAGTCCATTCAATTGCCATACTATCACATTCTGCGAAAGACCAGTGTTCATTTTCCCACAATTCAGAGCCGTCAGGTTCATTTATCCAGTTCCCCTTATCTGCGACAGAGGTCATTTTATACCCATACTCATTTGCATTCTTATCAAATTCACTACTAAATTCACTTGCTCTATTTGTATTAATTCTTAGTGGCGCAATTTTCCAGCTTGTTAAATCCAGTTCTTTATTGTATAAACTTGTTAACCATTCGTTAGATGTTTCTCTTGTCTCATGAGGCAAACCGATAATAAATCCCGAATGTATTCTAGCTTCAGGGCCCCAAGACTTTCTCATCTTACTCACAGTGTCATACACATCTTTTGTTTGTATTCCTTTACCTATAGCTTTCGCAGCTGGGTAATATAGAGATTCGATACCTAAATTGGTGGCAACAATCCCCATATCTCTCAATATACCAATTTGCTCTGGAAATCTATGCATCAATTCTAATCTAAGGTAAGAATTGAATTTTAGTTGTTCTCCAGTGGCTTTCTTAAACTCTTCAAATACACTTTTCATAGCTAAAAGTTTTTCGTTTGTTTCATTAAACGTGTCGCACAAAATATTGTAGTTTGTTGTTCCAAACAATTCATAATTGTGAATTAATTCATTAAAAACTTTATCTCCATGTCTGATATACTTGTCAGTGACCTTTCGGCCAATTAAAGCAAACCCACAAAATTTACACTTAAATCTGCACCCTCTACTAATTTCTAGAGGTAAAGTTTCGTTGGGGAATACAAAATCTGATTTGTGAAAAATATTGCCTGAGTTGTGAAAGTCATACTTCACCTCAAAAGGGCTTGAGTGTATTACACCATCAACCTTTTCACCATTAAAAATATCAACAAGTTGTTTTCTAGCTGTATCCTCACTATAACCTAAAAACAAATGATCTATGGGCAAATTTCTATACAAAAATTCTGATGTAAATCCTGCTCCACCAATGACAATTTTATTATTGGGAAAATCTGATTTAAGATCAAGAATAAAACTTTCTAAATTTTCATCCACAAGTATAGGGCGGCTACCGTCAGATTCTAAATTAAATTTTCTTCTAGCTAAAGTAGGATATAACTCTGGTTCTTTTAAATTGTGTAGATTCAACTTACGGGCGAGCACTTCAATTTTTGATTTCACTGCATAATTCATGAAAGTACCAGAGAAACCAAAAACAGTTTTTTTGTGAACACTTTCTTGTAACCACATCAATAATTGATCTCGTTCTGGTGACCTTTCATTGATTATTTTTTGTATAAAATCAACTACCTTCACACTATATCCTTGATCTCGTAAAATCTTAGCTACTTTATAGGCACCAATAAACCTAGACCTATTAAATGGTGTGAACAGTATAAAATCGTACATAATATTATTTAGATTATGATCTCTTCATAAATCTCAGCTGGAACTTTTTCGTTCCTACGCCAAGATTGACCATCCTCTAGTACTAATTTTATTGATTCTGGATTTTTCCTTCTATTATCTCTGAAGGTGTAGTTATACTCTTCATCGGTTGCCCCAGCCAAAATTTTAATCAAAGAGGGTTCTTTTGTCTTGTCCTTTCTATAGGTTTCATCCTTAATATATTTGTTTATATACTCTTTAGCAGGCTGTTTATATGATTCCCAAGTTCCCTCATGTTTGATATCATGATTTACTATTGACCACTTTTGAAAGTTTTCTGTGTTAAAAAAACTTAATGTGGATTGCCAATTAGGCGTTGTAGTGTATGTAAAAATCATCCGACTATCCACATCCTGCCATTTGAAACAAAAATTCATCCACCAATATAAATCAAAAATACTTGCAATTTCAATCGGTGCAATATCTACATGTTCAAATAATATTTCAGCTAAGTCACCCCTTCTTTTCTCAAACGTGCTGTCATGCACTGGTGGTGCATCTTTGTTAGTTGGAAAGCCATAAATTTCTTCTTTAGTCCATGTAAAAATACTTTCCCAATCGTCCGAATGTCTATGTAAATTTTTGTGCAGCGCATCACTACCAAAACACTGATCCCCGCACTCTCCTGTAACTTTTATAACGCCGTGATCTTCAAACAAAGATTCACTCAACATTTCTTTATCTGATAGGGGATAGTTTTTATCTCTGACTAATTTTTCCCACATCAGAGGAAACTCGTCAATTGAATTTTGGGTGTATCTGATACTCAATATATCAGATTGTGATTTAGTCTCTAACAATGCTATCAAAGCCCCGCTGCTGTCAATACCACCACTCCAAAAGAGCTCTATGGGTTTTCCCAATTTCCATAGTTCTTTAGCAGCATCCATGCAGCACTCTTCAAAAGTTTTATTAAAATTGTCAATAGATGGGATGGATTCATACATCATATCAAAATAGTTACAACTACCCGTTCTATCCACAGGCATGTAAGCTTGAACAATTTGGCCAATTGCAATTATAGATGGTTCCTGACCAAGATCGTCTATCTTAAAAATATCAGGCCTAAAGTATTTTACTTTCATCAAGCGTGCTCCTAACTTCAAAGTTTTCATCAATGTAACGAAATTTACGATCTATCATTTGGTCGCCATGATCTTGCACTAAACTTGCCTGCTTTCTCATTACCAGTGCGTAATCATTTCCAGTGATATCATATATAAATTTTTTCCACGGCATCTTATATTGTGTCCACCAGTTGCCGTTACATTTTTCTCTCCAGTTATTGTTCATAGCCCAATTTTGAAATTCATCAGTATCAAAAAAATTATATGTGGGCATCTTTCTTCCAGTTGATAACCAAAGTCTGTATTTTGGATGTTCATATTTACAAGTAAAGTTAGCCCATGATAGCAAGTCAAATACCGTTTCTATATCTGTCTTACGATTATCATAAATTAAACGAGAAAATTCATACCACGAATCTTTTCTTTCTTTATCTTCAATTGGATTTAAAAAGGAAAATACATCTTTACTTAGAAAGTTCACTTCATCATTTAAAAGCGGAAAAGCTCCCATGTTATAAAAATTTCCCATGATTTGATCACCAAGCTCTCCTGTAACATATATGTTATTGTTATCATTGGTAATCGAGTCAGGAGCCTGTGATTGACCTTTAAGAAACTCTATCACTGAACTAACTTGTTCAGCCTGTATATTATTTTCTAACATCCACTTGTATATGAAGGGGCTTTCATTAGTACTACTTTCAGTATGTAAGACTATTACCCTTGATTGATTAAATAAATGTCTCGCATACCTCCAGATGCCCAGAAGAGCAGTGGAACTATCAATTCCACCACTCCAAAGAACATATATCTTTTTGTTTGATAAAACACCGCCACTATGTTTGTCAGCTAGTTCGCACAATTGAAACACACTATCTTCTATGCACTCCTCAGTAGATAGTGGATTGGCCATCTTAGGAACAGAAGTTGCATTTGGAAAGTCAAGCCTCCCATCATAAAAATCAATTGCCTTAGTTCTATCAATAAGGATTCCTTTCATGTCCCTTTGAATAGAATAGTATGACATATCCATCAAAACTAGGTGTTGAAGATCATTCGATATTTTATCCCTTACCCAGTGATTATATTTAACTGGTAACGTTAACCCTGGCACCTGTAAATTTCCTTCCAGCGTAAACAATTAGTCCACTTGCACCAGCTGTTATGATTGCGCCGGGAGCGATAAACATCCAGCCGCCACCAAATAACATTCCATAACAGAACAATGGAAATCCTAACACAAGCGAAACAATGATGCCCCAGAACATTGAAGGTTCATGAATATCATCATAAAGAACCGCTTGAATAGTTGGAAGTAGTGTGCAGGCTCTAAACGTAGAATGGAACAAAAATAGATGCACTACTGCAAGCCCAGGCGTGTTTGCAATTGCAATCGCAAGAACCGCAAGAGCGACCATAGCAACTCGAGCTCCAGTTATTTCTGATGTAGGAAACCAATCCTTTGATGCAAGACTACTCGCAGCACACATTGCAGAATCACATGTAGATAGAAGTCCACACATAACTGCAAATAAGAACGGATAAACCGCCCATACAGGCAACAACTCTTTGATCACTTCATAGTTGACCAGACCAGCTGGAACTTTCATATCTAGACCAGTAGCAATAAATCCTAGAATACCCATACTGATAGGCACGATGGCAAAAATAGCTGCACCCAAAAGAAATGATTTTTTTAACTTTTCTTTTTTAATACTAAACGCCCTTTGATAGAACATCTGATCACCGAACGGCCCTGCAAGAAGACCAATGCTAACAGCAATACCAAAGGACAGAAAAACATCCAAGTCAAAAACACTTCCTGTCGCACCCTTAGCAACTGTTTCCCAACCACCACCTTCTGATACTGCCCAAGGAACCAATGTAAGACACACAATAGCAATGATCACCATCTGTACCCAATCTGTCACAACAGACCCCTTGATACCACTAAACAGACTGTAACTAAGTGCAATTGCAGCCATGACAACAGTTATAAGTGTAAAGTCAACTCCTGTCATTTTGTGCATCAACATACCACCAGCTAGAAGTTGGATTGCAAAGGAGCTGATAGTTAAATATCCCATCTCTCCCCAATAGAGTTTTTGCACTCTAGGACTTACCTTGTCACGAATATATCCACTAAGGGTAAATCCTTCTGGAACTAACCCCCTAAGATAAGAGGCAAAATATGCAAACAAAACCAAACAAAGAACGTTTGGAACTGTAAACCAAAATAAGCCAGGTATCCCAGCAGTATATGCTTTTGTTGCACTTACAAATAATGCAGGCGCCCATATCCATGTCGCTGCAATACTAAGTCCTCCTGATATCGTTCCAATATCACGATTAGCAACCAAAAATTTATCTGTAGTATTGTAACCTTTTGAGAACAGGTAGGTCATAACCCATATAGCCATTGTGTAAATCACAACCATCATCAATTCAGTCATTATCAATCCTCTATTTTTCTTTTAACATTTTCTGCAATTCAGCAGTACTCCCTACAAACAATGCGTTTGTTACATTTTTAGGTGCGTTATTTGGCACCTCTTTTAGTTTTCTCATTTTCTCTTGAAGGTCACCCAACTTTTCAGTAACTTCAGCCACTTGTTTGATAAGGTTTCCGGCAACTTCGTATGCTCGTGGATGATCCGATTCTTTGGCGAGCTCCAGAATGCCTTCCACTGCATCCGTTCCTCTTTCGACCAAATTGTAGAATTGTTGTCGCTGGTACTCATAATCTTTCTCCACATCTATATTTTCATCACCATAATCTCTACCCTGTTCTATAGGGCTTTTAGTAGGTGGGCATTGTCCAGAATTAACTAAGTCTTGTGCAGGAGTCTTAAACGGCAAGTTTTGAACTACACCGAGCGCTTTGTCAATTTCGTTACTCATATTATAACCTCGTTATTTGTCTGTTCCTGTTTCTGCATCAAAGTTTTTTGCGTCTGTAAAGAATGAAGTAGTTTCATTGAAACCAAAATCATCGTCTGCATCAGCTGTAGTTGGCTCAGGTGTGACAACGAGTCTTTGTTCTCTTGCTGGGATAGCTGTCTTAACATCCGAATACTGATCAACTTGAACTGTCTTAATAATTGAAGTTGAAGTGACAGGCCCATAAAGATAAAATTTAGCACTAAAACTTAGTGTGTAAATAATAGACCGCCTTGCAGAAAATTCTGCATCAGCATAGTCATCCTCATAACTGATACTGTTTAGAATTACTGGAACATCCCTTTTAATACCCATATCAGCCATATCATTGATGGTAAGAGTATAGTCTGGTTGAAAGAATGGCAAGATTTGTTCAACGATCTGTAAAGCATCATCAGAGTTTTTAGATAAAATGTATAACTCAAAACCGATATTATATGGCACTGGCATAAATTGCGTTTCAAGCTTTTTAGAATTACCCGTTTTAGTTTTTTTGAACTTCTGAACTCTATTTAACTTCCTTGATGGATCATACGTCAGATCGTTAATCTCAAAACCAATTCGTGGTAAAGTCACCGCAACTTGTTTTGTTAAATCTGGGTCTTCAGCAAGTCTAGCTAAAAACTTCTGTCGAGGCCCATAAGCTAACGGAACCTTCATTGATTGTACTACAGTTCCATCGTTGTCTCTGCGAACTAGCTGAATGTTGTTGAACATCGTGCCAAAAGCAATCACAACCTTTCTAATTGTTTCATGGTAAAACTGTTGTCCTAACATTATCCTACACTCCCTACATCACCAAACGGATTACTTTCAGTGAAATCTAATATTGTATCATCCAGCTCATCAAACAGTTCATTTTGTGCTGTCTTATCAATGTCGCTGTCTCCTCTGACCCCTTGTCCTAATATATAGGACTCTTGTATTAAGAACTCTCCGGTTTCAAGTAATAGGCTCTCACCAACTGAAGTTGAGTCGTCCTCACCAATAATATTGTCATTGTCTGTCTCGTCTTTCAACAGACCCCTTGTTGTGGCCGTATCATGGATTTGTATATTCTCATTAACCGCACTTGACTGTTCCAAGGTAAATTGATATGCCATTGTGTCAGTTGATAGGTTGTCCTCAATAACATCAATAGCTGTAACACCAGTATCCAGTTTTTCAGAACTATAATCAAATACCTGACACTGCATTTTATAAACAGGTTGATCATCTAATTGGAAAAATGGCTCATGGTCAATTACATATTTTACTTCATATAACTTTGCGAATATTGGATGATATATCAAATCACCCTCAAATGGCCGGTTGTCACCGTCTGTAGCAGTATCCTTTAATAGATAAAAATCCCCTGCAAGTGTGCTAGAGTCTGAAGTTTGATCTATAGTGCCATCTTCTAACAATATAGCACCACCTGTAGTATCAGTCGCAGTTTCTATGGCAATCTGATTAGTTAATTCTCTAAATCTATCTGTGGAAACAACAAATGTTACTGTGCTCATATCTTGCAAGCCAAACTTACTCATGAGAATTTCATCACCGCCAAAACCGTCTAAAGTTTCACACCACATCTCAACTTTTCTAGCGTGAACAAATTTTGATAGAGCGTCCTCACCCAAAAAAGTATCTTCACCGACAGACTGTCTATCAATATAATGACAATCATGCCCAAATATCTGAATTGATTCCTTGACCAAATCCCGATATAAATTTCGTTCAGATAAAATACTGGTAGTGTTGCCTGTGTGAAATGCTGAATTAACCGCCATAAGATTATCCTATCATATAGTTAACTGGTAACTCATATGCAAGTTGAATTTGTTCTTCTAATTTTTCTATCTCTTCCTGAGCCTGTGAGTAAATATCTCCACCATTCATAGTGATACCACCAAGCATCTCAACGCCATTAAACTTAGATAAGTTTGCGCCCCACTGTCTTTTGATCAAAGCCGTAGTATATCTTTTTAGATACATATCGTTGTAAATGTCGGTGAATGAGTCAGGATCAAGTTTTCTGTAACACTCTATAATTAAAAAATCATCTACATCCAGATCATTATTCCAATCCATATCAAGGTAGAGTCTCTGTTGATGTTGGTGAAAACGAATAGGAACTTCACCGACCAAGACATGTTCTAAAAAATCTAGATGTTGAAGTGTCATCTGATATTCCATAATTGAAGTTGATGAAAAATCATATAGGTCATTCAACCGCAGCTGATATCTAAGATCGAACATATTAGCTGTCGCACTTTCCGTTATTGGAAAGACTTGCACAACAGCAATAACCGCATCGGGTGTAGGAATCCATCCATTACCATCCAACCAATCTGCTGTCACAGTGCTATCGACAACATCTGTAACAGAGGTGGTCGAGTTTGTAGCAGCTCTGTCCACATCTGCTTGAGTTAGTTTATGTTTCAGATAAACTCTTTCAATACCATCGTAATGGTATTCTGCAAAATACTGCAAAGCTTCGTCAATACGGTCATCAACTTGATCATCGGACACATTTATGTCGATAACTCCAAAACCAAGAGCTCTTAGACAATATGATTTTAGTGTTGCTTTAGTTGCTGGGACTGCCATGGCACGCTCCTTATCATCTATTTATAAGTATTTAGATGCAATGCAGTTTGGCCCGTACTGGCCATCATCAAACCAATCAGATTGTTGTAAAAATCCAACACTCCTATATGCCGGTAACGCACTTTGTCTAGGAACCGTCCACATCCAGTGGCCACCTTTCAATTTTGCATACTCTAAACACCAAGTTAGTATAACTGAAGAGTATTTTTGCCTCCTAAAATCTGGATGAACCCACAACCCTCTTGATCTCCAATAGTCGAATATACCTTTGGAGTTACTATAATAACAACTATTTACAGCGACTAATTCTTTATTAGATCGGATACCAACAAATGTAGGCTCTGCATCCTTTGCCATTTGTTTGTCTTTACCAAGTTCTTTCTGCAACCAGAACCATGTCCACTCATTTGCTTTTGCAACCCCATTCTTCTTATCAGGCCATAATTCTCTTTCCCACACCTCTTTGATCTCCTCGAAACTTATCTCTTCGACAAAATCAAACATGGTTTTTGAAGCCCTCCCATTCATGTGGTTTGTTGAAACGGTGCGAGAAGTGAACAAACTTTATATCAGAGTGAAACTCGTCACCTAAAAATATATAATCGTTTCCAGTTATTTCTCTGTACTTCCTTGTCAACTGGACATTAAATTTCATCATACTCTTTCCGTAGATTATATCCTCTCCAGTTACCCAACGTGTAAACCATTGAGGCGGCAACACTGTCAATTTTAACTTTTCTTTCACAGAGTCCTCAACAAAATATTGTTCACCATTGACAGGGCCGGTGGTTGTATTATTTAGAATGTAATAACTCTGCCAGTGTTTATAATCTCGCATGAATTTTTCATAGATATACTCGCAGTCAGTCGGATAGTATTTAAAGAACCCGCCGTTGATTTTATAGCCCTCTCTGTCTGTATCTCTCCACCAGCCAGGCATAGCTGCAAACTCTCCTCGTTCAATCGGCCAATCAAATATTTTCTTGAAATCGTTTATCAGTACAACATCAATATCCATAACACAAACTGGTTCATCTATACCAGTTTGCATGGCCCACATTTTGTTCCACTGTAACTTAACTTCTGGGTGATAAGGCTCTCGTATCCAAACAAGTTCGTAGTCTGAAAGTTTATCTTCTAAGTATGTTTCATATTCTGGCCCATACTTATCACCTATTCTTACTGCAAATATTTTCATTAATGTGTATGTAGTAGGTTAGCTATAACCCTCTCTACGTTCTCCGTTGTCATTGGTATATTCATGATCATGTGATCACTCTTGTCAACCCAACTAATAGTTCTATGTGTCATTCTGGTATTTACATAATATGCCCTACCGTGTTCAATCATCAACTTCTTATCATCCTCCATAAACCAATCATATTGTTGAGGCCCGCAGTTCTGAAGAAATACGATTATTCTAAAACAATTTCTGGGTATACTTGGATGATCTCTGTGAGGCGGAAAATATCCACCAGTGTTTGACCGAACAATAAAAGTTCTACCCAACGGCTCAAACGCATCACATATTGGTTGTAGACTTTCACATGAATGATACAACTCTGTAAACTCGTTGAAGTCTGCATCATCTAGTTTTCTTCCAGCTGCTCTGCTGGCCTGTGGCAGACTTGGATTGTCTTGGTGCGTCTTACCCGGCAAGTTAGTGATCGCAAGACCTTCCCTATTATTAGGCCTGCCTTCTTTCGGTAGATAGTTAACCCAATCGTTATCGAATAATTGAATCTCATGCCTATATTTTTCTGGGTCAACATAAAAATACAAGGGTTCAAAAATACCTAACTGCAACAGACCCAACTCATTCATGAGTGTATCTTGCGTAACCTCTCCAGCTGGAAAGTTATGAAGTTTTCTTTTCCCCGCTGGTAAATCTACAACATTATCTACCATGACTTTCTCCTCACATGTTTTTTAGTAAAATCAGTTCCCTTCAGATAATAATACTCCGTATGTTCCTCAAGTAAGTATATCAACCTATCGAAGCTTTTTTTAAGAGTTGATAAATCATGACACGCATGAGATGTGTGATACCCATATATGTTACTAATATCCATAAACACTTTTTTACCTTTAATTTTATCTATAAACCAATCAACATCAGCAGCGAGGAAGAGGGTGCCACTAATTAAATCCCAGACTTTATATTCAATCTCATAGTTGTCATACATTTTTTCTTGCAGAGCTCTTAACTCCTCATGTGTGCCATAAGTCTTAGTTCTTTCATTTAGAGCAGCCCTTTGTAATTGGTTTGGTGTAAGGTTATTGAGAGCTATTATTTGTGAAGAGTTTTTAGCGTATAGTCGTATATCTTCTATGGACATATTCATCTCAACTATGTTTTCTTTTATCTCAATATTTTCGCTACAATAATCATAAAATACGATCTCTCCATCAAAATCTAATCTATCAGCAAAAACCTCACCACTGTATCCGGCCGTCGGTGTTAATATCAAGTTAAAAAATTTATCAGGCAGTTTGCCAAGGGACTCTGTATTTTCGGCATAAAATGTCTCATACAACCTTGTAAATAGAATATGGATCACTTCTATCTACATGTTCTCGCCATCCAAACTGTTTACTGTTTATTACATTCCAATTTTTGTTTTGGAGCTCTCTTCGTTCCTCCATATGTCCATAAGACCAAGACTTAGCAACACGTTCTGCAACCGAAAAATTTGTGATAGTAGGCAAACCTGGCACACATATCCATGACGGTGTGTAGTCATCATGAAAGTTATCGTTTGCCCTATCATACTTTTCCCATTTTGCCCTCATGTTTGGTTTACCAAACCGTCTCCACTTATCAAGATTTAATTCTATATGTTGGTGGTGAATGAAGGCTTTCTCGCCTGGTCTGGCTATAATATGTGCTTTACAAAACTCCCCTGTTTTTGACCAATCATAAAATCTTTGAATTGCAGTTATTGGAGAAACCATATCAAAAACCATGCCAACTGAAACAATCATGGCATGACTGTATTCGTCGCAAGTCTCTAACACATCATTAAGTTCTGTGAGGTAACATATTTTTTGATTGTGCCCAGTTCCGGCTCCAGTGACACCACCAGAGGTTTGTAGCAGAGTCGTCTGCATTTGTTTTTCCATCGCAAAGTCCCACTGAAAAGTTACATACGGCGGGGCTTTTTTGTTGGGATACACAACAATGAAGACAAGATTCTCAAGACCCTTTTTGGGTTTTATTTTCTTCGTCTCTTCTAACCAAAAATCTTTTACTTCTTCAAAGGTTTCCATAATACGGTTTCCATTCTGGGAACACATCTGTCAAACATGTCCCTCTATATTTGTCTCGTTTTTCAACGTCAATCATCATCTTATTATGTAGTTCTTCATCCCACTCCATATCTGTAAGATAGCTTGCTAACTTCATAAAGGTTTGTGTATGATGAGGTTTTACAACAGAGTATATCTTATCAAGATATTGCTCTCTAATATCATGTGGAATAGCTGTGACAACATACAAGTTAGCGCCGCCTATGACAAGACTGCCTGTTGCAAAATCATTGTATATGTCTGGCGTCTCTTCTTGCAAGATATCCACTCCATCAGCCACCTCATTCAGATATCCTATGTTTAGAGAGCTGACACAGGTTGCAAACAATATTCTTGTCCGAGGCATCTCTGCAAACCTTCTAACATTTTTCATAATCAGTTCCCATTTAGATGGAAAACGAATGTAATTATTTTTCTCGCCCCAACACTCAATTGATATATTCATCTGACAAGTTTTGAAATGTGGAACATAATCAAATATGTCGCCATACTTTCCCATCTTTGGGGTCAAGGTTGCGTTGGTGGTTATTACAAGCCTCATCTGACCACTAACACCCATATCAATAGCTTTGTCCATCATATCATAATTTTGAGGTAGTGCTAGAGTTTCCCCGCCGACAAGTTTCATCTCAATAAGATTTTTGATAATGTCCTCATACTTGTCCATATCATCTTCATCGTTAACCCAAGTTCTACCATTGAGCCAACTGCTTCCCATACCTTTACCTTCAGTAAGTCCAAGTGCCTCATTTTCTTTTGCAAAGGTAGAAGAATTGTATGGGCCGCACATATGACATTTAAGGTTGCAGAAATTATTAGGGGCGTTATACTCCATTGTCAAGTAAAACGGCTCGCTCATATCTGTATCAATATACGATTCTAAATCTTCTGTATGTTCCCGATACTCTCCATGTTCCTCATCAAACTTGTCGAGGTATACAAGTCTATGGCTTTCGGTGGGAGCAAGTCTTTCCTGTTCTCTGCAAACAAGACAGTGTTTATCAATCAATGGTGTAGGTTTATCGGCGTTCATAAACTCTTCACGAAACCTCTTCATAAATTTTGTATGGTGAACATCCATAACATCCATTTCATCTTGAGGGTACGATTCTGCTGATTTATCCAGTGAATGTCTACCACCCGGCCATGCCTTCAGAACACAGCATGGTTTCTTGGCTCCATCATGGTTGATAACAGTGTTCATAAATGGTTGTGGACAAAACCATTCAAAATTTTTTAACTTAGTCATAGACTGTTTCCTCTCTAGTGTCTCTGTCATCACCACAATATCTCATACAGATTCTAGGAACACTAGTTCCTTTCGTCAGTCCATTGAAAAAGTCAAGCCACTCTGTTGACATTATGATATCCTCAACTGTATCAACATTTTCTATTTTTAATTCTTCTTTGAATAAATCTTCCATGCCATCCATGTTACCATTATAATCTGGTTTCAACTTTCGTAATGGGTCTGTCCAACAACAAGGTAATAAGTACCCCTCAGCGTTTAACGCAAATGATTTTCCTCTCGCACACTTTGGTTTAAGCACAATTCTTCTCACTTGGTTTATATGGATCGTTAGGCTCAACCCATCTTGAAGACTTGTTTACTTGTAGAGGAATTTTATTTTTACGAGCAAGTTCGATGGCTTCTGGTATGTCATTCTCATTATACTTGAATATAATATATTGCCATCTAATGTCATTACCATTAGATTTACCAGCTTTCATCACCTCAAACAAATATTCACCGTCTTGATTTATTCTATATTTATGACTGTCCTTCGGAAGTCCGTCGATACCAAACTCCCAGATAGCTGATTTATTGGCATCAAATGCTTCCATGTACCAATCCATTGGTTTGTGTGAGGCTGCGGTATGAACAAAAACCCTTTTATCATTTGTCAATTTTAAAAATTCTATGAACTGTGGATGAAAGATTGGATCAGATATTTGACCACAAAACTCTATCTGTTCAAAATGATTGATAATCTTTTTGAAGGCCTTCATAGACAAGTCTCCAAGATTATTTGTGGGGATAGAACGGCGAAGACACTTTGGACATTCCAAAGTGCAACGATGAGTTATATCAATATTGATACTTCTTCTATCAAGTATAGTTGAAAGCAAGGCTCATTCTCTTTTTGTTACTTTGATTAGACTCTACCGAGTGAAAGCAATCAGAGGGAAATATGAGAAGCCTGTTTGGTTTTGGTTCATATCTTAGTGGTGGATCATACAACGTTGGATGTGATCTCAACATTGTGCCTTGAAAAAGTATATCTCCCATATTTTTCTCTGGTACAGAAATATAAAATACACCACTAATACCCACTGGGCCAGCTGGCGGTGTGCGGTCATAATGATCGTGACAAGCGTTTGTATTACCGTAGCCGTTTACATTTACCCACCAACCAAGTAACTTACTAGCCGGGTTATGCACCTTCAAATCTATCTCTTTTTTTAATTGAGATGGCATGTCCTCTGGTTCCAATAGATTACTTTGATAACCACCTTGATTTGATTTTAGTCTTCCCTTATCATTTACAAATTTTGATAATGAAGTTTGTAGTTGTTCTAGATTTAGATTCAATGTAAAATCTTGTATCAATCTAACTCCTTCAATGCACATAGACCGAATTGTTTTCCTATAGACCGTTTCATCAATTCAATCCTATCCTTGTTTGATCCGCCATGAACGATAAAATGAAAACGATTTTCATCTGAACTATTCAGAGCCTCATGTGTCACTCCATTATCAAACCAGAAACCAGTGCAATTTTCAAATGGTAGTTCTTCTTTTGTGTCAACCCTCCTCAAATAACAATTGTCTGGTTGGTAGATAGCTAAGTTGATAGCAGCAGAAATGTTTCTTTGGCGGCCCTCGTTTATTCTCGCTTCACCAGCGTCGTGATGTGCGGTTATACTACCTCCTGGCTTTATCAACATAAACCTACAACGTCTGTAGTGTTTGTGTGGAAAGTCTTCCAACCACCTCTTCATCTCTGGTGCGACCTCAGCTACTTCAGTCCATCCCCACTTCACTGTATCTTCAGTATATCCGTGACCAGTTGGATTCATAGTATTTCGCCAACCAAGAGATGTGTCAATCTCGTCTTTATGAACAAACCCATGTATGGCTGCTGACCACCACTCATCTCCGTCCTGTAATCTGTGTGGTACAAAGAACCCCTCGTCATAAACTGCCTGAGCTTCTTTAATGATAATCTCTGGTATCTCTAAGTCAATTTTTAAATACCATATATCATTTTTTCTGCACCATTGAACAGGATTCATCTACCAATCACCATAAACCTTGTACTCTTATTTGGCAGAGTACGAGCGCCAGAATATATCACATGTTTTATTCGAGCTTGATCAATCAACTCCTCTTCAGACTGAACACAATTTATGTGATCCTCATATTGATCATCGTTTGATGACTGCAAAACAAGTAATGGATTTTTTTGAACGGGTGCATTCAACTCTCGCCACTTCCACATGGGATACATGTGTTCACAAGCACAATTGATAACAATATCAAACAAATCCTCCTTGGGAATTGGTGAATTTGGATTTTGTCTAAATCGAAGCGGCTTGATCATGACATTTCTCATGTTCAATTTATACTTATCCTCATCCTTGTACCTTTTATTAAACTTATAACTTATAGGTGCCACATCATGATCAATCTCAAAATTTTCAATCCATTCACACTCTGGAAACGTATCAAACATTAAAGGCACAATGTACTGAGCAAACCAACCAGCCAGTAAAGCAACCCTTTTTGGTTGAACATCAAATTTTTCTAATGTTTGCACCAACCACAATTTACTTTCTAATTGAGAAGCGTTCATGGAATCTAAAACTCTTCTAGTTAAATAGTGATAATTACCCACTGCAAGTTCACTGGAAGCCAACATGGCATTTTTCCAATCGTTTGCTAGGTCTGGTGTAAATTGTAAATGCACGTTATATCCATCCTCTGCTATACTTACCATAACGATTTTAACTCCTCAACATCATTTGTCTCTGCACTATTATTAAATAGACAGATTTTGTGATCCAATCTTATTTTATTTGGTTCCATATCCCCCGTTTCAAAACTTGCACCCCTGTAGTAAGAATAAACATCGCCTTCTGGAAACCTATTGAAAAAAGTTTTCTTCGCCAGCTCTTCAGATGGTAAATCCTCATACCACATATGATACCAAAAATGATTTAGATAATTATCAATAGTTGGATATGTAAAAAACAAGACATCTAAATTTTTTCTGATGTGATCATATACCTTAACAAGTTGTCCTCTGTCCCACCGGATTACTGACGAATTGATAGGAGTTGATTTCATCATGGCGTAGTTTTTACGGCACTCATTTGGATCGTTCCACCAGCCTCTAACAATCCAAGGCCTTACCATAGAAAGTTCAAAAAAGTATTTTAGATCGGAGTGGATAATAACGTCTAGGTCAAGATATAAAAATTTATTTCCTTGTATTTTTTTCCAATCAATATCAGCCTGATTCCATGCTCCACCGCCAGGACTAACCTTATCAAGTTTGAACATGTAGAGTTTTCGATAAGCCCACATGTTTGACGGTGCTTGTTTATTTCTATATCGGCTGTGTTTGCCTTCGTAATCATCCCAATCTACGGGAAGCAAAATGTCATAAGGCTCTGTAGGTTTATCAGTCAGACAATAAAAATTAAAAGGAACAGAACAGTTTTTCTCACATTGTTCTTTTAGCTTCTCCACATATTCTCTACCGTACTTATCACCCCACTTTACACATAGTATCGTATTATCCATAATTTTCTCCATACCTATTACTTATGATCTTAGAATTTACTCAACTCTAATACATGATCTCGTATATCAAACCCTCTTTTTTTATTCATAAACTCAATCCAATCTCTGACATGTGATTTTTTTATACTCACATCATATTTTCTTTTGTAAAGATTTTCGGGATTGATAATATCAACTTCATTATACGAAGCTAAAAATCTTTTGTATTTTTCATTGTAATTTTCAATATTCTCCTCAGCTTCAACTGAAACGTATTTTGGAGAAGTGCATGACATAAACTGCATTCTTTTAAATCCTAAAGATTTCATCTCTAACATGTAATCATCCAAAGAATATAAGGTATATATGGTAGGTGTAGCTGTTGCTACTAACCTCTCATTACCACTTCTTTTCATGTATGTGTGACAGTTATCTATCGTTTGTTTATATGAAGCACCTCTTACCCACTCGTAAACTTTATCTGTACCATCTATTGACACGCCCATTCTGAATTTAGGATAATCACAAATCAAATCCATAATTTCATTTGGTATTGATGAGAAGTTTGTGGTCGATGAGATTATAGGCGGATTTTTAAGTTTCATACAATAGCGAATTAAATCATAGTTTCGTTTATCAGCAAAAGGCTCACCACCCTTTAAATTAATTCTTTTTACATTGGGTAAAACATCATATATTTTTTGTAAGTCCTTGTCATTCATAGACCATACTTCATTATGAAAGTTTGTTACATATTGATGTTTTTCTTTAAACCTAAACGTCAAACCATCCTCAAGTGCATCATTGTCCCACTCAATCCACTTAGAGCTATACACACTACCACACATGGCACAATTTTGATTGCACATATTGGATGGTGCAAATTCTAAAAAATTAATAATGTGATATTCTACGTCATCTTGATTCCATTTAATCTCTCGTTTTACCCAATCATCTATGGCTGCCCTCTCACCGTTCTCTCTCCATTTTATGCAAGAGAAGCACCAATCCTCTGGTAGAGAGCCAGATTTCATTATCTCTCTAATCTCATTTAATAGGGAGGAATTATAAAATTCATTTAAGTTGTCTATGTCAGATATATGTGCTAATTCTTTTTGTGTAGAAGCACAACACAGAAGAATCCTGCCATCTGGATTGATTGTTAAGCCTCCATTAAACAACATGCGACATGTTGAGTTAGTTTCAATCATCGTGTTCGTATATGAAACCTTTAGGTTCTGGAGTCTTTTTTCTCATAACCACAGTTGACCAAAACAATCTCCACCTAAGAATAATTCTTTTTATAACCATCTAACAATATCTCCATCATATACTTATGTCCTTGTTCATTTGGATGCGTGTCTTTATTTGTTATTCTCATTTTACTTCTTGATGGGTCTTTTTGATCCATTAAATAATCCCAACACCAACCGCCAATGTGTTCTGATATAGGCCAACCTAAAAAAGTTTTATCATCAACAAGGTCTAGGTATGAACTATTTATTAATTCCTTTCCAAACTTTCGCATGTCAGCAGCAGTATCTCCATCAGCGCTTGGATAACACGATTGGAATTGTAAATAAGGAACTTTTAAAGATTGACATAATGTCTGAAAGTTGTAAATATATCTAAGTGTTTTTTGTGTCCCTGCTTTTACGTCCATTAACTTATGATGCCAAAACAGTTCAGATATTTTATACGCCTTATTTTTTTTGAAAACTTCTTTGTTGTCTTTTCGGTTTTCAATGTCATCTATTTTTCTTGCAGGCTTGAAACTTTCCCACTGATGATGATACTGTAAATTTCTTGCATTAAAAACTTCAGCAAAGAAACTAACTCTATCAACCTCTGACCAGCCGACAATCACTAAACCAATATTTTTAGTATCTATTATTTCATCTGTCACCTTGCTCCAGATTGCCTCATTGCCATCTCCACAATTGCCAAGGTTGATCAACTCCATGTCCAGTTCATCGGCCAGAAGTTCGCCCCAGATGGGAAATTGTTGAATGTGAATTTTTAATGCGTAGTTGTCAGTATAACTACAACCAGCAACTATTAACTTCTTCTTAGAAAACAGCGACATTATATAATTTTGAAAACTCCTCTGCGTCTTCTTTGTCATTCACCATTGGTTTACCTTTTATATTTAGCGAGGTATTTAGAAGCATTGGACAACCTGTCGATTCATACCACTCCTCTAAAATTTGTCTAATGGCTGACCCACATTCCTTCTTTACCACTTGCACCCTTGCGGTTCCGTCAACGTGTGTAACTGAACTATAGTCATGTTTTGCTTTTGCGACAAACTGCATGTACTCATTCATTGGGCCATCAAAGTATTCGGTGGCATACTCCTCTAATATTGCTGGGGCAAAAGGACGAAACTTTTGTCTTCTCTTAATATCATTTATCGCATCCTTTATGTTGGAGTCTCTGGGATCAGCGAGCAGTGAACGATTGCCCAAAGCTCTTGGGCCAAACTCTGCTCGACCAGAGGCAATGCCAACAATTTTTGTCCGATTTAGTTCTGCGATTATCTCTCTAGCATTAACAGGCCCTAATATCGGGGTTCCAAGATATGGGCCTCTCCACTCTAATTTTCTTTTTCTGACCAATGCAGCTGCACCGAGCGCACTTCCAGCATCGCCTGGTGATGGCATAATCCAAATGTTCTTTCCCTTTATCTTTGAGTTTGCAACACAGTTCAATGCACACCCACCCATTAATACTAAGTTTTCATGTGGACACATCTCTACCAGTTTAAGAAGTTCTTTCTCATAGAGGTTTTGTACGGACGCTGCAAGGTCTTCTGATTTTGCTTTTGGAAAAATATTACCACAACCTTTATGATTATTTTCCCACAGTTGGTCTTCCAAATTGTATATTGGTTCTCCAAATGCGGCCATACCCATCGTGATAAATTCATCTTCGTTAGGTTTTAAGCCAATACGATGTGTAATTGCAGAGTAGAGGAGTCCTAGAGAGTGTGGATATTTCCACGTTTTTATTTTTTTCAGTTTATGAGTTACATGGCCTAGATGTTTTTTCTCTGTGGTTGCTTCCCATATTGAAATGGTATCCCACTCACCAATTGCATCAATAACTAAAATATTACAGTCATCAAAGGGGGATGTATAATATCCAGCTGCAGCATGTGATTCATGATGACCAAAATAGTAATCACATTTGCGAGATGGCTTTTGCCAAGACTGGCCAGCATACAAACGTCTAAGATTTTTACGAAAAGGTTTTTCGTAAAATGCTGTTACGTCTGGTTGATATCTCTCTGATCTAGGAAATTGTGTATGGTGTAATTTGAAATCATTTTTAATCCCACTATGCCTTTCAGCGTGAGATGCAAAAACAATTTTATCGTTTTCTAAAAGACATAACCCAGCGTCATGAAATCCTTCTGACATTCCCAAAATTATCATAATAAAAAATCTCCCTAGAAGAATTTGGCATATGCTTTGATAGCCTCCGCCGGGGTTTCTGCTTTACGAATTTCAGTTTTCGCCGTTCTTTTTCTACTAGATTTAACCTCTTCTTGTTCAAACATTTTTAACTTCAGTTTAAAAAGAACTTCTTTGTGATCATTATTTTCTGGGTCAAAATCAAAAACAATATTCAAACTACCTTGACTTTCATCTTGGTTTGCACCAGAATCTAATCCATGACCATACATATTTTGTTGTGTGGCATAACGGTGGAAAGCATCTCTAAATTCTTGTCTAGCATTTTCGTTTTTATTTCGTGTGCATTCGTCAATAGCTTCGTAGGAAAATTCTTCTAACAACGCAGCCAGTCTATCGTCATTATCTGCTACACTAATGTTATAAACAGTCGCCGCTATTTCACCGCCATTCGGTGTTACTCCATCAGCTTGAGTATGAACACCGTCATCCGGCACCTCATAGTTATGCACCACGCAAATATTGTCCAATTTAGCGCTTGTATAATATGCCTCAATAATTTTTCCAACAAATGGAAACTTTGGTGTTCCATCTGCAAAATATGCGGCGCTCTCTTTTCCTGTAAATGCCATTTTTCTCTCCTACCGTCTATTTAGGAACGGCTAATCCTCAAATTATAAAGATTGATATTCTGAGCTGTACCGTTTGGAAACTCTTGTGACCGATAGTCATCAATGTTAACTTGTAACTGAGCAAATAAACCAGAACCGTCTAGTTTTGTATCAGTCATTGTGGAACCACGAACCGCACCACTTCCACTTGTGCCCACAGCATATCCGATTTTATATCCAGTTGTTGAATATGCTGCTTGATGCCTCAACGTATTTCCTAACAAAGTGCTTAAAGCATCTTGATCATATTCTCTAAGATTATTGTTGCTATCAATATATAATGGTGTTACATCTGGTGCGCCTGGATCAACAGCGTCCCTTCTATGCAAAAAATAACTGGTAATTGTTTGCGGTTGATCTAGTGTTTCTGGAATACCAGCTGCACTATACAAACTAGTGTTTGCTCTTGTGTCTCCAAATACGGCCGTAGAAGAAACCTGTGTATAGTTAGATGCCGCAGTCGCAGAAGTTGTGATAGTATACGTTCCCGCAGTTTCAGAGGATTCAGTGCCATTAATCATTTTAACTATTGCTGAATTAACAAAAGTGTCAAGAATATCTGTCAAATTCATTGCCCTGATCGCACCAGTACTATTGTCATAATAAACTGGAAATGTTTTTCCACCATCAGTTTCATGACCAATAGAGCCTTCAGATGTATATGCAAGATTAATCTTGTCGTATGAAACTGTAACCGTACTTGGTTCTGCTGTGCCACTCGCATAAACGAAAGCGGATGCAGACTGTGATGCTGCACCAGCCTGTGTTCTCGTATCAGACATAGCGTCGATGAGGGCACCACTACTAGAGACAACTGTGAGGACAACGGTTGGACTTGAACCGTACTTGAAGATCATTTTTTGTATCCACTGATCTCTTTGCGTGGCACTCATACGAACTAAGTTACCGCCCGCAAAATACAGTGGTTCACGAGTCGCCATTATATTGCTCCTTCAGCAAACCCAGACAATGATTTCAACAAGCTACCGCCAGAGCTGCGAACTTCTAGAACTTCTCTTTGTAGACCAGTGTGATGGAAAACAAAATCTTCATGAAGAATATCATCACCAGCGTTTGTGCCGCTGCCATCTGTACCACCATCTTCTATGATGAAATTATCACCAGCATTTGAACTGCTCGCATCTGTGCCATCTAAAACAATAAACAGGCCCGTGCTATCTTGTTTAATCGCACCCTTACTTGATGTTCCATAAACCCGAAGACTGTTTGCTCTTGTCGCAACAATCTCTGTGTTATTGTAATAAAGAGCAACTTCGCCGCCATTAGTCGCTGATATCATTGTCTCATTTGATGCTGTATTTTTCACTGTGAATTGATTAGCATTGAGTTCCATCGTGGTATCAGAGAATAACTCCAACACACCATCTGCACTCTGTTGAATGTATGTTCCACTGTCACCAAATTGTAATTGAGTTGTACCAATACCAGAGTCGTCACTAAGTAACAGTCCCGTATTATGAACGTGTGTGAGTGTGACCTCAGCGTTTTGGCCAAAAGATATGACCGCACCATCTGAGTCAAGCCTAAGATCGTCACCAACACCCAAGTCAAGAGCAACCCCCATGCCACCAGCGACTGTCAGTGCGCCAGAGGTTGATCCTGTGGAGGCCGTGGTAGCAGATATATTAACGACACCACCAGAGGAAATTGAAATCGCATCAGTGTCACTAGCAGAACCAATAGTTCCCGCATCTTTAATAACGATATCGTCTTTGAAGGTTACGATACCACCAGAAGAAATCTGTATTGCATCCGTAGCTCCGACTGAACCAATATCACCATCGTTAGGGACTGTGATATTACCAGTAACAGTAAGGGTGGTGCCATCAAATAACAGGTTAGCTTCTCCATTACCAGAGTTAGAACCTGTTGCAGTGATTACCCTGTTGTTCCCATCATTGCCCAGTGACAATCCCGAAGATTGGTTTTTGAATGATAAATTACCATTTCCATCTGTACCTAAAATTTGGTCTGCTATGCCATCAGAAGCCGGCATCGTGAACTGAATACCACCACTGGCAGGGGGAACAAACAAAGACCCTAAGAGGTTATCACTCGTAGCATCCTCATACTCAATTCGGACAGCCTCTACTTCATCAAGTAAAAAATGTTTACGAGTAGAGGAAGAGCTCTCCAATAGAACATCATCTAAGTCTGGAGCAGCTCTGTTTAGAAGAGGATCACTTGTTGCAGTTTCTTGTAGAACTTTTTCTCCTACATCAACACCGTCAGAGGTTGCGTTAAGAAGAAGGTGATCACCAGAGTCAGTTCCAGAACTATCTGTGCCGTTTAACAGAATCTTGTCTTCAATGTCTCCAAGAAGAGCCACTGTGTCTGACCTGTCCGGTAGCGTGATTGTTCTATCAGCAGTAGGGTCAACTACTGTAAGTGATGTTTCAAAATCATTTGCTGTAGCGCCTTCAAAAACGATAGTAGATTCAAAGGTCAAAGCCTGAATATCACTCCGTAAGGTATTAAACCGTTGACGAAATGTTTCTAATGAATCTGTCGTTGCGACTGCTGATGCTGAGACTGTTGCCATTATTCTTTACTCACAAGTTGTACCAAGAGCGATTTAATTTCATGCATTTCACATTTAATATTATTTATCTCCCTTGTAGCTTCCCTTAACTCATCTCTTTGTTGTTGAGCCTGAGCTGCTCTCCTGACTGCCCTATCATAAGCTTGAGTATTAGTGTTAACAATTGCGCCGGAGTGCATATCTCTGGAGAGGTCAGTATTTTCTTCTACTTTTCTATATTCTGCCATTTTATGTCGCCAGTGCTATCGCTCTAAAGTCTTTAATCCTTGGTGGTTCTGCCGAGTTAGTTGACTGCATCACGATCTTAATTGAGAAAGAAATAAACGGATCAAGGGCATCACCGAGGCCATCATCAGTAACACCAGCAGTATACAAATACTCTTGGAAATCATCTCTACCAAGTGATGGATTTGTTGCGGTATCTGGATCACCAGTATCATTGAAAAATCTGTATCCCAATTCATCAAAATCACTCGCATCATCCGATCTCAAGATTTTATATAGAACCTTGATCTCTGAGTCTGTATCTCTATTTGCACTAAAGAATACTTTGAGTGCTGTTGCAGCCTGAGCAAGTGACGCCTTCCTAGTAATATATATCGCAACATTATTATCACCATCCGGTTCTGTAGATGCAACATATTCAGAGGTTGGATATACATCAGATGAAGAATCAACATTGTTAATTCTATTAGCAATCGCAAATCCTGTCATTCTCTTGGTATCAATAACAGGAGATAAGTTTTCTGAGGATGTACTTAAACTACATGTCAAGGTCACAGATTTTTGACCAGCAAGCTCATTTGTTTCGTTGATCTCTGAAGCAATCATGTACGGGATATCATAGTACACATTCTCGTTCAATGGAATAGTCGTCGCCTGTGCTGCTGTTTCTTTCACAAATGATGTCTGTGTTCCAGAGGGACTTGTTGCAGTAGTTCCTCGTTTAGCAGCGGTTATTGAAGTGCCTGTAAGCTGCATATTAGATACATTAAACTGTGCAACATCGTACAACTTATTCGCAGTTGCATATGCATCCGCTCCACCGCTTTGTGCCCGTGTCACTCCTGTACCATCAATGTAGGCTGCAGTTGTTGTTGTAATTGTGTAACTATCAATCTGAATGTTACCAATCTGGGTATGCGTTGTGTTTGCATTAGCATTAGACGCACTTGAGAAATAGTGATTGATTTCTGTAAACGGTATCTTGTGTAACTGATACAATTCCACCGGAGCTCCAGCTGGGTGATAAATTCCAGATACGCCTTGTGTAGAACCACCAAAACCTCTTGTCGCACTACTAATAACATTTCCACTAATAGAACTGTACAAGATCGTTTCGTTCTGAACTTTAATCAACCAGTTACCACTAGCCTGTCTTGCATACTTACCAGTTGTATCATCAAAGTTTGTCCCATCAGTAAGAGTGATTGTTGTTTGTGTTCTGTCAAGTGCAGATGCAAGAGTTGTATTTGCACCAGACTTAATATCCATCAACTGAACGTTATTGTTTGTTGTATGCATTTGGTGGTTAGGATGTAAGACTTGGACAGTGGTGCTTCCATCTTGGAAGATTAAAGGATTGATAGGAAGTTTTTCTGAATCTTTATTACCACCTTTGCCTTCACCAAAGCCTTGAGCAGGAGCAGTTCCAAGTATCGTTCTATCGCCGCCGGGATTACCCATATCCCAATACCCTCTATCGGGAACATCATCAGCTTTATTGACAAGTGGCACTTCACCAGTGTTAGCTGTAAACTGACAACGGTTCAATCTAAATTTAACATCTTCCATAAGAGATGCTGCCCAAGTCCTACCATTGTGAGACTTGAACATAACACCAACACCTGGCTGCTCTGAAACTGTTCTCTCTGCAAACAATGCGTTTGATGTTGCAGTAGCAGTGCCACCCACACCAGACGTTGCGAGTGTAGACTGAATTTCAGTTTCACCCATTCGAGCAATCCAAACCTTATGAGTTGGGACATCAGCAATCAAACAGAAACAATATTCTAAGTTTGACTGTAGATAAACTGGCGACCTAAACTTAAAGTTTGTCGCAGTTTGGCCTGTTTCATCAAGAGTGATATCTACAGGGTCTTTGATAACTCGACCAAACGGCAGAACTTTTGGGCCAGGATATCCGTTTACAACATTTCTTACTTCCAATGTGACAGGGAATGTGTCATCTTTTTCGGAGAAATAAATGTCGATACTAGAGATAAACACGCCACCCGGCTCTTCAATCAAGAAAGTTTGTGCGAGTGGATCACCATCGCCATCATCGCCATCATCACCATCATCGCCGTCGTCGTCTCCATCGCCATCGCCATCACCGGCAGGTTGCGGAGGTGGATTTGTGAACGCTACACGGTCTGTAATTACGTTAGAGAAAATTGATGTATTTTCGTTAACGTTAGTTCTTGTGATCTCAGCATTTCTAGTTGCAATAATCGTCTCTTGTTCTGTTTCCAAGATACCTGTAGCATAGTAAATTGCTTCACCAGCCGTCAGAGGGTCTTTCGATGTGATATTTGTTGGACTTGATGTAAGTCTAAATGATATTTCACCAGTTTTGAACTGTGGGTTGCCTTGAACTTTTGGATCGGGAATCTGGAACGTACCTTTAATTCGACCAGCTGCACTAGTTACAAGAGCATCACCAAAAATTAAACTGGCATCACTTGTAGAGAAACCGTCCTCTGGTTTTGTATATTGTGATACATCTTGCCTATCGAAGAAAGGATAGAGCTGAGTATTAGGTAAGAACCTCGCACCTTCAAAATTAATTGTTTTCTGTCTAACAAAAGGAAGCATAGCTCTTGCAATAACTTTTGTTCCTTGTGATTCGTAATCAATTTTTTCAACAATATCTGTTTGCACACCTTGTCGAGTTTGATCAGTTCTAACTGTTTGAGTTGTTCGTTCAATCAAGTTGTTACCAGACCACCAAGCACTTGTTGATGATTGAGTCGTGCCAGTCCATTGAGTCTGCCATGCATTCCACACAGTTCCTATTGCATCTTTATTTGCTTCAAAGAATGTATCAAAGTTGCCCTCTTGATTAATAATCAAATCAGGCGCAACTTCTGTCTCAAACCAATCATCACTAAAAGGATCAAGAGCAATTGTACCAGCCCAGTGAGAAACGAGAACAGGAGTACAACGTTCAACCCTCGTTGCAAAAGGTTGTTCCATCATAACTATTTCATTGTAAGGTAGCGTAATTAAATCACCTGTTTTTTGATATCCAAAATTAGCTCTTTCCGTATCAGAGGACGCCTCTTCTTCTAGAGTAAAGGCCTTAGTTTTAGATGAAGGTCGAAGTTCATTCTGTTCCATATCAATAGAACATTTATAATCTGGATGTTTAACGTCACCAAGTCTATGACCTTGGAATGCATCGACAATAAAACCAGACTTAAATCTGTTCAGTCCATTTGCATCCGTAACCTCAAAACTTTCAGCATCTCTTTCCAAGAGAGACAAGTGAGTGTAATATTCCAAGTTCTGAATACGATCTTGAAGTTTACCAATATCTTTCATAGTAAAGCGTTGATTCTTCTCTCTTCGTATAACAACATCTTTTGGGGTGAATGTAAAAGGTGGAATGTATAGTTCTGCCAACTTCATAGTTGAGGCTCGTAACTCTGGCAGTTGTGGATTTTCTGAAGGGTCACCTTCAGTCACCGTGAACTTACCACCAATATCTATGTCAATAACTGCTCTCTTACCAAGATAATATTCGTAGTCAGCCTGCACCAAGGAGCCTGGTTTTAAGAAATTATTTGCTGATGCACCAGTGCCATCATACTGACGATGGAAAAAGTCAAAAGAGTATCCTGTTAGTTCATCTACTGCTTCTACATTTGAACTCGCACCAGCTGCATCTTCAACAGCAGGCCTGAAATCAAATACGTTGTATAGTGGATAGTTACCTGTAGGTGCTGGAGCATCTGGGTCAACCTTAGTCGCAGTATATGTTGGAATATCCACATAGTCCATTTGGTTCGCAACGTCAACATACGAGTCAACGGTGATAACATCTCCAGCACTATGTTCAAGATAATCGAAGACACACAACAACCGGCCGGTTGGAGGCGGTAATCCTGGCTTTCTAACTATACGAGCAATGTCATAATAGTTGTCTCGTTGGCCAGTATCAAGTTGATAATTATTTGTAATAGTGTCATCACCCGCCGTTACGGAACCGACAGTACCAACTGCTAAGCTAGCCTCGCCTGTAATGGTTTCGTTTACGGCGAAAGTTTTTGCAGTGCCAGATGTGTAGACAAACTGGATCGGGGATGTTGTGGTAATAATTCTTGCGGTAGCCTTACTTGTTGAACCTGTTACCTTTTCACCTCTAGTGAAAGTACCGTTTACATCACTTAACGTGATTGTTGGAGCAACAGCATCAGTATCAGAGGCGCCTGATTCAAAGACTGCCTGTAATCTGAATACGTCAGCTCGACCAAGGGATATGGTTCTGTCTGTAGGCCTCGTTCCAAAAGCATCAGTGTCGCCTGGCACAACCTTAACCTGTTTCATAAGTTTAGTTGTTTTAGTTTTTTGGATTACCGAGGTCTTAGAAAGAGTAGTCATAACTTTCAGTTTAGCACCAGTTCCAAAAATTGTTGAATTGGTTATCGTACAAGTATTAGTTCCAGCACCAGAGAATCCTGTTGAAGCACTAACAATGTCTCCAGCTTTTGCTGACCCCGTTCCACCCGTTAGAACTGATATAGTGTAATCAGCTTCTGAATGAGAGACAAACGTTTCGTTTGCACCAGCAGATAATGTCACCGCACCAGAGGAGTTCGTAGTTACAATGAACTGCCTGCGAATTGTAAATTGAGTATCACTCTCACCGTTATTAGTCCCTGTCAACAAAGTCTTAACAGGACGTTTTGCAAGTTTGAATAAAGATATATTCTTTTCTGAGTCTTGCAACTTACAAATAAATCTTAATGAACCAGTACCGCCAGTAGCAGCCGTCTGCAATGCAATTGGAATACCCTCTTCCTCCGTCAAAATCGCATCACCGTTGTCGCTACCCAAAGCATCTGTACCATCTAAGTCTACAAATGATGAAGTTGTTGCTTGAGCTGAAAGTGCAATATCAGCGGTAAAATCTTGACCAGCATCTGGATCATCACAAACAACTGACCGAACCTGTTCAAATGATTTTGTTTGAACTGTACTAATTGTCAAGTCTGCATTACTAGAGTTTTCTACAATGTCATCACTTTCAGCAGAGTCAGAAGCGGTAATCTTCTCACCAACTTGGAATGTCCCAGCCACGTTTGTAAGAACAAGAGCTGTACCTGTGGTTTCCTCACCAAATACAAATCCAGTAGCACCACTTGTAACACCTTTAATCTGCGAACCACCATTAGAAGCTACAGAGGTGAGTGTCGGACTAGGAGTTCCAGACAATGTAATTCTAGTAAACGGTCTAATATCGAAAAGGAAAAGTTTGTAAAGGGCGCCTGGGTCACCAACTATTCCAGTTGAATATTGATAAGTTCTAACTCTTGCTACACCAATCTTCGTGCCTGTTGCAGTGCCAGGAGTAGAGGTAGCTGTATCATAAAGAGATAACTGTTTAAATGGTGTGGACTCTCCAGCGACGAATGACACATCTGGTGTGCCATACATATTGTTCACAGTAACAAAGTTTCCAACATCAAATGCTGTACTACTAGCGTTTACTGTCTCAAAGTCTCTGGCCTTTTTCAAGTCAATTACAGTAGGTGCAATCTTGTCAATCTCAAAACCTTTGACATAAGCTTTACCAGAGGAAATCTGTAGTGCAAGAAGGTCTTCTGCCGCAATATTTCCACTGTCAGTTATTTTTCCAGCTTGGTATACACCAGTAAAGTTTGTTGGGCCGACACTGGCATCAATTGATTCTTTGACTTGAAAGGTGAAGGGACGAACTGTGTAATTACCGGACTCGTCAAAAGTTCTTCGAGCCAATGTTTCTTCAAGAATAGAATATTCTGTGTCTCTAACAAACTTGACTAATCGGCCTGATTTAATCCTCATCAACTCAATAAAGTTTTTATCGTCTGTTGAGGTATCTTCAATAGCTACAAGAGTTAAAGTAAACTTCAATCTGTGAGCACCCTTAGCAGCAAAGTTTGATGATCCCTGTGCGTTGTCCAATAAAGTGCTATCTGCTTCTGGAGTTACGATTGATTCATCAATCCTCAATCCAATTCTTTTGTTGCCAGCATTACGTCTATATTTGTCAATCACAATTGTTTGATCTGCAACAGCAACAAAGTGACCTCGTACAAAATAAATTCCCGTATTAATCTGAGCAAGTTGACATGCTTCTGAAACTCTACCCTTTGTACCGTCCGTAACGGTTACGCCAATATGCGTGGTTTCAGAATCAACCGTGGTCATTGAAGTTGCATTTGCTGCAAAAGCTGTTGATCCATGAGTTACTACAACGTTAGCACTTAGATTTTCATTTATTACAAATCTATCAAAACCCGCCGCATCTAACGCACCTTGATGCGGTGTTAGGTTAGATGTGGTGCCGTTTGGATTTGCTCCTTCAATTGGGCCCGTACCAGCAAGAGCAGAATTAATATATTGGCCAAAAAGTGTTACAGGGTCAGTGCTGGTTGCAGCCACTGCATGGGTCACCATAAATTTTACACCAGTTGTAGCACCTGTAAGAATAACTGGATTATCTGCATTGACATACTGTTGTGGATCAATAGTCTCACCACTAAAAGTGCTTTGAACCCTAACGTACCTCGCTGCGTTTTGCCCTCCCAAATATGATACTTGGCCGGGGATGACCACTGTGCCATCCTTGAACATATGACTGAAGCCTTGTTCAATTTGATTCTGAAGAGTTGACTGAAGTTGTGTTAGTTCCCTAGCCTGAATTGCAAATCCTGGCCGAAACAACGTTCTGACAAAGTTATTATCCTTATCAAAATCGTCGTAATAAGGCGCAACATTAAGGTCTGTATTCTGAGGCATTTACTAAAACTCCACTATGACTTTGATATCTTCTATCTGGTCTGAAGACCTACTGATTGGTTTTCTGTTTTCTAGATAGATAATGTCGCCACTATCTGCTGCGAGTTCTGGGTTAGCATACCCATCGGAGAAAGTAACCGTATTACCACCAGACAGTGTTACTGCACTGTCAGCAGCTGCGTCCGGTGTTCCTGTGGCTCCAGAGGTCGCACCAGTGATAACGTTTGCACCACTAAATGCAACATAACCACCAGTTGTTCCGTTTGTTCCATAATCACCAAATCGTTCTTGTGTGTAATAAAGAATTGAGTTTGAACTATCCCACTCAACAACTTTACCAATCGCACCAGTAGTTGCCTGACTAATTTTTTCATCACCATCATATGTTCCAGACTGTGATGTGAGTTTCACTGCATATGTTAATCTAGCCGTAGCAACTGATGCAACTGAAGTCGTACCAAATGTATTAGGATCAACAACAATTCCTAACTTACGAAAATCGTTTTCTGTAGTAATATCGTCGCCCTCAGCAGCAGTTAATGTTGTTGCCATCATAACGTAATGACCACCCAACTCTTCTACTGCATTAAATCCGTGGCCACCCTTTGGCCCAATAACAACACTAACTGCTCCACCAGAACCACCCATTGCAGAAGCTGAAGACAAAGCAGCATCCGAAAAAGTATAACCACTTCCAAGATTAACTGTGCCGTAAGTATATCCTGTACCAGCAGCATGGATTGTAGTATCAGTTCCAGCAGTCAAACCAAAGGCCTGAATAGCATTGTTTGCAACTGTGATTCTGATGATCGCACCCGAAGAGGTTCCTTGTGAAGTGCCGTCTCCATACACCGCAGCATAATATGTTCCGTTGGTGTATCCAGAACCAGCAGTAACAATTATTGAGTCAATCGCTCCATCAGTAGCCGCTGCACTCACTGTACTGTCTGTAGACACTGGCATAAAATCTGCTGTCAAAAAGTTATTGATCTGACCAGCTGAAAGAGTGTACATGTATTGAAGAACATATCCGCCTGAACTGAATGGAGCCGTTGTAGTGCTCGTCGGTTCCGTTCCACTGTATGCAGTCCCACCATTATTGTCAAGGACTTTATACGCACGATAGTCAGCGGTCAAAAAATAAAATGTTGAATCGTATAAGTTTGAAGCACCAGAAGTAGATGTTGAAGTAGAACTATAAGTTGGTTTGTACATGTCATAGGTAGTTCCATTAGCCCAGTTTCTACGAGGGATTACTCGTTGAACACTATTCGATCCGATATTCTTGGCAGCCACCATATCGTCCCATGCATAGTATTCGTCGGTAGGCCCATCAATTGGTGTGGGGGGTGACGCATCAGACCCACCACTAGTTCCAGACGTAAAGGGAGTACTTTTGCCTATAAACAAGTAGTAAACATTACTAGACGACTCAGTGAACGACTCCTCAAATTGAGCGGCGTTATGAAGTCTAAATTTTTCTGTGATAATAGCTGCCATGTCTCTTTCCTATGTTATCTATTTATGACGCTGAGCCAGCACCAATGACTGTTTTTAAAGTACTACCAGCGGAGTTAACTATAAGTAATGTTGCAGCACTTTTCAACATATTACCCGTGACCGCATTTGTAGCACCCGTTGTTAAAACTGTTCCTGTTTCATTTCCAAATGTAATAGTTCTATCCGCTGTGGGGTCTGTAACCGTTAAGGTAGTTTCAAATGCATCGTCTGTAGCACCCTCAAATACAATAGACGATCCGGTAGAAGTGATTGTTCCACAAGTGAAGTTGCCAACTGATAATGTTCCTGTTGTGCTGAGGTTTTCATTTCCAAAACTTATTGCGCCCGAGCTGTCTGTAATTGACCCTGCTGCAACAGCGCAAGTGCCGGCATTCAAAGTGGTGCCATTAACCGTGGTGGTAGCAAGAGTCGTGATAGTAGCAGATGTTTGCGTACCAGCAACCACACCATTAATGGCAGGGGCTGTTAGGGTAACTACTGTTGCAGTTGCACTAATTCCACTACAAAGAGCACTAGCATCACCGAACTTGGTATAAATTTCAACAAAGTTGTCATTGATCTTTGCACCACCGGCCCGTAGTGTATCACCACTGCCGTCGTTGGCGTTAGACCCGACCCCTAATGATTGATATGCCATTTATTATTCCTTTTCTTATGTTATTTATAACGATTTATGCGGCATCAAAGGTTGTTTGTGTTGAATCAAACGTCCCAATAGCGCTATCAAAGGTTGTTACTAGAACTTGGCCCTCACCGGCATCCGCTTCTGAAATCGGTAATGTTAACCCGCCACCCTCAGATGGAAGAGCGTTCGCAATGTTTATTGAATTTTGTTTTAAGAACTCTAGAGTTCCACTACGATTTTCATAGTCAACCTCTAGGAGTATTTCATCGCCAGCATTACTTGAGGTGCCATCTGTCCCATCTAATAAGAAAGAGCCACCCTCATTACCTACAACCACATTGCGAATTGTATCAAACATAATTAACTTGTCGCCAAGATCACGACCGCCTGTGCTATCTAATAATAGATTTTCACCAACGTCTGTGCCTGAAGCACTAGCATCTAGAATAACTTTGTCGCCTGCATCAGTCTTAGCGGAGTCTGTACCATCCAATAGTATCTGACCCTCAATATCAAGAACAGCTGAAGTTCCATCGAATATTATGGAGCCAGTGCCATCTTCAAGAGCAACTTCTAAACCTATTTCAAATTCATCCTGTAGAGCTAACCTACCTCCAAAACTTTCAACGTTATGAGAGAATATTCTAGCCTCTCTTGTGTACTGTTCAATATTTTTATTACCGAAGAGGCCATCTGGTATACTTCCAGTATTGGTATTATCTTCAAACTCAATCTTACTTCCTTCAGTGAGAAGTTTTTCGCCTCTATGGAGTTGACCGTCCAACACTATGTTTATACTATTATCGCCTGCTTGTATACCCTCACCAAGTAAATGTCCTGTTGAGTCAGTAGCAGTCTCCAATCGGATATGAGTGAGTTCATTTGTCCCGTCTGGGAAAGCCTGTAGATTGTCCTCTAGAGTAAATGGTTGACTGTTGCTCTCTTGTAAAAGAGTGTGTCCATTTTCAAGAAGAAGAACATCACTAAGTCTACCACCCTCTAAGATGAAATGCATGTAGTCCTCTAAAACCAACTCATCAGAAGCTGCACTCTGCTCAAAAACAATCCCACCCTCTGGCACAGGGTAGTAATTTCCATCGTCACTACGGCCTTCAATAAATCCAATCGTGTCAATCTCTACCAAATCTTTAACAGAGATATTACTAATATCACCAATCCGAACACCAGAGTCGATGTTTAGATCATGAGAACTTTCGTATGCAATTTTATCACCGGCATTAGTGCCAAAGGTATCTGTACCATCCAACAGCAAGTTATCTTTCATGATGGCTGGAAGTTTATCTCTCATGCCATCTTCAAGTTGGACAAATGGTTGGTCAAAGAATAAACTACCGGGCTCGATACCAGATAAGAGAGGCGCACCATAAGCAGTTTGAGGAGCTTTGATTTCTGGTCTAACTTTTAGTTCAGTTATATGTTGTAGAAATCTTTTTGCAGTTACAGTTTCACCAAGAGCAGTCTCTAATAAAACTCGACCTGAGCCAGCACCCACATCTAACAAGATCGCTCCATCGCCTGAACTCGCTGAGTTCTCTATCGCTATATCCAATCCACTTTCAAATTGTAGATTATCACCGTCTGTTTCTTCTAATAACAAATCACCAATAGCAACACCATTCTCTTGAATGAGAGTGTCTTTCAAACTACTACCGCCGGTAGGATCAAGAATGCCAGTTCCTTCACGAACCCCTGTTGTCATGTCTATAGTTTCACCAAACACTATACCAAACAATGAAGCCAGTTCTGGAGTAAAGGTATCATCTCCAGTATAGTCTATGACACCGCCAGCTGCTGGATCACCAAGTCTTGCGGCAACCTGTGAAGCTAGAGATACTTTACCGAATGGAATAAATCCAGCAGGGTGAACAGAAGCTTTAAGTTCATTAATGTATGCACTAAGAACAGAACCAACTGTTACCTCATAAGAGAACTGTTGATAGAAATAAGAGTCCTGTATACGAACAACGTCTTCATCAATTAAACTGTTTGTATTGAGATATCCTCCTGGCTTGGTTATTGTTGTCCCAATCTGAGCTGTACCTTGTGCTGTGCCTTGAGCAAGAATTACACCAGACGCACCACCTGAGTCAAGAATGTTATCACCAATAACATTGAAGGCATCCTCCATAACAATCTCATCACCAGCGTCAGTTCCATCTGTAGCAGTTCTATCAAGAATGATCTGATCTGTTCCTGTCTCATTCTCCATCAACACCTGATCGCCAGCATCAGTAGAACTGGCATCTGTGCCATCCAACAACATGTTTTGGCCGGAATGTTCGTTCAGTATTTTACCGCCGTCTTCTTCTCTGATAATGTTACCATACCCATCTTCATCGCCAGGATATACTGCATTATCGTATAGTATAAACGAACCAGCTCCCGCCGTCATTCTCTGAATTGGAGTGCTAGGCCTAATTGTTGGTTCTCTTAAACCACTAATGCTGGTTTCAAGAATAAATGTTTCAAGACCCTCACCCAACAAACGGCCGTCTGGAGTGTTTGCGTGTGCGATAGATTGACCATGATTTGAGAATGCAGAAACATCAAAAACAGGTTGTAACAGTTTGTCGCCTACATCATCAAGATTATCTTGGCCACCACTGGTATTAAGAATAATAGCATTACCTTGGTCTTCATTCACAAGATAACTTGGTGATCCACTTCCATCTGGTAGAGAGTCTTCTAGTATGATAGCATCATCGTTATTACCAAAAACAATTGAAGTGTCAAGTTCATATTCAACTGCATCATTGTCTATAAGACCAGTGCCGTCAAAAACTATTCTAGGAAGTCGGCCCATACCTGTAGAACTTTCAGTGCCAATTTCTGCTTGGATACGGCCTCTGTTTCCTCTATCTGGAGTTCCAAACTCAAGATCAATACTGTCACCAACGTCTTCCATACTAAAGTTAAACCGCAAGAGGCCTGTTTCTTGTTCACCAAAAATATTAGTGCCAGCTGCTGCGTCCTCAAGAAGAACGTTGTCTTCAGTTCGTTGTGATCTAAGAAAAGGTTTTTCTCTATGACTGTCTAACAAAAATCTACCAGACGAATCTGTTGGAACAAAAAGACCAGACTCAAGTTCAATACCCTCGTCAATCGGAGAATCCATATCAGCAACTTCCATACTGATTTGATCAACAAACGTTTCAAATCCATCTGTCGCTATGTTACCAATTTCAAAACTTTCGATTACAATTTTTGACCCTTCTTCACTATAACCATCAAGTAATATTCCAGAGCCAAACTCATCGTTAACTTTATAGACTGTAGCGATTGGCCCGTGGTCTGGTCTACCCGGCTCAACGATATCAAAATCTTCTAAGGTGATGCCATCGTTTGTCGCTTCAAGTTGTTCACCCTGTAATCTATTTGTTGGTGTTGAACTAATCGTCAACTTGTTTGTAGCCGGAGTAAATGCAACAACTGATCCGGTGTGAGTCTGCAAAGTATTTCCAGCACCAAAGGTTCCAGTAACATCTTTAAGAATTAGATTGGTATTAGCTGTAACTCCCGGCGCACTTGAGTATTTGAAACCAGAATCTTTTATTTCAATCTCTGTTATTTGACCTATGTCTGTTGTAAGAGCAACCACCTTGCCTTCGGTTCCGTTTACAGTTGAAATCGTTGCAGACGGCATTGCAGTATATCCAGAGCCACCATTAACTAAGAAGACTCTGTTTATCTCACTAAACTCATCAATGCCTAACGAACCCTCTTCCAAAATAATTCCGTCTGTTGGAGTCCCATAGGTATCTCTAGCTAACGCATCTGTTTCTGATAAAATTAAATCACCCAATACGGCTTCTGTATTCACTCCACCAGAATCCACTGCTGCGTTACCTGACTCTAAACGTAAAGAAAATCCATCGTCTAACGTTGGAGTAGTTGCATGGAATAGATTATACAGACTAGTAGAGTAAGTAGACTGAGCAGTATTAAGATTATTAGACGGGCCCCAAAATACTTGGCCGGGATATTGATCAAAAATAAAGAAGCTTGCAGTTCCGGTTTCAGTATTTTTTGCTTTAGCTCTCTCTTCCGATAGGTATAGTGGGAAGTAGTAAGTTTTGGAGTCACTAAATCTTCTATCTGTACCATGAACCGCATAAGGTTCACCCGTGACTGTGGCAACAGCCGTACCGTTTAATAGGATACGTTGTTTTATAAAAGACTCTTGAGTCTTTGCTTCTAGATTGAAAAATGTTGGCGTTGTTGATGTTGACTCTTCTGTGTTTAATCTGCCTCCCGTAACAGAGACAAAAGCTTGTGCGCTGTTTACAGACGAATCACTAGCGTCATTTGTAAATTTAATTGAGTCACCAACATTATAACCAGAGCCCGGAGCGTCGATGTGAATATCACTAATAGAACCAGATTTAATCTTACTGACGTTAGCTGTTGCTTTACCATTACCAACTAGAGGGTCTAGTGTTACCGTGTCGCCAACTTCATATAAGATACCGCCGAAGTCTCCGGTTGTAACAGACAACACAATACCTTGAATAGTAAATTGCATAGTAAAGTCACCAGAGGTGGACTTTCCTGTTATCGTTTCAGAGGTAGTAAATCCAGAACCTTGTATGCTGTCTTCTCTTAAAATAAATTCAACAACTGAATCTGTTCCTTGGTTAAACTGCGACACACTAATAATTTGAGCTGTAGTTCCAGATGATGCTCCTGTAATTTCTTGGCCTGCCATTTCATCTGGAAGAGCACCAGCAGAATCAGAGGTGCATCTAATCGCAACTGGCTTCGACCAGTTACCATCACTCATCCTCAACATGTATTGAGCCGGATAATTGATGATTGCATCTTGACCTAAGAATATTCTGAAGAACAACTTATGTCCTTCAGAGGTTCCCTTCGCAGCATACAAATCTCTAATTTGTTTTATGAGATTTCGTTTTGATACGCCACTAGCCAGTGATTGCGGAATAGACTCCATGAAAGAGTCTTTGAAAGCTGTTAGGAAGTGATCAACTGTATTGTCAGGATCGGCATATTCAAATAGTTGTTGAATATTCTGTACGGGATTAGCTCTATATTTTTTAAGAGTAGAGGTAGCGCTACTCGACGCACCCGTAATAGTTTCACCTTCAATAAACCGTTGGTTTGATGATATAAACAAAGTCTCATCGTTATCGACCAGTATGGTAGCAGTAGCTTTACTTGTACTACCTGTAATTGTTTCACCAACTTCAAACTTACCAGTTGTGCCACTACCAGTTTCAAAAACAATTTTATCAGCAGCATTCGATCCACTTATATCTGTTCCATCTAAGACCAGAAAATTTTCTGACAACGTTTCTAAGAGAACTTGGTCAATCGTTCCATCAATCGTTATCTGAGCTGATTCTAGAAACTTATAATACTGTCTCAAAAACTCAACAAAGATCGGATGATCAGCCTGAATGTGATCGGGAACTTGACCATCTATCAGTGGCGATATCTTGGTTGTTAAAGCACTATCGAAGGGGGCCATTTTTTAGTAACTTCCTGTTGCACTCACAGTTGATGGCGCAGCTGCAAACGTTGCAGCGCCACCTTCGTCACTGACAGCGATTGAGTCTACTCCACCTGTAACTTTGGTGTTGACTGTATCAATTTCTAAAACTTGATTTCGTAATGCTACTATATCATTTGACTTAGGAACAACTGTTATACGAATACGAGTAGAGGCAGCACCATCTACATTTGAAATTGAACTAATGGTAGTGCTGTTAATCGCAATAGCGCCGGTGGTGTAGTTAATTGTTCCAGCAGATGTGCTTGTGTAGTTTCTAGTAGCACCTGTTAAGTAGTAAGTTCTCAAATTACCTTTACCATCATCATCAAAAAATTGTTCATTTGCATCACCCAACTTAAATCCTGTGGAAGTTAAAATACCACCCATAGCATCATTGTGTCCATCATGGGGGTTGTATAACGCATTGTTGAAATAAAGATTATAAGAACTAGCTGACGCAACTACTGGTGTAAAATATTTTGCAAGACGGGGCGACACAGAACTACTGGTGATAGATGCGTCCGTACCGTCTATTTCTTTTAACAACTTGGAGTGTCGAAGCACCGCATCAAACTTAACCAGCTCAGTTGTGTTATAAGTTGCAATCGTATTTGTAACTTCAGTAACCAAAGTATCCTTTGTCTTGGTTGTAGCACTAGAGTCATATTTGAAGTCAGCTGTCAAAATGACATATAGAAAATCAGGATCAACAATAACAGGGGTAATAGAAGCCACAGTATATTTGCCGAGTTGTGATACCAACTGTGTCTTTTCGTTATTTGTCAGATTTGTTCCAAGATTATTTCTTACCGAGATAAACACCTTTCCATACTCTGGTGTTGAAACAACTCCCAGACTTGAATCAAACGAACCGTTCTCGCCACCGAATACTTGAACTGCTGTTGCTTGCGGATATAAAGTTTGAACATAAACCTTATAATCATTCGTGGTTACACACCTTCCTTGTGATGCATAGTCAAGTGGAGCAGATAACTTAATAGATTGTATAGTTTCAGCTTGAGCTCCACCGGATGCAATCGCCGCAGTGGTGGTTGTTATATTTGTAACAGTATTAATTGCGCCAGATGCAGTGAAAGAACTTGCACCATTAGCCTCTGTAATATTTGTTACCACGGCCTTTAGAATAATTATATTTCCATCACTTACAGCTTTACTAACAACACCATCTCCAAAATAGACCTCAAACAATCCATCTTCAACCTCTTGCAAATAGTATACGGTGCTAGTTCCCTTGAGTTGAGTTATATCAGTAGCTTTAGTGTATGTTTGAGTGGTTGAGTCTGTTGAAGAGTTTTGAACTTGTACAGTTAAAGTTGTTGTATCAGTTCTATTACTGTTTAACAAAAATCTTTGATTCACGTTTGACGTATCCACGGTGTATCGTGTCGTAGTGTAAGTTCCCTCATAAATTGGAATGTTTGAGAAAGTTAGTCCAGAGCCATTCTGTTGAGCAGTATGATCAGAGACAGCTACAAATTGGTATTGAATATTGTTTATTGTGGTGCGGAATACCTGACCAGCATTCATAGTTGCGGTTCCAAGAGCCAAGTCGTTCAAGGTCACAGTAACTTTTGCCATCGGAGCTCTTACTGAACGTGTCTCGTATCCTAATGTCTTCGCATGTGATACCACGCTGTCTCGTAGCGCAGCGCTGTCTATGAACATCTCATTAGCTAACATGTTAGCATGGAACCCAAGGTAATGAGTGTTGTACGCAAGTACATCTATCAATGCGTTTATACCAGAACCCTCGAAATCATAGTCAAGGAACTGGTCTTGATTTTTCATGTAAGTTTTGAGATTGTCTTTGATTGTGTCAAAGTCTAGACCAGATATCTCCAACTTTTGATTGTCTGCCATTATCGTAATACCTCCAATAGAACGTCTACTTGTACCAACTCTGCTGGTTGGTTAACCACGGAAAAATTTACCGTCATATCATATGCATTACGATCTAAGTCTGGCCTCACATCTATTCCAATTACATTAGCCCTTGGTTCATAGTTTGCAAGAACATCTGTTGCTGCTTGTGAAATAGCAATAGACGTTAAAGGCCCGGCTGGTTCAAACAACAATCCTCGTATACCACAACCTATTTCTGGATGAAATGGTTTCTCATAAAAGTTTGTCAATATGAGATTACGAACAGACCTTTTAACAGCACCAATGTTGGTCAAGATGTTAACATCTTTATCTTTAGACCGTTTAGTAAAAAACAAGTCCAAATCTCTATACTGTCGAGCATTCAAGGGCGAATCGTTAGTCCGCTCTGCATCACTCAAGGCGGTCAACTCTTTGAAACTTCCTGTTTTCTCTACTGTAGCCATAACTACTCCAAGGTGGTTTATATTATTTATAACGACTATTGCAGATTATACATTGCCTTAGCCGGGATATAATCATTAGTCTCTGCATCAGCCACTCTCACCTCTGATATCACTGCATCAATATTGTCATGCCAAAAATTTAAGAACTTGTGTACCTTTGGTATGTCTGGTACAACGTCCTTGGTTTGCCAGATAAACTGTTGCAATATGTTTTCATAATCAGGCATCCAGTACAGTATATCAACTGTAACAAGACTCTTCTTTCGGATAATCATGGCCCCGCAAAGGTGTTTGAACTTCCAGTTGCAACACTCGTACAAGCTGTTACTGAATCACCTATTCTACCGCACCCCTTACCATTTATAAACACAGTGGTAGAACCAGTTGTTATAGGTGCCTGATGAACAGGACATGGAACACCCGGCAACAAGTGTGAGTCATTGTTGTCACCTTGTCTACTAATTCCCGTGCCGTTCACAATCACATTTGGACTTAACTCTAGCCGATTGGGCACAGAACAATGTACCACATCTTGATCGACGCTGTTCCCTCTACAAATTGCTGGCATAAGCTCTCTCCTTTTTCATTAACTCCTGTAACCTGTCATTCCACATATCCGCCTCTGCATGATCATGATCACTATGAGGCTGTGATGGCGGGTCAGGTAAAAACTTAATCAGATGCACAAATTCAAAATCCTCTGGTATATCTTCCCAACTGTCAAATGTAATAAGTTCATTGCTCTCTAATTTAAATACAAATTCTGCCATGTCTCACCTATGGGTTCAAGTTGATATTTGGGCCGCCTGTAATCGTGATGTCGCCACCAGATGTGTGCGTCCATGTCGATCCTGTTGTACCAGCCCATGTAGTCTTGAGATCGTAAGTAGTAGCCGATTGGACTGTAAGAGATTCAGTTCCAACAACTTCTGTTTTCCTAAAGTCTTTGGCCTTATCTGTACCATATGTCTCCGTAACATTACGCTGCACTGTATGGGTAAGTTTACCAACCACTGTATTAGAATGAGAATGTTCATCTATCTTAGTTCCATAAGTTTCTGTTACGTTTCGCAATACCGTATCGTTGGTACTACCCGTAACAAGCCTAGTATGGAAGTGCTTGTCAATATCGGTTCCGTAAGTTTCGATTACATTTGTTTCTACTGTCTGTTCTCTTTCTCCTTTAATCAGTGATATATGATTGCCACCGATTGTCTCATGAGAACTTCCACCAATTGTTTCATGCTTGTTCCCATCAACCTGTATATTCCAATCTCCCTTGATATAGGTTTTACAGTTAGACTCAATAGTCAGATTAACATCTCCTTTGATATTAACAAAGTTTGTGCCGTGAATAACCTCATAGTTATTACCGACTACCCTGACATGTTTAGCCCCATCTGCATCAACTTCATAGAAGGTTCCCGCCATATGATATTCATGAATACGTTCTGAGCCTGGCGTGTCATCATACTCTTTGATATGACCACTCTCTGATTCAAAGACATGGTTATATGGATACTTCGCAGCATATCTTATCCGCCCGTTTTTATTCTTATCGGTGGTTTTAGGTTCATTCCATTTTTCATTAGTAAACTCTGGCTTGTCAACGTTCATTAATGGATTGATCGCATCTGCACTATAACTAGCATCAACAGACTGTGGTGCAGCGGCAGCTGGAAGAGGATGAACTGATTCATCGTTAATATCAGTATTCTCATTTATGAATGAGGGGCGGGGGTCTTCGTTTGGGCCTGTTGACTTTCCTGCCATAGTAGAATAGTTGCCAGCTGCGTCAAGAAATTTATCGTCCTTCTTAACCTTGTTACCGTATATGTCAATACCGGCATCTCTTGCTTCGTTGTCTGAATATCCTTTAGGTAATTCTGAAAACTCGTCACGAAGTTTTTGATCGGAGTGTGGAAGCATAACCCCTGTAAGTGCTGCGCCATCTTTCGCTGCAAGAACGCCATGACCAGCGCCTCTTGCTAGACGGTTTGTATCAGACTCACCATAGCTATGTCCAGAAGCTCGTCCAAATACGCCATCCTTGTCATCCTTACCATTTACAAATCCGCCTAGTGGATAGGGGCCATACGACTCTTTGCCATAGTCTGGTCGAGTGCTATCAGCAACGGAACCTTCAATCTCCCCACCGATATCTTTTAGTCTATCAGTTGGATTGTAAGTAGTCTCTGACTCACTGCCATCCTCATCTGCCTCTGTATATGGCATCGCATATTGCTTACCACCAGTTTCATTCAGTTGAGATGAGTTTTTATGTCTGGGATCATTAAATCCAGTAGTATACGTTGCTTCGACACCGCCTGGGCTCTCCGGCATGCCAGGCAAAGTTCCTATAACAACTGGCTGTTGCTTGTCATCTGCATCACGAAAGAACCCACACACCCACGCACCTTCAACCAGAAATGACGGTGTGTTACCCATACCATGCATAGCTGGGTCTGTGGTGGGATGCATCACATGCGCCCACGGAAGCGAGGATGTGGGTATAGAGTTAAGGTCTTCAGTGTGGTAACCCAAACACCGAACCCTTACTCTTCCCAACTCTAACGGATCGTTTCTATCTTCGACTACGCCGATGAACCAAATAAAGCCGTCACGGCCCATATAATTAGTGATCGCCACACATATACTCCCTATTTACGGAAGTATTTAGTCGGTTATGTCAATGTAAATCTGGATCACGGCCCAAACGCTTGGCCTCTTGCGGAAGCCATTCGTACTCTTCAACCGTTACATCAGTACGGCCCGAGTCAAGCATATTGGACAGGCACATATATGCCTCGTCATAGGATAAGCACTCGAAAACGATCTCTCTTGTCGTTTCTACTACTCTATATTTAATCATGGAGTTTATTTAGACTTTTAGAGTCTCTTCACGTTGCCTCTAGACCCGTAAACTGACCGCCATTGTCCTAATCCACGATTTTCTAGTGTCTTGATGTGAGAAAATGGGTTTATTGTGAGGTTACCCGCTACAATAATACGTTCCTCTCCTGTATGCGGAGGCACAGAGTGGTGTACCCAGCCGGGGAACATAACCATAAGTCCTGTCTTGGGAACAACTCGTTCAATACCTTTGCCGGGGTGAATACACCTATCAAACAGCAGAGGTGCTGACCCTTCTGGACAATTCACATAGTAAACAAAACTCCAAAGGTGGGGCCAGTGGTTGTGCATGACCGTATGATCGCCCTCTCTATAGATGGCTCCCCAACAATCATACGGTATCATGTCAAGATCGTGCGGATTATTCTCCGCTGCCAACTCCATGGCACGATTACACACCCACTGAAACCCCTTGCTGCTGTCTTGCATGAACCAATCGGTCATGGAAGCTTTCACGTTGGTCTTCTTTTGTTGTGCATCTCCCAACTCTCGTATCTGCCGTTCAAGGTTCTCGTTTAGAGTCATCTCTTGATCTTCATGGACAGTCTTATTGGCCACTAATGACAGATCAAGAGTGATTATCGGGAAATTTTCACAGAACTGTTTTGATAGGGGATGCCTATCAAACATTGTGGTAGGTTTAAGACTCTTCGCTAGTGCTGCCAGACTCATTTGCTTCTATCGCCCTTTGGATTGTTCTAAGCTTAATGTCAATAACCTTCTCTAGTCTTTCAATTCGATTACGAACACTCAAGGGAATACCGCCCATGCCGCCATCTCTAGGCGTGAACCGCTGTCGTAGATGTTCCCTTTCTGCCATCAAAACCTTCAGAGGTTTCTTGTGCAACTTAACTTCCTTTGGTGGAGTGTTGAACGGGATGGCCATCTCAGCCTTCTCAAGATCAGGGTTCGCAACTGCGACAGGAAGTTCCGTCTCTGTCTGATCCTTTAACACATAGGCATTCTCAACCATCTCCGCAACAGCTTTCTGATCTTCTTCTGTCATCATCCTTGCTTTCATAGCAACACCTCATTCAAATAGATAAATTCAAAACGATTCTTACCCTTCACCTCAAGATAAACGGAGTCTATATCCTTATCCTTCACAGGTTGGTAGGTCTTTTTCTTTTTAGACCAGTAATGGGGCCTAGAGGCTTCGCCATCGCCCATAACCAACCACTTAACATCATCAAACCTATCTGAACTAATATCAGTCACCACGCCGGTAACCTTCTCATCATACTCGTTCAAATAACTAACCTTATCGCCAATCATTTGTAGTATCCTTTTTCCACTGGATAGTGCCACCACCCTGTAGTCATGTATTTGTCAGCAGTGTGTACAGGGTTTCCACGATGCTGAAACGTCCAACCGGCTGGAAACATCACTCCCAAGCCCTTTCTTGGACGAACTCTAAATTTCTCATAAAGGAACTCTGTCTCTCCTTCATCTAACTCCACATCATTCAGATAGAATGACCATACCAAACAACGATCCATGTTCTCATGATGGCTTACCTCAGCATGCCAGTTATGAAACCCGCCGCCGAAGGGCGGTGTACGTTGAACTTTGATATCCGGCGACACCAGCTTCTTCGCACCACGATAACAAAACGGAAACTCCGTATGATATCTATGCATCATATCGTACTTAATCTTTTGGACTCGTGTGTATAGGTCACTATGTTGTTCAAAGGTCAACCATTTCTGTTTATCCTTACGAGTAAGTCGGTCAGCCTCGACAGTCTTAACATCTTCCACCGAGTCAAACCATGCAATCAATGTTTCGCATAGGTCATCAGGCATGGCATTCGCATATTGACGTATGAAGTTACTCACTGACTTTTCTCAACATTGTAAGACTGCCCTGCTTAAACTTGTGCGGTTCAATAATATCCATACGATAAGCCGCAACAGGGTCGTAACACTCGTCATTTTCCATTTGATTCATGATCTCGCCATTCCTGTTCTGACGGCCTTGAAAGTAGGTGAAGTGAAACAGTGCATACTCTTTTACCATATCCCAATAGTGATCAGCAAAGAACTGATACTCTTCTGGGCCACCACAGTCAAACCAGACTAG
>VTLG01016098.1_pt1 | contig 55077 bp, 92 predicted proteins | sample 4694571 | NCBI WGS metagenome assembly VTLG01 (sample SAMN12604809, study PRJNA352737) | marine metagenome | biome: ENVO:00000447; feature: ENVO:00000209|ENVO:00000569|ENVO:01000036; material: ENVO:00002151; isolation source: viral sequences binned using virsorter ... | reverse complement strand
CCAATAAAATATGTAAGGAAAAGGTTGTGAACTAATATAAAACATGGTATAAACAAATATGATTTGGAAAAAATTAATAGTAAAGTTGCGTATGTGGTATGCAGATGTAAGAGGACATCATGGTAAGAGGTGGAACTACGAACCTTCTGAATGGTACATGGGTAAACATAACAAAAGGAAAAATAAAATGAACGATAAAAAATATATAGTAATGAGAAAGTATAATGGGTCAAAAGAATTTTATCAAGAAAGAGCATTTGATAATAAAGATTTTGCAGATAAGTATGCTGAACTAATGAAAGAACAAGAACCTAATTATACTTATTATTTATTTGAGCAATCAAAAGATTATCAGTTAGAAGAAAAAGAAATAAATGAATTGATAGAAGATGAAATAATTAAAGAGCAAGAGGTGGTTAATGGATGATGTTTATTTAAATCAGTTTAGTGATGACCTACAAGAAGCTATAAGAAAGAAAAGAAGAAAAATTGATAAAGGTTATAATGATTTAGAAGAAACTATTGAAAGGTTAACTAAACAAAAAGAATATCTTCAAGAACAATTAAGAAAAGCTGGAGCAGAAATTAATAACTTAAAAGCTGAAGTAAAATATGAAAGACAATTAAGATTGGAAGGAGCAAAGTACCACAATGGGTAGCAACTATAAGTGGTTAGACAAAGATATGTTAACACCAAGACAATTAAAACTTTTTAATTATTTAAAAGAATATAAAAAAGAAAATAATTATATGCCAACATATAAAGATATGATGAAGTATATGAATATAAAATCATCACATGGTATTCACCAGATGTTAGGTTATATAGAATGGAAAGGATATATAAAAAAATATCCAGCAATGGCAAGAGCAATAGAAATATTAAAGGAGGTAGCTTAATGACAAAGAAAAAGAAAAAAGAAATAGTAAGACATGAAGATTGTGGACATGAAGAAGATAAATTAAATACTGTTTATATGTTTCATCATACTAAACATGACTTACATTTATTTATTAATGCACACTACTTAGATGACGCAATGGCTAAGTTTGATTTGTGTAATTTTAAAGATAGAAAAGACTGGAAGATTTTCTTAGAGTGTGGACATCAACCAGCTTAATTAACAGTACAACTTATAGGTGTAAAGGATTAAACAATGTACTCTAAACCATTGATATTATTGAATAATAAATATTTTATTTCAATGTTCACTTGGCAATTGTTTATCTGTATAATAGAGATACTGTCAAATTTAAAGACAGCAATTCAGAATACAATAAACATTTTAGAGGACATATCTATGAGCAATAAATTCTTTTTAAAAAAATCTTGGGTCAATGTAGATGTATGCGTTGAAGATTATTACAACTCAGGCACAACATTACAAGAAGTAAAAGAGAATTTAAACTGGAGTCCTTATTCAAGTATAGTAAGTAGGGATGTAAAACTTACTAGACATACTGTGGAAGAAATTGATGAAGAAAAATACAAAGAAAAAATCAAAAAATCCAATGGCCTTTCTTCTAAGGAAAAAGCAGTATCAATTAAAGATTGTAAAGAATAAGAAAAAGAAACTCATAGAAAAGTTGTTTGATAAAATGAAATATGATATTGAATAAAGATATCCCATTAGGAATAAACTATAGTCAAGGTGAGGGTTCGTCTATAACACCATGTGTTTTATTACATAGATGTGTTATAGTTAGAGCAATCATGGATGGGCTGGATGTTGACATTCATGCATGGGGTAATGCAAGAAAAAATATAATCAAAGAAGCAATCACATGGTTCTCCCTTCAGGATGACCAATTTAAATTAGTTTGTGACTATGCAAACTTAGACCCATCATTTATAATTAAAAAATTCCATCAACTTAAAGAAGCTAACGCAAAGAAATTATTTAGAAATAAAAATCTAAATAAATTCTTAACACATTATATTTGTAGCTTTCATGAAGACCCAACAACAAAAAATTTTTAATGGTAAAGAATACAAAGTTTGATTTAGATTTAGAGTATGGACAGATAAGAGAAAAGAGAATAGAGAACTTACTTAAAGGTGGTAAGATAGAAATTAAAACAGAAAGAAGCTGGTGGAGAAAGACTGGCAACATTGCCATTGAGTATGAGTACAGAGACAAACCAAGTGGTATCTTTAAAACAGAATCTAAATGGTGGTTTCATGTACTAGAATTAGATAACAATGAGCATTGTATGTTAGTCTTTAGAGTATCAAGATTAAAAAAAATAGTAAGTAAATATAAGAAGACACATACAAAACAGATAGGAGATTACAGAGCAAGTAAGTGTGTTGTAATTCCTATTAAAGAATTATTTACAGAGGGATGTTATAAAATATAATTATGGGAATGATGGATGGTGGTATAAACTTTAGAGATATATGTCATAAGTGTAATAGTAATGAGAATGGTGGTACTATGAAGAGACATAAGGATGATAGAAATAAAAAGATTTGTACTGAATGTTTAAATAAATTAGATGATGAAGGTAATAGAGATGAGTTTAATAAATATGTTTATGCTTCTCAATTAAGAAAAGGATTATTCAATGCTTAGAAATTTAACTTTGTTATTAATGTTATTAACTATTACAGTAATATTATTAAGTGCGTGTTCAACTAATAATAAATCTAACAATCTTCCTATGAGTATTGTTAAAAAAGTATTAGTAGGTTTGGATTAATGAATAAGAATGAAGATATAAAAGACGCAATAAGATTATATAAAGAGCAAGAGATATGGAAACATATGACAACAAAAGAGTTAGCTGAATATTTAATTCCATGTATAGCTTTAAATCAGTATCATATATTTAGATATGAGACTACTGGTGTTGCTTATGCTATAACTAACTGGGCATTTCTAAATGATGAAGCACAAGAAAGATTTAAAAAGAATGGAATATTAGAAAGATTTGACTGGGATAGTGGTAAAAATGTATGGCATATAGATACTATTAACAATCATAAAGGTTGGATAAATGATATATATAAATGGACTGCATTTAATTTTTTAAAAACTTTACCTGAAGATACAGATGTTAATTGGATAAGATTAACTAAATCAGGTAATGCAATTAAAAGAATAAATAAAATGAAAATAAAAGATGGGGTGCGAAAATTTTCTAATGAGTGAAAAAGATTTACTAAGAGAATACAAACTTATTATTGCGTCATTAACTGAAGAGAAGAATGATGCAGTTAAACTGGCTTCAGAAAAGGATGCTAGAATGAAACAATTACTTATTCAAGCTGAACAATCTAACCAAGATGTTCAAGCTATGGGTAAAAAAATTGCTGAACTAGAATCTAAATTAAAGAAGAAACAAAAAATCAAAAGAGTAATAGATGATAAGATAACAGAAATCCTTGAAAACCCTGACATAATTAAAGAAAAAAAAGATGATGAAAGTGTTGACAAGGGGGGTGCTGATATGTTACAAGATGTCTATGAGAAATGATAACAATAACAACAAAGGACAAATATGTCTTGGTTAATATATAAAGCTGAAGTAGTTGCCACATATACTTTTATCTATGCACAAAAGTTATGGGGTTTACTACCATTTTAACAATAACAATAAAGGAAAAAACATATGGCGATAATTGAAGGCACAGCATACTGGGCTTCTCTGACACGACCAAACGAAAAGTTTGAACCTATGTGGAGAATTGATTTAGCAGTTGATTCACAATCTGCAGAGAACTTAAAAAGTCAAGGGATTACAGTAGCCGAAACAACTGTTGATGAAAAAAAAATACCTAACATAATTAGGTTTAAAAGAAAAGTAAGTAAAGCTAGTGGAGATAAAAATACGCAACCACAATTAGTGGATGCTGATAAGAAACCATTAGAAAAAATAGTCGGTAATGGAAGTAAAGTTAAAGTAATGTACAAACCTTATGAGTGGAACTTTAAAGGTAAAAAAGGAATAGGGTTAGACTTACAAGCTGTCCAAGTATTAGACTTAGTAGAATACACACCAAGAGAAGACTTTGATGTTGAATCTGGAAATACTTCTAATGGAAGTGTTGACAACATTAAAGAATTTTAGTATAGTAACGCAGTCATAAAAGTTATGACTGTCATTTTTCTACTCCTAAGGAGAGTCGGCTTGTAGTTGGTTGGCTCTCCTTTTTTATGTATGAAAGAATTTTATTATTTAATAATATTATTTAGTGTCATGATACTTATCTGTTTAATGTTAGGATGGTATAATGATGTACTAATTTTTTAAAGGAATTATATGAGGGTGCAACCAATGAATGAAGAAAATAAAAATGGATTTGTAAAGTATCATTTACCATGTCCATTATGTAATAGTAGTGATGCAGTATCAGTTAATGCTGACAACTCTGCGTATTGTTTTTCTTGTAGAGAATATATAAAAGAATACAACATGGAACAAGAACCTACTATTATAAATAGAGAACACGAAACCAAACCAATAACAAATCAATCGGACTTTGCAGAAATTGTAGATAGAAATATTAAAATAGATACTTGTAAAAAGTATAGTGTTAGTGTTAAGATTGATAGCATGGGTAATATAACTAATCATTATTATCCTTATCATGATAAACAAGGTGCAAAGATAGGAACTAAAACTAGGTTTACTAAATTAAAAGAGTTTACTATACAAGGTAATACAAAACATTCTGGTTTGTTTGGTGAACATTTATTTAATAAAAATAAATTTATAATTATAACTGAGGGAGAATTAGATTGTCTATCAGCTTATCAAATGTTTAAGACAGATAAGTATGAGACACCAGTAGTTAGTATTAAGAATGGAATTACTTCTGCAGTTAAAGATATAAAGAATAGTTTAGAATGGTTAGAAAATAATTTTGATAATGTTGTAATTAATTTTGATAATGATGAACAAGGAATTGATGGAGCATTAAAGGTAGCTGAACTCTTTAGCCCAGGGAAATGTAAGATTATGCATTTACCAAAAGAATTTAAAGATGCTTCAGATTGTTTAACTAAAAATAAAATACAAGTTTATGTTAAAACATTTTGGGATGCAAAAGTATTTGCACCTGATGGAATTATAAATGCTAATATTTTATTTGATGAGATTGCTAAACCAACAATACAATCTTTTGTTCAATATCCTTTTGAAGGAATTAATAAAATAACATATGGTATAAGACCATCCGAGTTAGTTACATTTACTGCTGGTAGTGGGTTAGGTAAAACTCAAGTGATGAGAGAGATAGTACACCACATGATTAAATCTACTCAAGATAATATTGGTTTGTTAATGTTAGAAGAAACACCAGTCATAACTTCTAAAGGTTTAATGAGTATTGAAGCTAATCAAAGATTACATTTACCAGATGTTCATGTAGCTAAAGAAGAATTAAAAACTTACTTTGATAAGACAGTAGGTACTGGAAGAGTTTATATGTTTGACCATTTTGGTTCTAACTCAATTGATAATATAGTTTCAAGAGTTAGATTCTTAGCTAAAGGTTTAGATTGTAAGTATATTATTATAGACCATGTTAGTATTATAGTATCAGACCAAAGTCATGGGGATGAGAGAAGAGCATTAGATGAAATCATGACAAGGTTAAGAACTCTAGTACAAGAGACAGGTGTTGCTATGATGGTTGTGTCTCATTTGAGAAGACCAGATGGCAAAGGACATGAAGAGGGAGCAGCAACATCACTATCACAATTAAGAGGGTCAGCTAGTATAGGACAGCTTAGTGATATGGTAATTGGATTAGAGAGAGACGCACAAAATGACGACCCTGAAGTAAGAAATACAACAAAGGTTAGGGTATTAAAGAATAGATTTGCAGGATTAACTGGCCCATGTTGTAATCTACAGTACAATCAAGATACTGGTAGATTAGTTGAGGTACAGGCAAGTGACTTTTGATAAAGTAATATTTGATATTGAAACAACTTTAACTGCAGATAAAATTTGGTGTATAGTTTGTAAACATAATGATACCTTCTATCAATTTAAAGATAATAATTTAAATAGGTTTGAAGAATTTATTAAACAAACTAAAGAAGTAATAGGTCATAATATAATTGGCTTTGATATACCAGTACTAAATAGATTTTTTGGTTATGATTTATTTAAAAATTGTAAGATAACAGATACACTTATTCTATCTAGATTATTAAATCCTATGATAGATGGTGGTCATTCATTAAAAAATTGGGGAATTAAACTTGGTCAAAATAAAATTCAGTTTGAACAATTTGATTTCTTTAGTGAAGATATGTTAAAGTATTGTAGGAATGATGTTGACTTAACACAAAGGTTATATAAATTTCTATTACCAAGAGTAAAAGATTTTGGAGAGTCAATTGAACTTGAACATAAGGTAGCACAAATAATTCAAAGACAACATGAAAGAGGTTTTAAGATTGATGTTGTTAATGCTTATGGATTACAAGCTAAGTTTCAAGAAGACATGAATGAACTTCAGAATCAAGTGAGAGCAACATTTCCTCCATTAAAAATTGAAGAAGTATTTATACCTAAATCAAATAACAAAGCAAGAGGATATGTAAAGGGAGTACCTTTTACTAAAGTTAAGTATAAAGAATTTAACTTAGGTTCACGACAACAGATAGGTGATAGACTAATGAGACTTGGTTGGAAACCTAAAAAGAAAACAGACAAGGGTCATGTTATAGTAGATGAAAAAGTTTTGTCAACCATAACAAATATACCTGAAGCTAAGTTAATAAATAAATACCTTATGCTACAAAAAAGAATTGCTCAAGTCAGTTCTTGGATTGAAGCTGTTAAGGAAGATGGTAGAGTACATGGCAAAGTAATAACCAATGGTACAATTACAGGAAGAATGTCTCATCAAGCACCCAATATGGCACAGGTTCCTGCTGTGTACTCACCATATGGAAAAGAATGTAGAGAGTTATGGGTTGTTGATAAAAAAAATAAATTAGTAGGTGTTGATGCTTCAGGACTTGAGTTAAGAATGTTAGCACACTACATGAACGATAAGGAATATACAAATGAAATCATTAATGGAGATATACACACAGCAAATCAAATGGCTGCTGGTCTTCGGTCAAGGGATGAAAGCAAGACTTTTATCTATGCCTTCATCTATGGAGCAGGGTCAAAAAAAATCGGAAACATCATTGGAGGTTCGGAAGCAGATGGCAACCGAGTTAAAGAAAAGTTTCTCAGAGCAACACCAAGTCTTAGAAGTCTACGAGAAAAAGTGGATGGAGTTGCTAAGTCTAACAGAAGATGGCTTAAAGGACTTGACGGAAGAAAAATCCTCATAAGACACCCTCACGCAGCCCTGAATAGCTTATTACAAGGTGCTGGTAGTTGTGTTATGAAAGTTGCGTTGACATTGCTAGACCAATATGTTATAAATAAACAAATCAAAGCTTATCCTGTAGTAAATGTACATGATGAATTTCAATATGAAGTTGAAGAAGGAAGAGCAGATGAATTTGGAAGACTAGCAGTACAATCAATAAAGGATGCTGGTAGAAAATTAAAATTAAGATGTGAATTAAATGGACAATATAAAATCGGAAACAACTGGGCAGAAACGCATTGATACAGTAGCAACTGATATTAAAAAATTAATTGCTAACATTGCCAATGGTACACCTGCAAAAATAACTGAAGAGAATATGAATCAGTTTCTTAATAATATTAAAGAAGCTATGATTGCATGGAACACACCACCTAAAAAAGAAAAGTATGATGGTGTATTAAGAATGAGTATATTAGGTAAACCAGCTAGACAATTATGGTATGATAAGTATTCTCCTAAAGAAACAAAAGAATATGATGCAAGTAATAATTTAAAATTTTTATATGGACATATCATTGAACATTTATTATTATACTTAACAGAATTATCTGGACATAAAGTAGAAGATAGACAAATGAAAGTTAAAGTAGATGATGTTAAAGGACATATAGATGCTAAAGTAGATGGAGAAATATGTGATGTTAAGTCTGCTTCACCTTACAGTTTTAAAAAATTTAAGAATGGTGAACTATTAGAGGATGACCCTTTTGGGTATCATGCCCAGCTATCAGGATATGAAACAGCTAGTGGTACTAAAGCTGGAGGTTTTCTTGTTGCTGATAAATCAAGTGGTGATATATGTTTTTATAAACCAGAAGACTTAGCTAAACCTGATATTAAAACTTTAATAAAAAATTTAAATAGTAAACTTGCTAGTGATATACCACCTGAAAGATGTTATACTTTAAAGACAGAGAAGAATGGAAACAAAGCTATACCAGTTGGTTGTCAATTTTGTATACATAAGTTTGAATGTTATAAAGATGCTAACAAAGGTAAAGGTTTAAGAGTATTTAAATATTCAAATAAGAAAGTGTTCTTAGCTGAAGTAGTTAAAGAACCTAATGTAGAAGATATAACAAAAGAATTTGAAGATGGAATTAAAACACAAACATCTTCTGGTTAGAGCAGAAGTTTTAGAACCACCTAAAGATTTAAAGTCTACTAGAAAGTGGATGAGAAATTTAATTAAAGATATTGATATGAAAATATTAGGTGGACCATATGCAAAGTATTGTGAGTCTGTAGGTAATAGAGGATTAACTGCTGTTACTATAATAGAAACATCCCATATAACTTTACACTCATGGGATGAACTTAATCCTGCATTGGTACAGTTGGATGTTTATAGTTGTAAAGAATTAGATGAGAAGATTGTCTTTGATTATGTTTATAAGTTTCAACCAGTAAGAATGTCTTATAGATATTTTGATAGAGAAAAGAATTTTAAATTATTAAAGTTAGATAAAGATGAGTAGTAATTACCAAGAACTATTAGAAATGTGGCGAGAAGAAAAAAAGAAAAGACAAGAAGCTGAAGGAGAAGTAACCATTGTTAAAGGTATCGGTATGAATTCTCCTGAAATGAGAGCATTACAAAAAGAATTAAAAGAAGTTAAAGAAGATAATAAAAGACTAGCATTACAAATTGATGATTTAGAAAAAAAGATTAGAAGAATACAAAGTGAACACTAAACAAATGAGTAAGATAAGAAACAAAGCTAAAGGTATTTTAGTTGAATGGTTAAAGACTTTGTTAAATAAAGAAGAACAAGCAAAGGTTAATACAAAAAATATTCTTATTTTATTACCTAATCAAACTCATTACTATCAAGGTGATACCTTTAGACTTCAACCTTGGTCTTATAAATGGGTAGTAAAGAAATTAAAACGCAACCAACAGTTGACAATGGATGATTTAAATGCTATGTTACAACCAACAGAGAAACAATTAAGAAGACAGAAGATGATAGAACAAGGACCATTATAATGACACATAAAGAATTATTTAAAGGTACTACCTATGATTCATTAGATAAGCAAGTAGATGGAAATCATTATGCTAAAATGAAAATTCAACCTGCTCAATTTATTAATGAAAATCATTTAGAGTTTGCAGAAGGTAATGCTATTAAATATATATGCAGACACAAATCAAAAGGAAAACAAAAAGATATTGAAAAAGCTATTCACTATCTTGAAATGATACTTGAAAGGGATTACTCATGATGTATAATCCTTTACCACCACGACTTACAATTAAGCCTTCTTTAATTAGTGGGTTAGGATTATTTGCAACAGCAGGTATTGCTCAAGGAACCAATCTCGGAACTACTCATATAAAAGTAGATGGCGAAATTTTTAGAACTCCTTTAGGAGGTTTTATTAATTGTGATGAAAATGCTAATTGCGTTAAAGTAGAAATGAGAACCGAAGGTTCTATTACGGATAAATGGAATTTAGTTACATTAAGAAATATTACTACTGGAGAAGAATTAACTTTAAAGTATACATTCTACACAATCACAAAAGATTTTTTAGAAGAAGCAGAGAAAGAAAAAAAAGAATTAGAAGAATCATATCAAGAATCAGTAAGACAAAAAAAGGAAAGAACAAAATGAGTTTATCAGAAGCACAGATAAGGCAACTGGAAAAAAGAGCCAGAGGATTTAGAAGATTGATTGCTTCTTTAAATGATTTATCAATGTATAGTATACATGAACATATAGATAAAATTCTATTTGTTAAGATAGATGATTTAAAAGAACATTTAAAAAAGAAAATAAAAAGAAATAATGAAAAGTTAAATGAAATATATACAACAACTATAGATACTTTAGTTGATGATGATTATCAGTCAGGAGAGATAGGTTATCAAGGTAAAGAAGTACATAAAGAAGAACCAGTTGGTGAATCTTTTATAAGTAAAGATTATAGTAATGAAATGATAGATGATGAGTAATCAAGAAGACTTAACTTACGAAAATGAAACTGAAGCACCTAGTCCAATGGTTCAAATCTCTATTAAAGAATATGATAAATTAAAAGAAGAACAATCTTTTATAAAAGATAAATCTTTAATTGCTATAATAGATAAGATAGAAGAATTAGTTAGAGCATTAAGAAAACATATTGTAAGAACAGATATATAACTTATGAATAATGTAATAGGGTTAGATGGTAAACCTAAAAAAACTGTACCACATAAATATAATATGCGTTTATGTTTAGTAGGTACAGATGATATTGATATAAAAAATATTCTAACTTTTGGTATAGCTGATGATGGATTCTTTATGGTAAAGTCATATGATAATATGACACTACCTATCTTCATGACTAATCCTGCAAGAATACAGAGTGTTGAAATTTATAAAGAAGGTGATAAACCTTTAACTAAATTAAAAAAAGGAAAGTCTGATGATGATTTTCTTTTAGACCTCTTAAAGAAAAAGCATGAGACGCAATCCAAAAATCAGTAAAGCTAAACCTAGAGTTAAAAGAAAAGAAGCTGAACTCATGGGTTTTAAATTGATTATAAATAATCAAGGACAATTCATTACTGAAATAAAAAATTATCCTAGTGATAAGATACCATTACATTTTAAAAAAGAAAATGCTGGTGTTATTAATGCTATGTTAAGAGAATGTAAAGCTAATTTTTCTGAGTTGTCAGATGATTTAGAAAAGATTGCAAGAGATGTATTTCATTCTTAGGTGCCTAATTTTTTTTCTTCCCTTGCAGGAGTACAAAAAAACTTAATAAACATTTCATGTTCGTCAACAGCTTCTGGTCCTAATACTTTCATTCTAGATAATGATTCCTCATAACCACCAATCATACAATCATAAAAAGTATCATAAGTAATATTTAATTTATGAGGTTCAAGACATTTACCTGCTACTCCTGAACACAAAAGTATAAACAAAAATATTTTCATTTTCTTCTTTTTTTTCTTCTATTATACCACCTTCTTTTTTTAAGAAAGTAAGCATATTTTTTAGACATTTAATTTTATTGACAGCTTAAACATTCGTCTGTATCATCAACTATTATTTCTTTTTTATTACATTGACAGTCTTCACAAGGACACACTCCATATAAATCGGAATGACCTTTAACATTGCAATGACAGTTGCAATTACAATCTTCACACTTCTTTATTGTTGATGTACCTTCCATTATTTTGTATAACCTGATGAATCATATTTATCTTTAATAATTTTAACTATTCTATATCTTCCATTATGTTCATCTTTCTCAATTATTGCATCTACTTCACCACATTGCATACGAACATTTTCAGGATTTACTGCTCGTTCCACCTGTCTTTTAGATTTTAAACATGAACTCATTTTTTGGTCTTGAATATAAGTATGCTCTATAAGTCCACCTTGGTAAAACATACACAGAACTATAACCCCAGATAAAATTGTTTCCATTAGTGAGTACCTCCATTACTAAATTCTCTTTGTTTATCTTTTAATTTTTCCACATCTACTTGTAGCTTTTCAACTGCTTTAGTTAATGCTTCAATGTTAACTTCATTATGTAACATACCATCAATTCTTTCCTGTTGCTTATCAGTTTGTTTATATAATTCTTCTATTAACATAAATTGTTCGGAATCAGCAGGAAGACTACCTAATAATCCTCTTGGCCATTTGATTCTAAATTCTGTATTTGATATTAAATCTTTCTCCATAATTTTAAGTTGTGTACTATGCTGATTTAATTTTTCTTGAATACCAAAAAAAGCCCATGTTCCAATTGCAACTAGCGAGATGAGACTAGCTACTGTCTTCATAGGCATTTGAATATTCTCTTTAGGACTTATTTTCATTTAGCATTTCCTCCAGTTAAAAGAAAAAAAACTACAGCTAAGATAATTATTAAAGCTTGAACACCTTTCTCTGTTGTTCTTATTCTTCGTCTTGCATTTCTTCTTGCCCTTAAAATTTTTAAAGTTCTGAATTTCATCTTCAATCATTTCTTTTATCTTAATCTTTATTTTTTAAATTTTTTATTAGTTAATAAATTAGTAACAGATATTCCATAATTACCACCTACTACTATAAAAATTAAATATAAATATACTTCAGGTATAGTTTGTAATTGGGCAAAATAAAATTCAACTTTATCTAACATTTTTACATCACCATAAAATGTAGCATAAGCTAATATACCTAAAGGTGCTAGTATAAATGCACCTAATACTAAATCTAAAAACAATGAACCATTTCTTTTTGCTCGTTCATTACCAGTAGCCATTTCTTGTAAAGCTATTGCGTGTTTCCTATCACTTTTTTCTTTTCTTCTATTCATGAAAGTTCCCACAGCTTTAGAACCTAACTTAAATAATATATTATATGGTATCATAATTAAAACTAGGGAGCTGTTAACCCCCTAGTTCCTTGAGGTTATTTTATTTTTATTGTCTTAGCTTTTTTCTCTTCTGGTAATTCTTCATATACTTTTATAGTTAGAATTCCATCTTTGAAATCAGCAGCACTTACTTTGATATACTCAGACAAAGTAAATTTTCTAACAACACTTCTTGATGCAATACCTTGATGAACTAAATCATCTTTTAACTTATCATCTTTCTTAGCTTTGATGGTAAGTATATTATCTTGCACCTGTATGTCAATATCAGATTTAGAAAAACCAGCTAATGCCATTTCTATCTGCCAATCTGTATCACATCCACCAATCTTTCTTATGTTATATGGTGGAAAATTATTAGAAGTGTTTATTCTTGAGACCTCATTTAATGAATCAAACATTCTATCAAATCCGATAGAGAAGTTTTTAAATGGGTCAAAGTTTATTAAATCGTATTGTGTCATATTAATCCTTTCGTTAAGCGATTTAAGTTTAGTAACCCCTAATGGGCATTACTCTTCCTATATTATAGTAAGAATTCTATGTTGTGTCAACTATTTATTTTTTAATATTTTCTTAATATAATTCTGTGTTTCTTTAGGTAATTCAGATATATCTCCACCTTTTTTTAACCAGTCATTTGTATTACCTGCACCCCAGTTATATGCTATTAAAGCATCTCTATCATTACCATAATATTTTTTTAATCCTAGAAAATATTTACTACCATATTTTACATTTTTTACAGGGTCAGATAATTCTTCATACTTTAAATTATAATTAACACCAAAACCTGCATCTTTTTCAGCAGTATTTTTCATAATCTGCATTAAACCTTTTGCTCCAGTACCTTCGTTAATTGCATCAGGATTACCTGAACTTTCAGTCATTATAATTTTTTCTATAATAGGATTTTCTTTTATAATAGTTTTAATTTCTTTATTGTTTCTCCAATTTTGAGCAGTCATAATTTCTGGTGCAGTAATTTTTTCTTGTCTTTTAATTGGTTTCTTTTTAGGTACAATAACTTTTTCTTCTTCCATCATAGTAGTTACTTGGTCATCAACTGATTTTGTTTCTAATGGTTTAACTCCTTCTAACTCAGATAAACCTAATACTTCATCACCACCTTCATAACCTAATCTTTCAACTTCCCCACCTTTAGAAAAAGTTTTTCTTTTAGTAGGAAGTTTAGTTATCATAACACCAGATGTACCTATACCATATTTACTAGGAATCTTTTCTATCTTAAATAATTTTCCTAAAATTTCTTGTACATATTCTTCTAATTCTTTTTGACTAAAACCTTTTTGAAAAGTTTTATTATTACCTGAACCAAACAACCATCCATCTAAATGAGGTATTGCATTTTTAGATTTACTAGCTTGAGTAGCAACATCTTTACCTCTAGTAGTTATAATTGCTACACCTTTATTATTAATTAATTCTCCTATTTGAGCAACAACATTAGCTCTTTCAAATGGGTCTTCAATTACATTTAATACATTAAGATTTACTACAGCATCTTTAGAATTTTTTCCTTCATTTATTAATACATCATCTGCAGTTTGATAAGTAGGTAACTTACCACCAGATTTAATAATCTTTTCATCTGGAACAAATGGTTCATGACTTGTAACTTTTTTATTTATAAATTGTTTTGTACCAACTCCTGTACCTGAACCAAAGTCATGTACATTTTTTTTATTTAAATCTGTTAAAATTTTATTTGCTTTTTTATAAGTACCAATTGTTGTATTGATAGCTGTGTTTCCTCTTTTAATTGCAAACTTAGTAGCTAATTTAGTAGCACCACCTATTAAATAATTTTGTCTATCTATTACACCACCTTCAGCAAACATAATTTTACTACCTATTGTTCCATCATGTTTCATAGGCATAGGTCCTGCAAATAATTTTCTTATCCAATTTCTCCAATTAGGAAAAGGTAAGAATCTTTGACTTAAAATTCTTAATGCTCTATCAGTATTTCCATCCCACCATTGTTTACCAGCTTCAACAGGAGCAGAAGCTATCTGTGCTGCAGGTGGAAATAAAAACCATGGTTCTCTTGAACCTGGTCCAATTAATCTATTAGCAACTAACTCTGGTAAGAAACCAAACATACCTGATAGTCTTGCACCTTCAGCCCACCATCTATTATTATTAGCATCATAGTCAGTTACTATCTCACCATGTTTTGCTAACTCTCTTAATGATTGAACACCACTATATATAGGTAATACAGCTAAAGTTTTAACTAAAGTTTTAGCACTACCATTTTCCATTCTCATTAAAATTTTATTTGTTTGTGCTGACTTAGCCATAGCCCATGATAAAAATTGACCCATCAATCTTACCCATTGATTATTACTTTGTGTAAATAATAATCTATTAGATACTTGAGGTATTAATGCATCTCTATTCGCTGTTATAATTCCTGCTTCATTAATAGCACCTCTACTTCCAGCACTTTTAATTGCAGCATCTAAATTTTTAGATGCACCTATTGACAAAGCTTTGTTAGTATTTATACCATAATTATTATTTAAAAAATATGTAATTCGTTTTGCTCTACCAGTATTATTTAATCCTCTTTGAGTTAACTTGTTTAAAGTTTTAGATAAATAATATGCATCAGCAACACCAGTATTGTATGCAAATCTTCTAGCATAACCAGTTAACCATTCTAATCCTAATCCTTTAAATGCAAGACTATTAACTTTTTGTGAAGGAGATAGACCGACCCAAGCATTATTTAATAATACATCTCTACCTTCAAATCCAGCAGACTTCATTAATGCTTGTCTGATACCATCATCTATGTCTTGGTTTAGAGCTTTAGCTAATCCTTTTTGATTCTTAGCTCTAATTGATGTATCTTTAAAACCTCTAATGATTGCTCTCCAACTAGAAGAGTTTTGGAAAGGTTGAATTAAATCACCTAATGATGTAATAGTAACTCTACCTAACATATTTAAATTACCTAGTGTTCCTAGAATAGCTGCACTTGATTTTGATGCACCAGTCATAGCAACACCATATCTATCAAAGTAGGCATCAATACTATTTGCTACTAATTTCATTTCTTGATTAGCAGCATTTAAAGCTTTATCTCTTGACCTTCTGCCTAGTCCTGATTTTAAATACTTATCTCTTATTTGTACAAATAAAGGTTGTAATAATTCTCCATAAGTTCCGAACTGTCTAGCAAATGCTATAGATTTAACTGAATCATTTGTTAGACTATTTAATATGTTACGAGTATCATTTACTAAGTAACCTTTTTTTTCTAATACTTCTTCAACTAATTTGTATGGTCCTTGTAATGCTCTTTTATGTGTAATATGGTCTGTAACTGGAGTATAAATAAATTTAGTTCCTTCTTTAGAAACACCTGATTTAGACTTTGCAAATATTTCTTTTAATACTTGAGAGTTAAATACACTATCACCAGAAGTTCTATGACCCTGTAAATAATTTTCGGCTGCAACTTCAGACCTTAATCTACCTTTATTACTTCCTTTAGATACTGTACCTTTCATTCCTAAACTTTCATAAATTTCTTTAACTGTTTTTATAAAAGCTTTCTCATCTTTTTTTACAACATCCCAATTTAAAACTCTAGGAAAATAATTATCTAATTCTTTAGCTGGAAAAAATCCTGCTGATTCAGATAAATTTTTAAATTCATCTATATAACTTTTAATATCTTTTGATAATTTTATTACTCTTTGAGGTGTATCTTTTGTTATTTGTTTACCTCTAAGAATAGAGTTAGCTAATGCTAATTCTTGAGTAGAATAATTTTTAGTAATATCATAAGCTTTTCTATTAAAGTATCTTTGCATTTGTTCTGCAACAGCTATAACAGATTTTTCTTGTACTGGAGAATCTATATCTCTAAATAACATCTTGCTAATTTTTTCAGTAGCACCACCATAAGAGTTTAATTTAGATGCACTTGTTGCTGATAAAAAATCTCTAACTCTTTGCATAGTTAGTTGTGCCATTTCTCTATCTATTACTCCAAGTATTTTTCCTTTTTCTAATTGAGTTCCAAACTTAGCACTTCTCTGAATCATCTTTTGCATTTGACCAGCCATTGCACCAGCAGCAGCCCAATACATTAAATCAGTTTCTTCATCACCAAATAAAATCCCACCAACTGTACCAGCACCAGCACCTACAAGTGGTCTAACTGTAGCAGATAATAAACCTCTTACTGCCCAATCAATTGTTGTTTCATTTTTTCTTAATGATTCTAATATTTTTGTTTGTCTTTTAGCAACTAACTCTGACCATTGTTTTAATTTATCTTGTTGTTTAGTAATTAATTTTGTTTTAGCAAGTTCACTTGCCTTTTTAGCATCTATAATTTCATTTCTAATATTAACAATTTGTTTACCAAGAGAAGGTTGTTTTAACATACCAGGAACTTTATCACCTTTTGGCTGTTTTCTTCCTTTTAATGTTCTTATCTTTATTAATAAATTTCTTTTTTCTAATAATGCTTTTTCTAAAGTTTTAAATTTTTTAGTTTCATTTGCTATAGGTCTAACAAAGTTATTAGTCCACTTAATCATATCCTTACTAAGTGCTTTAACTTCTGTAGTATTAGCAGCAGCTTTAATTTTCTTTAATTGATTTTGAGTAAGATTATTATTCTTAGCTAATTTCTTTTCTATAAAATCTTCTACTAATTTTAATTCTGATTTAATTAATTTAGGTGCATATTTACTTAAAACTTTTCCACCAATAGGAATTACTGCACCAATTGCTCCAGCAGTTGCTCCAGTTATAGCAACACTATTCCAATCTACTTCACCAGTTTTAGCTATGTTATCTATAACTACATCACCACCTATTAATAAAGCATTTAATGTTGCTGAACTAACAGGATTTGTCATAGCTGCTAAACTAATAGGATTTAAATATCCAGCTAAATAATAAGGGTCTAAAATCATTGAAGCAATTGAACCAACTGTTGTTAATCCACCTTCATCTTCTCTACCTCTAAACTTCCAATGTTCTTTATCTATAGCTTCTAATCTTTTCTTTTCATTTTCTAATATATAATCTTTAAAAGTTTTATCTTTATCTAATATGTCTTGGAAATATGCTTTACCAATTCTAAACATATTACCAACAACCATAGTCTCTTTATCCCAACCATATTCTAATCTATCCCAATTACTTATTTCTGAATCAGGCACAAGAGGACCCTCACCACTTATAGTAGTGTCATCTTGTTTAGCAATGGATGGATAATCTATAACTTCTTCAACACCTTCTAAATTAGAAAGGTCAAATTGTTTTGGTACTGTTTGAGTTTTAAGAGGTTTAACAAATTCTAACTCGGAAAGAGATTTATTGTCAGATGGGGTTTTCTCAATTACAGAAATTTTTTCTTCTTCTGTAATAATAGGAGTTAATCCCTTAGGAGTTACTCCCTCTAGATTGGAAAGATTTAATTGATTTAATTCTGCCATAAGACATTATCTATCTTTTCTTCCTCGTTCTGTTATTTGTGCAGAAGGTCTAAAGACTGTATAATCATTAAGAGGAAAATTAATTTCATATTTTTCTTTTATTTCTTTTCCAGTCATTTCATTTGGTAAAATATCCATAATTTCTTTTAATGATTCAAAGACAGGTTGATTTATTTTTCCTATATCTTTAGGAGTTATTTTAATTGTTTTACCTGCATCATCTTTTCTTAATAATGAACCCATTTGTTCAGCTATAGCAGCATCACCTGTTGTCTTATCTTCTTTAACTGAGTAATCTATTTTGTTTGCATCTAATATTTCTTTATTCTTATCTGTTAAAGGAACTTCTTTTTTTTCTCCTTCAATTGTAACTACAACAGTTCTTATTTTATTATCTGCAATATCTTTTTTAATTTGTTCTTCATTTGCTACTTTATCAGGAGCAACTGTTTTATCTACACTTGTTGTTTTAGTTTCTCCTTCTGATGCAGTTTTATTTTCATCATAGAATTTTTTTACTTCATTATCATTTGCATATAAATAATTTTTAAAATCATTAACTACTGTTTCATCACCATCTATTAAAGCTGTATAAATTTTATTAACTTTACCTTGACTATCTAAAAATTTATTATCTATTTTTGATGCTTCTGAATGAATAAACTCAGACATATGTTTACTGATGTTTTTCATTTTTGTTTTATCGTTTACATCATAATTAGAATCACCTAATTTTAAACTACCATCTAAACCGACAACTGATACAGGAACAATTGTAGTTAAGATATATTTATCTGTACCTTTACTACTAATGTTATCTTTTTTAGTTGTTGCTCTTCCATTGTTTATTGCTTTTGATGTTTCACTCCAAACTACAGTAGGACTCCAATGTTTTTCTATTTCAGTTGGTAATTTAGAAACATTATTATAAATATATGATGCATCATTTTTTGAATTTTTAGCTGCTTCAAAAATCTTTTCAATTGCAAGTAAGTTAACTGTACCATTTCCACCTACTCCTTCAATTTGACTATCTGTTGCATTAAATTTAAAACTTAATTCATTACCAGCTCCAATAATTTGCATTGTATTTAGATATTTAAATGTATTCTCTTTACTATTTATATCCCATTTAATTTTATCTGAAAGAGAATTCCATCTAGTATTATAATCTTTATTAGGTGTTTCAGCTCTTTTTGTATATGATAATGTTATACTATCTGTAGTATCTTTAGTATCTGTAGTATCTTTAGTATCTTTAGTATCTGTAGTATCTGTAGTATCAATTTTTTCTACCTCTTCTATTGCTGTTTCAACTTTTTCATCTGAATCAATTTTTGTTTCATTATCAAGAAGAGATATTTTTTCAGTTTCTTTTTTCTTAAATGGAGTTTTAGATAAAATAGTATTGATTAAAAAACTATCACCTTTAGCATTACTTAATTCATCTGAATAACTTTTTAAGATTCGTTTTTTATCTGCATCTGATTTAGCTTCATAATTTTCTAAATACTTTTCATCAAATTCATAATTTCTATTAGTACCACCAAACTCTGCTCGTAATATTTTTTTTCTTTCATCAGATAAAGCATTAAATTTATCAACACCTAACTTAATCATTAAGTATCTATCAGCATATTCTTCTTGGTCAAAAGTTATATCAGTACCTTCATGTTTTTTATTAAAAGCTAAAGCTTCAGCATTTAATGATTTAATCTCATCAGCTTTTTCTTTTTCTTTATAAAACTTTTTAAGTTCATAATCATATTTTGCATCTTTTCTTCTGATAAGAGAATCTCTTTCTGCTTTTAAATTATCTGCACGAATAGCTAAATCTTCTTTAGTTATTTCTCTATCTCTATCAATAGCACCAACTGCTACATTAGCAACATCCATCCAATTAAATCCCATTACATATCTCCTTTCAGTTGCTCTACTTTACTTGGTAGTTCACTCTCAACTCTTGATAATAAACTTTCACCTAAACTTTCAGCTTTAGGTTCTGCCATTTTATCTGTTTTAATTTCTTCATCTTCATCATCTTCATCCCAGTTAACAGGTTCAACATCATCACCATGAATTTCTGCATCAGGGTCATTTTCTTCACCATCATATAAAATATAATCTTTTATATCAGCATAGTCAGCAATAGCTACTAATAAATATAATGTAGGTTCAATTAATAATATCATTAAATCAGGAGTCCACTTACCTTCAGTATATCCTTTATATAAAACAACTTGTGCTATTTCATCTAAAGAAGTTCCTTCATCAATTAAATCAATTAACTTTCTTAAATTATCTATTTGAGTTAATTCCATATAGACAGCTTCCATAGCATTACCTTGGTCTGTATATTGTGGAGGTCTTTCCCATGATTTAGGCATATCTGTAGGAGTAGTTAAAGATTCTCCAGGTGTAGGAGCAGAGAAAGGATTAACACCTACTTTATCAAATTGAGTTTGTTTTATTTTTTCAGCCATTATTTTTTATTTTTATGTTTCTTCATTGGTGTTGATATCATTATAGTTATACAACCACCTTTTTCTTTTTTGATTCTACTACCATATCTTTGAGTCCAAGCTTTTGCAACTTTAGGTTCATTAGCATATAAAAACTTTCGTTGTTTCTCAGACTTAAAAGGCATGATTAGCTACCAAATCCGTATGAACCTTTAGGTTTTCTTGTAGCTTTAGCTACTTTTCTACGACCAGCCATAGACATCTTTTTACCAGATTGTTTACCTCTAGTCATTCCTAGTTGTTCATTTTTTCTTGCGTTATATCCTTGTTTTTTCATTATATTTCCTTTTTGTTAATTGTTATATATTCATATGTCTGTAGTAATTATTAATCTGGTCTATTTGATTAGCAGAAAAAGTTCCATGTAATAAACTTCCTTGTGAAGCACCTTTTAAATCAGTACCACTCCACTTAGCATCTTGACCTTGAGTTGAACCAGTATGCATAGCACCCATCATAGCATAATTAATATCAGGTGCTTCAATAGGTATACTTTGTTTTAATAAATAATCTTTTGCTGAATTAAAAGCTTTACTTTTTACTTTCTTCTTTAACCATTCTGTTGTTTTATTTTTTAAAGTTGATTTATTATTAACTTTAAATGAATCATTACCATTAAAAATATATTTATCATGTTGAGGTGAATATGAAAAGTCTTTACTTTTAGAAAAATTAAAATCCATTAATGCATCTGAAGTACCAGACATATCCATATTTTTATTCATAATATTTCCTATTTGTTCAGCTTGATAGAAGCCATCATTATTAATCATTGCAGCATCTTTATAATTATTATATGCTAATTTAGCATTGTCTGACATATTCATTAAATTTTTATTTTCCCATGCAGAATTAATATTATCAGCTACAATTTTATCTACACCACTTAATGTTTTTCCTATTGATTGTCCTCTAAGTATCGGTGCTTCTAAACCTTGTTTTGCAGCAGACTTAATCATTCCTGCTGCTTGTTCATTTGATACTGAACTCCAAATTTGTCCTTCACCATGTACATTACCTCTCATACCAAATACATCTACACTACCATCTGTAGGAGTTTTACCAAATTTAAATTTACTTTTCCAATTATTAACTGTAGTTTTAGATTGTTTAAATAAATTTTTAGCACCTTCAGAAATTCTAGAAAAAATATTATTTTGACCTTTAAATTTTCCAGCAAAATTTTGAAAACCTTTTGAAATACTTTTTGTAATAGTACTCATTGTATTACTAATAGCACCTGTAGTTGCTTGATAACCTGTTCTAATAGCATTACCAACTTGACCTATACTTCTAAGAAATAAATTTTGAGAACCCATAAGTCCACTTGCTTGACCAGCAGCCATACCTCCATGTCCTATTATATTACTTAATCCTCCTAAAGCATATGGCATAGCTACAGACATAGCAATCATACCTAATGGTCCAAGTTTTTTATTTATTTTAGCAACACCTCTCATAACAGATTTACCTACTTTTGCAATACCTCTAGCAATACCTTTAGTAATTTTACTAACAGGTCTTGTTATTCTTTTTGCTACTTTTTTTGCTGCTTTAAAAACACTTCCCATTTTATTTTATCTCCTATAATTTATTTGTAATAATTGTTTTGAATATATCTAAACCAAAACCACCTAATTTTTGTAGAGTACTTGCTCTTGATGCATCACTAACTTGTTCATTACCCAATGCAGCAATAGCTAAATTAGTTTGTCTTTCTTGTGCATTTTGTGCTGCTTCATATTCCCATTTAGCAGAATCTCTCATCTCTTGCCATAAAAAAGATAAACCTTGGTTACTCATATTAAATGAATTCATTGCATTAGCTTGGTTAACTGCATTTTGTCCTGCAGTATTTGCTTGATTTAATTGTCTTCTCCACATAACATTTGATTGCTCAATTAGATTTGAATTTTGTGTATTGAAATTATCTCTATTATAATTTAATTGTGAATTAAATTTTTCTATTTCAGAATTTAAACTTTCTTGTAATCTTTCAGCTTCTAATGAATTACCTTGATTTAAAGCTTCTATTCTATTTGCTTCAGTAATATTATATTGACTCATTGCATCATCTCTTGCAGCATTTTGTTGACTAATAGTAGTAGATAAACTATTCATAAATTGATTAGTTTGATTATTACTTGTTGCATTAAATTGAGCAGCAGCATTATCTGCAGCTTGATTAGTTAACATTGTTTGTTGTCTATTCTGTGAATTTAATACTTCAGCTTGTTGTGTATTAGTTAAGTTTGCCATATCCATTTGTAAAAATGACTGAGCATTAATAACAGCTTTTTGTTGAGCATTAGTTAAATTTTGCATATCCATTGTAGCTAACTGTACAGCATTTTGCATAGTAGATTGTTGTTCATTATTTAAATTAGTTAATTCAAATGTTCTAAATAAATTTGAATTTGATATTGCAGTTTGTTGTTTATTATTTAAATTTAAAACATCCATACCTGCAGTAGTTTGAGCATTTGCTAAAGCTGTTTGTTGGCTAGTATTTAAATTAGCTAAAGCCATTTGTTGAGTTAACTGACCTTGAGTTAAACCAGCTTGTTGTATGTTAGCTAAGTTTGCTAATTTTGTTTGTTGTTGTTGAGCAGCACCAGCTAATATAGCTTGTTGCTCATTCATTGCATTAAGTTTAGTTAACTCTTGAGCAAATTGCCCAGTAGCCATTTGTGCTTTCATATCATTCTCAGCATTAACTAACTGAGTTTGAAAATTTTGTTGAGCAGTTAATACTTCTGCTTGTTGTTCATTTGTTAAATTCTGTGATGCTCTTTGTTGTAATGCTGTTGCATTTGATTGAGCAATAGGTAAAGCAGATTGTATAATTGCATTTACTAAAGCATCTCTACCAATTGTAGATTTACTTAAACCTCTTTGTGCTAAATTCTTTTCAACATTATCAACTGCACCTCTTGCCCATGTAGGTATTGTACCTGTATCTATTCCAGCTAACAATGAAGTTATTTGTGTAGATACTAAAGCATCTGTAGGTAAAGAAGCAACTTGTGCTTGTACTGCAGTTGGTTGTGATACAATTACTTTAGTAACACTAGCTGGATTATTAGCAATAGCTGCCTGAATATTTCCAGGTAGACTTGCTTGTTGTCCAGCAACAGTCGCAGCAGTTCCACTTAATACTGCAGCTAAAGCTCCACTAGATAATGCTCCTTGTTGTGCTGCAGCTACAGCCGAAGTTGTAGGATTAGCAGTTGCACCAGTAGCAGTACCAGATAAAGTTCCAGTAACTGTTCCAACTTGTGATTGTGTACCTACTGTACCTGTTTGAGCAGTTCCTGTTTGAGCAGTACCACTTGTAGGTGTCATAGTAGATGTAGTTAAAGTTGTAGGTCCTGCACCTGCTGTTGAAGTTAAAGCTGCTGGTGTTGATATTTGTGAACCTGTAATTGTTTTAGTTCCAACAGCAGTAGGTGCTACTTGTTGTGAACCAGCTAATAATTCATCTGATTGTACAGCTTGTTGTGTATAAGCTTGTTTTGCAGCATCAGCAAGTTCAGGAGATTTAATTTGTTCAGTTACATATTTATCTGCAAATTGATTTCTTTTTCCTAATCCACCTTGTTGTGGTTGTGAACCTTCAGGAATTCTTGTAAATTTCCTAGCTTCATCACCAACTGCTCTTTTAATTCTTTTTATTTTTGTTAACATATTTTAACCGAATAGATTGAATGAATGAATAATATTAGCAGCTACACCTACAAATATAACCCACATTATTTTTTGGATTTGTGTAATTTTATAATCTAAATGTTTTAAATGATTATCTTTAATACTAGAAATCTCTCTCTTAATTAATTTCATCTCACCCTTCATAATTAATATCTCGTCATGATTCATTTGTGATAAAGATTTCTCAACCATTGTTATCTTCCTTGTCCTCTATATTTTTTAAAGCTTCTTCTTTTATGTTTATTCATAGTACTTGTATTTGGTCTACGACCTTGTGAACTTCCTTTTTGTATTCTAACATGAGCAACCTTTGCATATAATCCTTTAGCTCTTGCCATAACATACTATATATGTTTACCTTCCATTGATAATTAGTTTTATTCTAATTATCTATATTACTATTGCGTCTGCTTCATCTTGAGTTAAAGGTGTATATTCTGCTGCCTTTAACTTCGCTTTAGCATTAGTCTTATCTTCTGCTTTTTTCTCTGCTGCAATATGAGCTGCAACAGAATTTTTAGAAACATCAATAACTCTATCTGATTCTGTTGTTGTCTGCTCATTTGTTAGACAATTTATGCTTAATATTTTTGACATATTATTTTATCTCCTTATTTATTATGATTTAATTCCATAAACTGAAAATGAACTACCAGTTTTATAGTCTCCAGTATTTAAAAATAGTTCTATTCCAGTATGTTGAGTATTTTCATTTAGTGTCCACGCACTATCAAAATGCCATCTATAAAACTCAGAACCAGAAATATGAGCATATCCTGAAAGTTTGTTATGACCTCCAGTTGGTTTACTGTCGCTATTTGGATTATTAATCCACATTATAAGTGAACCAGCTTTTGCACCACTATTACCAACATTCCAACCTGCACTAAATCTAGTATATGTTAAATCGGTATCTGAATACTTATCAAAATCCATTGTAGTTCCACTATACCAAAGTTTATAAGCACCACTTCCAATATTATGATAAGCTGCTTGGTCATCATTAGTATTAGTTCCTGTCATCATATAAGCTCTCATTTCTTGTTGGTCAGTTTTTATATTATCTCCTATAAGCATATATCTGTCATAGGTTGCTGAAAAACAATTTTGAAATTCTATATACTGTGTATCAGACGATAATGTTGTTGTTGCTATTTTTACAAAGTCAGAGGTTGCTGCTGCAACTGTTGTCCATTCTGGTGCTGTTGCTCCACTATTCATTTTTAATGTTTGTGACGCAGTTCCTTTTGCTAACTTCGCTAATGTTGTTGCACCAGTCGCATACAAAATATCTCCTTCTGTAAAACTAGCTATATTTGTACCACCTTTAGCAACTGTTATAGTAGGCAAAACTGTTAAGTCTACTGAACCCCAATCTGGAGCTGTTGCTCCTGAGTTCATAGCTAAAACTTGTTCTGCTGTTCCTTTGTTTAATTTTGTTAAAGTTGTCTCACCTGTCGCATAAAGAATATCTCCAGCAGCAAAACTAGCTAACCCAGTACCACCACTAGCGACAGGTATTCCATCAGTAACAGTAAATGTTTGACCAGTAGGGATAGTAATGGTACTACCAGTACTACCTTCTAATTGGTCTACTTTGATTTTACTTGCCATTGTTTTTTTCCTTTGTTAAATTATCGCTGTTATATTATTATAAGTTCACCTGAACCAGCGATAGTCCAAGTAAAAGTATCAGCAACTGTAATAGTTCCAGCTAAAAAATAATTTTTAGTTGTCGTCAGAGTTGTAGTTCTGTCGGCTGTAATTTCGTTAAAATTTGTAAATGCTTGTGTTTGGTCTGTAATAGAACCTAAAGATACACCAGATGCAAATGAATCAGTAGTAACACTTCCATCTGCAGGTGTAGAAATTAAACCAACTCCTAATTGAACTATATTGTTCATTGTAGAAGTTGAAGCCATTGATACACCAAATGTAATTGTAGAACCACTCACAGTATAACTGTCAGATGCTTGTATAATTCCATCTACTTCAATTAATAATGATTGAGCATTAACTGGTGTAAAAGCTACTGCACCTTTTAATAAGTTGTAAGGTCCAGCACTATTAGTAAAAGTTATATTATCTAACTTTTCTACATTGCTAAACTGTTCTAAATTTCTTCCTATATAAGCCATAAATTTTTATCTTGCTGTGGCACATACACCACTATTTGAAATTATTGGTTGTCCAAATGCCCAATAGCAATATGTGCTACCAGCATAATTAGTATTATTATTTGAAACTGCTCTTGCTTTAAATCCATTACTTAAAAAATCATACATTTCACCTGAAGCACTTGTTACTTCAGCAGCAGAATCATTTGCTCTATTAAGTTTATCACCTAAATTATATGGAATTATTTTTGTATCATACATCATATAATGATTACCTGATGCTTGATTTTTTACCATAACCCAAGAAGGTTTAAATCCTGTGTAAATAAATGTTCCATTTGTATTACCATCCCCAATATATTCTCCAAATTTTGAATATCCACCAACTTCTGCGAAACACCAAGCTACATAACTTCCACCTGATGCATTTATATTTCCATTTGTTCCTAGTGTAAATACACTTGAAGTTGGACTGGTATCATTAAACCAACCACTTGTAGCATTATATCCACCTGTGCTAGTTATTTCCATACCACCTGCATTACCCATCTTTTCGTGGTAAACAACACCATCACCTGTAGAATCTAATCTTTTAACAATAAAAGATTTTGGTACTGCACCTAATCCATGTCCAACTGTTAAAACTGAACCTGTGCCTGTCCAAGTACAAACTGAAAAACCACTTGTAGTATTCGCTGAAACTGTAGAAGTTACAGAACCATCTGTATTAGATACACCTGTACCTCCTGCTTTCCAATTCCAAACTGCAATTGCATCATTTAATTGATTAGTTGGGTCATAATTGTCTACTGTAAATCCATCAGCTCCAAATGCAGTAAAACTGCTAGATTGTTGAGTTTGAGCTGAATTGTTATTTATAGATATTCTATAAGTAACACCTCTAAGAACATCAAATAATTGATGGTCAAATCCTGCACTTCTATTTTTAACCCAACACAAATCAGGTTGAAAACCAACTCCTGTAACTGCTTTTGTTGCACCATTCCCTGTGAATAAAGATGTGCTTCTATAACTTGAACTTTTTTCTATTGTTGAATATGCCATATTAATTATTTAATCCTTTCGCTGAAAGAGCTGTGTAACCTGTAGGAACATCATACTCAAATTTACCTATTCCTGCAGCATTAGTTCCTTCATCTGTAATAGATGTGGTGCCGAAAATTCCATTGCCAAAGTTTGTGTGAAATGTTCCATTCTCACTACTAGAATAAAAGCAAACTGCTGGAAAATATGCACCTAATGGTGTTGAAGCTGGTGCTGTTATTGAAATTGCACCTGTTCCAGTAGCACCTGATGTAGGGTCTCCTGAATTTTGCCAAGTTCCATTTTTAGCAAAGTATAATTTATTGTTATCTGCATCTAAAGCAACAGAAATTATATCTCCTACAGTATAAGTATCACCATAAGCTGTACCTGAATTATTATTCCAAGAATAAGATGTAGTATTGCCCATATAATAAGCCCAATCATTAGCATAATACCCAAGTGCATGAGTTGAAGCTGTGCTTTGTGTTGAAGTAATCCCAACCATAGGTTGCTCAGTTCCACCACTTTTTGCGTCATATTCAACTTCCCAATAAAATTTTCCTTTAGTAACTGCTAGTGTTGCTGGTGTATAAGTGTAATATGAATTACCTGTTACCCAAGTATTGTTTCCATTACTATAAGTTCCACCTGCAATATTAGGATATGCTAAAGGATTCATTGTAGCAAAAACATCATCTGGACAATCTTGTAAATCTGTTAAAGTTCCACTATCTAAAGTAAAATTATTACTATTAGAACCTTGGTCTGTAATTGTATTACCATCTTTTAAAATTAAAAATCCATTTGTTCCATAAGTAACTGAAGGTGAAGTATTTATTTTCCATTCACCTGAATCGGCATCTGTAGAACCGAATACTGTTGGTGCATAAGCTAATCCATCTATCCAATAAACATGAGACATTGCACCTTCTAAATAACCTGTGCCTGAATTATTATTACCTATATAATTAGTTGTACTACTGACATTCATAGGTAAATCTTCATCTTCATCAGGGTAACTACTATTTAAAAGAGAAGTTATATGTTCTCCATTAATATAGAATTTAACTCTATCTGATTCTGTTCCTTGTGTTGTATCAATTGCTACCATTATATGATACCATCCAGATACATCTCGTTGTAAAGCATTTGTGTATAAAAAATTACCAGTTCCATCATTCCATCTTAAACCTGCATTGTGCATATAAACTTCATGACTACCTGCAAAAGATATAAGTGACTGTGTATCTTTTGTTGGATTGCATTTTTTTACCCACGCACTAAAAGTAGCTGTTCTTTGATTTCCTGTTGAAGATATACTTCTTGATAATTGTGTTGTTGCCATTAATTAAATCCTCCTGAACCTGAAGCTCCAAATGTCCATGACATACTAAAAGCTCTATCTGCTGTTTGTCCTTCTGCATCTGTAGCTGTTACTGTAAAATTTGATGTAGTTGCAGTTGTGTGTGCAGTTTGAGTTCCTGTTATTGTACAACTTCCAACTCCTGTTGTAAAAGTTATTCCTGCTACTATAGGACTTGGAGAAACTGTAAAAGATACAGCATCTGTACAAGTTAAAGTTTGTGTAGCAATTGCTGAAGCACCAGCAAAACTTCCTAAAGAACCTGCTGCTGTTACCCATGCAGGTGCATCTGAAACATTAAGTAAAGCTGAAGAACTTCTTCCTGCATTACCATCATTATTTTCTACTCTTAAAAAATATGTACCATCTACAGGTAAAGTAAATGTTGCACTTATTGAAGTAGCACTTGTATAAGTTATACTATCTGCTGCTGTAATTGCACCAGTTGAATTAATTGCTTCTACTTGTGGAACACTTATAAAATTTGTTCCAGTAATAGTTACTGCTGTTGCAGCATTTGTAATAACACTTGGTGAAATACTATCTACTGTAGGTTTAGTTTCACTAGGTAGATTTGTTAAATTTGCACCACTAATAGCTGGTAAAGCACCAGTTAATTTACTTGCTGCTACAGTATCTATTTTAACATTTGTTATATTAGAATCTGTTATTCCACCTGTTGTTACTTTTGTTTGTGCCATAATTAATTATTACCTTATGTTGGTATTCCTCCAGACCATGCTGGTACAGGTACACCACTATTTGAAACTATAGGTTGACCCCAAGCAAAATAAACATATTCTCCTTGATTTCCATTCCAATCTGAACTGTTGTTTCTAAATTTAAATCCATTAGATAATATAATTGCATTATCTCCTGCACTTTCTTGGTCTGATAAATTAGGATGTAATAAACCTATATCTCCATTAAAACCATCTTTATTATTAATACTTCTCCAATTAGAAGTTGCATCTGTTCTCTTAAAGAAAATTAGTGAGGGTCTAAATCCAGTATAGACAAATGTTCCATCTGCATTTCCATTACCAATATACTTTCCTGCTTTAAACATCTTTGTATTTGCACCTGAAAAACAATAAGCCATCATACTTTGTCCACTATCGTTTGTTCCTGCACTTGTTCCTACTGTAAATAAATTTGCATCAGGAGCAGTATCGTTCCAGTAATTTGTAGATACTCCTGGTACTCCACTATCATTTAAAAAATTTGCTTCATCTGCTCCTAAACTTTTATGATAAATATACCAACTTCCTGAAGCTAGTGTTTTTACTAAAATTAATTCTGGAGCAACACCTAAACCATGTGGTAAAGTTCCCACAGCTTCTGTTCCTGTCCATTGAATTATAGATTGTCCTGCTGTAGCATTGAAAGAATAAGCTGTTGGTGTAATTGAAGGTGAACCTGCAATTCCTGAAGTTGTTCCCATTTTAAAACACCAAGCTATAAATTTTACAGCATTATCATTCATGCTATCTAAACTTCCCATTGTCCAACCATCAGCATCATAAGATGATAAACCAGTTGAACCACCTGCTGATACAGCATCTCCTGTATTAGTTGTTAAATAACTTTGAATACCTCTTACTGCATCCCATATATTATAACTTTCAGAATTACTTCTACTTTTATTCCAAACTATATCAGGTTGAAATCCAACTCCTGTAATTGATTGTCCAGTATTATTCCCTGTGTATTGAACATTGTTTTGAAAATTTGAACTTTTATTAATTGTGGAATATGCCATTATGAGTTTAATCCTTTTGTTGAAAGAGCTGTGTACCCAGTTGGTACATCATACTCAAATTTACCTATTGATGATGCGTTTGTTCCTTCTGAAGAAATAGCTGTTGTTCCGAAGTAGCCATTACCGAAGTTTGCTTTAAATGTTCCATTATTACCACCTGCATAAAAGGTAACTGATGGAAAATATGCACCTAATGGTGTTGAGCTTGGAGCAGTTATAGATAATGCTCCTGTACCTGTTGAACCACTTGTTGGGTCGCCACTATTTTGCCAAGTTCCATTTTTAGAAAAATATAATTTGTTATTATCTGCATCTAATGCCACTCCAATTATATCTCCTTCTGTATAAGCTGTACCATAAGCTGTATAGACATCATTATTAAGATAATAAGATGTAACATTTTGGGTATGATAACCCCAATCATTGGGATAAGTGCCAAGTGCTTTAGTTGTAGTTGTAGGTTGTGTTGAAGTAATACCTATGATTGCCTCTACATTTCCACCACTTTTTGCATCATATTCAACTTCCCAATAAAATTTTCCTTTACTAACTCCTATTGTACCTGCGTTATAAGTATAATTAGTTGTGTTAGTTTGAAAAGTAGTATTACCATTGCTATAAGTACCTGCTTGGTAATAATTATCTAATATGTTAAAAGTGCAGAAAACATCACTTGGACAATCCTCTGTATTCGTAAGAGTACCACCACCTAAAGTAAAATCATTACTGTTAGATGATTGGTCTGTATATGTGTTTCCATCTTTTAAAACTAAAAATCCATTTGTTCCATAATTAACTGAAGGAGAAGTATTTATTTTCCATTCGCCACTATCAGAATCAAATTCACCAAATGTATCTGCATCATAAGCATAACCATCTGTATAATAATAATAAGACATATATCCATCCCAATATTGTCCTGAACCAGACCAAGTACCAATATATACATCTCTATCAGTTTCAGGTACTTTTATGTCTAAATTTAATTCTGGATAATTTTCTATAGCCCAAGAAGTTTCTTCCACTCCATTAAGGAACATTTTAAATCTATTTGCTTCTGTAGTTTGAGTAGTATCAACTTTAAAAACTGCGTGTGTCCAACCTGTAGGGTCAAGAAATAATCTATTAGTTTTCATTTGAAAATTATAACCATCTAAATCATTTTGTTCAATTTTTAATTGTTCTCCACCATCTATTGACATATGTAATCTATTATTAGATGCGTAAGGGTCTGTTAGAGAGGTAAGAAAACATTCCTCATCAGGTTTATTTATTTTTGAATTTTTAAACCAAAAAGAAAAAGTAAATTTTTTCTTGTTTGTTGGTGTTCCCCAAGTTGTTCGTTTTAAGTATGTAGTAGCCATTAGTTAAATTGTCCTCCACCTGTTGCTCCGAAGCTCCAAGATATTGTAAAAGCTCTAACTGAAGTTTGACCTTCTGCATCCGTTGCTGTTACAGAAAAAGAATCCGTTGATGCAGTTGTATGTGCAGTTTGAGTTCCTGTAATTGTTGCAGAACCTACACCTGTTGTAAATGTTAATCCAGCAGTAACAGAACCTGTTGTAACTGCAAAAGATGTAGCATCTGTACAAGTTAAAGTAATTGTTGAAATTGCTGAACCACCTGCAAAAGTTCCTAAAGAACCACTTGCAGTTACCCATACAGGTTCATCTGAAACTGTAAGTATTGCTGTAGAACTTCTTACTGCATTTCCATCAGGATTCTCAACTCTTAAATAATATGTTCCATCTACAGGTAAAGTAAATGTAGCACTAATAGATGTTGCTGAAGTATAAGTAACACTATCAGCTACAACAATTGCTCCTGAAGAATTAATTGCATCTACATAAGGAACACTTGTAAAATCATCTCCAGTTATTGTAACTGCAGTTGCAGTATTTGTAATAACACTTGGTGAAATAGAAGTTATAGTAGGTTTAGTTTCTCCAACTGTAACACTACCTCCTAAATTAACTCCTGAACCATTAATAGTAATAGAACTATTAGCAAGTTTAGTATTTCCAATTGCTGCTGAAGCATTAATATCACTATCAACAATTGCTCCTGCTGCTATCTTTGCAGAAGTTACAGCATCAGCATTTATCTTTGCTTCTTCAACTGCATTAGTTGCAATCTTAGATGCAGTAACAACACTATCTTCAATATCACTTGAAGTTAATACTGCGTTGCTGGGAGTTCTTCCAACATATGCCATATAAATTATTTCCTTTTATTATGCTGAGATAGTATCTACAACACTTGTAATTATATCAATAGAAGAAGCTGCTGAAGCATAAGCTTTAACTGCATCTCCACTCATTAAAACAACTTTAGAACCACCATCAATTAATTCCAAACTTCCCCCTGTAGGGATTGGAGCTTCCTTAATAATGAAATAATTAGTTGAGCTGTTCTCTACATAGACAGTAACATTAACTGCAGTACCAGAAGTGTTAGTACATCTAACACCAATGATAGCATCATCAGAATCTGCTGCTGCTCTTAATTCTGTAGGAGAACCAGAGTTGTTGGATATGTTTCGTTGTAAAGTTCTTTCAAAATCTTGTGCCATAGAATTATCCTAATTATACCTTTTTTTAATCAAATTGTCAACTGAACTACAAAGCAATAGCCATAGCTACAGCAAAACCTGCTGAAGCTTTAGTAGCTAATTGACTTTGTATTCCTGAAGTTACACCATTTAAATAACCATATTCAGTATCATCTACTGAACCATCCCCAACTAGGTTGGCATTTAACCTGTTAGAAGAATCTATTGTAGCTTGTTTAGTATCTATTTGGTCTTGAGCATTAGATGTTAAGCTATTAATATATTGGAATTCTGTACTTGTTACTGTTCCATCAGCTATTTTAGTTGCATCTATACCTGAAGCTAATGTTGTAACACCATCTTTATCTGAAGTAAAAGCACCACTTATAGCTTTATTTTTCCAAACACTTGCTGCATTATCATATATAAAATAATTAGCATCTGCTAAACTAGCAAGTGTAACATCTGTCATTTCACTTAACTGGTCTCTAGCAGCTTGAGAATTATCTACATAAGCTGTTGTTGCAATTTTAGTTGAATTATCTGCTGCTGATTGTGTAGGAGCTGTAGGATTTCCAGTTAAAGCTGGAGAAGCTAAAGGAGCTTTTAAATCTATTTGGTCTTGAGCATTACTTGATAAAGAATTAATATATTGAAACTCTGTACTTGTAACAGTACCATCTGCAATTTTAGTTGCATCAATTGCTGCTGCAGCTTTAATATTTGCATCTTCAATATTTGTAATTGAATTACCAGTAGCATCTGCATCTATAGTTTTACCAGTTAAAGTTTGAGTACCTGTTAAGGTAGCAACAGAACTATCAATATCTAAAGTTACTGAACCACTTGTTCCACCACCACTTAAACCTGTACCTGCAACAACTGCAGTAATATCTCCAACTGGAATTGTAGCAACTTGTGTATCTACATAAGCTTTAATAGATTGTTGTGAAGCAACTTTAGTAGCTGAATCAGAAGACATAGTATCTTCATCTAAAAATGCAGTACCACTTATACCAGTATCAATAACTGGACTTGTTAAAGTTTTGTTTGTTAAATCTTGAGTATCTGTTAATGTTGCAACTGTAGAATCAATTGTTATATCATTTGCATTTGCAGTAATACCTGTTCCACCAATAACATTTAATGTTACATCACCTGATGTACCACCACCTGTTAAACCAGTTCCTGCTACAACTGAAGTTATATCTCCAATAGGTACTGCATCTACATAAGCTTTAATTGCTTTTGCAGAAGCTAATGTATCATCACTACTTGAAGCAGTAGTTAAATCTGTATCTACAGAAGTTACACCTGTTGAAGTACCAATAACTAAAGTATCTAAATTTACAGTACCATCAAAATGTCCATCTTTAAATTCTAAAGAACTTGTACCTAAATCTATATCGTTATCTAAAATTGGAACGATTGCTCCATCTTCAATTCTTAATTGTTGTACTGCTGCAGAACTTACATCTGTATAAAATTCTAAATGATTATTAGTTGTATCAATTAAAATTTTATTTAATGGAGTTGCTACTCCAGTATCTCCTATTAAAGGAATGACTGCACCTTCTGCTGCTGTACCATCATGTTTATGTCCAGATGTTGCTACAAATGCTGCAAGTAATTTATCAAATTCATCATTAAATAATACTGCATCAATTACATTTCCATCTGCAATAGTACTTTGTCGTGTATATCCTGCCATAAAATTATCTTCTTCCTCCTGCTATAAACGATACAAACATTCCATTAACTGAATAAGAAGCATCTGTATCATTTGTATAAAATCTAAAACTATTAGAGAAACCACTACCTGTTACTAAAACTCTTTTACTTGGTAAAGTTGTTGCTCCAAAAGTTGATGTTCCAAATTTACCAGCATTAGTTGCTGATAAAGAAGTTGCAAATACTGCTGCACTACTTAAACAACCAATTGAAAATTCTCCTGGTTGTGGTACATCAGTAGATTCAAAATCATATCTAATTCTTAATTTTAAATTACAGTTTGTTCCTTCTGGTTCAAGATTTGCTTTAACTGCATATAAACTTTTTCTTAAACCATTATCACCATAATCCATATCTGGTGTTTGAAATCTTGCATTAATATTTGAACCATCAAAATTATTTCCTGAATCTAATGTATAAATATAACCAGATTCATTTGCACCAAATTGTACTTCTGTATTAGATGTATTCAATGCTGAACTACATCTTTTAACTTCCATACCTTTTGTTTGACTCCATTCAAATGCAGGAACACCATTTGCATCAAATTTAAAAGTTCCTATAATTCCTTTTTGTCCAGAAGCAGCTTGACCAGTTTGATGATAAAATAATCTGTACTGACTTCTTTCTCTTATAACCATACTACTAATTGTATAATTAGCTATATTAGTTAATAAATCATTTATTAATGGTAATATCTTTCTACTAATAGAACCTATTTCAACATCACCAATTCTAGCTGTTCCAGCAACTGTTCTTAATCCATCAGGTGCTAGAAAAACTAAGTCTCCACCTATCTCTTGAATTGTGTTTCCATCTACACAACCTATATTTTTAGTTACTGATTTAAGTATAGGGGTAGAATCAAGACTTGTCAACTCAAATATACTATTTTTACAGAATATAACAAGAGTATTTCTAAAGACTTTAATACCTACAATAACATCACCAGTATCAATTGTACCTGCTGAAGACCCAGTAAAGTTATAAGGTTCTAATCTTTCACTATAAGCAACTGTACTATCTGAATCTGATTGACCAGCTACTATTAATCGTTCAGCATATATAGTACATCTTTTAGGATTAATAGGAGAAGACCTTTCTAATGTTTCAAAATGAAATACATTACTTCCTCCTGAAGTAGTTATTTGAAATTCTGCTATCTTATTATTACCATCTGTTATATATAAGGTACCATAAATACCTTCAGATTCATAATTAACAAATTGACAATTAGTTTGATTTGTTCTTGGTCCTACTGTTGCACTAGATAAATCTGCAGCAGACATACCACTTTTATAAACAGCTTGTCCACTTGCACTAGAAACAACAGAATAATCTAATGTTAATTCTGTATCATTTGTTATAGATAAAACTCTATAATTAGTATTGTTAATTTGTATTCTATCATTTACAGCAAATTCAGTTGTAAATAATGTACCACTTCCTGTAACTGTAGGACTTGATGAAGTTACTGATACTGTTCCTGTTTGAACTTTATAAGTATCTTTATTAATTTGAGTCCAATTAATTCCATCAGTACCCCAATAAATATCATCACCTTGACAAACAACAACTCCATTTGCATAAGGAACTAATCCTTCAATTGATTCAGTAGAAACACCTGAAGGTATTGTTGCACTACCTCCACCAAATTTTGTATATCCACTTATTCTTCTATAACCTCCTGTTGTAGAAGATTCAAAATTTTCTAATATAGTTGCTGCACCTGGAGTTCTAAATAGTGCATGAGAACTTGAAACTAAATCTAATCCTCCTGCTACTGTAATTGATGCACCTTGTGTTGGCATATATTTTTAATCCTTATGGTAGTAAGTATGTAAATCTTACATCCGACATATATTGTGGTTGTGGTGAATTTAAAGCATCAGCCATTGATTGTAATCCTTTTTTATATTCATCTAAAGCTAATTGCGATTGAGCAATATTATCTTTAAATTGATAAATATAATATCTAGCTCTTGCTAGTAAAACTGGTTTGTATTGTGTTGGAAATAAAACTTCATCTGTATCTGCAGATAATTCTGAAGGTCTATTATAAGCAAAGAAATAAATTCTATAAATTCCATCAGGTATAGGAGATAATCCAAATCTTCTACCATCTGAACTTCTAATAACTCTTAAAGGAGTTCCATAAGTTTGTGAATCTGATTTATCTAATTCTTCTGCTTTAGCATAAGTATCTCTCCATACTGTAAGAGTAGTAAAAGCTAATTTATTAATTGTATAAGGAGCTGACTTACCACTTACACCTTCTGTTGTAGCAGTAAATGCGTTCCAATTAACTGAATCATAATCTGAATCTACATTTGCAGAACCACTTTTTAATAAATACCATCTAGTTCCTGCAACAGTTTCAATATAAGTATTACCATAGTAGTCATCTTGAGGATTACTGGTACTTAACCAAGACCAATCATCTACAGCATCTACTATATCAAAGTATGCTCTGTTTACACAATTAGCAACTTGTTTTTGAATTCCGACTGCTGTACTAATTGAAGTTAGTTCAGGTTCATTTAATTCAACTAACAACTCGTTAGTCATTGCCAAATATGTTTTTGCCATAGTACTATAATATTATTGCGATAACTAATATAACAACTGTAACTATAACAACTTTTTTATGTTCATTAAAAAGATGTTGAGCTTCTGAAGCTATTACTTTTAATTTTTCTATCATTAATATTCCTTTTATTATTACTTGAATTAAATGATAGGGGATATTGCTACCCCCTATCAAAGTATATTAATAGTTAATTAATATTAGTCAGCAACATATATTACTTTGCCGACAATATCAGTTCTAAGAACTTTTCTACCGAATACCATAAGTCCTCTTACGATATCAGCAAAAGTAGTTGTACTTCTTAGAGATTCAACTATTTTTAGGTTTGTTGCACAAGATACTGCACTCATTTGTCCGAACAAAGCTTCTGGAGCTGTTGCAGACCCAGCAGGTGTAGCACCTGATAAGTCATTAGTTGGACAATTGTTAGATTTGTACATTTGAAAACCTCTTACTAGTCCAGATGCTACTAGACCATTTCTTAAAGAACCTTTTCCAGCATTATAGTCAACTGATAAAAGTTTAGAAGAAGTGTTAGCTAGTTCATTATACCACTCTGGAGCAGCAACGAACCATCTACCTTCTTCAGGGCAGTTAGCATCATCAAGCTCTTTAGAAGCTAATGACATTTGGTTAAGAGGGTCAACTTCACTAGAACCAAATCCAATATCAATTGGAGTACCAGTAGTACCCATGCCAGTAGTAACAGTAGCACCTGCTGAAATAGCTGCTAGAACATTAGTGTCTAGTGCATCTTTCAGTTTGTATGCTGCGTTATCTGAAGCAACTGATTGGAAGTTGACATGAGAAAATCTTTTCTCAATATCATCTAGTTGAAATTGAAAGTATTTAGCTTGGTCTACTGTTAGAACAAGCTCTTGGTCTGTTAGTGCTGTACTAGATGTCGCAAGACCTCTAGTGTAATCACTTACAGTTATTTGTGGTTCTTTTACTATATTAACAGTATCTCCGAAGTTTTTAATTTCTCCCATATAGTCTGTATTGCAGATTGCTTCTGCAGTAGCAGCTTTTCTAAGAGCTATTTGAACTTTCTTCGAGTATATTGCTGGTACCCAAAATTGATTTGTTTGACCTGCAACACTAGCGTCAAAGTTAGTAGTTGAACCACCTGCGAAATGTGCCATAATTATGACTCCTTTTCATTGGTTAGTTGTTGATAAAAATAGAAAGTTAATTATTTATCGTTAAATAATCTTCCTTCCCTTTGAGCTATCAAAATATCTTTTTCATATTTCTCAAACTCTAAGTCTGACATCATACTGACATCAGATGTTTTCCAAATCTTTTTACCAGCATTAGTTGGTTGGATTTGTTCAGTAGTTTTTACTAACAAATCTGCACCACCTTTTGCAGTATTAGATTCAGCATTGGTAGTTTTTTTATCTAAACCAAGTCCTCGGTCTTTCTTATATAAGTCAACTGCTCTTGCAGCAAGTTTACCATCTGAGTTATTCTCATAAATCCATGATTTAATTTCCATGGGTTGTGAGTCTGCCCAACTATGAAAATCATCTGATTCTTTAATTTGATTAAAGTCTGGATGAATCTTCGCTAGTTCTAACTGAGCTTCTCTTTGAGCTAAACTTTCGTTTCGCTTTTTCAAAGAGCTAACTTCTTCCTGCAAATCTTTCATCTCATTTTGAGACTGCAAGTGAGATACAGTTTCCACCACTCCATATATGTCAGGATACTCTTTTTTAAAAGCATTTAATTCGTCAACACTTTTAGGTGGTGTATACTTAGGTCGGTTCTCTCTAATCTGTGATTTGAGGTCTCCTTCTTTAGATGTCCACTCACCAAGCTTCTTGTCATAATATCGCTTTAGGTCGTCATATCTTTTTTTATAGTCAACTTTAGTATAAGGTTTGGCTTCAACATTTAATGCTGACTCCTGTAAGACCTTATCCGAAGTAGCTGATTCAGAAGTAGATAAGACATTAGGGTTCACACTATCTGTTGTAGTATTACTTGCATAGTCAAATCCTGTCTTCTTCTCAGGGTCTGGCTGAGCTGGTCCTGTATCTGCAGAAACAAATGGTTTTGGCATTACATCTTCTGTGTGCCAATATTTCTTCCTGTTATAAGGGTTCGCTTCAACTTCGTTAGTTTTTCCTTCGTTTTCATTACTCATAATTTCCTCCTTTGGGCTTCTTTTACTGAAGGTAGCAAAAAAAGGGGTTGTTGTTAATTTGAAAACAAAGCTACAAGGGCTTCTATTTCTAGAAGGTAGCTCGTTTATTCATAGGGTACCATCCCTAGAATTCTGTTATGCTAATAAAGATTCTTCTTCACTAGCCATAGTAGCAGCATCTTCTTGCTCTACCATACCTGCATCATAAGCTTCTTCAGCTTGTTTCATCATCTTTCTTAATTTGTCTATACCAATATTCTTAACAGCTTTTGCTGTAAAGACAAACTCTCCATCTGATAATAATGCTGGGATTGAATCTGAAGTTCCTGTTCCTGGTCCTTCTACTAATTCATCCTCTGTAAATTCTGTTGCAACTATTTTTGGAATAATAGCTTCTAATTCTGGAAATGTTTCTATTGCTTGGTCAACAACTGCTTCTTCTTCTTCTGATAACATTGAAGTATCTAAAATATCATCTGCTATCATTTCATCTTCAGCAGCCATTTCCATATCTGTTTCTGCTATTGCATCTTCTTCTAATACTGGAGTATCAAAATCCATACCTGTAGGTGCCATTAATGGGTCTTCAATAATTTCTTCTTCAGCAATTACTTCATCACCTTCTGCATAAGCTTGATAATCTTTTCTTCTATCATATTTTTCACCTAATGCAGCTTGGCCACCAATTGATAAAGCTAAAGGAGTTTCTTCTGCAATTTGATTTTCATCCATTACTCCACCTAATGCAGCAGATACTACTTTTTTATTTTTCATTGTTTTTAATTTTTCAATATTTCTCTCCATTACAGTTGTATCTTTGTTATTAGATTTAGCAATTTCTTTTCTAATTTCTTCTCTTTCAATTTGAGCATCTATATTTTTATTTTGAGCTATATCACTTTCATCAGTCATATACTCCCATGTATCTTCATCAATAGTATCTAATTCTCCATGTTTAACTTCACCAGCTTTATTATATTTTTTTCTTAATAAACCACCAGTTGCTACTGATATAGTTTTAGCTTTTTTCTTTTTAGGTTTATCTTTATTAAATTTTTCTTTTGACATATTTAATAAGAAGTTTTTAAAATTTTCATCAGACATCTGTTTTTTAATTTTATTAAGCTCTTCTTTATTTTCAGGATTATCTAAATAGTCTTTAACTTCTTCTACAGAATGAAAACCACCATGTTCAAATCTTGTTCTATCTCTACCTAATAATCTAGAAGGCATCCCTGCTCTTGTAGATTTAGGACTATCAACATCATAAGGAGATATAGCTTCATCTTTTTTATTTTCTTCTCTTGAACCGATAGGTCTATTCATAAGACCACCTGTAGCCATATTGATTGGTTTTCTCATAATTCTATTCCTTAGTCTTTATTATAACAAGTGAAGACTAATTAGTCAACACTTTTTCTTAAATCGTTTACTTGATTAGGCAGGTTCTTCAGTCGTTCCAGAAAATTCCATCTCCCCTGGCATTGGTGGATTGTCTGAACCTCCTGGGATTTCGCCATTTCCTGTACTGTTTGGTCCTGCACCTTCTGGAGGTACTCCTGCAGGTTGACCCATTCCTGCGAGTTGACTAGGGTCAATAGCTTGTTGGCTAGTTCCTTGGTTAACATTTTGATATCCTATTATTTTAGCATGAATTTCTGCTTCATCTTTAGAGTTAATAATTTCTTCAGGGTCTAAATCTAAAGAGTATGCTAACTCTTTAATGACTTCTGATATTCTAACAAATGGAGCTATCTGTGGATTTTGAATTGTTTGTAAGAACATTGTTAATCTTTGACTTCTAACTTCTTTTCTCATCAAAGAAGAACTACCTGTTGCTTTAATTTCAAAATCTCCAATGATAGGTAACTCACCTTCATAGAATTGCATATTCCATTGGAACATAGATTCTCCTAAAGGTTTAATTAAACTATCATCAATATTTTTAATTACTGTTTTTATATTTAATGATGCAGCACCCATAAGCATTGACATACCTGATGCTGTTCTTGTCATACTCTGTACTCCAGTTTGTCCATGTGAATAAGATGGAATACCTGTTGACTCATCTGCAAGTTGTCTGAACTTATCAAACATCTGCATATTTTCATGAGCAGTATTTGGAAATTTAATTCCATATATTGCTTGACCAGGAACTCCTGCTTGTCTTTTAAAAATCTTACCTGGAAATACTTCCATACTTTGATTATTAACTAAAGCAGATTCATCTATATCAAATACTAAGTTACCAGCTAATGCTAAATTATCAATTGCCATTCTTGCATGACCATTCATAATTTGTTGAGCATCATCCATATTTTCTGGAACACCTATTCCAAAAAATTGATATGGATTATTTTCATAAGCAAAAGCTTGATATGGAATTCTAAAAGGTTTAAATGGATTTTCTACCATTCTAATTACTTTACCTTTACAAGTCCATATATTAACTTGAACTTCTGTTAAGTCTTCTATATCTTCAGAAACTTCTAGACCATATTCTCTAGCAGTCATTGCATCTATAGTTCCCCAAAATTCTAAAACTTCAAATCTATTTTTTTCTATATCACCAAAAGAATTATTTTCTAAATCTATTTGAGTTTCCCAATTTTTTTTATCATAAGTAGGACCCATGATTAAACATTCTTCTATTTTTTCTTTACTGAAAAATGGTCTATTAATTAAATCTTTAAATTGATGTCTGTTCATTCTATGTCTTTGAATAACATATTCACATTCATCCATACTTCTAGCATTAGGGTCTGGATAAAAATCCCATATACTACAAAATTCTATTTTAGGTACTTTAACAATATCAGGTGCATACTCTCTTGCATTACCATTACCTGATAAATTATATTTATGTAAAGTTTTATTATAAGTAAATGGACCTTTAATAATTCCTGTTCCTAATAAACAAGATTCAAAGATTGCACTTCTTAAAATAATATTAGCATTTGATTCATCTAGTTGGTCTTCAATTAATTTTTGTAATTGTCTTGAAGCAATCTGTGCTGGTTTTATTTGTGGAAATTCTGGAAGTTTAGCTGGACCTTCAGATAAATCTGCTTCTGCATATTTTTCTTCTAGACCACCTAACCATTTAGAACCTAATGAATTAAATGTTGAACCTGGTGCTAAATCTTTTCCATCACCAGGATATCCTAAGTCAGAAGATTCTTCTGTTATAGGTTGACCAGGTTGGTATTCTAAATTACCTTCTATTGAAGGAGTTGGTTCCATATTCTCATCACCCATTTGTTCTTTCATAGGATTCATATGAGCATATTCAGCAATACCTTCAGGTACTTTTGTTTCTTGAATAATTAATGGAAACTTTCCAGTTCCAAATAATACATCAATGATTTGTCCATAAGCTGCTAAAACTTTTGTCTTAGTAACTTTAACAAATACTCTAGACTTTTCATGTTGAGTAAAGTGAACATTTTTATAATACTGTCCACGATAATTATGATAAGCTTGTAACCATCTGTTTTCATCATCTTGTCTTTTATTAGAACAAGCTTGAAACTTGCTTTGAATCTCAGCAACTAATGGTTCAATATTCTGTTCTTCAGCTTCCTCAACTTGAGAAACCAAATCGTTTTTAATTTCCATAAATAGCTTCCTTTATATCAATATGTATAATAATACAGTTATTATCTGGCTTTGTCAACTATTTTCTTAATATCAACTATAACACTATTAGGAATTATAGTTGTATTTCCTATCTCATCTATAGAACCTGTCTCTTCATTCTTTAATGAATAATCTCCAAATACTCTAGTAATACTACTCTTTTGAGATAATAAATGTCCTTTAGTTACACACACAGGTAATTTCATTTTTTTACAATGCTCTAAAGATTGCCATGAAGCATCTGAACAAATATCTAACCAGTATACAGCTACTAGAGGATATCTATCAATTTCTCTTTTAGCTCTATTATTTATTTTTATTTTTCTTTTTATCATCCTGTTTCTTATCATAATCAGTTCTGGCTTTCCCATAGGTTTTAAAACCACCATTACCTTTTATTTCTTTACTTCTAGCCCAATCAGTAAATTGGTCTTTCTCTCCATTATTATCAGAGTATCTAAACATATTTAATTTAAATACTTGTTGTATATCTTCTTGTTTAATATACTCTTGAAGTTCTTCATAACTCATAACTTTATCAAATTGTTCATTAGTAGTTATTTTTTTAAAAGTATATAAAGGCATCTTAATATCCAAATGTAGGGTCAGAAGGTGTCCATCTTTTAATTTGTCTCATATGTTCATAAGAAGTAATAGTTCTTGGTCTAGACATAATTAAATATCTTAAAGCATCATAAGCATGGTCGGATGCCTTTGTATCAACATCTTCAGGTTTATTAGGGTCTATAGGTATACCTTGTAATTCTCTTATTAGGTTAGGACAAGATTTAAAGATTTGTAATTTAGGTCTACCCTTATCATTTGTTTTTAATCTTTCATGTATTTGTATCTTGCCTTGAATTCTATTCTTATCAGCTCTTCTAAGTTTATGACCAGCCATAGTTAATACTTCTCCTACTGTTGGTCCAGTTGTTCCAGTCCTCGCCCAAGCTGCAGTATCTAACACTCCTCTAACAGATAGTTTATCTTCTTTCTCATATTGAAAAATTCTTTTAGATAAGTCTAGACCAGTTAAACCTTTCTGATATAGTTCTCTATAAATAATTAATGTTTCATCTTGTGGGTCTAATGCTCCCCATATTACAGCAGACTCTGCTGCATAACCATAGTCAATTCCTTTTATTCTTTCCCAAGTTTTAGGAATATCAAAAGGAGCTATACAATGTTTATCATATTCAAATTCTGTAAATGCAGCTCCTTCAGAAACATCCCAATTACCATCTAGTAATTGTTTCTTTTGTGTTGGTGGTAATGATTCCAACATCTTTTCATATTTACCATCTGCAGCTAAGTATGGATTATCATCTAATCTAGCTGGTATAAATTTTCTTGTAATCTTATCTTCACCTTTAAAACTTTCATTAGGAGGTGCTGGGTCTAGATACCTTTTCTTAACCCAACTCCCTCCGACACCTCCAGGGTTTGCAGTACACCGAATAAAGCATTGTATATTATTATTAGTTGTTCTTAATCGTGATTGCAAATATTGGAGTGGGAATTCTGTTGGGTACTGTGTTAGCTCGTCAATCCCTATCCAGGTATATGATTGACCTTGGTATCTATACACATCAGCATCTCTGTCCAGATAACCGAACTCCAATGTTGCTCCTGAAGGAAATTTCCAAATCTTTTCTACTTCTCTAAATTTGCAACCTGCAAAAGCTTTAGGATAAAGTTCTCTTGATTTGTCAATTAGTTCTCTTAATTCAGGCATAGACTTTCTTAATAACAAAGCTCTATGTTCTTTAATGTGCATAAACCTTAATGGGTCAACTAGCATAGCATATGACTTACCACCACCTGCAGCTCCACCATACAAAACATCCTGCTCTGGTGCAGCTAAGAATTCTGTCTGTGGACCTGTATTAGGTTTGAATACTATTCTATCTTTTTCTTCTTCTAAAAGAGTTTTAACTTTTTGTGGTAAAGTATCATACTTATCTTCTGTCATGACAGTACCTTTAATAGATACCTTATCAGTCTCTGCTCTTTGTACTACACCTAAAGCTTCTTTCTTAGCTTTAAGTCTAGTTGTTTTATTTTCTAAGTTCTTCTTTAACTTCTTAATTTCTTTTTCTTTTTCTTTAACTGCTTTTCTTGCAGCTAGTTTAGCTTTATGTTCAAAGCTATAATTATATTGTCTTGTCATCTCTACTTAATAATCCATTTGGTTTGTCTTCTAAGTCATCTCTATCAATAATTTTCTTTAATCCCATTGCAGATAACTTACGACCTGTTTGATGTTGTAATATTTCAACACCACCTCGTAGTGAAAAAGCACCAGCTTTAACACCATCTTTAATTTCATTTAAAGCTGATATTTCTTTATCAACTTTTTCTAAAGTTTTATTATCTTCTGATAACTTATAACCAAAAGGTATAGTAGAACTATTTCTTTTCTTCATCTATAACCTCTACATCTTCTGCTTCTATAATCGGTTTCTTTTCAGGTAATAAAAATATACCACTACCTGAGTTATGAGTAACATCTAACTTATCTCTCTTAGCAACACCCACTCTGTCTAACAAGGTTTGGGCTGCTTGAAGTTTAGCATTGACTTGTGGTATTGGGTCATCACTATTTAATATCTCTACTAATTTATTTGAAGCTTGTGGAGCAGACTTTGCTAGAATCTTTGTGGCGACATCTATGATTTCATCTTTCAGACTATTTATTACTGAATAAGATGCACCAGGTTTGTACCCTGCAATATCTAAAGCTTTATTAATATCACCTTTTGCTTCTGTACCTAATGCTGACAAGAAACTTTCCTGTTGTTCTGTCAACTTCCTTTTATTATCTAAGGAAGGTAAATAATTATTAACCATGCTTTTATTATAACAAGTTTACAGCTAGTTGACAACATTTATTTTCATTTAGAGTTGACAACTGCAGGAGTAGGTGTATAATATAAGTATACCCTCCAGGGGGTGAAGCACCTATATCTATCTGGGTCAGTCCAGAAATATAGCAAGTCTCTATGCGAGTCTTTGTAGCTGGGCGAGTTCTATCTAGTTTACAAGCTAAACTCCTAATTTTGTATGAGCAGTATATACATACACCCACCACCACCCATGGCACCTCGTACCCCTTTTGTTCTCTTCTCCTTCTAGTTGAAATATAGGTCAGTCTTTATGACCTTTAAATAATCTTTTAAAATCTCAATAAATCTTTTTAGATTGGTTTACAATTACAACCAATTAACAAGTTAATAAAAGATAATTTTTAGACCCTCCAGAAATCTCTAAAAACCCCAGCAATTTCAAAGCTTTTAAATCAATTCTATTAGCTAAAAATATCCAGCAATATTTAATCTAAAACTTTAAAAAATCTTAATAACTGGGCCGTTGTGCTTTGTGATATTTAAGCAACTATTATAAATATAATTAGCTTTATTTAATTATTATGTTGATTTATCTTTTTATTTATTGCAGGGCTTTTTTACAAATTATTTTAAGCTTATTTCCTCCTAAAAACTTTTATAAATTCTTTTTTGATTTGTTTTATTTGGCAAAAACCTTATTTATATTTGCCTTATTTTATTTTTTTTGCCTTAACTTTTTGTCTTTTTTGCCTTTATTCATCTATTAACCTTGATTTTGCTTATTAATTTATTTTTAATTATGGCAAACTATTTTTATATATTGCCTTAATTTAACTTCTATTTTGTGCATAATGGTTTTTATGGATATTACAAAAAATAATTACTACAAATACTTTAAAAATCGGAAAGCTTGGAGGAATTATAAAAAAACTCTAAAAGCTAACCCAATTATTTTTAGTAAATATTTCAAACCAGCTAAAAGCCCAATTTATAACCATTTAGGAATGTCAATTCATGGTGGCAAAGATAATCGTTATTGGAATTTTAGTTAAATTTAAATAAAACTAGCTTTTAATTAAGCTATACAACTTGGAGTAGAAATATGGAGTTATGGAAATCAAATAAAAAAGATATATTGATTAATCAAATAGATGTTAAATATAGAGAAATAGAAAACTTTGAATATCAATATCAAGTATTAAGTAAGATTTTAGGAGCATTTGAAATTAAAGATTTACAAAAAATTTTGAAAGCTTGTAAAAAAGTGCAAAAAATAGACCAAAAAGAAAACAAATAAACAACCAATAGGAGAATAAAAATGACCCATGTTATAAACATGACAAATAATAGAGGAAATAAAGTAAAAAACCAGTTTAGAATATATACAACTGGAGGTAGTATATTTCAAAGCTACAATTCAACCATTGTAAAAATTGAGAATGGCAAAACCTATATAGATTTAAATAAATGGGATTACTCAAAAACTACTGGCAAATATAGAAATATATTTTTAAATGAAAACAAAAAAGAAACAGAGAAAAAAATTAAATCAGGAGAATATATATTAATTGATTTAAATAAATAATACAACCAATAGGAGAATAAAAATGTACCATTTAATATTATGGTTAAGTTTAATTTTTGGTAGCTTAATCAGTATAGTAAACAATGAAATATATTTAGGCATAAGTTTATTTTTAATATTTGCTGTAAATATTGCTTATAATTTTAGTAAATAGTTGCCTTATTTAAGACAAAAAATAGACAAACAATAAACAAATAAATATGCGAGGATATTAAACTATGAAAAAATTAGAACTATATCATAAAAGAAGAATAGGAACTGGAGAGAAATATATTAATGAATTAGTGTATAGTCATTTAATAAACTATACATTGGACAATTTAATTTCTCAAAAATTAAAAAATAAATTAAAATTAAAAGTTTATTTTAGAAGAAAAAATACATTTGATAAAAAGACAGTTGGATATTTAGAGACTACATCAACTACAAAAACAATACCAGTAAGATTTGCTAAAATGTATATAAGAGTTGATATGAGTTTTTTAAATATACTTGAAACAATTACTCATGAATTAGTACACTTAAAACAATATTCAACTGGACAATTAAATAAAAGAATTTGGAAATCGGATAATAGAGTACACTATCGTTGGGAGAAAAAAGAAATGGGAGTAAGTGAAGCTATAGAATATAAAAATAGGCCTTGGGAGGTTGAAGCATTTGCAAAACAATTTCCATTGGTGGAGGAGTGGACAAATTATATTAAAGAACCTAAGAACTGGACAAAACAAAACAAGTTGGGATTAATTTGGGATGTAGTATTAGACAATGTAAGATTAGAATTAAATAAATTAAATGATAGGATTGCAAGTAAAAATAATAATGAAAGAAGAAAACAACTAATAGGAGGATAAGTTATGAACTACAATAAACAAATAGCAATGGACAATATGAAATCGGATAAGTTATTACATAAAGATAATATTAAAATGTATAAGAACCAATTAAAACAAATTGATAATGCATTAGAATTTTTAAATTTTGAAATAGAATTGCATGAGACTTATGGGAGTGACTATACTTACAATGATATAGAAAAAACTCTTATGTTAAAAAATTATTCTTCTTGGAAACATTTTGAAACTTTAAAATTAAAAGTTCAAATTGAATTAAAGAAGAGTATAGAAATATCTAATAGAAAACTCTCACACTATTATGATATTAAAACAAAAAAGTTGAGAGATAAATATATAACTGGAGACACTTATGAGAAGACTAACTAAAAAAGAACGAGAAACAATTATAAGGTTCAATAGAAAAAATGGAAATATAATTGAGAGTATAATAAATGATACGGAGTTTACTCACACATCTGGAGGAGGAGAAAAAATTGAAAGACTACCTACAATGGATGAACAAGAGGGAACTTTTAATAGTGATGACAGATAAAAATAAATAGGAGAATAAATGACAGTAAGAAGTAAACATAATAATTTATTAAACTATTTTTTATATGATGAAAAAGATTTAAGTAAGGCCTATATAAAAAGTTGTAATAAATTTTTTAAAGATATAGAAAAAAAAGAAAACATTAAATTTATAGGAAAGTTTAAAAATGGAGTAATAAAAAATGGAACTGTTAAAACAAAAACTAAAAACTAAAAAATATCAGTATTTATATTTAACTGAAATACTAAATAAACAATATTATTCATCTAGCTTTTATGAAGAAATAGGTTTTATGGATGAAGAAAAAACCCATAAAATGTGGATGAAAAATTTTGATTGGTTAGAAAAACTTAATAAAAAATACAATTATATATAGGAGAATATAAAATGAAAAAAATATTAAGCTGGAAGAGACCGAGTAAACTTTGCTTTAGAGACGGCAACCCTAAGACAGATAAAAATAAAAAGATTAAAGGGTTAGAGAACTATAGAATATTAAGATTAAATTTAGCACCTTATAATCTGTCAGGTTATCAAGTCTGTCCAATGGCAAGTGTAGGTTGTGCGAGTGCTTGTTTACATACGGCAGGAAACCCAGTATTTCAAAAACAAAAAGATATTGGGAGAATAAATAGAACAAGATTTTATATGCAATCAAGGGTTGAATTCTTGAAACAACTTATAAAAGAAATAAAAAACCATGAGTTGTATTGTAATAAAAATAAATTAATACCAGTAGTTAGATTAAATACAACCAGCGATATATCATGGGAGATACATAATATATTTGAGTTGTTTCCTAACATACAATTCTATGACTACACAAAAATATATAAGAGGGCTATTAAATTTGTTAAAGGTGAGTACCCTAAGAACTATCATTTAACATACAGTTTAAATGAAGACAATAGAGACTTAGCATTTAACATATTAAAAATGGGAGGAAATATTTCTGTAGTATATAGAAATAATTTAGAAGACTTAAAAAGATTTAACTACAATGTAGTTAATGGAGACAACCACGACTTGAGATTTTTAGATAAAAGAAATTCAATCGTAGGTTTAAAAGCTAAGGGCAAAGCTAAGACAGATAAGTCAGGGTTTGTTTTAGATTAATTAATACTGACACAACTGGAGGTTGAATGAGTAAGTACAATCAAAAGACAGAAACAGACAGACTATATAAACATTTCAACTCACACGAGCATAGAGTTGAAAGAGTAAATGATATATTAAAAGAATTAAATCAAGTACAGGATGTTGATTATTTTTTTAATACCTTTGATATGTTTATTAGCAATTTAAAAAAAGAATTAAATGCTAAAAAATATCTAAATAGTATGTGGTATTGCCACGATTAAGACACAATTTTGTGTGGACATTGACACAATCTTATGTTAGAACATATATAAAAAATAAATAAAACAAAAGAAAGGAGAAAACATGACAACACTTAATAAATATATTAAGCATATGGAAATAGATAGTACTAGAAGATTGCCAAGTGATATCTATAGACTAGCAGAAGAAACTTATTTTTCTGAGAGTAGAGACAAAGAAATAAAAAAAGGAGACATGGATTTATTTCATTTGATTAGAGCATTAATAAAAAACTCTAACGAAAAATATCTATCAAGTGAACTAGATAAAACAGAAAAAGAAAATAGAAAACTAAAAAGAAAAGTTGAAAAGTTAACTAACATAATCAAGGAGGATTAATGAAACTGTTAACTAAAAGTATAAGAGATAAGTTAATAAGAAACCATACTGAGAATGAGGGTCAAGAAGAAACAAAGAAACATAAGGTTGTTGTTAAACTTTTTAATCCAAGTGGTGCTGGTACATGGTATCTTACAGAACTAAATCCATATACGAATGTGGCATTTGGTTTATGTGAGATAACAGAAAAAGAGTTAGGTTATGTAGACCTAACTGAACTTGAAGAATACAAAGGAACATTTGGATTAGGTATTGAAAGAGATAGATACTTTAAAACAAATAAAACTTTGGAGGAGTTAAACCATGAGTGATAAAAAAATATTTAACTTTTATGAAATAGGTAAAGAAGGTACACCTCTTTATGATATACCTACTGAAACTATTGAGAGAAGAGGATATAAGAAAGCAGTTAAAAGTTTTCAAAACAAATATCCTAAATATAAATGGGTTGTTGTAGAGTGGATGAAAGATAATAAGCTACTAGAGAAACGACAAAAACTTCCATTAGGTAGGAAGAAAAAACTATGAGATACTTTATATTAATATTATTTTTATTACCCTCATGTTCAAGTATACATGATTGTAATTGGTTTGATAACTATAGAAATAATATTAAAGGTAAAGCTAAGTTAGCAAAGAACATAAGCAACAAAGAAGTAAACGCACAAGTCAAGTGTAAATTTTAAAGGAGGATAAATGACAATTAAATGTCCAGAGTGTAAGAGTACAAAGTTAGAATATTATCCAGATGTAGATAATATGAGTTGGGTTAGACATATCTATGTACAAGACAAGGATGAGTGGAAGATAAAAGTTTTTACTGAGGAAGATAAAGATGTAGGAACAATTAAAGATTGGAAAATATATGATGAAGATAGTATGCCCTATATGTATTGCCAAGATTGTACAGCAGAAATTGATGGGAGGTATTTATGATAGAGATATTTTTAAATTCACCAACAGAATTACAAGTGCTACTTTTATTTGGTGTGATTGCAATAGCATGGAGTGTAATAAGAAATGAATAAATTAAATTTTAAATTGAAACTAAATAAAATCTATGAAAGAAATTTTAAAACAAGAAAAAAAATTTGGGAAATAAAAAAGATATTAAATGAGATTGAGAAAGAACATACTGAAAATTATGAATCAATAGAATATTTATTAGATATTTTAATTAAGGATATGAAAAATAAAATTCCAGAAAACTATGAGGTTAATGGAAGACTACCAACATGGAACAAAGTAGAAACAAAAGGAGGACAATGAGTAAACAATTGGTGAACAGAAAAGAAGTTGAACATTGGTTAGGTAATAGTTATGAAGATTGGATTCATGATTTAATTTATAGATTAATAAATAAAAAAGTTTCAGTAGTAGAGTTGAGAGTTGAAATGAAACAAATGTACAAAGATTATAAGGAGGATAAATAATGAGTGAACAAAGCACAATACATATAGTACTAAGAAAAGATAACAAGTGGGGTAGAACTTTATACTACACTACAAAGAAAGAGGATGTGTGGTTGCCAGTTATATATAATCAGCAATCATTAACACAACATAATGTAGATTACTTAAAACAAACTGGAAGATTTACATTTGAATTAGAGAGAGAAGAAATATAAATGTACTTTATTATATTTAAACCTGAACATAGATATAGAATGTACACTAACCAAATCTTTTCAACTGAAGAAGACGCATTAGAGTTTGCAAAAAAAAGTTTTAAAAGAAAAGATAAGTGGAGAGTTGTTGACTATGATAATGAAAACTATAATAAGTATTGGTATTAGTTATATATATAATTAGAAATTGTAATGTTGTTGTTATTAATAAACCTAACTATTTATATATACTATAATAAAAAGAATTATAAGAGAACATTAATACAACATCTTATAAGTGCGTCAGTATGTCGCATATGTTAATACAAAATAATTTCATATGCCTTATTGTTGACAAACTTTCGTGTGGACTTTGACACAATGTTCTGTTATGATAAAATAAAAACAAAGGAGAAACAAATGCATAAGTATAATAAAGCAACTACTAAATATAAAGATGTATCAAGTGAAGATAAAATATTTTCTTATCTTGATAAGCAAGATACTAATAATGCAGAAACATTATGTATGTTGTTGGCACATTTAAGTATGCCGACAATGTGTTGCAGTTGGGTTAGTGAAGAACACTTTAATAATCTATTAGAAGAATATAAAATAGATATTACACCTTATGTTAAAGATGATGAGAGAATTACTACCTCTATTAAATCTGAGATAGCAGATGAGATGTTTAATCTGGTGAGCAATGGTAAGTATAAGAAAAGAAATTTAATCAAAGTGTTGCGAGAGAAGTTTAAAGATGTTAATGCTGGAGTGATACATAGATTAATTAAAAAGAATTTATCTTTAAGAATACTGGAGATAGATAGAACATATAAAACAAAACCTTATGTGATTAAAGGTAAGTACTATATAGGAGGATAGATGAAAACAATAAGACAAATCAAAAAACATTTTAGTGAAGAGGAATTAAAACTACTCATTGAAATAGTTAAGGGTAAGCAAGACTTTGAAATCATGGGTCAACAGATAAAAGATTTTTATTCTGATGAGTACAATGAAGATGACTTAACAGATAAGGATGATGACTTTGATTGGTTGCGAAATGATTTGTTAGAAAAGTTAGAGTTTGATTTAGAACTAGGAGGAGTAATATGAAAAAAGAAAATGACCCATTTGGTTTTGATAAAGCTATCAACTGGGAAAAACTAAACGACCCAAAAGTTTTAAAAGAATTAGAAAAACTTTTTGAGGAAGAAGATAAGGAGGAGGAGTAATGCCGATAAGAAAAACAATAGGACAATTAATAAAAGAAAAACATTGGAGTGTAGATAGATTAGTAGTAGCAATTAATATAACTAAGGAGGATATAAGAAAATGGGAAAAGTTAAACAAGCGATACAAGAAGTACAAGAGATAGTATACTGGTATGTACAAGGTAATAGAGATATTACTTTACCAGAAGTACAAACTTTATTATTTAAAAAGTATTGGCATAAGAATGACAATGGATATTTTTTGAATGAGGATGTAGTTAAGAACGCATACAACAAAGCAGTATGGGAGAGAGATAATGACGAGGAGTATGAGTTAAGAACTCACTATCAAAGAGAGGAAGTACTATGAAAAAGTATAGAATAGTTTTAAGTTATGATGTTCAAAAAGTATTTGAAGTCAATGCAAAAGATGAAGAAGATGCTGAAGATAAAGCAAAGGATTGGAAAGGTGATTTAGGAAAAGATGATTGGGAATACCGAGAATGGATAGAAACAGAGGAGATTAAATGAAAAAGTATAGAGTGTGGGCTTATGAAACAATAGGACATTATGTTGACATAAGAGCAAATAATAAAGCTGATGCTTATACAAAAGCAATGGATGTAAATGTATTAGATTGGGAGCAAAGTGGTGGTGAGGAAATAGGTGATTTAAATATAAAGAAGAGAGACATAGAGGAAATAAAAAATGATAAGTAATATAGATAGTATGATTAAATGGGCTAGTGGATTTGTAGATGGTGAGGGCTATGTACAATATAAACAAGAACCTTATAAAAGAATAAGAATAGAAGTATGTAATACAGATTTTAAACCAATAGAACTATTACAAGAAATATTTGGTGGTAAAGTCTATCATAGGAAACCAAGACTAACAGCTAAAGGAACACTATCAAAACCTCAAAAGATGTGGGTAGTATTGAATGAAGAATGTTATAAAGTTTGTAAATCTTTATTACCTTTTCTAAATACAACTAAAAGAATTAATGTAGCAAGGGAGATTATAAATCATTATGAGCAGAAAAGTAAGGGTTAACAAAGCAGTCTTTGGAAAGAAACTATTTAATTCCAGAGTGGAGTTAGAATATTATAGGAGATATGAAATGTTAAAATTTAGTAAAGAATTGGTTGAGGATATACATCAAGCAGTAGGAAGAGCAGAGGGTTATATTGAATGTAATACAGTTGAAGAAGAAATAGGAGCATGGCAATACTTAATTGATACTGGTGTTGCATGGAAATTACAAGGTTGGTTTGGAAGACAAGCTAACTTTTTAATAG
>VTLG01008735.1_pt1 | contig 55082 bp, 77 predicted proteins | sample 4694571 | NCBI WGS metagenome assembly VTLG01 (sample SAMN12604809, study PRJNA352737) | marine metagenome | biome: ENVO:00000447; feature: ENVO:00000209|ENVO:00000569|ENVO:01000036; material: ENVO:00002151; isolation source: viral sequences binned using virsorter ... | reverse complement strand
TACCCCTGTCTCGCTGACATTCGCATCCGCAGAGATGCTTAATGATCCTAGTGCGCTTGTTCCAGCTACTCCTGTTTCTGTAACATTAGCAACACCCGTTACAGTTAAACTGCCAATACTGCCTGTAACACCAAAACCTGTTTCTGCAACATTAGCGTCACAACTAACAGTTTCCGTTCCTAGCGCAGTAGTTCCCGCAAGCCCCGTAAGGCTTACGGTCATATTATGAGGCTGACCCCATGCGCCAGAACCCCATGTGGAACGACCCCAACCGACAGCCATTAGCTGTCCTTACGCTATTCTAATAACAGCGTTACTTGCGTCTGCGGTTGGAAAAGATATGGTAAAACTACCTGCTGTGCTGGTTTTATCGCCACCGAAATCAAACACTGCAACTGCTGGATCACCCGTAGCTGTATCATTATAGATCATACAACCTCTTGCAGTGATGGTAGCTGTTCCAAAAGTCAAATCAGCAAAATCAGTGTACGCAGTTGTTCCTGATGTTGTCGGGTTGACGTTTGTTAAAGCTGATCCGCCCGCAGAATAGTTTGTTCCTGATGCTTCTTGATTTGTGCTATAGGCAGTAGTAGAAGCACTCATAGTCGCAGAGCTAGTGTATAAAGCGAGCTTGAAAGAGTTTCCTCCAGACGCTTTAAAGTTATGTACTGCTTGCAGAAGCTCACTTTTGAAAGAAGTACACATTGCCTGAGTTATAGCCATTATAGTCTCCTAATAATTTCCGCAAGATCTTTATGACCTTGCTGTTCTAGTTGATTACCTATTGTACACATGTGGTTTTTAATCGCCTCACGCATATAATGAGCAATAATAAAATGACACGAATTTTTAAAAGCGTGTGCCTGTGCTTTAATGGGCGCGGGGGCAGTATCAGCAACTGAGACTAATTTATTAGTAGCCATTTCAGCCATTTCTTCAACTGTATGTCCGCGATGTTCTGTGGTTTTTACACCTAAATCTCCTATGGAGATTGTAAAAGAATCTGTTTCCATTTAATACGCCTCTGGTTCTGGTGGACCTAAAGTAATTTTTTCTGTTCTTCCTGAAAAACCTTTATAAACATCTTCCTTTTCAATTTCAGAAGACTCTGTAACATCTAATTGTCCTTTGTTTAAATACACAACAGGCGGATTATCTAATCGATGATACCCATATAGTTTTTGTTCTTCAGGAACGTTAGTATCTAACATAGAAGAACTTGCCGCAACTGAAACATCAATTCCAAGATCCATACATTTAGCTAACCAAAATTCACAACACGCTCTTCCCATTTCACCAAAATGAATATTAGTGCTATAACTAAAATCGGCACCATACATATTGATAGCGCCTACTTTATTTAAAGCCGCAAAAGCAATAGCATAAGCAATAGTATTATTAAGGTATCCACACCCCAATTCTTTTACCACTTCTTTTAAAGGATATAACTCAATAGCGGGAACTCTATTATCTTTTTCACAGGAATATATAGGAATTTCCAGTTTAGGAAGTGTTCTGCACATTACTTGGGTTTGAGGACCCGCATCAAAGGTGTCAAAAAATCTTGAAGCAGGATCCATCATAAACACACGATCACACTTAATAACCGCACACATAGAATTAATCGCCCAGACTTCATCGTATTCTTGGCTATGACTAATAGACATATGGTAATCTAATTGGCTCCTTCCCATAGAGACAATAGCAATCTTTTTACCTTTTAGTTTCTTCTCAAACATCAGGAGTTTGCGCCATTAATTTTATTTGATCATTTCTAGCCTCATCTCGAACATCTTTAAATTCACCTAAAACTTTCAGCATTCCTAACGCTTCTTGAAACTTACCTTCGTATAACGTAATTGTTTCGGGCATTGCTTTTAAGAAAACGGCTCCTTCAACTAAACACCCATACAACATAGCGTTCGGAGCATTTTTAGAAAGCCAACTTTGGTTATCATCTCCAACAGTCGTTAAAGAATTAGGGCGATAATAATAATGCAGTTCAACAGTGAGATTGGCATTAGGAGTTGGAGCAACAATAAAACTATCTTCATCAAATTGTGCATAGTAAAGAGGTTGCCCTTCAGTTGCCGCTGCAGGAGTGTAGTCTCGAATCCAGGAAACGTGCTTCAATAACAAATAAGTATAATTACTGCTCGAATCTAGAACCGCCAAACTATACGGAGATAGAAAATCATCAGGAGCGCTTAAATAAGTATTGCCGTCTGTAAGGGTTCCTGTTACATTCTTACGAAAAACAGGAAGCTGTACTGCTTTTAAAATTCGCTCTTCTGTCGTTTGAATAAACGTATTTAACGTATTATTAAACGTTGTTTCATCAACATCTAAATAATTTCCAATTGCTGTTTTTAATCCACTATATGTAAATCCTGCCATTATCCTGTACTCACTGTTAAATCACCCACTGCACCTGTGCCTTCTTCTCCCTCAAATTTACTACCAATCGGATCATCCGTAAAGGACATTCCTGCGGCAGAAGGATCTGTTGTAGTTACTAAACCTAATTGAGACTGAGGCATTGATACTTCTGGTCTTGGTTTCCATAGAGCTTCTGCATCCGCTCCGATACTAGGCGGATCTAATTGCGGATGTTTTGGCTCATAACATTCTCCACAAACTCTATTCCCCTGCCACGTCATTTTTGCCGTTTTATAGGGAAAAGCCCAACCACACGTGTCGCAAATAAATTGAGCATATTTACCACTTGCATATGCCATTAAACGTACTCATGTCTAGGAACAAGTCTTGTAGAAGAACGATCTTCATCATATTTTAAAGCGTTCATCAAGTCTTGCTCGTATTGTTCCTTAATCACTCCCAATTTTTGAATATTCTTTTTTAAGCAAAGATAATACGCCAGCCCTGAAACTAAAGGAGGTATAAAACGGCTAGGTATATCAACATCATTAATTGAAGCAGAAGAATCTTGAATTCTTTGCCAAACATAGTAAATGAGTTTGTCGGTTGAATTCTCGGGCGTTGGATAAAGATGAATAACAGGAGTTTTCAATCGCTCTAACCAAAATTCAGTAGGACGAGCTTTGGTAGCTTTTGTTGGAATACCTATAAATTCATTTCGATCTATTCTATCTAAAGGATAGTCAGTAACTATATCATTAACAGTTCTTTGGATATAGGCATCTAGGATATCTATATCATAAGCATTAATGGAATAGTCATTATCACCTTCAGTAAGGGTTAGCTCTACTTTGCTAATCTCCCACATTTGAACACCTCTGTTTGACCAATCTGCAAACATAATATTCATAGAACGACGAGCAGTTACTGCATCATACGACGTGCGGGCTTCCAAACCCGCAAGTTCGTATGCTTCCTCTATTGCGGTCGCTACATCTAAGCTAAATGTACGAGTGCCTGAAGTTGCCATGATCTATGATCCTGGGGCTTCATAATATTTCAAAAATTCGCACCAAACCGTATATTCATTACCTGCGTCTGAGGTAGATGGAATCACTAAAAGTACGTCTCCCGTATACCCTGTAGCTGCAGTATTCTTTAAACCACCAATATCACTAAAGTCAAACGAGTTATCGTAAGCCAATGTTAGAAAAGTAACATCAGTATCCGCGTCCCAATCGAGAGACGCAGGAGCATCTGGAGCACCACTACAGGTGTACCAAATTTTATTTAAAGAAACATGCGCACAAGATTCGCCGTTTAGTGTTGAAGTATTCAACGCTGAAACGTCTACTAAAGTTGTACTACTAGCGCTTCCATCCGAATATACAGAACAATAGACTATGAGTTTTTTCTCACCATCCAACTGGTTAGTTGGTCCTGTGACTGAATTAGCCATGCTTTACTCCTTATGCGTCAGCGAATGGAGTTACTATAGTTCCTGACCCTAATATGATTCCTTGAACCGCATATTTAGCAGAAGCCATAGCAGTAACTTGTACAATACTGCCTACAAGTCCGCCTTTAGTTGTTCCATTCATGGTAATAACGTCATTGCTTGCGCCAGAGATAAAGGTTTTACCTGTCGCGTCATCTTTACCAGTGTAAAGACCGCCAACAAATTTATCAGTACCGTCGGTTAATATGTCCATATCTGTTGCAGCAGTTTCTACTATAAAAGTAAAAGTAGCGCCCAGATTATTAGTTTGGTTTGGATCGTCATCTCGTCCAGGAGCAGTCGCAACAATAGAAGGTAAAGTAAATTTACCATCTGCGTCGTTACATGTTAATACCTTACCTGCATGGGCAGCCACCGTAAGTGATGTGTCAGCTGTTAAACTAACAAGGCAAGCATTCCCTGCGGAGATGAAGCCAGCTAATGATCTAACTGGACCTGAAAAGGTTGATTTCGCCATAATTTTTCCTCCGAAAAAATAAGTCCTACCGTCTTGGCAAGTCTGCTAGGTCAGTCTGTAGGACAAGTTATCCCTAGATTGTTTCATTCTATATCATTAAATTTAAAAAAGAAAGGGAACCGAAGTTCCCTTTCTTTGTAATACTGAGTAATAAAGTGTATTACAACTTCAATTTATGCTCCTGGTGAACCAAAGATTCCTCTCCAGTCACTCCAGCCAAAGCTATAGCGTTCTCTAGCTTTGTATCGCACGTTACCAGTTTCGAAGTCTCCTTCCATACTGGTAGATACGGCGGTTCTAACGAAATGTTTAAGTCCGTTAGGAACATCAGTTTTGATGAACCATGCATCAGTATCTGTCAGATAATGATTAACAACGTATCCTTCTGCAATCATTCCCATGTTGCGGATAGCGTTGATATCGTTATCAGAAGTACCGACACGACCTGGAGTTTCCATAAGTCTGTCTGCTACGAACTGCAATGCAGGCGGAATTATTAATTTCCTAGCCTGTGCATTAACCTTAAGATTTCTTTCATCTTTGAAAGCAGCAATATCAATTAGTGCTTGCTCTAATGAAGTTTCATTAAGGTCTGCTGCCGTAGATAGCTCATTTTTCATGTCAACATTAGCAACAGTAGGATGGTCTGTAGCGCAAAGCTCTTTTCCATCTCCGCCGAGATACGATGAACTAAAAGCGTTGTTAAGAACGTTAGCCGCTTTAACTTGCTTTGTTTGTTGCATCGAACGCGCTAGTGCTCTTGTATATCGAGAAGAAAGCGTATCGTAGAGATTATCTTCGATTGCTTCTTCTGTCAATGCAAAAGCTAGTGCTATTGTTTCATGTGAATAACGAGCAGTCCACGATTCTTGTGCAGTATCGTAAATCACAGCTGCGCCTTCCCCTTTAGTTGGGGCTTCCCCGAATCCACTCAACATTACTTCTTCCTCAAAAGCTCTTTCAGAACTTTCGGTGTCGAAGATGTCTTCGTGTTCGTTATTGTACCGTTCGTACTCTAATCCGAAGAGCGCATGAAGTCCAGGAACTAGCTCTTTTACGAGTTGTGCTCTGTTAATTGCCATGTGTTACTCTCCTAATTAAACTGCAAATGTACTTGTAGGGAATGTGAATAGTCCTCTAGCATAAGCCCCTATCGAGTTGCTTGGTACTGTTGAGAACCCAACACATAAAGCTACACCACTTGAAGTAGTTGCTGTAACCCCTTCTTTAGACCGACCAGTAGTTGAACTACCTGCGGTTGTAGAAAGAGTGTACTTATTGCCGATAAAACTTACGGCTGGCGTGCCAGCAGTAAATTGAGCTTCGTAAACGATTCCAGGATCGTTATATACCAAAGCCTCAGCATCCGCACTACCTTGAGTTGCTGTGCTTGCTGTCCATACTTTTGAAAACGTAGGTGTTCCATCAGACGCCGTATAATATACCCCATAAAACACACCTATAGGAGTGTCGCTCGCTCCTGCTTGCTGAACTTTACCGCTTGAAAGAGTAACTACGTCGCCACTATAAATAGCTGTTCCGTAAGCACTCGCGATTCTCATTTTTGCAGGACGAATAACACCACCATACATGTGATATGCGGGAGTAAACCCATCGGGTTTATCTGTATTAGCCATAATTTAATCCTCTATATTTAATACAAGTTATTATTTATCGTCGGAATTATTCCTACTACCAAATTCAACCTTAGAAGACCGTTGGATATCGCTATCCTTAATAGGCATTCTAGGGTCACTTTCTCGCATAAAGTTATTGTCAACACCGTCCATAGCTGACTTTGCTTGATCAGCAAAATAAGCATTTCGTTCGTCGGCAGTTTCAACAGGAACTTTAGCAAGAATTAATCCTCCGACACCAATGACTCCTTTTTGTGAACCACTTTCAATAGTTGGCGCTTCGAACTCAGGATAATCTTCTGCTCTCACAGGCTCATATCCTTCTCTAATACGTTTAGACATATTAGATTTGTCGTCTTGCCCTCTAGTGGCTTCACGTATCCACCTAAATTTATATCCAGGAGGAGGTTCGGGTGCGTCTAACATAGACGGGGGTGCCCAAGGGGTTCTGCGAGTTTGAGAGGCTCGTGTCTCGGCAGACCGTGAGTTTCGATCTGATGTGACTTCGGGATTTTTAACTTCTTCTGTCATTTTATACTCCTTCGATATGCTTGGCATATTCTTCAAGTGGCACGTTTAGTCGTTTAGCAATTGCTACTTGACTAGGTGTCAGTTTTACTTTGCGTGCGGCTTTTTTACCACTAGCCCCTCGGCTAGAGGCAGCAACCTGTTGCACGGGGGCAGCTTGCTCTTCTGAAAACTTGTGTGGGAAATTCTCTCGCATTAAACGGTCCACTTCGTCATAATAAATATCGGAAGCTGGATCAACTCCTCCTTCAACTAATTCTTTATGTATTCCGAAAGCGGCAAAAGTCATTGCTTGATCATCTCCAAACCATGAATTCTTTTTAGCCCAAGCCTCAGCCTTTGGATCAATTTCCGCAGTTTGAGGTTGTAAAGTAGGCTGATACGCTTCTTCAGGAACTTGTTGTGCCTGCCTTTTCTCTCGAATTTGTTGCTGGGCTGCCAACCGTCTAAGGTTTTCAGCTTCTGCGCTAGCTCTCGAAAGTTTTTCAGTTGCGTCTGCAACGGCATTTGCGTCTCCTGTATCTTGTGCCTCTTTTAAAAGTATTTTGGCTTTTTCAATGTCCGATTGTACCCTATTGTCGTACTCTTTGAAAAGGGAAGAATCGGAATTCTTTAACTTTTCTTTTAAATCGGTGTTGGTTTGAGTAATGCTATGTGCATAATTAACAGCTTCATCTCGCTGTCTTTCTGCTTCTCGCATTTTATAAGTTAGCTTATCAATACGTTTTTGTACTGAATCACTAACTTCATCTAACTCATCTTTTTTGACTTCTTCTGCAGGTTTTGCAACGACTTCGTCTTTAATCGAATCGTCAACATCTGCATCATGAATGTCAACTTCCCCTTCGGGAAGTTCTAATTCTATTTTTTCTGCTTCTTCTGGCATGGTTTCCTCCATGTGGTTTAATTATGATAAAATTGCTTCTGGGTCTTCTATAGTAGCTAGGATTTCATCGTCATTTAAAAGGCGCATATCGCCACCTTCTATTTGAAAACGGGCTCCTGCATATCTACCAAAGATTACCCAATCACCTTCCTTACACCAAGGTCCTTCAGGAAACTTATTCAAATCACCATAGGCATCTGGTCCCATGGCAACAACATAACCAACAACGGTTGCAATACGTTCTTTATCAAGCGTTGCTTTAGCTATATGAATACCTCCCTTAGTAACTTCAGGTAATGTAAAAGGCAATATTAAGACACGATAACCCGTTGGTTTGGGTAACTTGTCTGCATGAGAGTCTAGATTTTCAGGAGTGATTTCTTGCGTTGGTTGTATCAACGGCTCACTATCACTACCAAAATTCGCAACTCGGTCTGGAACAGTCTTAGTCATTTGCATCCTCCATATTAGAATGTAGGGTTTGAATTTCCTGCTCAATGAAACTCAAACCTGCAATTTCGCCAACTACTCTTTGGTATTGTTCAAAGTTCTCAACACCGCCGCCAGCTAGCGTTTGCGAGAGAGCTTCTTTTCTCTCTCGGATTTTACGGAGCAAATGCTCCGTTGCTGTAATATAGTCCATTAATTACTTAATGGATCTATACCAAAGAAGTCCTTTAGTTTGTCCATAGGCGGCTTTTACTTTTGCCTTTTCAGGCTCGTCTAAGCATTCACCTGCTTCTACAGACTTTGTTTTAGTATCATCTTTCATACTAGGAAAACTAGGCGCTGCCTTGGTTTTCTTAGGAGAGGGAGATGGGTACTTATCGTTTCCGTAATAATCACGCATTATTTTTCTCCATTTTGCTTTCGAGTATCTCGAACGGTTTTAACTAACTCAGTATAATTCTTTTCTGCATCAGATTTTGTTTTTTGCTCTAATTCTTGTAAATCAATTGCAGCTTTCGTATCTTCTTTTCTGGCATCTGCTTCAATTTTCTCACGCTTAACTTGAGCGTCTAGTTGTGCTTTCGCCATTTCAACTTCTTTATCTCGCATATCTTCTTGTTCTTTTTGCATCAGTTGCTCACGCTCTAGTTGTAATTGTTCTTCGAACATTTGTCGTTGTGGATCTTGCTGCGCTATCATTTGTGCCTGCATCATAGCTTGCGCTTGACCTGTGACTTGTTGTGTAGCCGCAACAGCTGCCATTGCAATTTGATTCATTAATTCAGGCGGCATAGGCTGATCTAGTGGTGGTAACGGCTGACCAAGAGCTTGTTCTATTTGTAAACGGTATAGCATGGCTTGCCGTTCTTGTATATTGGCACTAATAGCTTGAACAACCGCTGGATTCTGTTGTGCCATCGGATTTTGCAAAAATGCGCTGTGAGAAGCAATATAGGCTTCTTGGTTTTGAAATTCGTAGGCTTTTATCGGATCACCCGTTAATGTCGCTGTTTGCTCACTAATCGGGTCTCTAGGCGGAATTTCTTCTTCTGGCGGTAAAATAGAATCAATATCCTTAATATTTAAAGCAAGATACATTTTACGATAGGCTTCCCGTAAATCGTGCAATTCGGGAGCAGCTTGTGCCATTTGTAGTTGTGTTTGGGCTAAAGTAATTCTTTGCGTCATACTAAAGATATTTGGGTCACTAACTGGAATAACATCAACGCTATTGTCGAAATCTTCCCTAAATACGTTTTCTGAAGCCCCTTGAACTTGATAAGGGTATTCTGGCGGTAAAAATTCGCCAAAAACCCGTTTTAAAATCTTAAATTCGCATCTTTGTGCATAATGCAGCCTTTTATGGATTGCAGACATTACTTTTTGCCCTTTTTCCAATAATGCCACTGTTGTTCCAACAGGAGCTTCGGAATTTCCATCTCCTGTAGGATCTTCTACTGTAGCCGCGAATCTTTTGCCCGAATCAACTAAAGCGCCCAATAAAGTGGTTAAAGTGCCGCTTGGCTCCTTATAAGGCAACGGTAAAAACGAATCTTGGAGTTTTCCTCCTGGAGCATCAACATCTCGCCATTCTCCAGGCTGTAAGGGGTCATCATTGCGTTGAATATTCAATCCACGGGATTTAAAGCCTGCTGGAAGGTTAGAAAGGGTCCCTGCGTCAATTAATTGTCGTAAAATCGCAGTTACAGACTTTGTGAGCCCTCCCATCATGTGAATTAAGCCAAATCCGTAGAATCCAAGTCCTGGAAGGAACTTATAATGCGTAAAATACTCAATTTTCTTCTTCATTGGGTCATTTTCGCTATAATTTGGACGAATTGCGAGTATTTCGTTGTTATCTTTGCAAATTGTTACAATATACGGCAGTCCAATCCCTGTTTCTTCACCATTTGCGTCCGTATCTTGGTATCCTTCTATATCTAAGTCTACATGCATTTCTAAAAGCGTGTATTCTTCGTCATTTATGGTGCGACTTAGCCCTTGGAGTTCATCAATTTTGGCATCTACCTCAGTGGTGTCCGTACCGCTCTCAGGAGAACTCATTTCAACGTCGCGATAGAACCCAGAGATCTGTAATTTGCGTAATTCGTTCTCGGTCATGTGAATAACGTGGGTTATCCGTGGCGAAGTCAATAAATCAACGGCGTAATACGGAACAACTAAATCTTCCGCTTTAACAAACCGCGCTACCGCACGTCCAACGGCAGGATCATAGTAAACTTTCTTAAATGCAGAACCTGATAACGGTAAATAGAACAATAATTGGTCCATTTCAGGATCGTATTCTTCCATTTTGTAGGTAATTTGGTAATTCATGAAATTTTTAACACGATTCGCCTTTTCTAACTTGGCATCGTCAGTCACACCTAAAACTTCAGTATCAACTGGACCGCCTGCGGGCAATAATTCCTTATAGGCTTGAGCTTGAAACTGGGTTACGGCTTCCGCAAGAATGGGGTGATGAACTCCTGAAGCTCCAATAAAGGGCTGTGATCGAGATTCAGCATTTATTCCTAATAAATCTAAGCCTTCAGTATAAGTATGAAACCAATCGTCCCTAGAATCTAGGTCGTCTTGGTAATTGGAAACTAATTCGGTAGCAATTGTGTATAATTCCCGCTCGTCAATCATCTCAGCTAAATTTTCACCAAATTTAGCGGTGGCTTGATCGGGCATATCGCTGCCTAAAATAGCGGAACCGTCAGGTTGTATAAAAACCTCGGTTTCTTCTACGGGCTGCTCCATAATTTCTAGCTCAATCTCTTGCTCTTCAGGCAAAACCATGGATAGGGGCTGTTGTTCAATCGCCATATTTTTAAATCATACCTTTATTTTATTAATAATAAACCCTTTCAGTAGGATAATATTCTTCCGTTTCAAAATAATCACTCGTCAATCGTAAAAAACCGCCTTCCCTAAACCGCGCTAAGGCTAAAGTCGTGGCGTCGACTAAGTCATCGTTTTCACCGTTAGGAAAATCACTAACTTCTTCCATTAATTCCTCACCCCACCTATTTTCTGGAATCCAAACGCGCCCGTCTTGGAATATTGGAGAGACTGAATTTAATCGTGCTATTTTATCTTGTCCTTTTCCTGGAGAAAAGGTATTTACGGGAATTCCTACACGACGCAATTCTTGCACCAGCGGCAATCCGCTGGCTTTGGCTTCAATAATTACGGTATCGGGTTGCCAAAAATCATATAACCGTAGCGCTTCTGCTTTTAATTCAGGAAAATCAAACCGTTCTTTAATACAATCAATTAAAATCAGATGAGCGTCATTGCCTGTATACATTTCTTCCCCAATTTTGCCTTCAGGATACCAAACACCCCATGTCGTTATAGCGGTAAAGTCGGCTCTTTCACTTTTTAAAAATGCCGTGTCGTAACTTTGAATCAAATATTCGCATTTTGGAGGCTTTTCGTTTTCCCAAACCATAAACCATTCTTTAGGAATAATGGAAATACCTTCCCCTGTCGGTCTTTGCATGTACTGAGCCGCCCATTTGGAAGGACTAACGGAGGCTTTTATACTTTCTAATTCTTCTAATTTCCAAAATTCCTTCCAAAGCGAATTACCTGAAGGCAAAATAGCTGGAAATTCAATCACTTGCCACTGATCTGCGCCTTGATCCTGTGCCATTTTCTTAATTAATCGTCCTGTTAGGTCTTTTTTAGACCAACGGGTCATCACAATAACGATTGCACCTCCTGGTTGTAACCGTTGTCGCGGACCTGCCATAAACCACTCATAGGCTTCTTCCATGGCTTTATCGGACATCGCGTCTTGCTCTGAATGTGGATCGTCAATAATAAACAAATCCGCACCCCTTCCTGCTAACGCGCCACCAATACCCGCGGCGTAGTATTCCCCGCCTTTGTTTGTTAGCCACTTACCCGCCGAACGACTGTCCGCCTTTAGCTCGGTCTCAGGAAAAAGCTCATGATATTCCTCACTATCAATTAAATCCCTAACTTTACGTCCAAAATTAATTGCAAGATCCGCGGTGTGTGTTGCTTCTATTATTTTTAACTTAGGATTTTTACCTAATAGGTACGCAGGGAACAAATGGGAGGCAAATTCTGATTTTGTATGTCGGGGAGGCATGTTGATAATAAGCCGCTTTAGTTTACCGCTAGCAATATCGTCAAACGCCTTTGCCATTTTCTTATGGTGATCGCCTGAAATAAATTCTTCCCAAATGGTGACAACAAAATCCATAAAGGTAGAGGTGGACTTTTCCTGGAATTCTCGTTTTTCTAGTTCTTCTAATAAAACGGTAAACTCTTTGGCTTCCGCTTTAGTCAAGTAGGAAGTGTTGATGTTTCTTAAAGCCCTGAGCTTCTCTTTGTTTGTGGTCATTTAGACTTTTTATCTTTCAACCGCGCTAATAAGCGAAGAACTTCGTTTCTATCTTCTAGGTCTGCTTCTTGTATACGTTTATTAATTTCCCGTAATTGTTCGCTCGTTTCTTTTCCAACTTTTTGATGATCCCTAGTATTAATCCTAGAAGGGCTATTTAGGATTTCTTGGTATAGTTTCTTTGTTTCAGGAGTAGCGTTGATAATACCTTTGACTTGTTTGGGGGTTTTCGAAGGAACAGCTTTAATATACCCTTCATCTTTTCTGCCTTCTACCAACATCTTTTTAAAAGCTGGGTTTTGTTCTGCAAACTCATCGAGAAAACCGCGTTTTTTGGTGCCTGAATCAGGAACAGCACTTAATTCAAAAGGAAATTCGTCTTGTTTTAATAATTCTTTAACTTCCTCTTGTTCCCGCAAGTTTCTCTTTTTCATGCGTTCAGCTTGTCCTGTTAGTCGCTTTGCATCAAACTCATCTGCTTTATTCCCTGTTTCACTAAAACTTTTCCACATAGATTGTGCACGGGCATTTATTTCGGGAATTGTTTCTCTCATTTCCCTTTGAAGTTTTTCATAGACTTTTTGTAATTGGGCTTTTGATAATCCTTTAAACGGTCCCATTGCTAATAGTGCCATTGCCGAACCCATTAACGGTTGATCGTCTCCCATCATTCGAAACCCTTCAGCTACGGCAGTGGGAATTCCTGCAGGGCTAAAATCAACCCCTGTAGAAATTGTTTCAGCAATATCTCTCGCCCGACGCGGTTCGTATAGGTTTGAAAGCAAACCCTCAATCCCTAACTTTTGACGTTCGAACATATCAGGAGTCGTTGCCCGCATTTCATTAACGGGGTCTGCCATCAAGAGCTCCTCTATGCGAGTATTAATAAGTTCTTGTTCGGGTGAACCGCCGTTAGCTAATCGTGCGGGGTTTTCTTCAGTATACCTTGGGATATCTCCACTTAGTCTACTTCCAAGGTCATAAAGAGCTTGATCTTTGAGTTCTTGGTTATATTGTTTTTGTAATTTTTGCTGTTGATTGTAAATTTTTATAAATTTATCAAACCGTTCTTCGTCAATTTTTTTATCCTGTAAATCGGAACGCAGTATTGTTTCAAAAGGAAGTTGTTTATCAATTGAAGCTAGATAATATTTTTTATAGTTGTCTAATTCTTCTTGAGAAGGAGGCACTACTTCTTTTAGACTTTGGTCATTTTGTATTTCCCAAGTTCCTGACCTACCCGAAGGATTCATTTCCTCTAATCTATCTAATAAGTATGGATTCATCCTTGTAGTATATGCTAAACGCTGTCCCTTTTAAAAATATTTTATTTATAAGTAAAGAAGTTAAAGCTCAAAGTGGGTTTCTTAGTTCGCGGGCTCTTCTTCCTCATCCTGTTCCCTATAATAGCCAACAATATGAAGAATTTGCTCAATATAACGAGTAATTTCCCCCATTGTCATCGATAAATTCTCATAACCTTGGGAAGTTAGCCCGTAGTACGCGACCCGTGGTTCTTCGCCTGCTTCCACCGCGTCTAAATATTGCTGCATCACGTCAGGGGATAATATTTTCCATTCCATCGGCGCAGAGTCAATCGGTTCGGGTAACGGCGGATGATATATCGGGGTTTTCTTAGCCACCGTTACCACTTCGACAGGTTTTACCTGCGGTTCGTTGCTATCGAACAACGAAAAACTGGAACAACCACTAATTAGTGGCAGTATTAGTATTAGCTTCTTCATCAAATTGATCAGGGTTGGTTATTGTGTTTAAATTTTCAATAACTCTAGCGGTTGCCCGATTCACTTTACCTTGCAATACGGCAGGTTCAGTCATCGCCATTCCTTCTAGGTTAAAATTGGCAAACTTATTTCTGAGCTTGGTCACTTGAGCTTGGCTTGCAGAATATTGGTTATTTAACGTTTGTATTTGTTGCGCGGTCTTTTTAGCTTGCTCGAGAGCTTGCTTGATCTGTTCATTTTGGTCCTGGATGGTTTTTTCTAATATCGCTTGATTACTAATCGCGGTTTGCAGTTCTATTTTTGCTTTATCTAATTTAGTGAAAACAACAATATTTATCGTTATGGAAATTAAAAGAGCCGCTCCCAATGCAATTGCTAATTTCATCAAATTTCTCCAATATCTCGTAATATTTGCAACATATAATGAATTCCTTGCTTATCGGATTGTGCGGTACGGGCAGCCGCTGCTTCATACGCTTTTAAATTTGCTTTAATCGCCTCAACGGTTTTGGGGCTAAGTCCTGACAGATCAGACCCTCCACGGGTTTCGCGATAAAAATCCAGCATAGGCTGCTTAACAGGATCAGAAAGTCGGGAACCTCGGGTTGTTCGGCGGCTTGGATTTCCCCATTTAGTCCAATTTTTCTTTTGGTATTTGGTCATGCCCATCAAGGCGGGGATACCTTTAAGTAATTTTAATTCAGGCAAGAGCCAAGAAATAAGGTCAACGTCTTGTAGTCCAGGGTCCTCGGTTGGCGGATCAAATGATTCTGAGTCGATTTCATCTAAGCGGTCAATGGGACCACCGTTAGCTTTGCCTGCTTTAGAAAGTGCTATGGCTATCGCTTGATCTTGGGGATAGCCTTCGCCTCTTAATGTGGAAATATTCGAGGAAACAGATTTTTGAGAAGAACCCTTTTTTAACGGCATTGCCTGCTCCATGGAACATATTTCATCTGTGAAGTATAATCCTAAAAAATTTTTTTGCAAAATATTTTTTCGGTAGGAGTCCCATTTGAAATGTATTTGCAACCAAGGGTCTAAGTCCAGGTCGGGCGGGTGGGACCCGCGCTAGGCGGATTTTTAGGGGGTATAGGGGTATTTTAGTCCTTTACTTAGGGTAAGGTACTATAGAGAGTTAGGGATTGATTACAGCTTAAATGGTTAAGCCTAAGAGATAGAGTAGAATAGACTAAGTATTAAAAAAGCCTAGCTTATTAGGCTAGGCTTTTAGTTGGTTAGCTTAAGGGTTAGCTTACAGTAATCATGCCATAGGCAAGAAACACAGGGCGATAATTATTCCATATAGCCGAGGGTGTTTGAACTGTCTTAAACTCGGGCACTTGATCTAACAGGCTATCTTTGCCCGCTAAATCTTTACCTATCAATTCACCAACAGTACAAGTAGGACTGCCTGTTTTTTTAGCTTGGTTAACCAATACTTCAATGATACACGTAGCTTGTGGTGCTGTAGGCTTACCGTTAAGTTTACGTAACTCTGACTCACTAGGCTCTCTTAAGGGCTTTGTACTAAGTAAGGTAATAACCGAGGTACTATTAGCACCGCCTTTACTAGCCTTAGCCTTATAGTCTAGGTCAATATTACTGTTAATTGCTTTTTGAGTCTTTGCTGACTGTTTATTAGTTTTATCTTTCATGATAATTCCTTTATTAATTGCCTTAGTTATCTAAGGTAAAGACAGTATGGCATGCTAACTGATTAAGTCAAGATATATTTTTAACCTACTAACCTACTAACCTAGTAACCTAACAAATAAGATTTTAGGACCCACGGACGGACGGAAAGACGCACGGACGGAAAGACGCACGGACGGAAAGACGCACGGATCCAGGATCGCGGAGCGATAGACCGAATGATAGAGCGATAGAGTAGAGGGAAAGGGTCAGGGATAGAGTAAAAGGGCGAGTGATAGAGTGAGTGATAGAGTAGAGCGATAGAGTAGAGTAGACCACAAAAAAGGGAACCGACCTTTCGATCGGCTCCCAAGATTGCGCTCAATCAACTAATGGTTATATAACCGTCCTTGATCAATCGTTTGCGGTAGCAAGACCAGATCTTTGCAGGTGTCTGCACTGTTTCTAATCCAACCGCGTCCAACGCACTGTTAAGACCTGATTCGTTCTCACCAATCAATTCTCTGACAGTTAGTGTATTACCTTTGGCTTTCCCGAGTGCCTCGATAATTTTGCCCATTTGTGGTGCAACTTCATCGACGCCTTCGACTGGAGTCCTAAGTAATTCTATGGTTGCGTTGCTCGAACGACTGCGACTAGCTGGTGCAGTGTAGTTCGGATCTATTTTTGACACTTTTGAAGCTGTGTCCGCTTTTTTCGTAGTTTGGTTCATTTCTTTCTCCCTTTCTACTTTCTGGTTAATTGGTACTAAACCGCTAGTACCATAAGTGGTATTCTACTAAAGATTGCATCCAAAGTAAAGCAGTAAAAGACTGTAAGCAAACCGCGGATCGTGGTCTGTGCGCCACGGACCGAAAGAGCGAGGGAAAGAGCGAGGGAAAGGGATTGGGCTCAAGCAATTGGATGCAATTGCATAAAGTAGAGCGATAGAGTAGAGTAGAGCAATTGGGCTCAATCAGTCTTTGGTTACAAACTCTCCCTCGATCACATTTGACTCGGTCGCTCGCTTCTTGATCAGTTCTTCGAGTCGAGTGAGTATGTCGTCCTTGGACATCATATCGATCTTTGCGGTCAGTATTTCGCGTCGGTCGATGTACAGTCCGCCAGCCTTCCCTCGATGGACCTCGGCTGTGATAGCCGCGGAGATCTGTCCTTGGTCCTTTGCCTCCTCCCGTAGATCGTGGAGCGTGGACAAGTGGCTCTCTAAGGAAACTGCATCGCGCTCTGCGAGTGCCATTTCCAACTCGATCAAATAATTGCGTACAACTGGGTTATGGTTTAGTAATACACTCCCTTGAGTCTTGGCACCCTTGCGATCCTTGGTGTAGCCCGCTTTTATCGCGGCTTGCGTAGCGGTCTGACCTTTGAGATACTCACGGCAAAATTTCTTTTGTTTTGAGTTGAGCGCCTTCCAAATCTTACCGTTGCTATCAACGAAGCCACTCCCATCCTCTGCAGGTGTCAAATTGGTATAAGTTAATTGTTTCATAGTACCTCCAAATGCTATTACAATCTTATTATAAAATACTCATTTTATATACTTTTCTCATGCCCTCTAGTAAATCTTACCATAGTTTCTAATAGAGTAATAGAATTCTATTAGATTTGAGAATTGAAAGAACCCAATGAACAAGAGGGTTGTAGAGTAAATCTATTAGTATATTAGAGATATTAGTACATTTGAAAAACTTTTTTCAAAAACTTTTTTAATTTACCAGATAACAATACTAATAGATCCGATAACGAAAAAACCCCCGACTGTGGAGGCAGTCGAGGGCTTCTATCATTCAGGAGATGAATGAATTATATTAAGCCGACCATGACCATTTACCATTCATGGGAACTTTGAAATACTCAGTGAGAGCACTAGCCCCTATTGAACCGCCTAGAGCCACGCTTAAGTAATAGAAGTCTCGATTACCTGCATAAGCCACATCGATAATACTATAAGACCCCCCGTCAGAGATAGGAAAGTAGCAACTATCGTAGATAGTGTGCCATTTCGCATCCTTTGGTAGATCTTCCATCAATGTGTCCAGATGCTCCTCGTCGTGTCCGTCACACTCACTAAAGTGATACCCTATCTCTGCGTCATCGTCCAAATGACTCAATATAGGCTCCAGTATTGCTAATACTCTAGTGTGTTCAGGGTCTGGTTTGCCGTCAAAAACTCCTGTTCCCCATTCGCTGAACATATCTTTTTTAGTTATTCCTTCCATAATATTGCGCCTCCTCGCGCTATCCATTATTGTTAAGGTCGTACCATGCTTTGATACACGCTCGTACTACATTTGCTGCAGTGATATGCATCCCTGTCTGCTCCTCGAGTAGATCTTTGATATCAGCAAGATCTTCAAGTACGTCACCTGTGCTGGTGTGAGTTAGGTGTAGTCCTTTTAGTTCTTTGCGCTTTACGCTAATTATCTTTTTCATATCACACACTCCCGTGGGGATTAATGTAAACATCTACGCTTCCGCTGTAGCAAGTTCCCCCCATCGAAGGATAAACCTCAGTGTCTTCTATGCAGATAAACTTATAGTCCTTATTTTCGAACATCCGTAGGTCTAAGCGACTCGGCTTATGTTCCTCGGTCACTCCATAATAGGTAACTTCCCCTAGATCCCGATGGATAGTTTCGATTAGTCCCTCTTTGCCTGCTTCGGCTAATTCCTCTAAGGCACAAATTACGATGCCTCCTTCTTCTCCATCCGCATGTCCTTGGTTCATATATTCAAGTATTTCCTTTACATTTTCCATATCAGTCTTCCTCCACTATTTCAATGATGTTGCTCACTGGTACGCTACCCATCTCGTCGAAGAATCCTTTCTCGGCTCCTTTGACATCGCAAAGTAAATACTTTTTCAGTCCGCGTCCTTGCTTGATACTTTCCAACGCGGTGGCTCTAGTCGGGATACCAAATAACTGGTTTGTAATCAGTTTAGTCCCCTTTTTGATTGTTTCGATATTTTCTAGCATTCTCTCTCTCCTTTCTTTGTTTATTTTGTTTAAAATCCTTATACGCGTAGCGTACCCCTATATTATAGGGTACAGTAAAGCGATTATAAAGCAGCCTACGAACCTGTGATTACGGCAACCGCCACCAAAGTAACATATAAGCAAAGCGCAGTATAAAGCGCCAAATATAAGACTTTAAGGATTTCATCACGCGCCCGATAGATTTCTATAAGCACCAAAGGTAGAGCAAAAAAGGCGATGATCCCAAGTGCTTGTAAGATAGAGTGTAGAGTAGTCATACTGCCTCCCCTACAGGCTCGAGATCGTATCCGTCTACTCCCTGTTCCCAATATGTTGCCACGTAGTAAAAGCGCTCCCCTGTTTCGAGATCTTCGAGCAAAGGTACTCCTTCAAACGATTCCCAACCCTGTAATATTGGATCGTTTGTTAGTTCTTCGATAGTATATTCATTTAAAGTTTGATCGAGTTGTCTCTCCACAATCTCCCACCAGAGTTCTTCATAATATTTCACTATCTTTTCCACCTGCTCGGCTCGACAAATGCAAGCAAATACAGCATCTTTCGGTTGCACCTCGTGCCTGTATTCGAAGTAGAGTTTATATAGTTTAGGTTGTTTCATACCGCCTCCTTCTTATTGTCTGTCCAATGTCTGGAACGCCCATTTTTCTCTAACACTCCCTGCCAAATATATTTGGGTATATTGTAGCTATGGTAATTCTGCCAAGTCATCTTTGCGAGTCTCTCCCAAGATCTAACTCTCCCGTCTCTTAAGTTTCTCTGAGGAGTATATTCCCAATATTGACGGGCTGTTTGTAGATAGAGTTCATTAGTCTTTGGGTCTACAAACCAACCGCCTTTTCCGTATTTTCGACTAATGTATATAAGACCTGTTTTTTCTTCTATCTTATAAATATGCTCGGGTTTTCCTGCTCTTATAGAGTTGGTCGGTTTGAGCTTGTATTTAATCGGTTCGTTCACACTACACCTCCACGGGCTTTCCGCCTTCGGCAAGGTATTCTTTGTAGAGTTTGTCGTCAACCCAGAATGCGTGGTATTTGCTTTTAGTACGATCTTTGGTTCGTGCCAATCGTTTGCCCTCGTACATTACGATCTCCATATTGTGCCAACGGCTACGCTTTCGGTAGGGCTTTAAGCCTCTATCTTTTGCCATTGTTTCGACCAATTCGGCAAGGGTCGGTTCTTGTTTTTCTTCTTGTTCTTCTTCTACTAATTCAAAGTACATATCTTTCTCCCTTTCTGTTTATTTATTTATATATTAGAGTTCTACAACCACCATCGATACCTCTAACGAATCGTTCGTATCGGTAAATATCGTAGTAAACCACCCAGTGACCAGTATCATTGCTATAAAATCGGTGAGTACAATAATAGTAATCGTCAGTTCTAGTCGAGACACCGCTGATTTCATTTCTGCCTGTTTGAGGCGTACCTTTCTTTAAATAACTCCATCTACCACTCACAATGATCTCGTCAATCGGTATATGTAGGGCTGTTCGGTCGGTGCCCCCAGTGACGTATTCCCATTTTGTTTCGTCACTCTCAATAACATCGTTGACTATTTTACTGATTCTTTCACCCTCAGCTTTGCGTCGTCTAGACCGCTCGCTATTTTTTGACTGTATCATAACTTTCTCCCTTTCTATTTATTTTGTTTTAAGTACCCCTATATTATAAGGTACAAAAAAGCCATTTTAAAGCAGTACACGAGCCTAGATATACTCCCCCTGCTCGTCTGTAGGGTTATCCAAGTCCCACTGGTGTAGTTCTTGGGCGAGTGGCTCAAACTTAGAATGATAACAAGCAAATTGGTGATAGCCCTCCTCATATTTGCTCAAGTCCCATGTATTAATACTAAGGCTCCGAGCGATCCACCACATATTTTTGTCCCACATATAAATATATTCAATATAGGTTGGATCGACATGATACATATAACTGCTAATGCTCCTATAGTGGACGGCTTTTTCGTCATTTGTACACCTCGAGCGCTCTCGATTTAAGGCTATCGTCTTTTCTAGGAAACTAATATTGCTGAGATCGACTAACTCTTTAGCTTTTTCAAAACTGTTGTAGTGATCAAATAATATTCGCCCCGTGTGGTCTAAATAGCCGTCCATGTGGCAGTAGATCGAGTAAACTGCGCCGTCTTCCACATAAGCTATATTACTTCGTGTGCTCATCTAATCCCCCTTCCTCAAGCATTTTAAGGATTTGTTGTTTCTTTTCTTCCAGCAAGATCTCGCCGCACGGCTCACAAAGTGTTTTGCCATAAGAAAATTGGATTTTATTATTGCCGTTACTGGCATCTTCCCCACAACTCTCGCAGGTTTTCCCCTTATTCGAAAATGCAGCGTCGATGATCTCGGTCGAACTAATTGTTGTATAGTTGCTCATTGTTTTCTGCCCTCCCATAATTTCACATCGCACCAATGACAATTATATACTGTGCCGTCATCAAACCAGTAAAGTGGTCTTGAGTCATCAATATATAGTTCTCCAAAAGGCGCATCTTTCCACGCACCGTCCATATCTAAAAAATCATAAATCAAAGACATTTTATATTTCTCTTTCAACATTGGAACTATCTTGTTTCCGTATTTTTTAGCGCATTGATCACAAAGTGTAAAATTCATAGGTCTTTGATCTTCCTCTAATTCCTTAAAATCTACATCGTGGCAATACCAGCGTCCAACTCTCACTCTTCCACTTAAATTACTCATCGCTTACGCTCCTCGAGCTCAACGGTCTCGCAATATGAATTAAGTGAATGCCCTAAATTACGCTCGAGTCGTTGGTAGCAGGCAATCGCCATTTCCCAACCAACACTTACATTGAATAGAGTATTGGTGGTCACGTTTTCCTTAATCTTTCCGTATTCTTCGACCGTTTTAGGATTGGGTAGCAAATCAATGCTATCTCTTTGTTTTTTCTCGTCTTTCGACATAACTTTCTCCTTTCTAGTTTATTGTTTAAGTTACCCTAATATTATATACCCCAAAAACTGCATTATAAAGCAGTTAGCGAGCACCCGTGCTGCCGAAACCACCACTACCGCGATCTGTTTCATAGGTAAAGTTAGGTACAACATTCCACGCCGCGTGAGCAAAGGGCAAAATCACCAGTTGCGCTATTCTGTTCCCTTTCTTAATTTTAAAAGGTTCAGGGTGTCGTGAATTGTTCGTTAAGTTCACCAAGATCTCGCCTTGGTAGTCTGAGTCGATAATACCGACCAAATTGCTAAGGTGAATGCGTTGCACCCCTAAACTAGATCGAGGGGCGAGTAGAGCAAAAGTACCAAACGGTAGAGAAATAGCAAAGCCGAGCGGAAATTCTGCTTGTTCTCCTGGATAGAGTTCAGCGTCGTTAAGTGCCCGCAAGTCCATGCCTGCCGAGCCTGTGGTCGCCCATGTCGGCAGTCCGTATTCCTCTATTTCTGGATTAAGAATAACCAGTTCGATCGGTAGGTTCATGATCTACGCCTCATACTAATTTGTTTTACTTTGTTATAAATTTTCTGAGCAAGTGACATTTCATCCCAGTAGAACGATTCTTTCCCGTGCTCTAAAACGTGGCAAATTTTGCATTGATGCTCTCGCCAACGATCCCCGCTTAACTTTTCGTAGATCTCAACTTCTATACCTGTCTCATGATAGAGAATATCTATACCTTCGCCGCCTTCCTCTATATCAAAAGGGTGTTGATCGATTTCCATTTCGGCTTCGCAAGTATCGCAAAAATATTTAGTGCTCATCAGACACCTCCTCAAATACTTTGTCTCGTTCTTCTTCAGTTTTAAACCACTCAAGGCTTTCAGGGAAAGGATCGTTTTCTATGTCCTTATAATAATAAATACCATGTATGTACCCATTGTTGTCTTTATCGGTTTCATAAAACTTATCTAGTTTTTCTTCATACCAATTTACTTTTATGTGTATAGGGACAGTTAGAAACATTTTACTCGTATCACTACTCATCAGCTACCTCCTGAACATATCTCTTTTGTAGGTAATCGGCATACTTAGTTTGGTATTCCTTAAAGGACATTAACTCGGTATAATTACCAAGCTGGTTTTGTTCGCTTCGGTATTCCATATACAACTGCCTGCAAAATCGCTTAAAGGTCTTATCTTCAGTCATGCTTTTTTGCCAAACTAGAGACCACGTCTATAACGTGTTGCTGTCCCTTCATAATGATTATTTCATCTTGTAGGTGTTTAATTTGCTTGGTCACTTCTGCATTGATTTGCATTTGCGTATCGTTGACTTCGCGTATAAACTCTACGGTTTTTTGTAGCGCTCTTGCTACGTCGGCTATTTCTTTATTTCTAGTCATCTTTCTTCCTTTCTTGGTTAATAAAACTGTCGTGTGGTTGATAAAGTAGGTCGTTGCGTTGAGCTATATCCCTACATTTTCTCACTTCGCACGTTTACCAACCACACTGTTGGGACAACTGACTACAATGAATTTCAGGAGTGATCAGTTGCCCCTTTTCATACCAAGTTTAAATTCACGAGCAAACTAAATAAACAAAAAATCTCGTGCTTGGTATGTTTTTTCAAAAACTCTGTTTACGTTATATAAAGAGATTATAAGGTACAAAAGCGACAAAGTAAAGCACTAAAAAGATTAGTCCCACCATGCCCCCTCTCGTACTTGTACAAGATACTTAACTTCTACATAGTCTGCCATGTGACTAAAGTCTAATCTTGGAGCAGTGTACAAAATTGTTTTACCGTTCTCGTCTTCTAACGGATTACCGTCATCGTCTAAACGATAAAAGACCGCTTCGTAAAATCCGACGTTTTTGTATTTATCATCAGTCATCGTCTTTTTTCCTCTTTTTAATTTCGTCTTTAACTACATCTCTTGTAATTTTTGTAACAATATCAAAATTTTCTGCTATTATCCTAGCGTTCTCAGGCTCCATAAGTCCCATTATTTCGCCTAGTCGAGCAGGGATTACTTTCTCCGTATTACAAGCATCACACGCTCGTCCATCGCTAACAGGTTGAGCATTATGACCTTCGTTCCACCAAACGGAACCGTCGTCATTTTTCCTTTGCTCGATATCCCCTCCGCAGAGGTCGCATTTCAGCACTTGACTTCTATCTTCTTTCACGGCTTTCTCCTTTCTGTTTTAGTTATACCTAAAATTATAAGGTACAAAAACGACAAAGTAAAGCAGTAACCCATTACCCAATCTCTATGTCGTAGAATTTGCGTTCACCCTCAGGAAGTTGTTCCCATTCCCTTTTCGTGACGCGTCTGCCATTATAATAATAGATCTTTCTCCAAGATCCCTCGGAAGTGATTGTTTTTGTTGCAGTTTTTATGGTTTTATCAGACTCCTTGATAGAGTCAATAAATTCTTGAATAATGTCGTTAAGCTCCTTACGAGTGAGTAATCGCTTAGTTGAGGTGTTGTGATATTTCTGCCCTAGATCGAGCCTCTCATCGTCACTAATTTCAATTTGTATATTTGTTTTCATTGTTCTCTAACCATTATACTGCCTGCATAACAGATCGCACAGCCCATCAGTATAAATAGTGCTGACATAATTGATTGAAAACTTGCCGTTCTGGGGTCTAGTGAAAACAAAGTGTTGAAAAAACCTAACACATCGAGTGCATAAAGGTCTTGTTTAAGGGGTAATGAGGCGAGATCTAAAAAGATCCAACCGCTCATAAACACAAACATCCCTGCTAGAAATGTTATTGCTCCTAATACTTTCATATCGGTCTCCTAATTAAATTGAGGGGGTTATTCCCCCCAACCTACATATGAGTCGTTCCAATAACGCGCAAACATTTTCTTCTCGACTCATTATGTCTCTTACCCACCACTCACCCGATAGAACACATCTCAACATGCTGTTAAGTTTGCTATCTCGATCACATCACGTATAGATAAAGCGTTGTTTATAGGATGCTTATAAACCCATCCAACAGGAATTGTCCTTTAAGTGCCATCCTGTACTAATCGCTTAGTGGCACACTTTATCCTCGTGCAAAGGTTGTTACACCTTTGTGAAGTAACCTTCTTCTACCAAACGTTTCGCGTAGAATCTAAAGATTCTAAGCGGATCTTGATTGGTAGTCAAGTTACCTTTTTTCACAGCAAGTGCTACTAGATCCTGAGCAGTGAAACTAGACGAATCAAGTTCGCCCTTCTTAGCTTCACTAACAGTCACGATTAGTGCTCTCATCTGTGGAGTAAACCCCTTAGCTTCAGGAACTTCACCAATGAACTTGTATAAAGTTCTAACGGCTCCGCGTCCTGTGCTCACAGGCTTAGGCACAGCGTTTACTTGTGCCTTACTCAAAGGCTTCTTTGTCACCTTTCTAGCAGGTGCCCTCTTAGTAGAGGTCGAAGTTGCAGTTTGCGTTTGCATAACTTTCTCCTTTCTGTTGTTAAAATTCCCGTTATATAAATAACAGACCAAACCCTATTCTACTTACCATTATTACGAAAGTAAAGCAGTATAAGAATACCTCAATCTTGGTCAACATATGCACGAGTAGGACCCGCGATCAAGTTGTTCGCTTTGTCTACAAGTTCATATAGTTCCTCATCTAAAAGATCTTTATTCTCTATATAAGAAACTAATTCACCTAAGATTGTTGAGTGCTCGAGTAGTTGCTTATTGTAGGCGCGTAAATGCTCTACTTCAGCTTGCAAAGTTTCTTCTAGTCCTTTCGCCATATGCGTACTCCAGACACTTCATTTTCTAATCGAAAGCGTATCACAAAATGCTGTTCAGGCTCTTGCTTTTTGCCAAAAGTCCGACTGGCTTGTGATAAGCGGTTTTTCATGCGTTTCGCATTATCTCCTTCCTTAATGGGAAAGAAAATGGAATCTCCAACTCCTAACTTATCGAAAGGGTAGACTGATCTACCCCCTCGTATATCATCAGGCAAAGGAATTCCTTTATCAATGATAAAGTCGTCCATTTAATGTACCTCCTCTGGTTCATCATGAAATTCTATAATGCCCTTTTCTTCTAAATAATGTCGCCAAAAATTTAGAATTAAGACACTGTCTTCTGCGCCAGTTAATTCCTGACACCCCTGTGCAATCATCGATGTGGACACCTCTTGAGCCAGATCGTAATGTTCTGACTCAAAAAGTGCAATCCAAACTTTTGCTAAAGTTTCATCATCAATGAAATACTGTTTTGGATTTTCGTCTGCCATTATGCCACCTTTGCATACTTAACCGCTAAGTCAAGCGCTCTGCTCTTGCGGTTAGCTGCGGCACCAAACCATGCACTATGTAGGGTATTTCCTGGAATCTCAGATTCGTGTAGGTGATCCTCTACATAAGTAACAGCGTTGAGTGCGCCCCACCAAGTTCCTTTCGAAGACTTGAGGCTTGCTCCAGGAGCATGCTTCAAAGCATCAACTACTAAATTAGGGTACTTGTTGAAGTTTTCAACTAAAGGCGGTAATTCGCCCAATAATTTACCTTGAGCCTTAAGCTCTTGGTCTCGACGGTAATCCGCTATCATCGTAGGCTGATAAACCTCTCCGACGTATTCTAAAACGTCTGAGTGTTTAGCCCTTTTCTTAGATAATAGGGTAGCAGCTTCTCTAAACTCTGCCATACGCTCTCCAGATAGCCCTAGAGCCTCTTCTGCGGCTTTTACAGCGTCGTCTCCGAATACTTTAACGTGAGGCATACGGAAAGAGGCGGTGCCTCCTCGTTGCAACGCAAAAGTAAGCGTATTATTACAAACTACACGAATTGGCGTAAGTTTGATAATTAGAGATCTACCAACAATGTGCGGTTGGTTAATTAAGAGATAACCTTTAATCTGGTCCTCGCCAGCAAGCTCGAAGTCTTCCGAGATCTTAGCAAGTCCCCATATCTCACCGCCATCCTTTAAACTACCTGCCGTTTCCATGGTCATGTGACCAGCGTCAGTAAAGCGTTTAAAGAACTCGAAGATATTTTTGTTCTGTATCGGGATATAATCCCTACCACAGTGACTCAATATTCGGTTATCGGTATCACGAACAATGTGAAAAGTTTTATCCGCTTGGATAAGACCTACATTTTCGCTCCATTCAGGGGCATCAATCGTATAACTGGGTCGTTTACTAACTGTCCAGTCAAGTCCTGCCGCCTCCTGCATTTCCAATGGCGTTAGGTTGGGGGCAACTTCGACACCTAATCCGTGCCAAGGTTTGTCACCCGTCCATGCCATTGTTTCTACTTGATGTGCCATAATATTCTCCTTTCTAAAGTTATTTTGCACTGTTTAATCATCGTAGTTTTTTAACTACCCGTATATAGTAAACGCCAAAGCTACGAAAGTAAAGCAGTATTAAGAGCTTCCCAGTCGTAGGGAATAGTGAGCGTTAGCAACGCTTTGGACTTAAAACCACCCTTTACCAGTTCTTTTATGCCCTCTAATCCGTCGACATGAAACAATTTAATTTCATCATTTTTTCGAGCTAAAACAAAGACTTGTCCGCCATGCATTGCTCGTTTGGCGATCCAGGATATTTGCATAGGTCGTAGAGTAAGTTGATTGCCCGAGTGGATCTCTTTTAATTCAACCCAGAACTCTTTGCCTTTAGTACAACCATTAACATCAGGTACGCCCGATCCAGTTAATCCTGTTTCAATTCTTTGTAGATGTATCTGTGGTAGATTCTTTCTCATCAATAACCACAGGTTCTTCTCTTTCGCCATCGTCAAACTTTAATAGTTTAAATAATTTCTTGTCTATGTTTTGAATTGGTCCCGTTCTTCCACGCTCATAATTAATCGCCTTATATGCCCTAGCTTTTCTTCCTTTTCTTGCAGCCTTTCGTCCTGTTGTCTTGCGAGCTATTTTCCCGTTTTTATATCGGGGAAGGGGTAGTTCTTCAAGAATTTTTCTTATTTCATCAGGGTCTTCTTGCGTATAGGGTTGGTCAGGAATACAAGTAATTAAATAGCTAATTTCACTATTAACAACTGCTCCTCCCAGCCACGCAGGATCCCCAAAGAACCAATTCTTTCCGCCTTGTCGTTCTCGGTTCTTTTTCTTAAGTTTTGCCTTTTCTCCTTTTCTGTAGCGACTTACTGGGTTTTTATTGTTTTCATACTGGGCGTCTTTTTTACACTCTTTAGAACAATAGAACCCTGCTCCTATGAACGTAATACCACACTTAATACACTTTCGGTCTATAGGTTCTCTAGTGGTTGGATAATAGCGTTGTTTAGTTAATTGAGCATTAAACTTTATTCTACATTCAGCACTACAGTATTTTGTTTGTCTGCCTTTTATTTGGTTCTTTTTACAAACAGGGCAAATACCCTTGCTTTCTTCTGCTTCGAGTTGCTCATCTGTTAAATAATTGGTAAAATAATACATACCTTTATACTATATACCAAACCCTGCAAAGTAAAGCAGTTTAACATTACCAGTCCCAGCCAGTATGTGGTGCAACTTTTTGATTATTAGAAGTTAATTTGATATTTCTATCCTTTAACCATTCATTAAAAGCGAGTTGAGTTTGTTCAACATCATGGTAGAGTGTACGAAGTTCTGTCCACTTATGTCGAGCAAGTTGTACTCCGTGATAGTAGTCTCCTTGCCCTAATTTGCAACGAGTAATAATTTGCCACGTTCTTTGTTTAGTAATGCCGTATTCATTACCCAGTTCCTCTAAGGTAATTTCTTCCGTCTGCCATTTCTCAAACATGGTTCTATATTTAACCGCGTTCTCTTGTGCTTTCGCTATTGATATTCCTTTCATCTTTGTATTTCCTTTGTTTCGCCCCATGAAGCTCCTAATTCCATGTCCACTAATAGAGGTACTGCAAGCTCTACACAATGTTCCATTATATTGGTAATTGTGTTTGCTTGTTCAATATTCTCTACTGAGATATCAACCTCATCGTGAACCTGTAGGTGAGGAACAATTCCTTCCTCCCAAAGATCTATCATCGCCAACTTTGTCATGTCGGCTGCTGAGCCTTGTATTAAACGATTTAATGCTTTGTAAGTATATGACCGTTTTAGATCACTACCGTATTTTTCTTTTGCCTCCTCTAAAGGCAAAGGTAGAGTTTTTTCGTATCGACTTTCCCAACGGTCGAACCGACAACGTCTACCTGCAAAAGTTCTAATGTAGCCCCGTTCCATAGCAACTCGGGCACATTGGTCTTGTAGAGCGCGAATAAAAGGAACCTTCGCATGATACTGTTTAAAGAGTTTTTCTGCGTCCGTAGGGTCTAACCCTAGCTCCTTAATTAACTTTTCCTTACCCATCCCATAACTAAGCCCTAGATTAATGGTTTTAGCCTGTTTACGAGGTATATTAGCCATATCTGCCACGATTTGGTGGAAGTCGGCATTGTCCTCCGTATATTGCACTACGGCGTCCTTAGCGCCCGTTAGCTGCATTTGACTGGCATAGTGTACCGTTAGTCTAGGTTCTTGTTGAGAATAATCAAATACTCCCCATTCACACCCTTCTTCAGGAATGAATAGAGAGCGAATTAAATTACCAATTTCTGGATCCCTTGCGGGAACTTGTTGTAGATTAGGATTGCTATAACTAAAGCGACCACTAACTGTACCGCCACGATCGTTACGCATAGGGTGGGCTTCCGCATGTATTCGCCCATTAAAACTATGCTCCATGATCATCTTATCGATAAAAGTAGTTCTTGCTTTGTTAAGTTTTCGAGCCCTTACAATAAGTTGTGGTAGCTCGTGTTCGTGAGACTCTAGCCAGTCCTTTTGAAAACTAGCCATGCCTTTTTCTGTTCTTGGATACCACAAATCATTTTTATCAAAAATAGCTTGTAGAGAAGCATTAGCCCAAAGATTAACGTCTGATCCATATTTCCGTTTAATCTCCACCTGTATTCTTTGCTCCTCTTTGGAAAGTTTTTGGCTAACTTCCTCGGCTTTTTGTTCATCAACCCTAACGCCTCGCCACCGCATTTCTAAAAGTAGAGGGATTAATCTACATTCCATATCTAAGATAGGCTCTAGATTTTGTTCCCCTATTTCGAGTTTTAATTTGTTCCAGAGTTTTAAAGTTAGCGCTGCGTCTTGCTCGCCGTAAGGTCCAACATATTTCGCAGGTAATTTATACATCTCTGATTTAGGATTAATGCCGTAAGCCAAGGCTGCGTCTTGCAGTAGTGATTCATCCTTTTTCTCATCACAATAGGCAACACCTAAGTTGTCTAATGAATAAGAAAATCTATTTTCATCAAGTAGAGGGGCAGCAATAATGGTGTCTAGTATTTTACCTTTCACATTAATGCCTTCCCTTCGTAACCACCCTACATCGTAGAGTGCGTTGTGAAATATAACTTCTCGTTTTTCGAAAGAAAGTAGATTTGTCAACCACCGCAAGACCATTCCCTCATCGAGATTACCGCCACCGCTGTGACGGATGGGAAAATAACCTTGCCAGTCTTTCACCGCTACGCCTATGCCTACTACCTGTCCTCGACCTGTCGCCCATCCTGGACCAGAAGTCGTTAAGTAAGGATCGTGAGTCTCTAAGTCGATAGCCACCGTTTCTTTCTCAGAAAACTGAGGAAAAACATCAGGAACCGTCCAAGAACTCTCGGGAGCAAACATAGTGTTTTGCAGCACTATTTTTTCTTCTTTTTGGCTTTTTTCTTAGGAGCCTTACCGCCAACCCACGCTTCATTAATATCAGGAGTAGACTCATCGTCCTCCCTATAGCGTCCTTTAGCTGTTCTAGCTCTTTTAGGTACTGCCTTAAGCACAGGAGCGTCTTCAAACTTACCCAGTTTTACCTCGCCCTCTTTTACCGCTTTTTCTACGATTTTTGCCTTCTCAGCATCAGCTTTGGCAGCTTCTTCCTGTTCTCTTTTAGCCCTTCTTTCGGGAAATAAAGTTTCAGAAATTGTTGTTACTAATTTAGACCAATAGTCCATTATTCTTCCTCCTCGCCTTCTTCGGCGCTTTCGTTATAAACCTCCTGTCCTTCCACTCCGCGAGTGTTTTCCAGGATTTCGTTTTCTACTAAGATTAAATATCTGCGTAAGTCTCGGATATCGTCAAGTAGACCTGCTTCGCCTGCATAGACTTCTCCCGCTTCAAAGATATCCCAACTGTGCTTTTGAGCTTGGTGTTCTATCCTATCAAATTTACGCGCTAGCATCATAAAGGCACCAACACCTCCACGACGTTTCCAAGAGTCCCCATAAGACGTTTCGGCACGTTTAAGAGCCTCTAAGTCATTTTGAGCGACATCTTTCATATTTTCCCATTTATTCATGAGTCTCTCCTTTTTCCGTATTGTTATAAGACATGTCTCGTCGACGGATCCAATCAAAACATGCTGTTTTCCAGTCCATAGGCTTAATCTTGTTAAGTGCCTGATAGACCGAAGAATCTTTTTGTTTATGTAGCGCGTACACTTCCATCATAGGTACGGCTATGTCTTTAAAGACAGGATTTTCCCACCCGTCCTGAGTTGCTTGAAAATCATTTGGATGAATATCAAAAAATCGGTTTAGTTCCCAATGAAATGTGGAAGAATTATCGTTTTGGAGTAAAGGAGTATATTTGTATCCGTTTAGATTTTGGTAAGGATTGGAAAAAGTTCTGTAGTTATACGGGTCGATTTTTAAATCTTTAACTCTTTCCCAAACGGGCTGTTCTACATACACATGGAAACTATCGCTAATTTGCCTATACGTTCCTATATTTACTCCAATCAACGCCGCCATATATTCTTGTAAAATAGACATATGAACAGCATTAGCACCGTAAGCTCCCCAAAGCATATCATTAGAGCGACAGCAAACGGTCATGTTTAGCTTGCCCTCTCTGATTTTAAAATAAATATTAGTGTTGCAGGGTACGTCTTTGCCGTCTTTGTTTAAGTCTAAAATAGGATCCCACATTTGTAATACGCATCGCCTATCTTCAGGATTTTTCTTTAACATTTCTATAATAATGGTAACTTGGTCTTTATTAAAATAACTTTGCCACCGCCAACCATAAGCACCCCATAAAGTTTCTCCGTCATCAGAAAAATCTTCCATAGATTTAACAAAATAAGTTAAGGTCTCTAAATCTTTTCTTCCCGCCAACATCCAAAGACTTTCTATAAAATGAAAGAAGGGGTTAGCGTCTCTTTGATGTATTAAACAAACTCTTTCCCACGGTTTAATAAAAACGGTGGTCACAGGGTCTATTATCTCATAAGTCGTCCCATTACGGCTCTCTTGCACTAGATAATTTGTTTCACTGTTAAACATATCAAGCCCTTTGAGCAAGGCATCGTTAACGTTTCTAGCATAAACTACTCTCATAAGGTGTCCTGATAGGCTGTAACTATTTCATAGATTATAATGCTTATCTGATCTTCAGTTAATTGTGGAAGTTTTCTTTTAATAAAAGCCACTGCCATTTTTTCACTAGCCGCAACTCTTAGAAAAAAGGCAACTTCTAAGAACTGAGTGTAATAGATATCAACTAATTCTCCGTGTTCTTGCAATAGATCTAAGACTTTATCTTGTTGTTCTATCGCGTAATCGCTCATCTTTCCCATTTGCTTTCTCCGTTTATTAAGTCTTCCACTATTGGAAGATCGTTGTGTTTATATATAGACCTTGTTCGTCCTTCTTTTTTAAATATCCTAGAATATTTATCGAACTCACAAAGTCCTCCTTCAATTTCTCTTAGTTCATAATTATGTTCAGGTTTAATAGAAGACAAACCATAATGGATTCTATCAATAACCGTCTCATATAAATCAATCATTTCTTTATTCCAATTATGACTGCGTTGGGAAAAAGATAGGTCTCTACCTGTTAAACGATTGAGTCCTCGCATCGCTCCTGGTCCAGCATTCGCCCAAGTCATAATATCCTCGGCGTTTTCTAATAAACAAGTGTGTCTTAAATCAGTAACAACTTCGTAAGCCATGAACGGTCCCATGTATGGATAGTCTCTTAATAAATTCCATGTATCTTCTAGGGAAGATTCTTCTTTAGCCACACTTTGTAATAAAGCACTCATTAAATAGTTTCGATCAGCCCACATATGGCTAATACATTCAGCCACCCCTGTAACTTTATCCATACCGTTAGGAGTCTTTACAATATAAGCCCCTGTCACCCATTTGGGCTGTTTAGTAATTTCTTCTATAGCTTTCTTCCTGTCCCAATTTAAAAGTAGGTCGTGTTCTTTTAAAGTTCTGCCCGTTTCTATTAGATTAAACCATCGAAAAATAACCGTTGCCATTAAAACTTTCGGATCATCTCTCATCGGTTCTCTTATATGTTTAGCAAACCACCGTGTTGTTCGATCATCTTCACGAAAAACTTGGCAGAATTTAAACTCTTGAAGTATAGAATCCTTCGTCCAAGGAGCAGGCATTTTTAGTTCCTCCTTCTTCCAACGAATTATCTCTCGCTCTATCTGCCAGTAGCAGTAGCGATCTAATTCTTCTTCTATAAAGTTGGTCATTTTTTCCTTAAAACCCAAGCACAATTATTAGCAACTTCTGGGTAAAAGACCGCTGCCGCCATTCTTAAAAACTGTCTGCCGTAGCGTTGCTCTAACATTTCATATTGATCTGCTGTCCATCCATTAGGATCTTCTCTCAACGCTTTACGAAGTTTTGGTATTTGTATAAAGGTGCCGACCACTGATTCGATAATGAAGTTTCTTTCTAGTTCTTCTTTTAGTTCTAAAAAGCCCCACTCATATACATGATCTTCTGGTAGCTTATCGTTAGACCCGTCGTGGTTAGGTGTGGAGACATATCCTAGAGCACCCTTTCGCATGACTCTAGCGACATCATCTAACCACGCAGGCACAAATTCTCTACCCATGTGTTCTATTACCTCTGTTGACCAGAAAAAGTCTACACTTTGGTCCTCTAGATCGAACACAGGGTTTACGGTAAGGTCTTGGATCCGTATTTCTCCATTAAAGTTCTTAAACCATGTAGAATCCTTTAATAAACCGCCCGCATTAGACCAGAAAGGGTTTTCTAGTTCGCAAGCAGGGTCTATATCGTAGCCATAATAAGACCGTATAACGTCGGATTTCTTTATCACATAGGCTTTATACAAATTTCTAAGCGTCCAACACTCACCGCAACCTACCTCAAAACCATCGATTGGTCGTTCTAATCGTTTCGCTTCTTCTATACAAAGAGTAGCTATCTTATCAAAACGGCTCATGTGAGCTAGTTCATCGGGTCGCCAGTTAGCGAGCACCCCAGCACTAGCAATATCCATTCGGGTATTCTTACTGTCGTTTTCATTAACAGTTAATTTTCTTCTAATTGAGGACATGGTTTCTCCTTTCTTTTAATTACCTATTTACTTTATATTACAGTTATATACAAAGTAAAGGACTTTTACAACTGATAGCAGCGTGTTGTTTTGGGCTCTATTAAATATAAATTTTCTTTCGTTCGCGTTACACCAACATAAAACACTCGGTTTTCGTCATCGGGGTTTTGTTGATAATTTTTATAAACTCTGGTCGTAATATCGGTGAGCAAGACTACGTTGGTTGCTTCTCCGCCCTTAGCTGCATGGATTGTAGATAATCTTATGCGGGGCTGCTTAGTTATCTTTTCTCCTCGTCTAAGCATGGCTCTGATATAACTCACCTCTTTGGGACTAAATAGATTAAAGACATCGTACCAGTGTCCGTCAGGTAGGTCAGGAAAGTGGCTTTTAAGGTCTTGATATTGTAAAACGATATCGGTTTCTAAAAGATCTAATTTCTTAGAGTCCTTCACCTTTATATATTTAAGGATATTGGCACACTCGTTTAAGGAAACTGTTTGCCCCCTAACTAGGCGTTCCCAATTAACAACGGCTCTGACTTTTGCCTCTGAAATACTTGCTCTGCCTTTTACTTCAAAAAACCATCCCTCGTTTCTACAGTATTCATCAACTTCTTCTAAGAGATAGTTTGTTCTAGCTAACACCAGCCAGTCTCCTTCCTCCATGTTGACTAATTCTATTGTAGGTTCCCATTGAACTAACCCTTGCTCTTTTCTAGGGTTCCATTCTTTATAAATTCTTGATCGAACTTGTCCTATACATTGTTTTGCTACTTCATGAACAGCAGCAGGGACACGGTACGATTGTTTTAAAACGAGAGCGTTTTTAGAGTTTTTTATTAAATAATCAACATCAGCCCCCGCCCATTTATAAATTGCTTGATCATCATCGCCCGCTACATAGATTCGCGTTGCTTTTTCTGCTAGCTTTTGTACTACTGACCATTGTAGAGGGGATAAGTCTTGTGCTTCATCTACAAACATAACATCTAATCTTGGAACAGTTCCTTCTTCTATAAATTGCTCTAACATATCGGTATAGTCCACTAGAAGTCTGTCTTCCTTAAAGAGTTTTAGTCCTCTGGCAAAGCGCTCAAGTTCAAACCAGCCTACCGCGTCTTCAACCTCGTGCCATTGTTCTTCTAAAGGAACATTACGCATACGAGCAAGGTTTTCTATAAAAGCTAAACGATCATCGTGTGTCATGCCAAAGATGTGTCCGTCATCTGAAGTTGTTCTTCCTGTTAATCTTAGATTTAATTTCTCATTTAAATCGGTTATATCTGAACGGCTAATAACGTTTTCCCTCGTTAATCCTAGTTGCCTAAACGCTAGGGAGTGTAGAGTTCTAAAAAAGGGCAGATCTTTATTGGCTATATTAAATTTATCCATGGCTCTTTCTTTACCTTCGTTTACTGCTTTTTTAGTAAACGTAAAGAATCCAATTTTCTCAGGTTCAGTTCCTTTTTCAAGCTCATCTTCGATTAGACCTAGTAATGTACTGGTCTTTCCTGTTCCAGGAGGTCCAAGAATTACTTGAGTTTGAATAGGTAAGGTCATATTCCACTCCTAAACGTTAAACTGATTCTCTCTCCCGCCCCGTCTAAAGAAGGAATAGAGTGTGTGCTAGACATTTGAGATTTTCCATCAAATAAATAAACGTCCCCGTCCTCTACTAAGAATCTTTTAGTCTTATGTTTAAGGAAAAAGCCGTCCAAATGGACTTTACTCGTGTTCGTTTTCTTTTTTATCTCTTGGTTATATTGTCGCCACTCTAATATTCTTGGTGCTCCGTATGAAACACCTAAGACTACGTCTCTCTGAGTAGGTACTGTATCAGAATGGTGAGGAATACAGGCGTCTCCTGTTTCATAAAGCCCCACTAAACAAAAGGTAAATCTAATTTTTCGTTTTAATTTCTCCTCTGCCCATGCCTCTGTCGCAACTTTAAGTTGGGCTATTCCTCCAGACCAAGGTTCAGGAGAATAGTTTTTTCCAGCATAGCTGAACTCTGATTCTCCATAGCCTTTTGTTGGTCTGCCTTTTATCATTTCACCATTAAATATTCTAACACTAGGTTCGTCCCACTCCTCTATCTGTATCTCAAATTCTTTAAAAAGATCTTTTTCAAAGATAATCATAACAAATTATCCTTAAACTCTGGTAGATCGTGGGGTTCATCTTGAGTTTTAAATTCTTCAATGAACCAAACATTAACTCCTCGTCCTTTAATATTAAAGAAGTGCGGTTCTCCGTGCATCTGTTTTAATTTAGAGGTTAATTTATTTCTCTGGTATTCTTTAAAATTATTTCTATGCAAATACTCCATTAAATCACCTAATCTAAAATAAGTTTTGCCGTTGTCTGTCCAAGGTTTATGTAATAATAGCTCGTCTCTTTCTCGGGCAGGTCTTTCCGTACAAAAAGTTTCTAATAGCTCTAAGAAATGTCCCTCAGTAGAGCTTTCTTTAGGCACCTCTACGATAGTTAGAGAGTCTAAGAGTTGTTGGATAATCTGTCGCCAAACATTTTCTTTAACTTTTTGTGGTATTTTGTTTAAAGCGTCCATACATTTACGTTGAAATCTATTTTGATTTAATAGATCATCGGTTTCTAATTCTAATCTGCCGCCTTCTACGTCCAGGAACCAAATCGGTGGATCACTATCCTGTTTAGTTAAGTTACTAAACAACGGTGTACCTCCATTAGCCCCTATTCCAAATTTACGGGTTCGGCACAAAGGACTATTGCAATGACTCGCGATTGGTTGGTCATTACACTTATAAAAGTAGTCCTTTCTTTGCACTTGTTTACCTACCGTGAGCACTTCTTGTGCCCCTAATGGTGGTTGCATGTATTTAATGTTCATGTCTTCTAGCCTTTTTTCCCACTCATCAGGAAATTTCTTTCTAAGAAAGACGCCCAGATTAAACAGTCCTGAGTTTCTGGTACCTTTAGGAAAGCCTTGTACCACTAAATGTTGTAAACAAGGCGGAGATTGGTCTAACCATTGTACTGATTCAGTTAAAGGACTTGCCTCTAGGGATTCTAAAGCATTTGGTTTTAACTCTATTTCTTTACAATATTCTAAAAATTCTTGCGGAGTTAATGCTGCTCCGTCTTTACCGTAGGCGTATCGAGTAGAGTTTTCTCCACCAAAATAAGGCATGTTTAATGTGCTGCCTCTGTCGCCACGTTCTAATAATAATTGTGTTTGTTTAGGGAATATTTCTGTTTGTCCGTACCCTATTGCTGCTGCCACTTGGCGTAGTTTTCTTTGTAGCATCGACGCGGCTACTGGTTCAGTTAAGAAGATATAGATGTGCGCTCCACCGCTTTTGCTTCTACAAACAACAAGCGGTAGTTTTTGTTTTGCTATCTTTACAGCGAGATCTTTTAAGTCAATTTGATATTCATCAACATCTATAGCGCCCCAAACACAGTTGTTGTGCTCGTCTATGGGAACTATCCCGACACTTTGACGACCTGACAAGTGGTTTTCCCATAATTTCAAGAGATCTTTATCAGATAACTCTTTAGATATGGTAATATTTTTACCACTTGCCTTGCCGTCTTCCCTAGTTTCATCACTAGCGGTAAAGGTTCCATAGGCTTGACGCAAACCCGCATAACGGATAGAGAACTCCTCTGCTAACGACATAAGATTATAGTCTTATATTACGCTATCAGCTTCAGGAGTCTTCACTACCTCGTCGCGTTGTTGTTCTTCTTTAACCTCTACGTCTCCTGACCTTGCCGCAGACATAAAGTCTTTAGCAACGTTAGCCACAGCTATATCAGTAGGACCTTCTTGATTAACAGAGAAACCGTACCATGATCCTTTATCGTTAGACTGCGTAGTCGTAGTTAATCGATAAGTATAGGCAAACATAGGAGCATCAACAGATTCTCCCTTTTTGTTTTGAACTTTTGCCATTCTTAGCATGGTAAGCCATTTTCTAGACGTCCCTAATTGAGTAGAACTAAGCGCCAAAACTGCTTGTTGCGGTTCAGGATCGAGCACTAATATAAAATATTGTGCTGTCTCTACGATCTCAGTCCCATCAGGAGTCATAAACCTGTTGGTGTTTTCGTCTCTTTTGCATTTAGCTAGTATAGAAATATCGTGATTTGAATTAACAAATCCTCCCCCTTTTTCTCTAGGGATAAATTCAATATACTTCTTAGTATATGCACAAGGGACAATAGAAAGTCCTTCCTCTCCGTCGTAAGTTTGTCTTGTAACCGTGTTGAGCAGTTGTCCTGCCTCGGCTCCTGGAAGATAATCTCCCTCGTTTTTTAATAGTTGTGGTGACATAGGTTGTAGAACTCTAATAAAGGGGATTGCGTAATCCTCTGTTGTAGTTTCTTCTAACCCAGTACCGCCTGACAATAAACTATCATCCAATGTAGTTACTGCCGTGCTAGCTTTTTTCTCAGCTACTTCTTTATTTTCAGCCATAATTAATCCTTTTTAATAATTGCTTTAGCACCAATATAGATGCCAAAAGGCTCGGTTGGAATATCATTCCCCGCAGTAAACTGTTCCTTAACAAAGGCTTTTAGTGAACTGTGGTGAACACTTTGACGTACTTGTGGTGTTAATCCACGAGCTTGTAGAGCGGAAACAGTTTGTTCAACTTTTTCATCTTCTCCACGATCGAACTTTAAAAGAATATCATTCTTAATTAAGCCCGCATGACCGTTTTTAATTAACCACGCATACGCGATTGGTTGGTTTGCTTTCGAGATGTGTGCGTTATAAAACTCTTTAACAGAGATCTTTTCTCCACTACTGAGCGTTATTTCGGTAAGCCCTACCTGTTGCATTGCATCGGGTAGTTCTTGCTCGGAAGTCAAACGTAATTCTTCTTTCTTAGCTTTTAAATCAGCTTCCAATTGTGCTACTTGAGCAGCAAGTTCCAACTGTTTATTGGCTAATGCAGAAACTATTGAGAGTTCTCCATCGGAAACATCATTAGCCCATTCCTGAGCTTCTGTATCTCCAACTAAGTCCTCAAAGGTTGGTTTTTCAGCCATCTATTTCTCCTTTCTGGTGAAGGTCGATATCAACAGGATAATAAATACCCTCTTGTCTATCCCATTTAAGGATACTATATCTTCCTCGGTTATAATATGCAGCAATCGAGCACGCTACGCCAATAGCGGCAGGGTCGCCAATTAAGAGCAAGTAATCTTCATCCTTATAATCCTGTAGAATCTTTTTCATTCTACGAACTGAGGGAGAAGCACTTAGCATGATTTGTGTATTAGAAGGTAACAGAACTTGGAAATCACCATACTGTCTAGCAGAGGCGATATTGCGTCCTGGAACTTCTTGTACAACATACACTGTCATAATTTTCTCCTTTCTAATTTCTTGAAATAATAGCGAGGCAGAATTAAATGCCTTCAATGTGCCCCGCTATTACTTAATCATGGAAGTATAAACGAATAAAGGTTTTTTTCATTTTTACTCTTTTTAAATAATATATACCAAAAACGTCAAAGTAAAGGGTTATTTATTTATTAGAAACTATAGTGTTTTTAAGAATTAAAAATTTTATAATAAAAAATTTTCAAAAACTACTAATATCGGTAATAATCTAATAGATTTTTAACGAAACCCATTGTTTTAGAGCTTTGTACTCTATTAGTTTTCAAAGAAAATCTATTAGAAACGTTAAATTCTATTAGAGGGCACGAGAAAAAGGTTTATTTTGAGCTATTTTTATAACTATTTGTAATATATAATGGGACTTAGAAATTAGAAAGTATTACTATGCAATATAAATTTAAAACAAAGCCCTATGAGCATCAGTTAGAGGCATTAAAACGATCCTGGAATAAGAGAGAATATGCTTATTTTATGGAAATGGGTACGGGTAAGTCCAAGGTACTGATCGATAATATAGCTATCCTTTATGATAAAGGCGGTATAGATGCAGCAATTATTGTGGCTCCTAAAGGGGTGTATAGGAACTGGTCTGAGAAAGAGCTCCCTGCACATATGCCAGAGCATATTGAATCTCAGATTGCAGTCTGGAATCCCGCACCAACTAAAGCGCAGAAGAAAGAACTGGTTAAATTATTTGAATCTAACCACGACCTTAAGATATTAGTGATTAACGTGGAAGCCTTTAGCACTAAGAAGGGAGTTACTTTTGTAGAGAAATTTATTTTAGCTCACAATCCAATGTTAGCTATTGATGAATCAACTACCATTAAGAACCCCAAAGCACAGCGTACCAAGAACCTATTGAAATTATCTATTAATACTAAATACCGTAGGATTTTGACAGGCTTTCCCGTTACTCGTTCACCGTTAGACTTATACAGTCAATGTTCTTTTCTGTCTCCGCACTTGTTGGGCTATGCTTCTTATTATTCTTTTCAAAATAGGTTTGCTCAACTCATTAATCGTAAAATGGGAGCCCGATCCTTTAGACAAGTGGTAGGTTATCAAAACTTAGAAGAACTAACCGATAGCGTGGGTAAATTTTCCTATCGCGTATTAAAGAAAGAGTGTTTAGACCTTCCCGATAAAGTTTATCAGCGTCGAGAGGTTGAACTAACTCCTGAACAACGAAAAGTCTATAAGGAATTAAAAGAATACGCTATGGCAGAACTTGAGTCCCACGAAATAGTTAGCGTTACTTCTGTTCTTACTCAAATACTTAGATTACACCAAGTAGTTTGTGGGTTCGTTAAGCACGACAATGGCGAAGAAGTTGAGATTAAAAACAACCGTTTAGACGAACTGATTAATGTATTAGAAGAAGTACGGGGTAAAACTATTATTTGGGCGAACTATCAGTACGACATTAAACGAATATTAAGAACTCTAACCGACATAGCAGGCACAGAAAGTGTTGCGACCTATTATGGTGAAACACCAGACGAAGAACGACAAGAAGTAATCAGGCGTTTCCAAGATCCAAACTCTCAGTTGCAATATTTAATTAGTAACGTGCAAACAGGCGGTTATGGTATTACACTTACTGAAGCCAATACGGTTATTTATTATTCTAATAATTATGATTTAGAAAAACGCTTGCAGTCTGAAGACCGTGCTCATCGTATAGGTCAAACCAATAAGGTAACGTATATTGATCTTGTTTCTAAAGGAACAGTTGACGAAAAAATTGTCAAGGCGTTGCGCAATAAGCTAAACCTAGCCCAAGAAGTTTTGGGAGATGAAAAATGGAAGGATTGGATTACCTAGAACGGTATGCTTTTGCTCGTTCTAAGGCTTTAAGTCTCGCTTTTTCTAATTGAACAGGATCCATAGCTGCTTCTTCCTCTGCGGTTCGGGTGTTATACATTTCACCCATAAACTCAAAGACTTCATCGCCACGCTCTCTTGCTTCTCTGAACGCCATGTCAAACATATCGCTTACACTATCGGTAGCGAAAGAAGCGGGATCTCTGTCCATTCTTGCTAAGTGTGCCTCAACTCTTTCATCCATAGGGCTTGCAGGCAGAGCCTTGCCTGCTTGTCTGCCTAATCTATTTTGATTCCATTCGATTAATCGAGCGCCCATTTTTCCTTTTGTTCCCCACTTACTAAGCTCGTCATATAACGGTTGTAAAGAATCTTCTTCCACCTCAGCATTACTCGTTTGCATGTCGTCCATGAGCATCTGACGTAAGAGATCGTTTTCTTCGCCTAAATACTCACCAGCAAAAGCGTATTTAGGCTTTTTCATGTAGCCCCCACCTGCCGCCATCATCGGTTCTTCTTGGGTGGTTTGCATGATCATTTGCGCAGCAGTATCTAAGATAGCAACAGCGGCTTGGGGATCTCCGCCTGCGCGACCAATTACGGCTTCTGCTAGGGCAGCTGCATCTTGTTCTATAGATATAGGTTCTTGCATTGGCATTTCCTCTTGCATTGGCATTTGCTCTGCCATTGTTGGAGGCATTGGCGCTCCGCCTTGGGTTGGTGGAGGCATTGGCATTCCTCCTTGTGGTGGTGGCATTGGTGCTCCTCCCTGTGGTGGCATTATTCCACCTATTCCGCCAGCGGTAGGAGCCATTGGCACATCTTCTCGCCCGCCCTGCATCATTATACTTGTTAAATCTTGTATGCCATTTGCCATTATTATCTCCTTGGTCGGAATCCCGCCTGGAATACCTGTGTGGTTAGTGTATCGTTTTGTTTACCTGTCGGCAACTGTGCAAGACCTTTATTTAAAAAACTATTGCTTAAATACATTCCGTGTTTTGCTCCTGGTGGTGCTGGAGGGTCTTTTTTATCAATATATATCATAGGAGGTCTTGGTGGTTTTTTAGAATAAGACTGGGGCAGAGGCTCAAATCCAGGAGCCGTTCCAAATTTTTGAGGACTCATTGCTCTAACAAGTTTTGGTGCACCACTTTCAAATGAGACAGGTCTTTGATAAGGATCTTCTATTGGTTGTCCTGTATACGGATTTATCGGACCTGTTGGTTCAGGTTCAGAAAATACTGGTGGAGTATAAACTGGAGGCGCTACTGGTGGAGTATAAACTGGAGGCTCTACTGGTGGAGTATAAACTGGAGAAGAACTTGGCGAAGGCAAAGGTTCTTGAGAAGGAACTATACTTATTGGAGGATTTCCCGCAGTTATAACATCTGACTCAGGAGTATAAGCAAACGGCTGAGGCTCTCCAAAATAAGGATCATTAATATCTATGTATGAATTTCCATTGGCTATTTCTGGATAGGCAACTATTTCTGGAGGAGCGTTTAGTGGTTCAAAAACATTAGCATATGGATTTTCTGCAGAAACTGTACTTATTGGAGGATTTCCCGCAGTTACAACATCTGACTCAGGAATATAAGCAAACGGCTGAGGTTCTGCAAAATAAGGGTCATTGATATCTACATATGAATTTCCATTGGCTATTTCTGGGTAAGCTATCACAGGGGGTCCAGCAGCAGCTTCTTCTTCAGGCAGCTCAATAATATTACCTTCTGGGTTTTCTACAATAATAGGAGCAGCATCACTAACAGGAGGTTGAGCTACCCCAGTACTACTTGTAGAAGGAGTACCAGTAGTTACAACATCTGCCTCAGGTATATATACAGATGGCTGAGGTTCTGCAAAATAAGGGTCGTTGATATCTATATATGGAAGATTACTGTTTCCATTTACTGAGTCCTCTATAACAGGAGCAGCGTCACTTTCTAATACAACAGGCATTCCCTCGTCGTCTATGTAAAGTATAGGAGCCTCTTCTTCAGGAGGAACTGCGAGTGTACCAGAATCTGTTGAAGGTGAACCTACTCCAACAGGCATTCCCTCGTCGTCTATGTAAATCATAGGTGGAGCTACAGGTGAACCAGAATCTGCTGGATCAGATACTATTGCATTTGATCCTGTTACAGGAGCCGCTTCTTCTTTTACTGGATCAGGAGCGGGATCATATTTAAATCCAGGATCTGCTTCTTCAGAAACTACTTCTTCAGCAGGTCCCCGAAATTCGTCAAAGTCTCCCGTTTCTAATCTATTAATAATAGACTCCAACATTGCAGCTAGGTTCGGATTGTTTTCGATCATCTGTTTCAACCTAGGGATGTCTGAAACATAGTATGTTTCGTCTGCGGGACCATATACAAAACCTTGTTCAGGAGCATTCACACCACCATTCACAGGAGCATTCACAGCACCATTCACAGCACCATTCACAGCACCATTCACAGGAGCAGCTTCTCTATCTGGAAAAACATCATATTTAAATCCAGGATCTAAGGACGCAACACCTTTTTCCGCTTCGTTCGCTATTGTATTTTTATAATCAGCTACATCTGCTTCATATTGATCTGTAGCTGCCGCAGCAGCTTCTGCTGCCTCTTTTCTTAGACCAAGAGCCTCTATTATTTCAGGAGGAAGATTTAGATAAGGGTTAAATAGTTTCGAAATTCCATCATTCATAATAGACTCGGTATCAGCATTTACTCCCACTCCTTTTATCGGCAATTTTGGTCCAAGTTTGGGCATTATTGCGGCGCTCCCATAATAGAGTCATATAATTCTTCAGCGCCTTGGACAATGTCTCCTATTTCTTGTTGAGTAGAGTCTTTCATATCTTCAGGTTTTCTCATAACTTTATCTTCTACGTCATAAAACTCTATCTCATTTGCCAAATCCATACTAGCTGTTGTTCCATAGGACGTTAAAAATCTTATAAACTGTTGAGTATTTGTTTTACCTCGAGCCCAAGACATTGTTTTATTAAATAGTGCGGGGTCTAGCAGCATCTCCCCAATAAGCCTTCGAGCATTATCATTAGTTCTATTAGAGAGCGCAGTTATTCTTCTACCTAATTGTGTTAAAGGAGCAATTAATAGTCGTTGCGCCATTCGTGCCCCTTCTATAGGGGAACCAATACCGTACTCACCTGTACCTAATTCTTTAGCCACTCCTGGAGAAATAGGTGGTCCAATTTCTCTTTGCACCATTTCATTTAATATTTTTAAATTTTCAATATACTCTTTAGCTGCCTTATTGCCTCCCAATAAAGGGGTCATAAATTCTTCAAACGTTAATTGTTTACCAACAATATCTTCAGCCCCAAACTCACGATAAAGTAAAGTTTCTAAGGCATTACCGTCTATTGCAAACATGCCCCCCGTGCCTTGTTTTGGTTTTAAGATATTTTTTTGTATATAGTTTTTAGTTACCGCGGCAATTTGAGACTGTAATAGTTTATCATCACCTACAACTTGCATTAATTCTTGCATTCTTATTAATGCTTCACCAGACGCTTTTTCAGTTCTGCCTGCCGCTAAAAGATCCTCTACTATATTGGTTAGCCTGTTTCCTGTAGCAACATCAGTTAAGCCCCAACGAGACTGAAGTGTAGCTATTGCCTCATCTCTTTGAGCTATTTTATCAATAACTTCTTTTTGAAATTCTTTAGGGCTGTATTTAAAACTTTGTTTAAATCCTTCTTTACCAAAAATAGCTTCTAATGTTCCTCTATTTTCTTTCATAAATTGGCGATAATCTTTTGCTATTTGAAATGCAGTTCTACCATCATCTGCAAGAACTGTTTGACGAACATATTGTGACATTCCTCGTTGGATATCTAAAACTTCATCCGAGCCTTCTTTTTTCAAGACTTTCATCAAATTTGTAACAGGAGTATTTACTCGACTGTTAGGAACACTGGTATTTAATAAATAGTCAGCAACTTTTTCTGGTCTTCCTTGAATAATAGAACGTATTGCTTCAGAATTTCCTTCTTCAATAGCATCAGCATGTCTTCTCCAAGCGTTAGCAATATCGTCTCCCCATTGATTATCTTTCATCCATCTTTTTAAATCAGCAGAACCCAACGCCAGCCCAGACTCTCGGGCGGCTCCTTCTTCAACAAGTTTAAACATTTGTTTTTCCAACCCTCGCTCTAATTCTCTAGCGTATCTTTGAGCAAGAACATTATCTGTTTGACTAGCAAAACTATTTAGAGCTTCTCGAGTTGCATTTAATTCGTCTAAGGTAAAAGAAATTTCATCTCCACCTTCAAATTTACCTGTTCTGGGGTTCATACCGCGCAAGCGTTTTAACGTTGCTTTATTGGTACTACCAAATAAAATATCTGCCGCTTCATCCGCTTCTATCGCTTTAAATAAGGACGAAGACTCTCCTTTTCTTGCTTTCATCCACTCATTTGTAGGTTTCCTAGTAAAGCCTGCTCCTGTTGTAAGATCTGCATACTTATCTTGTTTTAAAACATTTTCAAACTCTTGTCTAAAGCCTGTGATATAGTCGTCTTTTATTTCTTTTAATCTTTTTTGTGTTCTTTCAAATAAAGGTGTTGAGGCTTTTTCGTCAGGAACTTTTTTCAATAAGGTTTGACCTGGAAGGGCGATATCTTCTGCTTCTAATAAATTTTTTCTAACATTATTAATCATGCCATAGGTTTCGTCATTAAGGCGAGCTACTTCTTGATCTAGCGCTCCTCTAATACCCGCACCGACTTGTGCAGCAGTTACATCTTCTCCTATTTCAGGATAAAATTTTCTCCCCAAAACGCTAACAAAGTTATCTATAACATCTTGGTTGCCTGCCTTAATTTGATTATACGCTGCTCGCAATTCTGGGTCATCTGCGTATTTTAAAAACAGGGCTTCTAAATCGGCAGCTTCTATATTTCCTGTTTTAGAGGCAAGGGTGGGATTATACTTACCCATATCTACTTTAAAACGGTTTGCTAGTTCTTCTATAGCCTCGTTTATTTGTTTCATCGTTACTTCATCCCCGATAGCTTGTGGGTAAATACGTTGTCCTCGCTCGCTTGCTCTTCCTTGCTTCATAAGCTCGTCCATCATTTCAAAAAATTCTGCAGGAACTTTACTATTCGTTAAACTTTGCCAAATTCCAGGAATTACATGACTTGCTGTGCTAATCACAGCAGTACCCCCAAAAGCCAACGCTCCAATCATTCCCGATTCTTTCATAATATCCATGAACTCTCGATCATGAGCGTTCATCATATAGCCCGCAGTTAAACGTAAAAAATCTCCGCCTGCAGCACCTGCAGAAGACAGTCCTGAAAGCCCTAATACTTTTGCCCCTCTCGTAGGAAGATTTCCATAAAGACCTGTGCCTGCACCAAATTTCTTGCCACCATAAACTAATAAACCAATATCCCCTGCAATAGCGGGAACTTCATTGACTAAAAATTTATAAGTATCTTCGGCAGTTAGGTAGGGAGTGTTTAATAATCTATAATCCTCCTCTCCAGGAGCTCTGTATGCTGCTCCTAATGAAGGATTGCTAGGGTCTATGTAAATATAGTCGTCTCCTTCTAGTCCGTGCTGATTCCCTATATGCTGCCAGTCTTCTTTAGTCATTATTCGTGGGGCAAACCCTGTTTTAGTTCGAGCTTTCGCAGCTTCATTCCAGCTTGGAAAAATTACTTCATAGTCAGGATCAAACCCTCGTGCAGCAATCTTTTCTGCCTTTTCTAAACCAACAGGCTTTAAAGGAGGTCTAATATCAGAAGGCATTCCTGATTGCTCTTCAAACTGTCTAATTCTTTCTTTTGTTTGAGAGTCTTGAGCCATAAATTCATTATATCCTTCTAGTTCTTTAGTATATTCAGGAAAACGTTCAGTAATATCAAAATCAATAGGGGCACGATTATATTTAACAACTCTTTGATTAATAATATTTTGGGCTGTTTTGTTTATTTGATTTAATTCGTCCTCAGAATAAATTTGACCCACTATAGGAGCCAGAGAACTATCAAGATCTGCCAGAAGCTCTAGTTCTTGTGGAGCTAGAACATCTCCATAAGTAACATTAGGATTGTTTTTTAAAGGTTGTTCTTTTAAAAAATTAACCGCGTTATTGCGCATGTTTAAATATTCTTGATAATTTTCTTGAGAAACTTGCATTTAATAAAGATCCTCGATGTCTTTAATTCGATCGCTTACAATTGATCCTGTGTCTATTGGTGTTGTTGGATCTTGAACACTTGAACTATCAGGAACTTGGAAATTATTTCCTTTTAATGTTTGAAATTTATCAATATTACCTATTCCTCTATTACGTTTTAAAAAAGGAATATATTCATAACCTTGATAATTCATGGGGCTGTCTCCCCAATCCCAATAGGCTTGTATAATAGATTGAAACTCTGGAGCTTCCATATTATAACGAGACATTTGATCTTTCCGTAAGTTTAATTGAACTTCTGTATCAAAATTTCTAATTGAAGAATGCATAAAACGCAATAAATTATCTTTTTGAGTTGCTGGATCTTGTGAAGCACCAAAACCAACTATTTGTAAGAAAAAGGCTAAGTCTTTATCCGAAAGCGTTCGACCTGTTTGCCCTGAAGTAGCTGCCGCCATATAAGCTAATTGTAAAAAATTCGCTCTTAGCGCTACATTATTATAGGCAACCTTGCCTATTTTATCCATTAAATTAAAATTTGTATCTTTTTCAAAAGCGGCAAGCGCTGCGTCTAATTGATTAACATCTCCATCCCAGTCTCCTGTTTCAGGATTAAAAGTACCTGTATCAAGGGCATCTCTTAGAGCTTGTGCTCGTGTACCTGTATTTTCATCGATAAAATCAACATTATTGGCGTCCTTAAATGCTGCAGTAAGTTGCTTATAGTTTGCATTTATATCATTTGCAAAATTTGCACTAGCAGCAACTAAAGTTCCTGAAGCCATTCCAGGCTTATCTATGCCTTGCTGTAGAATATCAATAGTATCGGTTCCAATATTAACTGTGTTTGCCAAAGCAATCTCTTTAGCTTGTAGTTCTCCATTAATTTTAACTAAGTCAACATAATTAGGATTGCTTAATACTTGTGTAGCCGTCTTAGCGGCTTCTCCAATTGCAGGAGCTAATACCCATTCAGGACCCGCTACTACCCATCCGTCTTCTGTATGAACCATGGTTTTAGTTGGATCATCTGGATCATTATATCCTTTTCGCACAGTTTCTATGCCTAGTCTTGCATCATCTGTATTTGCGTAATTTCTTAATGTTGGATTCGCAGCGGTTCTTTCTTTTACATAGGTTGCCCGAGACGCTTCTTTTAGTGCTGCTTGATCTTTTTTAGCTTTTCTTAAAGCAAAATAAGTGTCTGTATAGTCCCCCGCACCGCGGTCCATCATAGACGCTGCTGCCATATTAGCTAAAAGGCTGCCCCAACCTGTCCCCGTATCTTCTTCAGGCGGTCCGTATAAGTCGTAGGCTTCTGCCCGCGCTGTTTCAAATTGATCAGGATTTTTGGGATCTGCACCAATACTTTCTAAATACTCCTCACGGCTAAGAAGGGGAGGATCCTCTCCTTTAAAGAGACTGCCAAGACCTTCTAATAAAAGGGGCGCAAAGCCCGCTAATTTTTCTTTAGTTGTAGGCGCAGGTGCTCGTCTAGTTCTTTGTGCCGTCGGAAAACGTACTTGAGCAGCTTGCATTTGCACAGGAGTGATTCCTGGATTTTGGTCTGCTCCAAATTTCGGAAAGGGTAAACCTGTAATACCGTTAGCCATAAGAACTAAGCCTCTTGCGCATAACCATAAGGATTATTTGCCATATTTCCAGCAACAGTCCCTCCAGCAGCAGTACCCGCTCCAGGCATATTTCCAGCAGCAGAAGCGGCGTAATTAGTGTAGGCATTATTGGAATAAGCATTAGGGATCCCCATGCCCATGCCCATGCCCATACCTCCAAAGCCTCCAAAGCCTCCATAGAAAGGAAGTCCCGTGCCTCCTGGTGTGTATGCGGCGTTTCCTGCAGGAGTAGCTCCTGCATATCCATAACCGCCTGCCAATGGTCCAAGTGCGGCGGTAAGTGATCCTACGTTTTGTAATGTTTGCATCGGTAAGTTATACTGACCAACGAAGTTTTGGTAAGCAAGATCCATGAGGGACTGACCCCTTCCTCGACCTAATCCACCCATACCGAGCATACGACTAATGTCTTGTCCTTGCAATGCTGGCAACATTGAAGCCATGCCTCCATACATGCCTCCCAAACCCCCTAGTTGTCCTGCACCTTGCATTTGTCTTGCCATTGCCGCCTCATGTGCTTGCTGGGCAGCATTTCGCGCACCTTGATACCCTGCAGACCGTATTCCACCAACCGCTTGTGCGGCTCCTCGGGCAGTATCTTCGGCTAATTCACCTCTTAGTAACCTAGAACGGGCTCCACCAAAAGCCCCACTTCCAACAGCTTGGTCACGCATTCCCATATCGCCCTTAGCTAGTCCTTCTCTAACATCTTTAAGTGTTTGTTGTACAACTTGTTCTTCATAAGGGTCGTAAAAACCACTAATTGATTTAGGGTCAAATTCTCCTAAGCCGCCACGGACTGTTTCTGACGCCTCATCTATTAATCCTGCTTGTGCTCCTAAATAGGGTCGATAGCTACCAATTGCTTCATCGGAAAGTTCCATTGCATATTTTTCACGAGGATCAAATTCTGCAACACGCGGTCCTGTATAGGTGAAAGGACTAGAGTCTGCTTTTCCAAAATTATAAAATTGATCATATAAAAATCTAGCAGCATAAGGAAAAATTCCCCTATTAAGGAACTGTCCTATGTAACCCGCTGGTGCTTGACTCGAATATTCGTACTCTTCTCTACTAGCCATATCTCATATTTCCTAATTCATTAAACGCCTCTAGTGCAGCAACACCTTTCGCGTGGTTGCCTTGTCCCGCTTGATCTACTGCTGCTTTAGAAAGCATATACTCCCCGTTACTTGCCATAACAGGTATTTTATCGTCTTTTGGTCCTCCTGGACCTGTTATTTTACCGCCGTAAGGCATATAATTTTGAGCAAACATTTTTCTATCTAAGACCCCGCCATCCGCTGCTCTAACGGACCCTTGTATTGGTTTTATATTCATTTGGGCGGCTCTTCTTCTTGCTGAATTTCCAGGAAGGGTTTGAGTGCTAACTTGACTTCCAGGCTGTTCTCGTTTACCCGCAATAATCCGCTCAAAAAGTGCCGCGCCTACTTTTTCTCCGCCCGCCATTAGAGCTTCTTGCATCTCTGGATCTAAAGATTCAAACCATTTAGTTATATTAGCAAAAGGAGTGGCTTCAGGTGCTTGTGGCATTTCTGGTGTAACTTCAGGCATATTAAGTAAATCCATTATTCCCAAGGAACCGCCACCAAAACGATTTAAATAACCTCCGCTATACAATGAAGCAATGCCCTCATCGTCTTTCATTTGCTCCATTAGAATAAGTTCCATTAAGCGATCTTGTTCGTTTTGAGGAGATTCTGCAAAATTTTCTGAACCAAAATCTCCAAAATCTTGTCTTACACTACCCTCTATCGGGGTCATTTCAATGGGTGGTCCCGATTGTAGGCTCGGCGCAGTTCCTGATCCAATTGCCGCTTTTTGTTCGTCGGTGCCTAAAATTTTAGAAGAAAGAACATTACTCGCAACCGCAGTAAAAATTTTGCCTAAAATACCCATTAGAATCGGCTCCTTGTCTTTTGCTTTTTACCGTTAGCGAAATAACGAACAAAAGCAGAACGACGTTCCGCTTTTTTAGAATATGCTTTCTTATTTACTCCAAACATAAATCTCCTACAGCGTATATATAAACGTTTTTGCGAGTTAAAGCTCTTCCCGTAAGCTGCAGCGCATGTCTGATTTTCTGATTATATATCAAAAAGCTAGTTTGCTAAAGGGTTATTAGCTAATGAAGTACCCGTTTTTTATACTCATACCCTCTTTCTGCAACTACAATAGCGTCTAAAACTCCCACCACAACAAGATCAAAAAGTTGTGCTTGTGTTTCTGCCTCTTCAAAAGTTTCCGCTCTAATTGGAGGACCATCATATGTTTCCTCTCCTACTTTAAATTCAGTAATAAAAATTCTCACTCTTTATCCCCCTTAAAGCTCTTAGAACTGCCCGATGTCCCTGCATATAGTCCAAACCATGCTGCGCCTGAACCTACAACGATTGATATTAGCCCTGATTGTTCAAATGTTGGATCTGGCAAATTCATAAACCACATCACTGTATAGTAAAGCAGAAAAATATAAACTGTTAAGAAAGCTCTTGGAAAAATACGCCAAGAATCAACAGCTTGAGCCACAAATATCCACTTTTGATAAGGGTTATTATTCTTTACATCCTCTAAGTCTCTTATCTTGTCCTTTAATTGACCGATTTCTTCAATCATAGCCATGAACTTATTTAAGTCCATCTCTACTTCATTTCTGTCCATGTCGCCTGCAAATTGACCACTAGGTCTGTAATTATCATTCATTTGATCACCTATACTGTATAAACATCTAAGGCATCCGCTTTGCCTTTAACGTTAATTGTTGTTATTAATTCTAACTCATATTTTGTAAATTGAGCCGTGTTTTTACCAATCAATAAATCTTTGCCAACTTCTTTGGTAGCTGATTCAAGTCGTGCTGCCGTATTTACCGCATCACCAATCGCCGTATAGTCAAATCGACTATCACTACCCATATTACCAATCACAGCCTCACCTGAATTAATACCGATACCGATAGCTACTGGTGGCAAGTCTTTAATTTTAAACTCTTTGTTAAGCTCTTCCATATTTTTTATAATCTGTAAAGCACAGTCAATAGCTAAATTCTCATGGTCAGGCTGGTCTAGGGGTGCGTTAAATATTGCCATCATTGCATCGCCTATGTATTTATCGACCATGCCTCCAAATTTTTGAACCGCTTCTTGTTGCGCAGTTAAGGCTCTATTCATAATATAGGTCACATCTTCTGGTGGTAGCGATTCAGACATCGAAGTAAACCCTCTAACATCGGTGAACAAGTAGGTTGCATATCTTTTTTCACCACCTAGTTTAAGAAGCTCTGGGTTATCTTGTAGCTTTTTAACTTGTCTTGGGTCTAAATAATGCTCAAACTGCTTTTTAATCTGCTGTCTGAGCCTGTATTGCTCTCTAAAATTCAAATAAAACGCAATGGAGCCTGTAATAAAGCCAGAAATTAGCGACCAAGTAACATCAATTAATAAATTAGACTGAATTAAGTAATGCCCCGTATAAGCGACGGCACCATTTACCATTAAAAAGAATACCAAACCCCATGTCACACCAAAGAAGTTTAAGAAAAACCAAACTAAAACCGTTGTCGCTAGGTATATACCTATTTCTGCGAGCAAAGCGTAGTCAGGAATAAAAGGGCTGTCTTCTATTAAAATGCTTTCAGATAAAGCTGTTTGTATTTTATGTGGTTCAAGTAATCCACTTGGTGTAGCAATTTGTGGCATCACACCCTTCGCCGTTACACCAACAAAGACAAATCGATTCTTAATTAACTCTGTTTGTTTAATGTCATTTAAAGAAAATTGGGGTGTATTGACCCAACTGATCCACTTCCTACCCAAAGTATCGGTTTTAACTGGCGGCAATCCTTTAACTCTAACCTCTTGAATACCTGCTTCTGAAGTTTTTATTAAGTAAGTTTCCGCACCCGCTAAAACTTTTAGAACCTCTGTGCCGTAGGCAGAAACCCAACCGTCAGGGGTTCTTAGTAATAATGGCATACGCCTTACCAACTGGTCAACTTCTGTTGGAGCAACAGCTATCCCCTCGTAAGCCGACTCACGAAGTAAGGGGATATTTTGTACCACACCTTTAGCTTTAAACCCGCCATGATCCTTGCCTAGAATAACTGTACCTGTGGTCATGGGATAAGTGCCATTATCATTTTCAAAAGTTGCAACCACACTAGGTGCAGACGCAAGACTTTTAGCAAACTCTAAATCACCCCCAAATCGGTCATTCTGTGGAAAGCTAATGACCCAACCAACCCCTAACGCACCTTGTGCTACAAGATCATTTTGTATCTCGGCTAATCTTTTTCTGGGAAACGGATAGCCTCCCTCTGTTTCAACATCTTCTTCGGTGATATTAAGAATTGAAAAATACCCAGAAGGCTCCTGTTCTTTAACAAACGTATCAAAAGTCTTGAGCTTTAATATTTGAAGCGGTGTCCATTGCTGTACCAAAGGTACGCCCAATAAGACAATAACAACCAACAACTGGAAAAATCTAATCACCTTGATTGATGGTTACGGTTTTATTACAGTTTGTAGAACAATTATAATTAACCGTAATACTTTTATTGGTAGTCCCCGATTGTGTGGCATCCACATTATAATCATCGGTGTAGAAGTTGAGTTTCATGTAATGGTCACCACTACCCGTTTGAGTTATGGTCGCATCGTTATTGTCAGCAGAACCACTAGCATATATCTTTGCGTAATGCTCACCTGTTCCTGATTGAGTTATAGTAAACTCTGAATCATCACCGAAAGCTCTTATCTCGCCTTCCTTGTCATCACCTGTTTGTGTGATCTTATACACATTGTCGTCACCCTGCATATAGATTTCAGCGTCATTGTCGTTGCCATTTTGTATTACATCCATGTCGTTTGAATCATCATCAGCGTCTATATAGCCGAAGTTATCATTTCCATCCTGATCTATTTTGTATTCGTTACCTGTATGATTAGCCACCTGACTATAGGCTCTAGCTGTGTTCCCTGTACCTTCTTGGTCTATATCAATAGTCGCATTACTACAATTATGGGTGGTGTAAGTGCCTTGAGATAAACCACACCAAACCCTAGCCGTATTTCCTGTGCCAATTTGATCAATGTGTATAAGCGAAGAACTGCCTTTCGTTCTTATCTCAACATTGTTATCCCCCGCGTATAGGTTCAAACTAATCAGACTGATTAATAATAATCTCATTTTCACCTCCTCCATTGGTCATAATGCTAATCTGTTTTCCAGCAGAAAGAATTTGAATATTATATCCTCCTGCCTTATCTAACTCCAAATCAATTGTATTTTCAACTTGTCTAAATAAAGTAAGTATTTCACCCTCTACAAAAGTATACACTTGAGCATTTGGATCAAATCCAGGGATAATACCTTCTATTTTTACTCCATCTAGCTCTCCCTCATCGCCGTCATCCTTGCCCCCTGCGGCTACTGTTTCAATCATTTCTAATAAGTCTTGTAGGAAGTCTACAGCTAATAGGTCAATATCTAGCCGTGTTATCTCCTCTTGTAACTCATCTTTTGATAAATCACTGTCATCATCTAAATCATTTTCTTCTAAAAAATCTGCGTCTAACACATTACTTGACGTGCCGCTTTGTTCATCAACCGCCTCTTGTACCTCGTCAGGTGGATTTACAATCAATAAGTTATCTATAAAATTCAACGACAAGTTAGCTAAAGTGACAGGTTGTGTTGGCGGTCTTTCAGCAACACTCACCATAGTGGCTTGAAACGGTTGATTTAAAACCTCTGTGCCAGCTATAGTTTCAACGGTAATAGCTCCAGAAGTGGTCCCGTCTGGGTTAGGCAATAAAATAACTAATGATCTGCCTAATTCATCAACAGTGGTTGTAAAGTCAGTGCCCCGAATAAAAATCGAAGCTGAAGGTGTTTCAATAGAAATGTTTTCTTTATCTATTTTTCCCAACGCGCCAGTAATAAAACGCGCGGTTCCACTTGCCATTTTGAGCGCCATTTTGCTCTTAGATGGATCAGGGTCAAATATGTATTCATCAATAATAATTTTAGAATGTTCAGTAAGACGAATAACAGAAGAATCGAGAAACGTAATGCCAAGCCTACCGTTACCAG
>VTLG01003989.1_pt1 | contig 55102 bp, 74 predicted proteins | sample 4694571 | NCBI WGS metagenome assembly VTLG01 (sample SAMN12604809, study PRJNA352737) | marine metagenome | biome: ENVO:00000447; feature: ENVO:00000209|ENVO:00000569|ENVO:01000036; material: ENVO:00002151; isolation source: viral sequences binned using virsorter ... | reverse complement strand
GGTAACCTTTCACTTGGGGATAACGATAATCTTTATATAGGTGCTAGTAATGATTTAAGACTTTGGCACGATACTTCTAATAGTTATATTGATGAAAATGGTGATGGACAATTACATATTAGAACCTTAAATGGTGGGTCTATCAATTTAATTTCTGGTAGCGATTATATGATACAGGCTGCAACCGATGGTGCTGTAACTTTACATTATGATAATTCAGCTAAATTAGCTACAAGTGCTAGTGGTGTGACCGTTACAGGGACGATGGATGCTGATGGGGCTAAAGTAGCTGGAACTATTTGGGCAACTGATAGTGGTACTGAAACTATACAAATGAGCCATGATGGTTCAATAGGAATTTTACAAACTAGTTTCTTTTCGGGTTCTCATACACCATTAACATTTAAAACGAATGGCGCGGAACAGATGCGAATTGATACCGCAGGTAATGTCGGTATCGGAGTAACAAGCCCTGATGAAAGTTTAGAAGTTGCTGGTAGAATACATATAGGCGAAACAACCGCTCCTTCACAACCAGCAAATGGTGATGGAGGAAAACTATATACAAAAACAGATGGAAAATTATACTACATCTCTAACGAAGTAGATGAAGTAGAGGTGTCATCTTCGGGCGGAGGAGGAACTGGAACAGCTATTGCTATGTCCTTAGTATTTGGTTCCACGTTCTCATAATGTGTAAAGAAAGAAGATACTTAAATAGTATAATAAATCTAGGGAGTAGATAAATGGCAGTACCAAATATTGCAGCATTAACAGAATTATATGGAGGTTCGTTAGCTTGGGAGCTAACACCTGCACAGCCTGTGTTTTCTTATGATGGTAAGAGATACCAGACCGCTGGTGGAACATACAACTGGACTTCTAGTTGGACTTCTGCTTCGCCTTCGTATGTAGATATTTCTTATACAGTCCCTACTAGTCATGACAATCGCTTACTAGTTTTTGTGGGAGCGTCAGTTGACTATTGGGGTTCTGAAAAATCTGAGATTATCTCAACCACCACAGCACCAACTTATGCGGGTGTTTCAATGACAGAACTTACGACTTCATCAACTATGGACTTGCCTTATGGAGGAAAACTGCGAGTTTGGTATTTAGTTAATCCGGCAACAGGGACCAACAATATTAGATTCACGGCAGCTAATCACTTTACATCTAATTATACAAGACTACTAAATTATGAAATTAATACTTTTTATAATGTCAATCAGTCTCAACCATTTAAAATTCAATTGAATAATAGTACTGATGATGCGGGTCTAGTGTGTTATAGGGCTTTAAATTGGGGTCATTATGGTGGCTCAACAAGTCCCGCCGAGTCATATAGACAAAACATGACATTTACTGCATCTCCGGGCGATTTATGTATTAATTGGTTCACTAGGGAACAATGGGTTCAGTCTAGCTATAGCGACCCTAATTCTACAAATTATAGTTTTAAATCCACTACGGATGGAATTACTTGGGAGTATTATAACGCTCATTCGGCTTATGGTAATGATTGGTATAGTCATTATGTTTCAGTTCCCTCTTCTGTAAGTGGAGGTGAAGTTAATCTGGGATATTTGCCATCCTCATTTTCATCAAGTGGATACCAATATAATTATCATAGAATGTCGGGTGTTACTATTCAGCAAGCTAATGCAGCTACTTTATTTACTGTACCAACAGGTTATGCGGTCAAAGTTAATCAAATATATGCTGGAAGTAGTTCGGCTGGATTAGCTATGAGCGCCCAAATAAAAGGATTAGCTGCCCAAGGCCAGACCCCATCTACATTAAGAAATACTACTAATACAGCCGATTTAATAACAACTACTACTGCTAATGCAGTTGGAAATATAGCGGCTGGAATAACTGTTGTTCCGGGACAACAAACAAAGTTATTAACCCAACCTGTATGGTTACAAGAGGGGAATCAATTAGCTGTTGGTGTAGGATTTGGACAAGCACAAATGAAAAGTACAACAGAGTTGAAGCCGGCCCCTACAGCAACTTGTACAGTTTCAATGGAGATTATTAAGACCTAGGAGGGCATTATGGCAACTTATAATGAATTAACAGTTGGAGAACAGAATGAAGTTCTGGCAAAATATCATGTAAATAAGGTATTTGACGATGCCTCAATTAAAAGTATGTTGGCTAATCATCTTACTTGGATGATGATAGATGGCGCTTTAATTGATTATCCACCTGATACAGTTTTAAAAGGAACTTTAGAACCAACTTTTTTGGCTCTTGAGATTGGAGAGCAAGAAAATTTAATACTAGAGTATGTAGGAAAATAGAGGAGTTATTATGGCTTATACGGACAACACGAGTCCAACGTTAGAAGAATGTTTAGCTGTTGAAACGTTTAATAATACGTTCATTAATGATTATTATGATGCGCGGGTAGCAGAATACCCAGAGATAGACTTGACCAAAATTAACTTGGATGCCTCTAATACTCCTATAAGAAATGGTGATGGAACTACTGTAAAGCATGCAACTACCAATGAAGTCATGTTTACGGCAGAGGATGAAAATTCTGACCCAATTGCAATACCTATGACAGTACTAATTGCACTTCGATTAAAATCTCATGTGTTTTCAACCACAGATGGTGAAATAACATTTATTGATGATTTTTTATATAACCCTAGATTTCCTAACAAATTAATAATCGGGGCATTGATATGTCACATACCTATAGAAGATGGAACAGAAAATCTGCCAGATGGCACAACTGCTTCATGGAAAGGTGTCAAAACACAGATAGCTGAAGGAACCGTTAAAATACGAACACATGATGCTAACGGATTTGGCTTTGGTCGAAAAGAAATAATATGTGAGGGAAATCCTGACTAATGGGAATCCAATATATAGGAAATAATATATCTGGACTTTCGTCCGACACAAAACCTACTTTGAGTGCTAATCAAAGAGGGGTACTTTTTGTTGAGACAAACACAGATAAAATATACCAATGGGATGGCGATACTTGGGATGAAACGAATCCAACGATTGCAGACGCAACCGATTCTGTAAAAGGTCTTGCATCATTTAATGCAACTGACTTTACAGTAACTAGTGGTAACGTAACGTTAGCTACTAGTCCTACATTAGGGAATCTTGTTCTTGCTGACGATGGAACAATAGGTTCAGCTTCCGACACCGATGCTATAACAGTTGCTGCAAATGGTACGGTTACCTTCTCAGCGGCTACTTCCCATCTTGGTGCTTCTTATTTTGGAGTAGATGGCACTGGTATAGATGTCACTTTTTATGGCACTACAGCAGGACGTTATATAAAATGGGATGGTGCATCAGGGAATAACTTACGATTTTCTGATAATGCTAAAGCTTATTTTGGTCAGCCCGGTAACGATTTACAAATTTACCACAATGGTACTAACAGTTATATACATGATGCTGGAGATGGGGCATTAATAGTAAAGACTAATATATTCACCCTTCGTAATGCCGCAGATACTGAACAAATGATTTATGCGGGGGAAGATGGTTCGGTAGACCTCTACCACAACAATGTGAAGAAATTAGAAACTACAGCTACTGGAGCAACCTTTACGGGTACAGTTTTGTCTTTTCAAAATGATGCTACAACAGCATCTGCTGGGCAAGATTTAAATATGATTAGATTTTCTGCCCCTAATATGACAGCTGGAGGAGATTCTCAATTAACTTATGGCGAAATCCGAATGGAAGCCGCTAATACTTTTTCAACTACTTCTAATGAGACTGATATGGTTTTTGCTACTGCTCTCTCAGAAACAGCCGAAGGAACTGAACAATTAAGGCTTAAAGGAGAAGGTGGAGTACGTATTGGAACTTATATAAAATTAGCCGGTGAATATGGAAGTGTAGCAACTGCTGCAGATGGTGAAGGTGGTCATATATATGTTAAAAATGACGGTAAGTTGTATTACAATTCGGCAGATGTAGCGGAAGTAGAACTTTCATCTTCTGGTGGTGGAGTATCTTTACCTTTAACAATGGCTTTCGGATAAGGAGTAAATTATGGCAGTTGGAGATGTAGTAGCAGCATATGGATTTAACGGTGGTGGTAATACTGATTTCCAACCCTCCAGCGGGGTTGAGTGGTGCTTAACCTCATTTATGTCTACCACATCTTGGGTTTTTCGAGATTTATCTTGGAATTATACATTATACGGTCAAGGTACATATAACACATTTGGAACTGGTACTGGTACAGAACAAGCATGTAAAATTTTTGTGACTAATAGTACTCAGATACGTTTTAATCAAGGAGGTAATGGTTATTATCGTTATTCTGGGATTGTAACCAAGGAATAAATTATGGCAGCTGGCGATGCAATAGTAATGGAAGCATACACAAGTAGTACTTCTTATGATTTTCAACCCTCTAGTGGGGTTGAGTGGTGTATTACTTCTGTCTGGAGTACTAGTACATGGTACGTAAAATCTGTGACTGATAATAATATTGCTTATAACATTGCCAACAATAACCTGACAGTACACAATTTATCTTCAAAGGTATTTGTTAAAAGTGGCACTAACAACCAGTTCAGATTAACTGCAAACGGGTATTGGCAAACTCTGAAAATTTCTGGCGTTGTAACAAAAGAATAAATTCTATACTAATAGGTAGTATAATATTAATAGATACCCATTTTGGGGATAGTAAAGATAAGGAGTTATTATCATGGCCGATATAAATGTTGAAGCAGACTTGAATGCGATTAATGACCAGATTTCTAAACTAGTGGAGGAATTAAATACTCTCGACAGTAATAGAAATACTATTATCCAGCAAGTGCAAAACCTTCAAGGTGTAGCAATGTATTTGAGAGGAAAACAAGAACCTACTGAAGGTGGAAATAGTTCGGAAGTAGTTGAACCTGATACAACTATAGAACCCGAATCTTTTGAAAGGAGTTCGGAGTATCCCGAAGAATCCACCTCAAGTTAGTACAATGAGGTAACTATGGCGATACAATATTTAGGAACTCTAATCTCTGGGTTAGCTAGTGATACAAAACCTACGCTAACAGCTGGCGAAAAGGGAACTATTTTTTGTGAGACAGACACAAATAAACTTTTCCAGTGGGATACCGACTCATGGAATGCTATGACTTCAGAGTCCCTTGCTACCACTTTAAGTGTGGCTGCGGGAGGAACTGGTACGACTGCATTCACGGCTAATGGTGTTCTTATTGGAAATGCTACAAATGCTGTCGCTACTGTAGACCTATCTGCTAAAGGGGCAATATTAATAGGGGATGGTTCAGGAAATCCTCAAGCACTTTCTCTTGGAACAGATGCTTATGTTTTAACTGCCGATTCAACAACAGCAACTGGTACAAAGTGGGCTGAAGCTTCTGGTGGAGGTTCGATAAAAATAACCGCGGGAGAAAACCTAACTGCAGGAAAACCTGTGGTGGTTAATTCTTCTGGAAATGCTGTGCATGTCGCAACTGGAGGCTTTTTACAACATAGCACCGTTGAGTCTGATGGAACTGGTGGAAGTGTTAATATCAGTTACGACCCCGAATTTGACAAAGTATTAGTCTTTTGGAGACATCCGGGTTCTATGTATAGATACGGAATGGTCAAAGCTGGTGATGTAAATGCCACTACTGGGGAAATAACATGGGGAACAGAATGCGTATTTTCGGATAACTCTGATGGTTCAAACGATATTGTAACTTGCCATATTCCTACTGCGTCAAAACATTTTGTTGGTTATAGAAGTATTGGAGATAGTAATAACTTCAATGCACTAACTATTTCTGTTGATTCTAGTAGTAACATCACAATGTATAACGCAAATAATGGTAATACTGATACAGATAATTTTAATACAGGAGAAGCGGCCGTAAAAACTATTGATAATGGTTTTTTTGGGAATATCGATTACGATTTAAATACTCATAGAGCCATAGATGTGAGTTATAGTAGTGGTGGTACTGATTACGACCAAGTTTTTATATTACATTGTGACCAAACAAATGGAACAACTAGTAACAACTATGGTAGATTATGCTATAGCTTAGTCCAAATAAACTCTGATAATACTCTTACTGCTAAACAATCTGGTTCAATTATAGAATTTGATGCAGTTCAAAATGCAGATTGTGTTTGGGACCCTGATACAGAACGAATAATTATTGGTTATAATATCTGGAATTACCTATATCCTCGTTATCATATTATGTATAGAGTCAATGATTCTTCATTTGACAGGGCTGGTCCAAACACGGGTCAAGCAAATGCTGAAAATAGAGTTATCAATAGTGGGACTATACATTATTACCCAAAATATATTAGAATGCTTTATGACCCCGACCAAGATAAAGTGATTATGACATGGAAGGTTACCAATGAAACCCTAGACCAATATTTTGTTGCGGGAACCGTTTCATCGGCAGCTACTTCTGGGATGACTGTTTCGTGGGGAACAATTTGGAGATTACCTGCGTATGTAAAAAATGATGGTTCTTCTCAAGCATGGAGTGGCCCTAATCATTCGCCTTTGGTATATGATACGGCAAGGAATAGAATTATACTGTCGGGCGATTATAGAACGGGTAAGTTTGAATTCTATGACATTTCACTAAGTGGAACAACCTTTACACTTGAGAATGCTTGGGATACGGAATCTGACGCTCCAGAATTTCCCGCAGTTGGGGAAGATGAGGAAGTTCAAGCAGGATTACAACAAGCAGTATATGACCCAGATAGTGGGTTTGTATTAACCCATATTGGAACTAGTGGTACTGCTAGTGGTACAGAAAGACACAAAGTAATTGTTACTGACGCAACTGCATTTGGGACAATTGTAAATTCAGATGCATATATCGGAGTAAATACGGCTGCCGTTAATAGTGGTGCAGAAGCCACAATTACCGTTTCTGGTGGATTAAATGAGAATGTGACTGGACTAACTCCCGGAGCGCTCTATTATCTGTCGGGTGGTGGCGAACTTTCTACAACAGCGACCACGGGTGCCAAGGTTGGCGTAGCAATCGCTGCTAATAAACTATTAGTCGGTGTTACTACAAAACCGTAGGAGAAATATATAAATGGCAACTGCAGCAGGAGCAGAATTTAAAAAGATTTTCACATACGATGGTTCATCGTTTGTTGATGTTACATTGGAAGCACAAACTCCAGCTGGTACCTCCTTCTCAATTTTAGGAGGAACTTCCCACCTTCTTTATTTAGGACATGATTCTAAATTTGATATGGCTATGTTTGATGTTGATACTGCAGGCAATCTAGGAACATTAAAATATGAATACTATGATGGTTCTGCATGGATTGAATTTATTCCTGCTTCTGGGAGATATGAACTTGACCCTGATGATGATTTCGGGGGTCAATATGATTTTGGTAAAGATGGAGCAGAAATTTTTCCTCCGAACTTATTAAGTAGTTGGAGTACAACAGCTATAAATAGTAATACGTTATATTGGGTGAGAATTTCATCCCCTACGTCTGTTACATTAGCCCCAACTATTAAACGTATTCAAATGCGTCCATATGCGGCTTACTGTACGACCCAAGATGTCTTTAAGTTATTACAACTTAACAACATTTTAGGTGGTACTGACTTTACATCTTCTACAGTTCCAAGTAAGGAAACAGTAGAACAGTTTATTATTGAAGCACAATCGTATATTGATATGCAAACAAGGAAGTCATGGCGACCAAATTATGTCGCTAATGAATATCAACAATTTAACTTAAATGGTTTCCATTTAGATAAAGCAGACGCTTATAAAATTCTAGATTTAGAAATTTGGAATGGGGCGAATTGGGACTCTAAACGCCAAGGAAGAACTAAAGATTATTTCTTAGTACCAGATACGGGAATGGTTCAATTTAGTCGATACTTCTTACTACCTGCTAGGTTTACTAGCTACAATGCTCCTGTATGGAGATGGGGTGGTGGAGAATTTACTATGCCCGTGAAAGTAACATACCTATATGGACGAGATATTCAGACAGATGTTCGTCAAGGTGGGGTAATTCAAGATATCGCAAAGAAATTAGCTGCAATCGATGTTGCAAGAACTGGTGATTTTGGTGGGATAGTTGTAAGTGGTATGGATAGAATGGACATTGGAACACGAATATCGTCATGGCAAGAAGAAATTGCAGATAATTTAGATGGTATGAAAGCCTTCGAGGTGTTCTAATGCCTGAACCAATAGCAATTGATGACGCAATGACCGATATTAGCGGTCAATGGAACGCAAGTAATGTGATAAAACCTACTTTCGTAACGGTAAATGGGGCAAATCAACCATTTCGTTTCGATTTAAACACAGGTGACCATATTATTGGAAGAACTGGAAGCCCCGCTTTTAATGAGATTCCTATAGGAAATCATAAATATGGGAATAGAAGTTATGGAATTGAATTAGAAATATATACGTTGGCAAATCGTCAACGATTATATGACTTAATGGCGGAAGTGAGAAGAGTCTTACATTTAAGGAGACATGCTCTCACTAATTTCCAACGTATTGTGTTTATTGGCTTCGATGAAGAAGTAGCCGAACAAGCCAATATGTGGACAGGAACAATTGATATCGAATTAGAAAACAATGGGGTTTTATTAGAAACTTAACGGTAGTGAGTATAATATAATTATATACTACTCTATAAGGGGAGTAAATTTATGGCTGTATTTAGAAGTGACCAAGCACAATTGACATTTGCCGTGGAAGCGGCACAAGGGGGTGACCCCGAATTTATAGAGGGAACCTCTGGTTCTGCCTCTACTACTTTGTCTGCTGCACATAACGCAGGAAGTAGGACGATAACTGTAGCCTCTGCAACAGGGTTTGTAGTGGGTGATACAGTTCGTATTGGGGATGTGAGTGGTGCTACAACAACAGATGAACACGAAGCAAGAAAAATTGAATTAATTGATGGTGCTACCTTTGTTCTTGATAGACCTACAGCCTTCTATCATCCAAGTGGTGCTGCAGCGGTTGAAATAACTGCTATTGGTGGGGATGCCACTAGAAACGATAAAGCTAAATTTGTTTCGTGGATTCCCGGAGTTTATGAGACAATTGATACTCCTGACCCCGAAATGTCCATGGAAGGACGAAGATTTTTAAATACCCTTTCTAAAAGGAATTGGTCGGTTGCCTATCCGGGTCAACAGACTCTTACTGGGTCCGTTAGTGATATTCTTCTATTGAATGGATGGCCACTACGATTCCCAATCGGTAAAGTTACAACAACTCCGGCATCGGCTGGGAGTGGTTCAGCTACTCTTGGCGCCGCAGCAAAGAAGGGGGATGTCTATATTACTCTTAGTTCTTCTCACGGTATCTCTGCAGATACAACAGTTGCTATCTACGATAGTTCGGCAAATACGAACAATGCTACGAAAACTACAGAAGTACGAAGAATAGATTCATTTCCTTCTACTAACGTAGCAAAATTAAATTATCCGTTATCATTTGACCATGCTAATGGAGTAAATGTTAAAACACATTCGTCTGCCCCTACTTATTGGGAACATGAAATTATTGAGACTACTGATTTAGATACAGTTTCATGGCATGTTCACATGTTGGATAGTGCAGAAACTAATACTTTCGATAGACGCTATGTAGGTGGAATGATTGATTCGACTACAATTTCAGCCGAAGAAGGTGGAATTGTTTCAATGTCATGGGATGGCGTGAACTTCTTGAATATGGTTCACAACCAAAAAAATCAAACTGATGTAGGCACTAATTTATATAATGGTGCTTCTATCACCCACAATATGCCACGATATGGCTTAATGCAACCAATTGATGCACAAGATGTTGGTATGCCAAGCCAAACAGCCGGAGCAGCAAATGCTGGAACTGGCTACCCAAGTACACAACCATATTATTTCTCACAAGGAACTATTAAGTTTTTTGGAACAGAGTTTGCACGAGTACGAAGTTTTTCCCTTTCTATTGGAAATGGGGCAGAACCTAGATATTATATTGGTAGACAAGGAAATAGAGCAAGGGGTCCTTATGAAATACGAGAAGGACAACGAGAGTACTCTATGTCTGCTACCATTTCATTACCTGATTCAGCAGCACCCGATGCTACTGACCAAGATACTGCAATGGAATTGTTCAAACAATTACTCTTAGAAGGCGACTATGGAACAGGCTCCAAAGGGATGTCTTGCCAATTACGCTTTGATAGAGGAACCGATGATTACATTATAATTGATATTCCATATCAACATTATGCATCGGGTGGTATTGCCGCAGGAACTGCAGGAAGTACTGCTTCTGGTATTGATACGGGTGGGTTGTATATAAATACAGCTGCCCACAATGTTACAACAGACAATCCAATGCAGATAGATGCAGATATGATGTTTAGGAATTTAAGAATTGTGGTAAGGGATAATGAAGCATTTTATCCATAAAAAATAATAGTCGAGGAGGCTTTTATGACAGAGGAAAGTAAAGACCAAGGAAAGACGTTTGATGTTAGTAAATATCAAATTACGCCTGAGACAGTTGTACAAACAGTTACAATTCCAGAAACAGGCGATGAATTTGAACTTACAGTCAAACAGCTTGCTTGGACAAGACGAAACCAATTGGTTTCCAAATGTCTTGAGTGGGGCAAGAATGGCGAAAGTTCCTTTAATGGCGATTTATATATTAGAGAGTGTTTGAAGGAAATGATTGTGGAAGCCCCTTGGGGTAGAACAACTGAAGCGTTCTTAATCTCAATTGACGAGAGGCTTGGAACAGCTTTAGAAAATCTTGTTCCTACGGCATTTGCTGGTGATGGACAAGCTGCCCAAAACATAAAAAAAGGGTAATGGCTTTCATGAGGGGGAGTAGTGATGTACATCCTCATGAAATACTCCTCTTTTCCTACTGGCATACTATTCTTCAATTGCTAAAGTTAGGAATATCGTGGGAGTCAGTAATGAATTTTTCAGAAGAAGAAATACAACTAATATTAGGAATTGAAATGGCTATACAACAACGAGAGGAAGATGAACAAGCTAAACAAGCTGCTAATAGTCGTCTTGCTACTAGTATGAGGTCTTTATAGAATGCCACTACCGTTACTTGGTGCAGTTATGGGTGGAGCGTTAGCTACCGCCGGTAAAATAGGTGCTATGGGCGCAGGTGCAATGGCGCGCGGTGCTGGTGCTGGGGCCGGACAACTAGTAGGTGGTGCTAGTAGAGTAATGAAATCTGCTGGCAAATCTCCCGATGAAAAGAAGGGAATGAAAGCCCTCATCGATGGTCCTAAACGTATGTTTAAGCAAGGGCAAGGCATGATGAAAATGGCTCAAAAGCAGATGGGCGTCTCTTTCACCGTGGCTGGTATGTTGAAACAGTCTCAGTTATTTACTGGATTCCTTGGTGCAATATTCCAAGTCGTAGGTGCATTAATTGATGCATTCTTAGCCCCAATGATGCCTACTATGTTTAAATTAATAACGTGGATGGCGAGAGGTGTACCACACGCTGCCGCCATGGGACAGAAAGTAGCCGATTGGCTTGGGGCATTTTTCAGAGCAGGATTTTCTGAAAAGATACAAATGATTAAAGATTTAGCCATTAAAGCAATTAGCAAGCTGCTAGATTTATTATTAGAGGGTGTAAAAAGTGCATTTGGTATATTGTTTTCTGGAGAATTTTGGGGAACCATTCTAAGTGGTGCTTGGGAAATTGGAAAAGCTTGGTTTGAACTACAATGGGCAATATTCGGAGAAATTTTTGGGTTTCTTGGAGGATTAGTATCCGCGCTTTGGGACAAAATGAAAGAAAAAATGCCTTGGTTAGAAACAATTGAGAATTTTATTACTAACTTTGTTTCTAATCTAACCGAAGGCTTTAAAGCTGGATGGGATGGATTTAAGAATTGGCTTGGGGGTATGTGGGATAGATTTATGCTGTTATGGGATAAATTTAAATTAATTTTCTTTAAAGGTATTCATATGATTCCGGGCGTTAGTATGGAAGGAAGTATAGCAACTGCCCAAAAAGCTATAAATGATAGAGAACGACAAATGCAACAAAAAGGAATGGATGTTAAAGTGACTGTCTTTAAAGATGGTCATCGCTTGCCTATTGATGGTGGTAGTGATGGATTTGATATTTCTGGGGCTGTATTAGATGGCGTAGGTGATGCAGTTGGTTCTGTTGCGAGTAAATTCAAATTCTGGTAAGGAGGATTAAATGGCCGAATCTCCATTAGCAGTATTATTAAGAGATGGAACACACGCAGGCGCTACTACACGCTTTGCTTTAAAGTGTGACCAATTCTCTATAGCTGTCTCTAAAACTCCTATCCAAGTTCCTGTCCCAAGGTCTGCACCCATTCTTTTAGATATGGGTAGCAATAGACCAAGTATCACTATATCAGGTATTGTTGATAATGTGGGGGGAGATACCTCTAATACTACCTCTGGTTTTGAACATATGGAGTCTATGCAAATAAATGGACAAACTTATTATGTTCCATATAAAAATTATCTAGAGAATAAACTAATTACATGGGTTACAGGTGACCAAGACGTTCAAATAGAAATTGGAGATGCATCTGTTGTAGAAGGAGGAATAGGTTCAAGTACTCCTTCCACAGGGGGAGGTATTTACAAAGTTATTATTCAACAATGCAACTTTGCAGTAGCACCTTCAACAGAAGATAGGTGGATGTTTACTATACAATTTGCTGCGGGTCTTAGGGAGGGCATAAGTTTCTAATGGCTAGACCTATGACTTCATATTGGAATGGAAGTGCATGGGTGGACATGGTAAACCCATCAGCTACTTCTAGTGCGACTGTTTCTTTCTCAGTTCGAGATGAGATTGGCCTTCCTAGAATGATGAACGCTAGAGTTCAAAACAGTTCGGGCAATCCATATGGCAACTCAGGCTCATCGGCTAAAGGTCCTTTCACAGGATTGTTAGGCGACTTCATGCCAATTAAAGTAACTGATACCGATACTAATGATATTTTATTTTATGGATTAATTAAAGATGTCGTGGAATCTTATGCTCATGATTTTGGGCAAGTAATTGACATCATTGGTGAGGATTACTTAATGGAATTAAGAGATAATTCCACTAAGAATGCTTATGGTTATAACATATCAACTTCGGCTAATTTAGCAGATGCCGTAAGAAATACTGATTTAAAAAATGAACGAACAAAAGAATGGTCAACCACAGTTAGTTCTCGTGGGGGTTTAATTAAATCTCTAATAACTCAGTTTTCGGACAATATTGACCATCCGGGTGATTATTCATCAACCGATTCTAGATTTGTAGATTCTGTTAAAAAATTTACTGAGTCTCAAGAATATAACTTAGGTGGGTCAGGTGCGAAATCCGCATTAGCCCATATTTTAGGACTGGCTCTTACAGACCCACATACAGCATCAGGCGAGACAGAGTTTGGATACGATTATTATGTAGACCCAAATTTTACTTCTACAGCCTCGACACATAAACCAAAAGCATACTTTAATTATTTTAAAAGAGGAACACGCCCATCAACAAATCCATCAACGTATGGATTAACTATTGATTACCCTTCACCAGATACAACGTCAAACGGTAAATTTAGTCAGACTGGTCAACGATTAGCTATGACTGATTTTTCTTTTGAGCGCCCAAAAGATGAAATTTTTACTGAAGCTAATGTTGATTTTAAACAGATGTCCACAGATGTTGATGGAGACTCAGTTGTAAGTGGTGAAAGCGCTAAAATGGAATTGTGGACAGTAGAAGACACGACCGATGTTGCCGATTTCATTTGGAGTGGTAAATATATTACAGGATTTCCATCAGGTACGACAAATGCAGAACGATTAAAATTAGGTCTGACAACCTTGACTACTGCTTTAGGAAGTGGTGTTAGTGACACCACAATGGCAGTTGCTAGTACGGGTGGTTTTTACATAGGACAAAAATTATTAATTGGAACAAGTTCAGAAATTATTACGGTTAGTACAATTGGAACTAATTCTTTGGGTGTAACAAGGGGTTCTCCTCGTGCCTCGCATAGTAATGGGGCAACAGTTTATGCAAGAAATGTAGCAACTATACAATATACAAGTTCTACCACCGATGTTGGTAGTAGTGGAACTATTCATGTACTAGTAAGTGATATTGACCCCGGAATTGAAAATGATAATACTAATATTTGGCAAACAGGAAGTTCTAGTAAGTTATGGGTTGGAGAAACCTCTGGCTCTAGTTTTAAATTAAAGGGGCGACCTAAAGTTACATATGGGGTAAAAAGAACAACGAGTTTTAGTACTGGCTCTGATACTAAATCTAATTCAGTTAGGGAACAAATTGTTGCGAAATTATTGAAGAATACTTATCAAATTGTTAGAGGGGATTTTAAATCATACGAAGCCCCAAGATTTTATTTTGATAATTCCCCGACAAGTATTGTAGGTACAGACATAACATTAAGTGGGAGTGTAAATCCACAAAGTTATGGATTTATGAAGGGAATGACGGTTGTTAAATTAGATTCTAGTGGTAATCCGACATCAACACATGGTTATGCTTCGGGTGTTAGTAGCACACAAGTGACTGTTACTATGTCAGATACTATTTCCTCTGGAGATACCCTACGTTATTTCATCCCTGTTCGAGCAGGAGATTTAATAAATATTAGGAACGACCTAGTTGATGTAGATGGTAAATATCTTGTAACCAAACTTACCTATGATATAGGTGGAGGTGGTATTTCCTTTACTCATTTTGAAGTAGTTGGGGCAGAAGAAGTTAAAGAAACTGGTCAAGCTAGGTCTAAAACTTTAGCCCAATTAAATGCCGCAGCCAACACAGATGAAGGTTTACCTCCAAATCTACCTTTTTCTATGTCTATTTCAAATTCAACTACTGACCTAGTGTTTGAATCAGTTACTAATAATACAGTTAAATGGCATGGCGCGGGAAGTGATACGACTCCCGGAAAATTGATGGCGAATGGTAACTCATACGAAATCATAGCGGGCAATACGGGTGCTATGAACGCTGATGGGAGAGATTATTATATCTACTATGTTAAAGGTAATGAAGGATTAAGCATTATCGAAAAAAGTCAGTATGATACTGTAGCCAGTAAAAATACACTTTTAGTGGCGATGGCATGGTACGCTACTCCAGAAGCTTTATTTAAAATATTTGTTCGAGAATTTAATTCTTTTGGAGGCAAACTCGATGCCCAAGGTCGGATTGCTAAATTTACCGTTGCCGCCCAACTACAAAAGAAGGGTACACAGCCTTGGTCCACTAGTACAGTTTTCTCTGGTACTGGATACAACTCTTTCTCATGGACTTCAGGAAACATAAGTTTTACTGATAATGATACAGAAAGTATCAATGCTAGTAGTAGAACTATGCAAAATGATACTGAGTATGTTTATAAGTTAGTTGGAGATTCTGCAGACCCCGGTTTATTAGTAACCCCTACCTATAGTACTGTTTTTGATGATGATAAAGTCATGTTAGCAACGGTAGTTAGGTCAACTGACTCTGGAACTGATAGTCCTACTATTATTCCATTCAATGGAAATAAATTAAGCATATCTGCTGGAGCAATTGCAGCTAATGTAATTACGGCAGCTAATATAAAAGCGGGTTCAATTACAACAACCGAATTAAATTTTACTCCTGTATCAGGAAGTAATATTCTTGCGACAATTAATGCTTCTAACGAGGGCTTAGAAATTTCTGGGGATAGAATCGAGATAACTGGTTCTACATCCTTTGCTTCTGGTTATAATCCAACTGAAAAAGCTAAGATATTTACAGGTACTCAAACAACTAGTAGTGGTATTGCTGGCTCTATTACTGGTGAGACAGATGGGGATATGTATATCAATACAAACACCCAACTTGTTTACATTAGAGAATCTGGTACTTGGGTAATAAGAAACGATGCAAAAGATACAGCTACTACCGCAGTAAACGATGCTGCTGCCGCCCAATCAACGGCTGATGGAAAGAATAAAATCTTTAGTGGAACTAATTCTACTAGTAGTGCTATTGCGGCCGAGGTAACTGGAGAAGTAGATGGTGATATTTATATTAATACAAGTACTCAAGATATTTATCGTAGAGAAAGTTCTACATGGGTTCTTCGTAATGATGCTAAAACAAAAGCCAATGCAGCAGAAGCCCTTGCAGAATTAAAAGCACAAGTCTTTAGAACGACCTCTTCTACTCCTACTATTCCATACGCAAATGATGCTGGTGATGTTTGGATAAACGAATATAATGACGTAATAAAAATATCAACTGGCCAAGGCACGGGAAATTGGCGTACTAGAGAAGATGCTACGGCTATTAATAATGCAACAACAACTATTGATGGTGGACTTATACGAACTCAAAAAATTATTTTGAAATCGGGTGGAGGTTCTAGTTCTATTTTAGAGTCCTCTGGCCCAACTTCTTCTAGTGTTAATAGTGATACTGGCGCTAGAGTAATGATAGGTAATGATGGTCTTATTGGATACTCTTCCACATATTCAGAACAATTTAAAATACGTGCTACCGATGGAAAAGCCGAGTTTGCTGGTGGTGACATCACCATGGATTCTGGTGGTTTAACTGTCGGCTCTGGTGGTACTAGATTAGAGATAGATGATGATGGTATCCAAAAATATGAAAGTTACGTTAAAAGACTAGCTATTGGTAATAATAATAATGGAATAAGAGCATGGGGTCCCGGACAACCAGACACTGGAACTCCTACCCAATCTAATGCTGTTCTCTTTGTGGTGAACACAGCAAATAGTAATTATGTAGCATATATTTCTGCTGGGGCTAGTGCTTCTTGGATGCGTTATGATGCTGGCGCCCATAACTTCAGGAATTTTAGTAATCCCGGATTCATTAATGGTATTCAACAAATAACATATCCTAGTACTAGTCACACAGCCATAATACAAGGTAATGATGTTATACAATATCAGGCGGGGTCCCCCGATGGATATTCATGGGACGACCACAAATTTTTTACTGGTGGCACTCAACGATTTGAAATCGATAGTACCCAACTTACTACCTTTCAACATATTAGACCATTCAACGATAATGTTTATGATATAGGTTCATCAACGAAAAGATTTGATGATATCTATGCTACCAACGGTAATATACAAACTTCTGATAGACGACTAAAGGAACAGATTAAATCTTCTAATCTAGGATTGGATTTTATTAATGATTTAGCCCCAGTATCTTATAGGTGGAAAGACACGACAAAAACTCCTAGAACTCATTATGGTCTAGTTGCTCAAGATGTTTTAGAAACCTTAAAAAAACATGGTATAACTGAACGAGCAGATTTTGCGGGCATCAATGGTGAAGAAGATACTTACTATGGAGCAAGATACACAGAGTTTGTAGCCATATTAATTAAAGCAGTTCAAGAATTATCGAGTAAAATAGAAAAGTTGGAGGAAAAATAAATGGCTTTACAAATAGATTGGACAGATGAATATGGCGTACAACATGCCGAAGCCTATGCCAAAATAAGTCATGTACGATTAACATTTCTAGACAGAGATGAAGGGCAAATTGCGAGGGTGGAAGTACTACTGTGGCATAATATTGCCGCGCGAAGTAAAGACAACCCATCTAATATGAAACGAGCCTTTAAAGATTTTACATATGTTTTAAAGGGGAGTGATTACACAACCTACCTTGAAGATTCTGTAATCAAAGCAAACGATGTCTCTATAACAAGTAGCCTATATTCGTGGTTAAAAGCCCATAATGATGGGACAGCCACGCATAGTGATACTGGTGAGAGACTAGATAATCAAGGAAATGGAATAAATTGGACAACCGCAACGGATGTCTAGAGAGGAATAACTTATGACTTGGATGCCGGAAGCATCGAAACTTCAGACCGCAGCTATGGGAGGCTATGGAAAGATAACACCAATTGCTATTGTATGTCATGTTATGGAAGGATGGAAAAACACGATGAATGATTGGGCTAAAGAACGCCCTGTTGTTAATCAAGCATCTTATCATTTCGTAATAGGATTAGACGGTAGCATCACACAATATGTACCAATAGATAGAGCTGCATGGCATGCTGGAAGAGTTGATGCTACGAATCACCCATCCGTAGGCGTTCCTTGGAAAGCTTATAGAGGAACAAATCCTAATGGATACACTCTTGGTATAGCAGCTGAAGGCTTTAGCGAGTCGTCATGGAATGAAGCACAACACGAATCATGTTTGAAAATTCTTAGTTGGCTTGCTGATGAACAAGATATGACTATTAACGAGGAAACTTTAATTGGTCATCGAGACATTTGTCCTATGACTCGATTACATGACCCCGGACCCAATTGGGATAAGGAATGGCTAGTAGAACAAGTAGCTAAAGAAAGAGTTCCCCTTCCTATGCAAGGTGATATAAGACTATGGTTAAAAGCTTGGTTAAAGGGGGCTACCCCCATCGCTTTTGATGGAGAAGAGGAAATCCACCAAGTTAGAATACCTAGAAGAGTATGAAAATAAAGAGGTGTAGATGATTGCAGAGATTATCCAATATAGATATGATAATCCTCACGACACATTAGAACAAATTGGGAATAATTTTCAAGTTTCAAGACAATATATTCATAAAGTCTTAAAAAATAATAATATTCCTACTATAAGAGCAAAAAGAAAAAAGGTTCAATATTGTTTACATTGTAAAGAACCTAGCCCTACTATGGTGCATAAAGGTACTTGTCGCTTTGAATACTATAATATTAAAGTCAATTGTGCTTCTTGTAGAGTACCATTCTATAGAAAACGAGGACAAATAGTTAATAAGTATAATCGCGGGTATAATAAAATATATTGTAGTAGACCCTGCTATTATAGAGGTCGGAGAGATAAATAAGTTTGACATAACTATCTCTCTATGCTAGGCTTTAGATACAAATCCTATGGGGATTTGATAAGTATAGATAACTTGGAGGACAGTTCATGTTACAGAGAAACCCTATATTTCGTGATTTAGACGAAATTATGAATTCAAAGTGGATGCCTTTTGCAACCACCGAAACCTCATTTCCTATGGATATCATTGAAAGAGATGATGAATATGAAGTGAAAGTAGTTGTTCCCGGAGTAAATAAAGAAAACCTCACGGTAACAATTGAAAATAATAGTCTACATATAGAAGCAATAAGTACTGCTACCAAGGCTGATGAGGGCGCAGGCACATATCTTTTGAGAGGTCTAAAAGATTTTTCATATAAGAGAACCATTCCTAATATTAGCCAATATGGTGTAGATGAAGCGGAAATTTCTTCTATGTATAAAAATGGTATTTTATCTATCATCTTACCAAAAGCAGAGGAAGCGAAGCCGAAAAGCATAACCGTTGCTGTAGAATAGGTTGGAAGATGTACATATGGCTTTGGATGACGCTAACACCCTAGAGGCATATATAAGCTTTTTACCATACCAAGGTCAAGAAATAATAGCAGAGATAAGACAGGACGCTCAAGAGCCTGTCTCTATCTTTACTACAATTCATTGGGTTTGCCATCATCCTGATGTAGACCCTAAGTTAGCGGTGCTTATTATTAAAGAAGTAAATGCTATTATGAAGCGATTAAAAGCTTCTCCGCATTCCACTTTTCCTGTTCATTCTTTGGCGGCTTTAACCCTAACGCCAGATATATGCTATGTAGAATGTTTTAATGAATGGCAAGACTATAATTATATAAGAAGTACAATTCCATACTTAGAATTGATGTTGCATAGACCTATGTACATAAGGCCGAACCCACATAGTAATAAAGCCTTACCTCAATTATGGAAACGATTAAAAGTAGATTCCAAAGCACGTAAGGCTGGAAATAAAGATGATAGAAATAAATGATGATTTAATTAGGCAATGGGAACCCAAAATACAGAAGATGGTATCTAATTCTTTTGTTATAGGGATGGATAGAGAAGACATCGCCCAAGAACTAAGAATATCATTATTAAAAGCTGCTAAAGCCTACGATGATAGTCGTGGGGTTATTTTTCATACTTATTTACACACTTCTTTAGTTAACACAATTCGTACTTTAATAAGCAAGGCTCAACGACAACCCGAACAACGAAGTCTAGATAATGTCTTTCCAGAGTCAGGACAACTTCCTCTTTCTTTGGCGAAGGCTTTGGTGGACTCAAGACCCGAAGTAAAGATGGCAGAGATTGAGGCTGATTTATGGATTAATTCTCAGGGATTATCTGAGAAAGAAAAAACATTTATTCAGTTAAAATTAGAAGGTATGACCATGGAAGAGATTACCGAAGACTTAGGTGAGAGTGCTTATAAGGTACGTCAAACCTTACGAGAGAAGTTTGTAAATTTGTCCGATGAATTTAAACATCAGTAACCTTAATGCTAAAGAACTATATTCTTTATTTGGTACTTTATACTATGATAAGTATGGAAGAGAGTATAAGGGAGTCGGTTTCATTGGTAATGAAATGCACAAACTTAAAGAAGTTCTAAATCTTCATGGGTCAAGTGCTACAGCTTGTGCGATTCTAAACTGCATTAATAATAATGATAGAACCGTTAATGTTCCATATTTTGCGGCTGGGATAAAATATTACTTAGTCCCACACCCGGATGTTTATTGGTATGTGAAACGATATGGAACACCAGAAATTAAAAAATTATATCGTTCTTTTATGTTCTTAGATGCTGTATGGTTACCTTCAGCTTCTCAAAAGACTAAACGAAAAGAAGTATTGAACAAACTTAGGGAGTGGACTAATGCCAAGACGAGTAAGACGAATGAGGGGTAAACTCCTTCAAAAGTCAAAAGAACAAAGTCAAAAAAAGTATTACGTTATTGCACGTTCCAAGGACAACAAGGAGTCATGGGATGTTGATACGTTTACTTCTTTAGATGAGGCTATTGCGTATGTTGACAATCATACGACTCCCAGTGTATCCTACTACGTACACACAGATTCAAATAGAGTTCTTTACTATAAATAGGAGGAGTTAATGCCAAGTTTCGAGTATATAGAATCAGCATTAATATTAAATTTAGACAATAAGACGAATTTACGGTCATTTAAGCATACTCAAAAAGATTTTGCTAGACATGGTGATGCATATAGCTTCGTTATTAATCACTTTGATAAATATGGTGAGTTCCCTTCAACCGACACCCTTTGTGAAAATTTCCCTCTCTTAGATAAAACGGCTAACTCCGTAAACTTTGATTATGCTGTTGAGAATTTTAAAGAACAAGTACTGTATCGAACTATAGTAAAGACTGTTCAAGCCCAAAAAGAAAAGATAAAAGAGAATCCTAAAGAAGCCTTATCTGCTTTAATGGTAGGACTTACCGATATTGAAGTTGTTTATGATGAGGATGTTCAATCCTATGATGAAGGTAATCTTACTCGATTAGAAGAGTGGCGTGAACGAACTCAGAAGAGAAAGATGGGAGATGGCTTGATGGGAGTTCCTACAAGCTTTAAAACCATCAACAATACAGGCGTGGGATGGAATCCGGGCGAATTAATAGCTATGTTTGCTAGGCCAACGATTGGAAAAACTTGGCTATGTGTTCATGCCGCGGCTACATCTGTCTTTCATGGACATAAAACTTTACTTATTTCTACCGAAATGCCCTCTCAGTCGATTAATATGAGGCTTGATGTGGTATTAGCAAAGATGATGGGGTATGACTTATCTCATAGGGCTTTACGACATGGAGATGAAATCGATGAAGAAGCATATACTAAATTCTTAGAAGAATCTAATACACAGAATTTATTAGTATGTGACCATATTTCTGGAACAAACGGTATTTCTTTAGAAGCCATCGCTGGATTGGTCCGAAAACATAATCCAGAGTTTGTAGTTATAGATGGTGTTTATTTAGTTAGTACAGGCGATTCTCGTAAAGCTGCATGGGAACAATCTCATATGCTGTTTTATGGATTAAAGAATTTAGCTACCTCAACCAACACTCCAATCATGGTGTCTACACAAGCCACTAGGGAAGCGGCAAATATGTTCACTCCACCTAGAGCCGACCAAGTAGCGTTTGGTGATGCTTTAATAAGAGCGGCTGATGTTGCATTAGCTATGTGTGCTTTAGAGGATGAGGACGATAAAAGATTAGTCCAATTTCAAAAGTATCGTGATGGAGAGTTGGCAAAAGACTTGACAGTTATGAACTGGAAAGTTAATAATGGTAGTATTGAGGAGTTGCCTGACTACGAGTGGGGCGATTTTTAGTAAAGTAGGAGGTCTATAATGGGACTTTTTAGTTGGCTTACAGGAAATAGTGAACTTGACCGATTGCATAAAGAAAATGCAGTAGTAGTTAAGGCCATGAAAAGTAAGGGCAAAAGCAAGATTGCTGTTGATGTAACAGTCGGTGACATCAAACAAGGTATTGCTGTAGACCCAAATGGCTACAAAAATGAAGTAGTTCTATTCTTACGAAAAAACAAAAAGGATAGATAATGGTTGATTGGTACTCTGTATTATCAGAATATGGGGTTTCCTTACCTAACGAAGAGCAAGTAATAATTCATTGTCCCTTTCATGAAGATAGTAGACAATCATGTTCTATTAATCTTGAAAAAGGGGTGTGGATTTGTTTTGCCGGTTGTGGCCAAGGGAGTTTAAAGTATTTCATCTATAAGCTTTCCGGGAAATCTTGGAATGAAGTGGACTCAGAAATAGAGGAGAAAAGTTGGGAACTTGGCCTTTCTTTGTTTGATGAGCCTGTATTAGATGACTTTATAGACACTACTCCTGAATACGAACCACCTGATGAGTTGGTTGCTATTGAAGACTCTCATTGGATATACAAGAGAGGATTTACTAAAGAAACAATTCGTAAGTGGGGATGTAAAACAAATAGGTATTTAGATTTTTTAATACCTGTTGAAAATAAAAATAGTGAAGTTCAAGGATGGATTTCAAGACGCACACAAGCTATTCCAAAATATTTATTTTCTGCGGGTTTTGCTAAATCGCATAGTTTGTTTGGTATTAATCAGTTATATCAAACTGAAACAATTTATGTAGTGGAAGGAGCCTTAGATTGTATGTGGTTGAATCAACATGGATATTCTGCGGTAGCTGTATTAGGTGCATCAGTTTCTCCAACACAAATTGATTTAATCAGTACTTTACATCCAGACGAAGTTGTATTAGCATTAGATAATGATGAAGCAGGTAAAAAGGGTATGGATAAAGCATCTATTGACATGGGCAATAGATTTATGTTATCCTATTTGAAATTACCTAAACAATACAAAGATGTACAAGAAATCAGTAACATTAATGTCTTAAATAAAGTAATTAGTAACAAAAGTATCTGGTAATAAGGAGACTAAGATGAGTGGTATAAGTCGTATACAAAAAGGTCGAGAGGACTTTAGAAGGCCTCAAGAGACAAGAGAAGTTGGGAAAGAAATTTGGCTCAAAGATGGTGAGCAAATGTTCCTTACTTCAATAGCTACAGGAGAAGAAAACGATACCTTTCTAGATGAAATTTATCTTTATACTTTCCGTGTAGGCAATCGATTCACAAACGTTCTGAAAGATGAACGTGTGGATACTAGTGCAGTTCCCGAAACTGACGCTAGTGGAAACCCAGTTCGCCCTTCTCATAAGTTTGCTTTTTGGGCATATGTTCATAACATAATCCATGTAGAAAAGCGAAACGATGATTGGGAAGAAATAGAAGGACCTGCGGGTAAGAAGATGTTTAAGGAAACCGTAAATGATTTCCGAATCATTCCTCTTACTTTTGGACGAGGCGACTATATTTGGAACCAATTGGTAGACATCTATAGTGATTGGGGTTCTTTGAACAAGGGTGTTATGAGAATCAAAAGAACTGGTTCTGGTATGCTAGACACTTCATATACTCTAGCTGCTACACCTAAAGACGATGAAATTCCTGAAGAGAAGAGGGCAGAAATAACAGAACTTCCTCAAATCAAAGATTATTACTTTGAGAGGTATGGTAACTTTAATGCCCCTGAGAGCGAATCTCCCGTCTCTTCGGAAGATGATGACGAGTTATTCTAGACTCTCTAAGGACGATTATTTTTTACAAATGGCCTATCTCGTAGGAGAACGGTCAACTTGTAGAAGACGAAAAGTTGGATGTGTGTTAGTGGATTCCAATAATCATGTGGTTGCCACTGGTTACAATGGAGTCCCTACACACTTTCCACATTGTTTAGATGAGCCTTGCGAAGGAGCCTCTGCTCCATCCGGGTATGTTTTAGAGAAATGTTTAGCAGTTCATGCTGAACAAAACGCTTTCCTTCAGTTAAGGTCTAACGATTCTCTTACGGCTTATCTTACGGTGACACCTTGTATAACATGTGCTAAGATATTAGCCAACAGTAACGTATCTAGAATTGTTGCCCATGAACCATATGTCCAATCGTTAGCCACTAAGATTCTAGAGAAAGCAAAGATTAAAGTAGAAATACATAATGTCGATAGTAACCGAACATAACTGGACTGATGAACTTGATAAATTAAAAGAAGTTCTTGTCAAAAATCCTACCCTAGTAGTTGATGTTGAGACTAATGGTTTAGATGCGTTTGGGATGAATCAGATATGTGGCATAGGAATAGGGGAACCAACTCCCGGTGGGCTTTCTCAGTATTACCCCTTCCGTCATCACCAAGGTAATAATCTAAGTGGTGACTCATTGGCTTATTTAATGTATTTTTTAAATGAGTTTGTTGAAACGTATATCGGATATAATTTAAAGTTTGACTTACACTTTCTTGAAAAAGATGGTTTAAGTGTTGTGGACAAGAAATTAATTGATGTAATTGTCATGGTTCGTTTAATTGAGCATAGTGATATTAAAGAATTAGGTTTAACTCCAACAGGAAAACGAGTCTATGGAGATGAAGCCGTTCAATATGATATTGATACAAAGAAAGAACTTAGAGCCAATAAATGGCATAAAGACTTCTCAGAAGCCCCTGCCGAATTTCTTGGCGAATACTGTAAGAAAGATGTCGAACTTACAGCCAAAATTTATACAGACTATTTAAAAAAGATTGAGAAAACTCAACAAAATAGAATCTTTGATTTAGAATGTGACTTGACTAAAGTACTTTATAAGATGGAGAGGCGTGGCATCTCTATTGATAATAAGTACGCTTTAAGTACACAGAAAGCAATTCTCACTCGCTTAGACGAAGTAGAACAAGAGATTCTTAACATCTCCGGGCGAATAAAATGGAATTATGATTTACCAATAGCCTCACCTAAACATGACGAGAGAGAATTTAACATCTCAAGTCCAAAACAAATAGGTGAGGTCTTTCTTTCTATGGGAATTGAATCTCCCATAAAAACCTCTAAGGGCAACGATTCATGGAATGAAGCGGCCTTAGTAAATATCAATCATAGACTTGCGGGCTTAATCCGCCAATATAGAACTTTAGAGAAACTTAAGTCTACATACATTGACCCTTATTTGGCTGTTGAAACCATGCATACTTCTTTCTGTAATTGGGGTGCAGCTACTGGAAGATTATCTAGTCGAGAACCTAATCTACAAAACATTCCAAGAAATCATTTCAAATTACATGAGCCTTCTTTGGATGAAGATGGTAAAAAAGCTATGAGGGATAAGATAGCGGCCATGGTAGGACAAAAGGGAATTACGATGGATGGCGAACTATCTGATGATGTATTAAGCACTTGGTCTTTTATTGGGGATGAATACTATGATGATATGGATAAGCATCAAATAGCTATTAGACGATTGTTTGTTCCTCGACCAAACTACACATTAGTTGGTTTTGACTATCAACAAATGGAAGTTCGTGTCTTTATGTCCTATTTTAGGAATGAAACCATCGATGCTATTTTAAATAAAGAAGATGTTGATTTTCATGGTGAGGCAGCTAAATTAGCCTTCAACACTACTGAAGAAGATAAACAATTTAAATTCTACAGACAAATGGCTAAAGCGATTACCTTTGGCACGATTTATGGAATAGGTAATCAAAAGCTATCTCAACAGTTAGGAACAACTCCTAGAGAAGCAGGTAAATATAAGAAACAGTATTTTGATGGGATGAAAGGTTCTAAGGATTTCTTTGATAAGGTAGTGGCGACTGTAGAAGATAGAGGGTGGATTAAGAATCGCTATGGTAGACAGTATAGAATTAATCCTCAATTCGCTTATAAAGGTGTAAACTATTTAGTACAGGGAACAAGTGCAGATTTACTTAGTGAACGTATGTTAGAAGTGGATACTTACTTAGAAGAAACGAAGAGTAGTATCTTACTTCAAGTACATGATGAAATTATTTGTGAAGTACATAACTCGGAATTAGAAACTATTCCTTTAAAGGTTAGAGAAATTTTAGAGATTAATAGTTTAGATATTCCTTTAGTTGTAGACATGGAGATTTGTGACCCATCGTGGGCGACTAAAACCGACTTCGCAATTAAGTCCATTGATGACTATATAGACTGGAGTGATGTCCCATTTACCGATAAGGATGGTATAGAATGGTAAAAGTATTTAGTATGTTTTCTGGGATAGGTGGATTTGAATTGGGATTAGTAAAGTCTAATTTACCCTATCAATTAATTGGTTATTCTGAAATAGATAAATATGCCATCTCAGTTTTTGAATCAAAATTTAAAGGAGTTAAGAATTATGGGGATGCAACTAGAATTCAAGGGGATGAACTCCCTGACTTTGACCTCTTGGTTGGAGGTTTTCCATGCCAAGCATTCAGCGTGGCGGGACTCCAAAAAGGATTTGACGATACAAGAGGAACACTCTTTTTTGACATCGCAAGGATTTGTTCAGAAAAAAGACCCCGACATTTGGTACTTGAAAATGTTAAAGGTTTACTTAGTCATGACAAGGGAAAAACTTTCCAGACAATACTTAGGGTTCTCTCCGACTTGGGGTACGGAGTTGAATGGCAGGTACTTAACAGCAAAGATTTCGGAGTTCCCCAAAACAGGGAACGAGTGTTCATTGTCGGATGTCTTGGAGGAGGAAGTGGACGAAAAATATTTCCTCTCACAGGAGAAAGTGAGTCGTCTACTAGAAAATATATAGACTACGAAGTTCATCCAGTATTAACTCCCGATAGAGAGAAAAAAAGGCAGAATGGTAGACGCTTCAAAGATGATGGTGAGCCTAGTTTTACTTTAACAGGTCAGGATATTCATGGCGTAATGCTTAAAGAGATTACGAAAGGTAAATCACAAGGGGAAAGAATCTACGACCCATCAGGATTAGCTACAACTCTTGCATCACAAGCGGGTGGTTTAGGGGCTAAAACAGGCCTATATAAAGTGGGCAATGTAAATCCAAGTAAGAAAGGACAAAGTGGAAATGTATATTCTGAAGAAGGAATTTTTCCCACTCTTTCGGCTGGCGGTAATAATCCTAGCCGGGAAAGAGATGTGGGATATAGTAGTGGCTCTGTTCTCGTAGATACGAAAATTAGGCGATTAATTCCCTTAGAATGTGAACGCCTCCAAGGGTTCCCTGATAATTGGACTGAAGGCCTTTCAGACACTCAACGATACAAAACTTTAGGGAATGCCGTAACTGTAAATGTTGTGAAGACCATTATGAATAACATTGCAAAGATTCATAATATAAGATAAACTAGGTTTATTATTACCCGTAAGTGGAGGAAGAATTGAGAAAGCCTGAAGCATCATTTGAAGAAGCATGTAGAGATGTCGCAACTCAAATCGCAGAAACTGTTATTAGTAAACAACATGATTATGGGCATCAGAACATTCTAGCATTCCGGGAAAAGGGGCTAGTGGTTCGTTTAACAGATAAATTAGCAAGATTGACTAATCTTATTTGGAATAGTGAATCTCCTAAAAATGAATCTATTGATGATACTTTTGTCGATATTGCTGGATATGCAATTATTGGATTAATGTTAAAGAATAATACATTTACTTATGACTTGAAGGAGCAAAAAAATGCCAAAGATTAGTATGCATATTGGATTTACTTTTAGAGTGGGTCCATTAGACCAAAACCAATACGGTAGGATGGATTTAACTGTAGATGGAATAGATACAGATTTACCTGTCGAGCCTCAATTAACTGATGCTGATATTGTTTCAGATGAGGTATACAAATTTTTAAAGAAGAAAGTAGATTCACAGATTGATGAAATGCTTGGGGAGGAATAATGTCGGATTCTCCAAGTCGAGTGATTGTTCTAGAAGCTGTTGTAGCAGAACGAGATAGACAAGAAACACGTTATGGTATGCAAAATCATGCCAATCAATTTTGGAATGTAATCGCTTCTAAAAAGGTTGGTGATGTTGCTCATCAAATACAAGAACAAAGTGACTCTGCTTTATTTATAGAAGTTGTTCAGACCTGTGCTGTTTATTTTGCGTGGGCAGAAGCCTTACACCTAAATAATAAGGACAAGTGGAAATTTTAGGGGTGCTTATGAAAAAGAATGCGGAAGATGCAATTCAACAATTATTAAAAAATAAGAATTTAAATTTACAGATGGGGGATAGTGCCTCATTTGATTATGGTCGTATTCCTTTTGACATTCCGGCCTTAGACCAGCTTACTGGTGGAGGTATTCCTAAGAAACGGTTCACCTTAATATATGGTCCAACTAACGTAGGTAAGTCATATCTTGCTTCTCAAGTGGTAACCAATGTTCAGAAAGATGGTGGTTCAGCTGCATGGATAGATACAGAATTATCATGGGATGCAGAATGGATGGCTAAATGTGGAGTAGATGTATCTCAGACATTAGTAGCACAACCTACTAATGGAGAAGAAGCATTAAATCTTGCACGAGAACTGATGGAAGGTGGCATCGATGTCATTGTATTAGATAGTATTGCGGGGCTTGTTCCCACGGCTGTTCAAGAAGAAGAATTTGGTTATAGTCCTATGGCATGGCAAGCTAGATTTGTGAATAGTGCTTTACCGAAATTATTAGCCCACTTACATAATGGTTCAGCCCTTGTAGCCATCAATCAAGTTAGACAAAGTTTGGGTCCTGTAGCATTAGATAATATGCCCGGTGGGGTAGCCCAATCGTTCTTTGCACATTTTTTGATGCAAGTTAGACGAAAAGGTTGGATAAAAGAGGGCGATAATAATGTTGGGTTTGATATGGAAGTTCGACTTCGTAAAACCAAGGTGGGGGGAGAGAATTGGAAATCCGCAGTTGTTCCCTTTAGAGTAGAGGGTGGTATTGATATCCTTGAAAGTTATATTAGAGAAGGTATCGCTCAAAAGATAATTACCCAAGCAGGTGCTTGGTATACTTATGGTGAAACTAAGGTGATGGGCTTAAATGGAATCAAAACTCACTTCACCGAAAATAATGAGGATTTCAGAAAGTTGAAGGATGAACTTACCACCTAAAGATTTCACAAAACAAGAAAATTTCATAGCCAAAAGTTTAGATGAGTTTGGTATGAGGTATCAAGAACAAGCCGACTTTTTCCCATATACAGTTGACTTTTTTATACCAGATATTGGAATGGTTATTGAGGCTGATGGTTATTATGGTCATCTTGCAAAAAGGGATGCAAAGAGAGATGAATATTTAGGAAACCATAAAGATGTTGATATAATAGTTCATATAAAAGAAACAACACAAAAAGATATAAAGGAAAGAGTATGGCAGGAATTAAACAGATTAAGCGACCCAACAAGAGAGTTCGAGAAGTAGAAGAACCTCAAGATATTTGGCTTAATGAACTGATTGATGATTATCTCCAAGGAACTATGCATGCTCCACGAGCAGGCGTATTCTACCCTTCTGCATTAGGTAATCCCTGTGATAGATATTTATGGCTGTGTTATCATGGTCATATGGTAGACCAACCTCTGCCCGCTAATCTCCAACGAATTTTTCAATGTGGTAGTTCTTTAGAAGATAGAGTGGCAAAATGGTTTGATGGGTTAAAGATATTACTCTATCAAGAAAAACCAGTTCGATTAGAAGTACCTCCTATTTCAGGACGTATTGACTTTTTAATTCGTCACGAGACATATGGTAATCATCCAGTCGAATTAAAATCCATTAATAAGGTTGGGTTTGGGAAACTAAAAAGGCCCAAGCCCGAACACTCTCTACAGCTACAAATGTATTTAAACATGGGTGATTATCCTATGGGGACAGTTTTATACGAATGTAAGGATGACCAACGTATTAAATCTTTCTTAGTGGAACGTGATGTGGTAGAATGGGAAAAGATATTAGCTAGATGTTTTAAAATTCAAGACATGATAGCTATGCCAGAAAAGTGTACAGGCGCATCATGGTGTGCTTGTAAAAACGTTAGTGAAATAGGAATAGCATGATAGAACGAGTAACATTTACGGGGGCAGATGATTCTGTTTCCCCACAAGCATTAGCAGAGATTTCAAACGATTTTACCTTCGTTGAGTGGGGGATATTACTGGGTCCTAAAACTGATTCAGGTTTCCCAAGATTCCCATCTCAATCATGGATAAGTTCGTTAGCTTATACTTATGAGATTAGTACAAATAGACCTATGAAACTTTCAGCCCATTGGTGTGAACCTTTGGTATGGGAATTAGTTTCTAATGGTAAATCCTTTGATGAAATCCGGGAAGAGAACAATATCCCAGATATTTTTAAACGGACTCAGATAAATACTCATGGGATGAAATATACTTTCACGGCTTCTTTTATTGAGGAAATAAAAAAGCACCCAGAGATGGAATTTATTTTGCAAATTGATGGGATTAATGATGACTTTGTTACTTCACTTAATCTACCAAATGTTGCCTTATTGCAAGATTATTCCAGTGGGGCGGGAATATTTGAGAATAAGTGGGGTCATTGGGAAGGTAAGAAGTATGGTTATTCTGGTGGATTGAATATAGACACTTTGCCACAAGCTATGGACTTGTGGATAGAACGACCTAATAATTTTCCAATCGCATGGATAGATATGGAGAGTGGAGTTCGTACAGGAACACCTCTACGAGATGGTAATAGGTCAACATTTGATTTGCAAAAAGTAGAAGAAGTATTACTATGGGTTGACCCCTATTGGAATGCTAACGTTAATATCCCTAAATCATATGAGGATGTTATGAGTCCTTATAAAAGGATGCAACATGCAAGTACGTGATACAAAATGGACTCCCATGAAAGCATTGGGAAGGGCGCAACGAGAGGTTGAGTCTCTTGGTCTTCCTAATTTTAAAGTTGATTTAGAAGAGCGTAATGACTTAGATTTCTCTAAATTAACTAACTATGATAATAAAGACCTAGAGGATTTCTTAACTATGTATGGTGGTTATAAAGGATATCTCGAAACTCGTGTTTCAGATATTGAAGCAACTGTTGGGGCTTTTGATGCTGCTTTTAATGAAGGATACAACACAGCTTTATTCAAAGTAACTCAAGAGTATAATGAAACAGATAAGAAAAAACCAACTCGTGAAGAATTGAGAGGTGAAGTCCTTACTAGATTTGAATCATTACGGGAATTAAAAAGAGAGTTGATTGAGCAACAAGCTTTGCTTAAAAAGACTCAGGGTTTACTAAATACTTACACAACAGCCTACAACACAGTTAGTAGGGTAGTCGCATTAAGGACATACGGTAACCAAGCACAATGAAATATTTAGGATTAGATTGTTCAAGTTTAGCTATCCATGGGGCGATAATTGATGAGAATGAAGAACTTGTGTCTATTCATAAATGGGGTAGTAAGTTAAAAACTTTCGATAGTCGTTTCCCAGAGATAGTAAAAGAATTTTCCAAAGATTTGAGTAAAATAAATCAAGTAGAATTTGCTTCTATAGAGGCGGCGATTTTCATTCAAAATCCAAAGACTACTATTGCGATAGCAAATGTCGTTGGTGCTGTTTGGGCTTTCCTCTTGGAACAAGCTATTACAACATCTATAATAGATAATCGTTCTTGGAAGAAGGTCATTATAGGAAAAGGCAATTCTTCTAAAGACGATATAAAAAAATTTGCTGAAGAGAAGTGGGGAGATAAGTTCCCCGAACAAGATTATGCTGATGCAGCCTGCATTGCATTATGGAACAAAAGGAGGTTCTAGTATGGTTATGGGTGGAGGTGGTCTAAAAAAAGTAGACCACGGAATACGAATCCATATGAGTGGTAAGAAAGAAAAGAAGAAGTTGGAGTATAAGGACAAGTTTCCAGAACACCTTCCAACTGTAGAGGATGTACGAAAAAAGTATGGAACCATTGTTTGGTGTAAATACTTGGAATGTAAATCCAATCAAGAGGTAAAAGATTTACAGACGACTAGTGGAACTGTTTTGAAAAATAGTCGTTATAAACCTCTTAATGAACAAGACCATGTTTGGACTGGTATTTGTACACGAGGAGAAATTGGTATCAAGTACGATGAAGTGATTACCACTAGTAGGGCTAAATTTAAAGTCCCACATTGTTTCACCAGTTCAACTCGTAAAACAGGTCATGTTGATTTTACTAAGTTCTTAAATCCTGATGGTAGTGCATTAGGTGGAAATATAAGTTCTCAACATGAGTCTGATGCTGGTTATGGTATACACGACTCTGGAAATATCTACGAGTAAATTATGCCTAAGTATATTCCTGAATCAGTTAAATTGGAGGCTATGCAATTATTTATTGCAGGTAACCTCACAGCTAAAGAGATAGCTGAATATGTGTCCAAAGATGGAGTGGTCGTAAGACCACCAACTATCTATGCGTGGGCAAAGAAGGAACAATGGGCAGAACAAAAATCTGTGGCAATTGCAGATAAAAAACAAGAAATTGTTGAGACTGAAGCACAAAGATTTGCTAGATTGCAAGAGGAACAGTTAGATAGTTATACGCAAATATCTAATAAGGCTACACGAGAGATGTCAGAGACACATTTTGATAGAGCCTTGGATGCTGCGAGGGCTATTGATATAGGTATTAAAGGTCAAAGAGAAGTATTATCAGGAATGATAAACCTCCAATTTGTACAGGATGTTTTAAGTATTCTTGTAGAAGAGGTTCAAGACCAAGAACTTTTGCAAAAGATTGCTGTGAAATTAAAGACTCTTGTACAAAATTCGGAGGAAACAAAATAAGTGGCTAAAGATGTAGTATCAATAGATAGCGCATTTAATATGCTATCTGACGGTTTATTAAAGCAAAAGAAGTATGACGTTGGTTCGTTTCGTGAGTTCATAGAAAACATTTGGGCTTTATCATACGACAACCCGGATTACTTTAAAGCATGGCATGTATCCGCTTTAGCCGAAGATGTAGAAGAGTGCATTGAAAATAATTTAAATTATGTTTGTGTTCTTCCTAGAGGACATTTTAAATCCACAATTTTAGGTCACGCCTTTAGTGTGTGGAGACTTCTAACAGCACCTAGGGATATGTCAGTTCTGTACCTATCTTATAGTGATGGAATGGCTAGATACCATATTGCTGAGATAAATAAAACAATTGGTAGAAATCCTATTATTCCCGAAATGCTAATTAATAGGAATCCTAAAGCAGACTTCTCAGCTAGATTCTTTAAAAACAATCAACCTATGGAAGTAATGCATGGTGGGTTGTTTTCTTTCAAAAGAGGTATGCATGTTAATGGTGCTTTGATTGCGGATGACGTACTACGTGACCCTGAGAATCCATTGAACATGGGACAGATTACTAAAGTAGAAGACCACTTTATGACTGAATCGATGTTCATACCTTTAAAAGAAGCCCCTGTTATTGTCGTAGGAACTCCTATGATGCCCGGAGATTTGTTAGCGAAGCTTCAAGAAGACTCTCGATTCAAGTCTAGAGTTCTTCCCGCACTAGACCCAGTTCCGGGACGTAGAGTATTAGCCCCCGAAATAATGGATGAGAAATATTTATTAGCACAACAGAAAGCACGACCTAAATCGTTTGCTTCTGAGTTTATGTTAGTCCCACATTTTTCAACTGAATCATATTTTGAAGAAGATGATATTACTAAATGTGAAGATGAGACTTTAAGGTCTTCTCCAGCTACTAAGGAATTTAAAGATTGGGAAGGAGGCGACCAATTTTTTGGTGGCTTCGATGTGGGTAAAAAAAGACACCCATCCCATCTAGTAATCTTTAGAAAACGAGGTGAGAAGATTGAGCAAGTTCATCATTCCTTTTTAGATGGTTGGAGTTATTCTGACCAAATCGAATATTTAAATGAAGTAGCTGATAATTTTAGGTTGACTAGTGGCTACATAGATAACACTCGTGGGGAACTTGAGGACAGGGGATTGGACACTCGATGGAGGCCAATGCATTTCACATTGAAAGCAAAAAATACTATGGCTGGAGTGTTTGAAAATTTTGTTCATTCGGGTATCATAAAATTAATCAAGGATGAAAGACAGAAGCAACAGATTCTTTCTGTTAGCAATGAATTGAAAGCACCCGATACTCCCATGGGACATGGAGATGCTTTTTTCTCAATTGCTATGGCCTTGCAGGCGGTCCATGATACGGCTTATAAGTTCGTTGATTTGGGTAGCGCGGCTGATTGGCTTGGAGCCGTCAGTCCCGGTGAAACGCCTGAAAGTAGAAAAGAGATGCTTGACGATAAGGTTGGAAAAGAATACAATGATAAGTCCAATAAAGTGGCGAACCCATTACAAATGGAACCTGTCAATGTGTTAGAAATCGCGGAGTCTGCACCAAACCCACAATGTGCGGAAGCAGTATGTAACCCATCTTTTTGGGTGAAAGAGCGGGGTCTTTGCCTCTATTGTGGACATAGACAATAATTTTTTAAGATGGAGGTAACAACCTTAAATGACAACAATAAACTATCAACCAGTACAACTTTCCGAACAATCTAAAACCATTTTAGAACATAGGTATTTTCTTAAAGATGATGATAGTAATATTATTGAAACCCCCGAAGAATTGTTCGAGAGAGTTGCTAAAGGAGTAGCATCGATTGAAACCCTTTATGGAACACTTCCAGTAGAATCCGAACTATCTGCGAATGATTTTTATGACATTATGACGAACTTTGAGTTCGTACCTAACTCCCCTACTCTAATGAATGCTGGAACCAAACAAGGAACTCTAAGTGCTTGTTTTGTTTTGCCTCTAGAAGATTCTATGGAAGGAATAATGAAAGCTGCTACTGATAGTGCTATGGTACAAAAATTTGGTGGTGGCACAGGTTTCGCCCTATCAAAATTACGACCTAGAGGAGATTCTATAAAATCAACTCATGGAATTGCATGTGGCCCAATCGAAGTCTTGAAGACTCTTTCTAGGGTTTCTTCAATGATTACCCAAGGAGGAAAAAGAGATGGTGCGAATATGGCCATTATGTCTGTCTATCATCCTGATATCCTTGACTTTATTGGTTGTAAAGCTGTTGAAGGAGATATTCACAACTTTAACATTTCGGTTGGTGTAGATAGACATTTCATGGAATGTGTTAAACATAACCTTGATTATGATTTAGTTAATCCAAAAGACCTAACTATTGTTGGCAAGCAAAATGCACGAGAACTATTTAAGAAAATAGTTGAGGGTGCGTGGAAAAATGGAGAACCGGGAATGGTTTTCCTAGATACAATTAATAAAGACAACCATGTCATTCAAGAATATGGTGAGATGATTGCTACTAATCCTTGTGGTGAACAACCTTTGTTGCCAAATGAATCTTGCAACTTAGGTTCTATTAATCTTGCAAAGTTCTATAAGCCTTATAAAGATTTTACTGATGAGGAATTAGCAGAAGAAGGAAACCTCAATTGGAATGATAAAATTAATTGGGCTAGGTTAAAAGAAGTAACTAAAATTTCTGTTCGCTTTTTAGATGATGTTATTGATGCTAATTACTATGCAACTCCTGAAATAGAAGAGATGACTAAGGCAACTCGTAAGATTGGTCTTGGTATTATGGGTTTTGCTGATTTACTTATCCAATTAAAAATTCCTTATGCTTCTGAAGAGGCTAGGGAAATTGGTTCTAAAATTATGGGATTAGTTCGTGAGTGGGCTGATGATGCATCTATTAGTCTTGGAGAAAGTAGGGGAACTTTCCCGGCATGGGAACAGAGTACCTACAATAAGGAAACTGAACAGTTTAGAAATAATTGTCGTTTAACGGTGGCTCCAACAGGAACTATTTCAATGATAGCGGATACTTCTAGTGGTATTGAACCGACTTTCGCATTGGCGTGGAAGAAGCAAAATATCCTAGAAGGGAAAACATTAAACTATGTAAATAAGTATTTTGAAGCTGATGCTAAGAAATATGGCTTCTATTCAGAAGATTTAATGGATTACTTAGCTGAAGGTGGTACATTAGAAAGTATACCTCAAGTTCCTACTTGGGCTAAAGAAGTCTACGCAACTGCACCAGAAATTTCTCCAAAAGACCATGTATTAATGCAAGCTGCATTTCAAGCACCTTGTGATTCTGGAATATCCAAAACCATAAATTTTGCTAATACCGCAACAATACAAGATGTGGAAGACGCTTATATGTTGGCATATGAGACAGGATGTAAGGGTATAACTGTATATCGAGCGGGAAGTCGTGAGAAAGAAGTGTTAGTTAAAGGTAATAAACAAGAAGCAACTCAGCTTCAACTTAATGGTTTTGATATAGAAGAACGAACTTTGCAAGCTAATGTGGTCGCCTCTGAGGAGATTGGACATGGATATTGCTGCGATAACCCTATGGTTGTTTTTGCAGACGGATGTGAGACTTGCAAATCGTGTGGGTATAGTGCTTGTTTAATAGCATAGGTAATTGTTAAAAGTTTAGTATAATATAAAATGAGATAAGAAAAGGAGTCTAATATGCCTCTAGGAAATATCCTTTCGGGGACAGAACAACAATACGTAGCAAACAAAGATGACAAGGGAACATGGCGAATCTTAAACACTTGGCATGAGGATTTGAAACACCTTGACGCTGATGATGAAATTGGCGATGAAAGTCCGGCGGTTGTCTGTCTCTCTGAAGGACAATTTATAGCTTTAATAAAGGAAGCTGCAACGACAGGACATATACAGAATGCCAACTTTGGGGGAGGCGATACGGAAGAACTTGAAAGAGAGTATTCTGCCGAACTTGATATGAAACAACGAGAAATAGATAGCTTGAAAGATAAAATTGACACTCTTCAAGCTACCACAAGTGAAGCTGTGGAGAGTAGCTTGACTTCTGAGGAATATAAACTTAAAGAAAAAGCTATGGCTTCCATATTGAAATTAGTGTCTATGCAGGACATGACTAACCTTAGTAGGGAATAAGTATGAAATTATCTGAATACATGCCTCAAGTTCCCCAAATGCAACAGACTATGGCGGATTTAAACAAACAGATTAGTTTGTTAGACATAATGAAGTCACAGGGGGATGTTGGTAAGGCACAGACAATTGGCCTTGACCAAATAGTTAATACTTGGGTCAGACATCAGATGGCCTATCGCCAACAATTGGTGATGGATTTACAGACTATTTCAATGTCCGTAGAAGAAATTAGAGGCCCTCTTAGTCATATCACTAGTGAGGTTTTCCGCCGTGGGATGGAAATCGTCCCTAATAAGGAAAATCCTGATTCAGAACAAAAAGACAATTTACTTAATTGGTTAAAAGACTGTAACGTCTTTGACCAATCATTAGAAGAAGTTCTTAGGCAATTCCATTTTGATGTGAACGCTTTAGATGATGGATTCTTATATTTGGCTAAAGAGTATAAGGATAATGGTGATGGAACCGTTTCATCTAGGCTTCAAGAAATAAGACGTTTAAATCCAGCCCTAGTCGAGTTCGACTTAGACCAAGCTGGATTACCTAAGAATGCCCACTTTATTTGTCCTATACACAGAGAAATGATTCAAGATATAGCAGGAATCTGTGAACAAGATGAATGTAGTGTTAAGTTAATGCCTGCTATGTATAAGTATTATCACAGAAGTAAACACATGTATTTCTCTGATAAAGAGGTAATTCACTTATCTAAGTTCTCACCATCTGAAACATATGGATGGTCACCAATTTTAACAATCTTTGAAAAGGCTTTAACCTTGGTGGGGATGGATAAGAATCTATATAGATATTTCTTTGAGCGTAAGATGCCTGCAAGTATGCTTATGGTTACAACTGATGACCCGGAATCATTACGTAGAGAACGAGAACATATCGCTGCTCAGACACGGCTAGACCCTAACTACATACCAATGGTAGCTGTTTCAGCTAGGAATCAAAGAGGTCGAGTAGACCTTGTAAGGTTATTCCATAGTTTAAATGAGATGGATTATCTACCTGTAAGGGAAGAAGTTAGGGAACGTGTTGCGGCTATGTGGGGTGTTACTCCTGCATGGCAAGGAGCGCCAGAGGCTTTTGGTGGGCTGTCTACACAAACTCAACAGTTAGTTGTGATGAGTCGTGTAGTTGAGGGTGACCAAAGATTATTCCATGAGAAAGTATTCCCACAATTATTGGATGCTTTCGGTATTACAGATTACGATGTTTCTTTACCAACTCCTGAAGAAAAAGCTGAGAACACTAGATTATCTTTTGCACAGCAGAAGGTCGCCATTGTTAATCAGTTTAGTCAATTAGGATTTGATATTAAATTGAAAGAACAAGATGTTCCTTTACACGAGGCTGAGTTTATCATAAGTGGTAAACCAACACCTATGGCTCAAATGCAAGCTGAACAGATGGCTATGGGTATTCAACAGCAACAAGAACAAATGGAACAGATGAAACAACAGCAAGAACAACAACAAGCAATGCAAGAACAAATGGCGGCAGAAGGCGAAGAAATGCCTGAAGAAGGTATGATGCCAGCTGAAGGAGAAGCCATTCAAGCAATGCTTAAAGCATATAAACCACCTTCACAAAGAAAATTCAAAGGTCGAACTGGTGGTGTAACTCCTGATTGGCATGATAAATCCCCGGATGAAGAGAGGGATATTGATGAATATGCCGAAGCTAGGAGTAAGAAAAACGAATTAACCTTATCCAAATCTTGGGTGGAGTCCTTAAATGAGAAGGGCTTTACTTCTCCGATTATCAAAGAGGTGACTCCTGATATGAGTCAAATGTGGTTTAGTCAAGGTAATATAGATTATGTTGCATTTCTCTCTCCTACTGGAGTAACACATGTGGAAAAGGCGGTGTTTGCAGACCCAACTAGATACAGTAGAAACAAACAAGAGAAGCCTAAAGCTACAACACCTACTGAGATAGATATCGATGAGCAATAAAAAAGACTTTCTCAAGTCGTGGGTAACAAACCCTAGAGGGCAAGATGATTCCTATAAAAGGGAAAAGAAGAAACTCCGTAAGGAAGGGGATGGTGGTGGCGCAACATCTGGTTCTTTTGGGGATAGCGGTGGTACTGTATTCACCTCAACCAATGCCGGAGTCTTTACCCCCACTCATGGAGATAGTGGCAAAAAGCAAAAGGCCAAAAAGAAAACTGGAATCGATAAACTTGCAGACTTTATATCCGATAACTCTCCAGAGAGAAAGATGCAAAAATCAGATACTGACTTCATTGTCAGTTTGATTGATTGGGTACGATTAGAACTACGAAAAGAGGACGCTACAAAAATGGAAAAAGCATTTAGGCAAGCCGTAAGTTCTACAGCGATTAATGACCAAACTAGAAATCCTGTGGAATTTGATGCTAGCCCTGATGAACAAACAGATGTAGCACAAAAAGATATGGAACGAAAAATTAAAGCACTAGATGACAATGAAGATTCTAAAGGTGGTAAGCCTCAAAACACAGGGACTGCTTCGCAGACTGCCCCTGCGGGGCTGGACATTCGGCTACGATGGGAATCGGGTCCATCTCAAGATGACTTAGGTACTGGTGGGGATAAAGACCAAGAGCAAGGGGAAATAGAAGAATTAGAAGAAGAGACTGAAGAAACCCCATTTCAAAAGCTTCTTGGCAAAGAACTCTACGATAGGTTGGTAGACTAAGATTGAATCAAAATTCATTGTATGATAAACTATGTCCTAAATGTAAAGGAAAGATGTATCTAAATGAAGATAAGGATTTACAATGTCTTATCTGTGCTAAGATATTAGTAATGACTGTCAGGAGAGCGTATGATTCCAGAGCAGGTAAAATCAGAGATAATAAAAAGACGAGCGTTGGGAGCAACTTGGACTTCGATAGCGAAGTGGTTGCAAGACGAACACGGGGTGGACATACATCGGACAACGATTCAACGTTGGCACGACAAAGAAAATCCCTTGGAAGTAGTAGTCGAAGAGGACTCTCTTCCCGCAGATGATTTAACTACAAGAGTTAAGCTTGATAAAAAAGTTGCCACCTATAAAAGTGAGGCAGACTTTTATAAGAAGTTGTATCAAGCATCGTTAAAAGATAATGCTAAAAAAGAAATTATCGTAGATGCTATAAAAGACTACACTAAAGCTTTTCCCAAAGTAACACCACGCCAAATCAATCCTTCTTCTCTTAGTGGTTCTTCACCACAGATAATGGTTGCCCCTTTATCAGACACGCATATCGGGGAGCATGTATATAAAGAACAAATGAATGGTCTAAATGAGTATACATTTGAAATCTTTAATAAGAGATTATATGGATGGGCAAATCAAGTTCTACGACATGCAGAGTATAGACGAAAGATTGCCCCAGTAAATGAACTCGTAGTTCCAATGCTTGGCGATATGATTAGTGGAGACATCCACGAAGAATTAGCTAGAAGTAATATTGCTAATTGTATGGAACAAATGATTAGGGGTGCAAACCTAATTGCACAATCCTTAATGGTATTTGCTCCACATTTTGAGAAAGTAAGAGTTCCATGTGTTGTGGGTAATCATGGTCGAATGACTAGAAAGCCTCCAATGAAAGATAAATATATGGATTGGGATTATCTTCTCTATCAGTTTGTAGCGGCTTTTTGTAAGAATCAAGATAATATTGAATTCGATATTCCAAAGAGTTTTATCAATACCTTTAAGCTACACAATAAAAACGTACTTATTATGCATGGTGATAGTATCTCTGGTGCGGGTAGTAGCATGGCTATTACTAATGCCGTTAGTAGATTACGAGGAGTTCTTCAATACAGGAAGAGTCTACAAGATGAAATTGAGGGTGCAACAGATATTGTTGGCGAACTTGAATTCGATAGTGTAATGATTGGACACTTCCATAGAGTCGATGAAATCGACATAGGAACTGGAGAACTATTGATATGTGGTTGTATGAAAGGCCCTGACGAATTTGCTTTACAACGATTACATGCGGCAACAAAACCTAAACAAGTTGTCACTTATTGGCATCCAAAGTATGCAAATGTTGGAAAAGAGATAATTTATTTAAATAGATATGATAATTCTAAACGCATGTTTGTCGATGAAATTCCATCTACTTGGGCTGATTTAATAAAACCTTCCTTAGATTAGTATAATAATCTCAAGGGAGGGTTTCCATGGCGAGACAAGCGCGACAAGACCGTAAAGAATTAACTGAGATTTGGCAAGCCCTAGGTGATGCCACCTTAGAAGAAGCACAAAGGCATGTGCCAGTAGACACTGGTCAGCTTAAGAATTCCGCTTCGGTAACAGCCACACACAAAGGCTTTACTATTAAATACGATACGGACTATGCCGCAACTGTTCATCATGGAGAAGTTCCTGACCACGTAGAAGTTGGTAAAAACCATGTACAAAAGGTTCCTGCACACTGGAGAAAAACCTCTAAGGGTAAGGTAAAGGTTAAAGCACACACTAAAACTTTTACACAAGGTCATGCCCCAAGTAAAATCAGTCAGACAGAATGGCGGTCTATTCCTTGGAATCTTTCTACTCGAAAGAATTATTGGCAAAGCCAATACCCTCAATGGCTAACTGAAGCGTGGAAGGTAGTAAAAACTAAACAGCTAACTAAGTTGTTTAAAGAATGGGGCATCAAACTCCCAGCAAATATAACGATAAGAACAGGACATAGGTAGGAGGATTATCATGGTTGATGTAAATAAAGTAACACCAACTCAAGAATTTATTATTGCGAGACATTCTAAAATGGTAGGGAAGGTGTTAGATTTAGTTGAAGCATCACTCCCGGAAGGCAATCAATGTGACAAGTTAAAGAAGCTTGTACAAGTTCCTTTATATGATTTTAGAAATGAAATGCTTACCCTAGAACAAAATGGTCTACCCAAAGAATAGATTTTTATAGAACTTATATTATAATCACGCATTTACACACGCCTGTAGTAGGATTTTTAGCTTTCGTTAGTATAATGAATTAACGTTAAAATATAACGTTATATTATGTTCTATAATATGAGGTCGGATGTGGCTTAGACCAACCTCACTATGTAGATGGAAACTAGAATGGAAACCATGATAGGAGGGAAAATCTATGGCAGACATATCTGAGAAGATTGAAAAGCAGATGGAAGGCACAAACCTTGCACTTGCCGCCGTAGCCGAAGTTCTACAGAAGATGGATGGACGCTTGGCAAAAGAAGAGCAAGCCGTTGCTGCCGCTGAAGCTGAAAATGCTAATGCTGCTGCACGAGCCGACCTTGTGAAATCAATCGCAAAAGAAGTCATTGGCCTTATAAAAGAAGGTTCCGAAGCTGGACTTGATGTCGATGGCGGGGAACGAAAGGCTAAAGCTACGGGGGGAACCCCACAAAATGCTGACGATTCAGAATCCGCAGTCACACCGACTACGAAAATTGAAGACCAGCAAAATACTATCCAAGCCATGAAAAAAGAAGATGGCGAGGATGAAGAAGAAGAGATAGAGAAGGAAGGCGATGAGGAAGAAGCAGACGAAGAAGCTGCTGATGTCCCTGTAGAAGAGAAGGGTATGGACGAGGATGATGAAGATGAATCCGATGAGATGAAGTCCATGGCAAAACAGATTGCGAAGTTGCAGAAAGAACTTGAAGCAACTAAAGGCAACATGCAGAAAGCTGTAACAGCCGAAGCAGAAAGCCGACTACGCAAGATGGGATTCCGTGAAGAGACTGGCTTGCAGGCTCCTAAAGTTGTAAAAGGCTTGGGACTTGATGACACACCAATCATCCAAAAGGGTGAAGGTGACACAGCTGGTCAGCTTGCAGAACTTTCATACTCTGAGTTGAGGAGACTTCAACATCAGATTGAGACTGGAAACACCGATGGTGTTCCTAGAGAACTTTTAGGTTAAATTAAAAATTCATGAAAATTGGAGGAATAGAAACTTATGGCTAATCCTAGTCTAAGTGAATATCTTGCACAGTCTCAACGAGGTTTGTACCAATCTGTATTCGGTCCAGAATACCTACAGAAACAGTCTTACTTCACAGTTGATACTGCCACAGGCATATTCAATACAACTTACGGTAGGAAAGTCTGGCAGGCACTAAACAACCAAACCAGATTTTTCAATGCTATCCCACGAGTAGTGTGGGGTAACACCGCTGGTTGGAGGGTCCGTACTGATAGAGGTTCGGGTCGTTCACGACCAGTTACTGAGACAGGAACGTTGCCAACAGTCGATGTTTCCGACATTCAAACGGTATCTAGCTTGCCTAGAATCGTATCAACCACATTCGGTGCTTCCGTGAAGTCAGTCTTCACCGCACAGTTGGAAGGTGGTGTCGGAGATGTTCTGGCTCTTGAGAACGAGAATGCTCAGTTGGACCACATTAAGGAAATCAATGAGGAACTACTTGCTGGTTCTGCATACTTGGCTTCCGCTGGTTCCGCAACATCATTTACAGTACCTGCTGCAATCGCTAAACACTTTAAAGTGGGCGACTCAGTTGGACAGTATGACGTTTCAGCAACAGGACATGACAGAGCCGCTGGCTCCGTTATCTCCGCAGTTAACACATCAACCGGGGCTATTACCGTGGCATCTGGTACTACATTTGCTGATGGTGACGTTGCATACATTACAGCACGAGCAGGAATGACTTCCATCGATGACATCATTATGGAAGACGGTGCTGGCGTTGGTGGTGGAGAAGCTAGGTCTAGAGCCTACGACTTGACCATGGGTGGCAGAACTGCTGGTGGATGGAATGCTGGTGCTTCCGTTTCTTATAACGGTGGTACTGGACGAGCCTTGTCCTTGAATCTTTTGGACAATGCTATTCAGAAAATTAGGGAGAATGGTGGTGAACCTAAGTTAATCCTTTTGGGACACGACCAATACTTCAACCTTGAAAGGTTGCTTAACAGTAACCAGAGGTATCTAGGTCAAGAAGAGTACCAAGTTGGAGTCGGTGCAGAACGCACTTATCCCGGTACACGAACTGGTCTAGTGTTGGCTACTTACCAAGGAATTCCAATTCTACCAGATGCGGATGTTCCAAAGTCAGTTGCTACAAACGATGCAGTTTTGGGTTCAAACATCTATGTTTTGGATACAGACTATCTTGAGATTGCGGTTGCACAGCCTACTCAGTACGTTGAGAACCGTGATTACTTCGCAGCAAATGCTCTAGTTGTTAGGGGCTTACTCTACACTATGGCTGAGATGCGATGTAAGAACATCTTTACCCAAGCAAAGATTGCTGACTTGAATGCGTAATCGCATTTTTAGCGTAGGGGGAGGGAAACCTCCCCTTACGTTTTGTAACAAATTCTAAACGCTTGTATGGAATGGCTATGGTAAACAAAAAGAACACAAGTACTGAAGTTAATTTGGCCGTTTATATGGAGCGCCTAGACTCTTACATAGCGAGTCAAACTGCACTTAATGATACCCTCAAGGTAAACTTAGATTCTTTGAATGATAGACTGGAAGAAATTTCAGACTGGAGACATAGAGTTTATGGTGCGAAGACTGTTATGATGGCAATAGGCGTTTTAATAGTTCATACTTCTGCCGTTATGGGAAGCTTCTTTGCCCTAATGAATTGGACTAAATAAAATTTGGTGAGGAGTACAATAACTAATGGCTAATGAAAAACATACTGATGTCAGAGAGTGGGAAGTCGATAGTTCCACTAGACAGTCTGTTCAACCATATACAAAATACGCAGCCTTCCGAACAGCGACATCTACAACTGCGGCTAATTTAAAAACAGCCTCTCGTGGTGAAATCGCTGCAAACTGGGTAACAAACCCAAGCGTTGAAGGAACTAATATCTCTATGTTCGGTACGTCTGGTGCCGCGATAAGTAGAAGTTCCGCACAAGCTTCCTCAGGAAGTAATTCTTTATTAGTAAATCCAGACGCTAGCGCTGCAGGAGAGGGAGCCTATTGGTCTTCCCCAATGATTCCTTTTAGCGTTAACCCACAATTTATCTCAGCACAATGTGAAGTCAGAGGAGCCTCTGCTTCTGGTGCTGTTAAAATAGAAATTAGAGATGCAACAGGCGCAACTGTCTTAGCTACTAGTGCAGACCATAATCTGACTACAAGCTTTGCGGGAATTAATACAGTTTATGCAATTCCCGGAAGTACGGCCGCCGCTGCATATAGAGTTTATGTAACAACAACGGCTCAAATAAATATAGATTTTTACTTAGATAATATTATGTTTGAAGTTCGTTCTGACAATGACACGGTTTCATCGTATGTCGATGGTAGCCTTGGTAGTCTGTATTCTTGGACAGGTGAGGCTCACGCTTCTACCTCGATTAAGAGGCCAGACATGGAAATTATTAGAGGATTGAAGATAACAAATGAATCCAGTAACGCTGCTGAAATCGTTTACGTTGCCTTTGATACCACTGCTACTGCCACAAGTGGAATACCTGTTTTGGCTGGTGCTACTCTCGAAACCAATTATCCTGTCCACTTTAGGACAAATGTCTCGGTAGTTTCTGCATCAGGTACTCCAACAGTTAGTGGAGTTGTCTGGGGAGTAGGAGCATAATAAATGGTAACTGAGACAGTCGAACAAACTATTCAAACATCTGTAGGGACAATTCCTAGTCCCTCCAATTGGATGAGTAGGAATACTGAAATGATGGACACTTTCGTCAATACAGACGAAGATGGTAGTGTCGCATTTCTTGAAAAAGCGACTGATGGAAGAGTTACCGTAGACGATATTCAAGATGCTCTTAGTGAGTACAAAAGATTATATAAAGCTGGCATATCAAGTCCAGCTGAACTACTAACATTATCTAGGGCATACCCAGATAATAAAGTATATTCTAATGCCCTATCTAAAATGGGAATTGGGGATGATGATTCATTAGTAGTTGGTGGTCCTGCATCAATCGAATTAGTCGATAGAGAAGGCCATTTAATTACAACCGCTGCTTTAGATACAGCTTTTCAAAAGTATATGTCTAACTTCAGAACTAGGAATGCAATGGTGCTGCACTCTGATGTTCAAGTTGGTTGGGCATTACCTGCGTACATTAGTAAAGGTGGACAAATTTTCAAATCGGGTGTCGATGGAAAAGGATTGTTCTTTATTACTGAATTAAGAAATGATACAAAAATAGCTAAGAAGGTTGCCGAACAAATTAATAATGGCAAACTGAAAAGTTATAGTATTGCAGGAAGTGCTTTAAAAACTCAGACTATTCAAAAGGGACTTCAGGATGTAATGCAAGTAGATGAACTTGAATTAGCTGAAGTTACAGTATGTGAGAAAGGTGTAAACCAAGCGGCCTCTTTCGATATTATCAAAGCCGAAGGTGCAACATCTACATGTATTGATGGTAGTTGTTTAATTTCAAAGGAGGATTCTTGCGACTGTGGTTGCGATGGTTCACAAGGAGTAGAACTTATGTATAAATCTGATGGTGATATAGACTTCACAAAATCCTTTATGAACTTTGTAAAAAGTGATAAAGAACTTCAAAAGATTGTTCAAGTAGAGGACGCGCCCGATGGTGCTGCGTTTCCTACATTAAATAATACTCAAGCTAGACAAGATGAACATCATAGGCTTTTAAACAGACTTGGTTTTCCGGGCGAGTTGGAACCAGAGTATGCACGATACACTCCTGTAATTGAAGAAGACCCAATGTCACATAGACAAGAACCATGGGTAGTTAACGAAGCTGGCCAAAACTTAGGTGAACGTCACTATGATGACGCATTAACCAAACCTCAATTAGGACAATACACAAAACGTGGAGTAGTGGAAGGAGCAAACTCAACTGAGACTCCTGTATCTGCTTTGAACACGACTGATTCATTTACTAATATTCTCTCTAGAGTTGCCAAAGAAAAAGCAAAGGATGCTGGACATCCTTGGTATTCACCCGAAATACAGATTAGTAAGTCACATGACTTCTTTAATTGGATGAGTAATACTCACCTTTATAAAGAAGATTGTAGGTGTGAGTCTTGCTTTCAAAAGTCGGCTGATTACAAAGGTGTAGTTGAAAAAGCAACAGATTTTTTAGCTTAAAGGTGGATAACCCATTCGCTGTTGCCACCGCGGCCGCTAAGAAACAAGGATTCAAGAACTTCAAGGAAGGGAGTCCCGGAGATAAGAAGAGAGATGAGATAGCGGAAGCCTTAAAAAACTAGTTTATATTGAGGTATATGAAGTGGCGAGTAATATCGTTGGGAGATTTTTTAGACGCATTGGGGAATATTTAACAAAAGAAGACTATAATAAAGTAATGATTCGAGAACTAGAACAATATAGACGAATCGAAAATATAAAGGAGCCTCTATTCTTGGAAAAGAAGAGGAAACATCGCTTATAAGTCAAGGAGCAGTCATGATGGGAAAGCTAAGACCACAAATATTTTTGGCAATAATAGTATTAGGAATACTTTCAGGAGTAGGACTATACTATGGAATGAATGAAATAGCTACTGGTTGTACTGGAGGAATTATCGCCTTGGGGATGAAAGTCTTGGAGAGTGAATAATAATGTCAGATTTAATAATAAATGATTGTACATGTTTCGAGACAGGTATCTGTACTTGTGAACAAGATAATTGTTTTTGTGAATGTGGTTGTAATGAGTGCGAAGAAATCATGATGAACAATATACAAATGTCCATGTCTGGATGCGCTTGTGGTGGCAATTGTGCTTGTTCAGCAAGTGAAGATGAATTATCAATAGAGCTGGAAGACGAAATCCAGCAATGTTAATTAGGAGATATAATGAACATATTTAAAATTCTAAGTTTAGGAATGACGTTCTATAGCCTCAACAAAGGTTTGGCCGCAGATGGAAAAGCAATTGTTGATGAAGGTGTAGACGTATTGGAAAGCATTAGTGCCGCCCTTAAAGATAAGAAGGTAACTAACGCTGAGAAGAAAGCTATTGTAAAGGAACTTAAGGAGTTCACTAAGGCAGCTACAACTGCTATAGATAATTTAGTTATTCCTGAATAAATGAAGTATTTAAAGGCTTACTTTCCGGTCCCTTTAATCCTTTTTGGTGGCATCATGGCAGACCTTTCTCGCCATGGTTTTGGCGAAGATATTTTAACCGTCCAAATTATTGCTTGGACATCAGTAGTCGTGGGGGGCATTGGCCTAGCCCGGATTATTTGGAACAATGTTAAAAAATGAATATAGCAAATATTAAATTACCTATAGCCGTCATTGGTGTAATTGTTGCCCAAGCTTTTGGGATAATTTGGTATGTCGCACAACTTGATTCAACTGTATCTAATTTAGATTCAACAGTTTCAACTATGCAAGAGGAAGCAACTACTATTGATATAGCGGTTCTTCAAACTGAAATAGAAGCACTAAAAGGAAAGATTGCTACTTTCGATAATAGTTTTGACCTCTCTGATGTAGAGGAAGCTATTGAAGAATTGGAAGACAGGATAGCTGGTTTAGAGACAACAGACGCTCTAATCGAAAATGAAATGAGAACTATAATGTCTGACCATGAAAAAATTGGCGAAGCTTTATCTGACCTTGGTAAAGATAATCTTTCTGAAGACAGGCAATATGGGGATTATGGAAGATAGGTTAAGTGAAAGCTTGGCTTGGGGATATTCCCAACACACACATCCGGGACTTTCAAAGAAAGAAAGTCTATGATGCTGAAGACAAATGTGAATTTTGGGCGAACCCCGCAAGATTACCTATTTATTCTTTTCGAGGAAAAATCTCTCAAATAGCTGATTGGGCGAAAGTACCAGTTCCTACAATTCTTGAAGAAGGGCATGATTATGTTTATGCTACTCCTACTCAAATTGTTCTCCCCTACCCTATTAGTAAAACAATGCCTTTCATTTGTCATGAAATGGCTCATGTTATAAACTACAATACAAAGAATGCTGACCATCATGGTAAGTATTTTGCAACCGTTTATTTAGCAATCGTTAAAAACTTTATTGGGGATGAAGCATACGAAGATTTAAGAAGTCAGTTCCGGGCTAAGAATGTTAAGCATTTGACACTAATTAACATAGATGATATAATGAGAAAATCAAATGAGACAGTTACAGAGAAGGAGTAACAATGTCAATCTTAAGTCCAGTAAAAGTTTTCGTAATACTATTAATTCTATCCTATGCTATGGATGCGGCGGGGGCGTTTAATTAATGTCAAATGTAATGTCATATCTTCTACAGATGTCAGATGAATTCCGACAATCTTATGAAGAGATTGATAAAAAAGCCAATGAAATCATTGATAAGTTAGCCGTTCTTGAGATACGCTTACAAGAAGTTGAAGCTAGACTCAATACAAATAGACAAGAAGATTCCTCTAGCTAGTATAATAAGTTATGGTGTTTTCATTTATTTGTAAGTTTATAGGTCATAAAACGAATCCACCACTTGTGGAAGTTTGGGCTTCATATGAAGGCTTTAAGAAGTCCCTTTTTCTATGCCAACGATGTAAGCGGCCTGTAGGAGAAAAAAGGTATGATGCACAATGATTTCGATGACAGGGAATTTACTGATGATGAACGACAAGAGATGGAGAAATTTATCGAAGAACTAGAACAAGTTAAAACATTAAATTTAACGAGATATGAAATTTTATTTTTAAGTGATTCTGTTACTTTGTTAATGGAGCATGATACTCATGAAGGTAAGTTTCAAATTCCCGCTAAAACAATTGCCCCTAGTGCTGGAGTAGGTGTTCCATTAGAACTCATTCAGAAGATTGGTATGGCAGTATTAATGGCGACTGAACCTGAATCTGAAGGTACAGTTGATTTACCAATTACAATTTCTGAACTATATCTTATCCGGGAAGTATGTCAATCGTTTGTTCAAATAAATGGAGAAAGAGTTGGATACAATCTTCTACGTAAAGTTTATAGATTATTGTTGGAATCCAACTTGAAAGAAAGAGCCGAGTTTGAAAATCTTTTACACGATGTAAATTTCAATCTCGATACAAACCCGTTGAAAGTAGATAAAGAGGAAAGTAATGGTTAGTTTAAAAGAACCTAAAGATGTAAAAGAATGTTTAGAACTTCAATCACATTTTATAGGGATTCCCAGAATTTCAAAAAAGAATGCAAGGGAATTTTATAGGCGGGGAAAGACAATAGAAATTCTAGGTGTTGGATTCTTAGAGAATGGTAGAATGCCTACCATGGAAGAAGTAGAAGAACACATAGGATTAACAACTAATGCAAATCCACTAGATAACAAAGGTTGGAACAATGCAATGGTTGGAATACTAAACGATATGACTAAGGAACGAATCAGACAAGAAGAAGATAAGACTGGTGGTTGGTTCCAAGGTGAACCTGAAGAAATGAAAGAGTTGGAAGTGGAGAATGATACTGAGTGATATTCTTATTGGAGTGTTTATATCTGTAGCCCTAACTAGTCTAACTGGCTTTTTGTTGTGGGTTAACTACCGCATTCTTAGGATAAGTGAAAAAATTTTATGGGTAAGTGAACGATTGTTGGAAGAAACAATCATAATCCGGGAAGAGACAATTAAGATACGAGTTATCTCAATTGATGTTTTACAGGAAACTGTTAAAATGAGGGAGGCTATAGGTGAACCATTGGAAGACCCTAAAAAACCTAATACCTTTTCGGACCCTGTGGAAAGGGAAACACGAAGGAAGACTGGACAAGCAACTCCACAACGAGTTCAGCTTACACCCTGAAAAAACTTTACAATATCAAAATACCCTTGGCGAAATATTCATGTTTGATAAAGATGAAAGACGTTGGAAGAGGAGAGAGAACAAACTTCGGAAAAGGAAACGCTTTGTTTCTGATAATCGAAGAAGCATTGAAGAGATTGCTAGACTCTCCTTGGAACCAAATAAACCAAAATCTCAGAAAAAGAGACGATTTCGCTAAAATGTCTAAAATATGGGCTTCAACAAGGGGCCTTAAAAAGTTTCTGGGTACTAAACTATGGAAAGGGTCATTTAAACGCCTGTATGGGCTTCCTAGAGCGTTTAAGCTTTTTGTAGGCACGAAAATCTACACAAATCCCTGTTATTTACTAATAATGTATGAAAATCTCTAGTCCTTGTATAAATTTATGCCAATTTGATGAATCCAAATATTATTGCCTTGGATGTTTTAGAACTCGACAAGAAATTATGGAGTGGATAGATTTGAGTGAAGACGAAAGAAAAGAAATTATGAAAGATTTAACAACTCGTAAAATCCGGGGTTGACATTTATTTTACTAACCCTTAGAATAATAAGTGTTAAAAAACTTTTTAACGAATAGCAGAAAAAGAAAAGGAGATTTTATTATGCCTGCTACATTATTTGGAGAAAGATTCATAGGAAGGAGAGAACCTGCTTGGCATCGCCTTGGAGAAGTGTTTGATGAAAATCTAAAAATCACTGCTTCTGAAGCCATGGCTAGGGCGGATATTTTATTCGGTATAGATAAGCATCCTCAAGTTGTAAAGCTTGAAGATGGGACTGAATTAAATACTGACTCATTTGCAGTAGTTCGAGAACCCACTAAAGATGATGATGTTCATCGAGTTCTTGCTACAGTTGGTAAAGACTGGACTGCAATTCAAGCTAAAGACCTTGGTAAAATGCTTGACCCAATTTCCGAAAAGTTCCCAATTGAAACTGCGGGGGCTATAGGTAAAGGTGAAAAGATATTTTTATCAATGGATGCTGGAGATTCTAAAATCGCTGGTGAAGACCATCAACTATATTGGTTAGTTACTGACCATAGAGATGGGACTGGAGCATTGAGTATTGCATTCACTCCAGTAAGAGTTGTTTGTCAAAACACTCTAATCACGGGACTACGAAGTTCCAAAGTTTCAGTCAATTTGAAGCATACAAAATCAATCAATAATGATGCTTCTTTCTATCTTGACATATTCAATCAAATGGCTAGAACTCAAGAGTCAGTTGTTGAAGCAATGAATAGCCTAACTAAGGTAACCTTACAGGAATCTCAAGTAGGTCAAATCATGAATGCGGCTTATCCTAGTGCAAGTCAACCCAATAGATTGCGACTTTCAAATGGGATAACTGCTGATGATGTTCCCTCAAATGTTTGGACTCGTATCCTAAATGATAGGAAAGAGCAAAATGAAGAGTGGGAAAAGCGTCAAGCTAGAGTCGATAGAATCCGGGAAAATGCGAAGGAAAGAATTGAAGTGTTCAATCAAGAATTCTCTCACTTAGCAAATACTCCATGGGCAATCTATAATGCCATTGTGGAGACTGAAGACTATAGAAGAGGTTGGGATGGTTCTGGAACTTCCCTATTCGGTCAAAGGGCTGAAGCCAAAGCTAGAGCATTCAACAAAGCGTTATCTTTCGTAAGATAATTCTAACCATGGTTGGGGGGCTTGAAATATAGCCCCTTGACTTTTTTTACGAACTCCCTTAAAATTAAATGCATACAGAAAAGCTTAGTCAGAAAAGGAGAAAAGATATGGCTAAAGACAAATATATTGCTAGAGTTCCTGCAACTGAAGAGGGTGAAGATTTTATCAAAGCTTTCAAGAAGTTTGTAAATAAGGATACTTATTCAGTCCGAAAAAGGTTTAGTGGTAAAGCTGCTCCCGGTGGGGCGCATGTAAGAGAAGAGGATGCTAAAAGCATTAGACTCTATCTTGATGAAGATTCTACTAACTACTACAATAACTTCTATGCTAATGATAAGCTACAGAAAGAAGTAGAAGACCTTAGAGTAAAGAATAAGAATCTAACTGCTAATGCTAATAAGCAACTAAAGAGTCTCAAGATATACGAGATTCAATTAGCACTCTTCTTTCAAGTTCTCAAGCACTCAAGCAAGTATGGTAGTTTCGCTGCTATTGTTCATGCAGTTGGAGAATTGGGGGCGGATAATCTAGAAGTATTCCTCAATCAAATAGAGAAGGATATAGCTAGAATGGAGAAGGATGGAGATATTGATTTATCTTCACTAGGTAGTAACTAATGATAGTAGAAGTAGACAATAAGTTTGAAGAAGATATTCAGTTCCTAAGTGTATGTTGCGGGGCTGAAGAACATGAATATGCTGAAGGGTTCTGTAGTGCATGTAGAGAAGCTACTGGATTTGAAGAAGTAATTACCACTATCGGATAAAGATAAGAGCATAGAAAAGGAGTATTGATATGCAAAAAGACAATGATAAACTAGCATTATGGAATAGAGTAATGATGGTTACAAACATTGCCATTGCTACAGGTGTTTGGGTAACACTAATCTACATGATTAGCTGACAAGTAATACAAAGAGTATTATAATAATTCCAAGCGCCAACCCTGAGTCCCTGATTTTTTACACAAGTCATTAAAGGTGAATTGCTCATTTAAATATAATTTGTTATAAAATGGAAAGGGATGGAAGGGGAAGCAAGGAAGGAAATTCCCGGATAAACGAACTGTTAAATTTCCGGGAATTACTGGAAGCAATGGAAAGGAAAATTTTTCACGAAGTGGAATAAATGGAAGCAGTGACTTTCAATTCCAAGGAGTGAAATAATTTAAGGAGCTGGTCTTCACAGGCCAGTTCTTTTTTTTTGTCCATGGGGTCCTAGGAGATATATCTCTTTTAGACCTTCCCGGAGGAGGTTGACAAATTTTTAGGAAAGATGAGTATAATAAAAGCACGAAGGAAACTGGTCCTGAGCAAAAACTTGGCTAGAAGCCAAAGACCCTAAACTGCTTTCGCTTTGTTTTTATCATGTCACCACAAGCGCAGCTGGTCGATATGGAAGCGAAGGAAGGGAAAGGGGGAAGCGCAGGGTATTCCATCCTCCCCCACCTTCCTGAATTCTTTTTCCGGGGGGCAGGTCTAACCTATGACTTGCCTCCCTTTTCTTTTCTATACCATGGTTGACCATTGTTGACAGGTATGCTATAATTAAACCAGTTAATAAAAAAGGAGAAGCTATGGAAAGCACATTAGAATTGTTTAGAGATGTGGAAGCACTCATGGGGGGCGAATGCCAGTGCGGTGGAAATGGATTGGAATGTAATGAAGAGTGTTGTGGAAAGGAAGCCTTGGGGGACTTGGAAGGATACTGCCAAAAGGAAACATTAACAAGGCTAAAGGAATTACTGGAAGAGTACGAGGTCATGAAGAATAAGATACCATGCCCTGAAGGTCATTGTGATACATATAAATACGACTCCCCTGAATATGGTTTAATGTTAATGTGTAATACCTGTGAAGATGGTTATGAACTAGTGGAAGGAGAAGGCTGATATGGCAATTGAATATTATGAGGTAACTATTGGAAGCCAGAGGAAAGAGGCGCTACAAGACCTGTTAGCAATTATCTCTTTGCGCACCACCCTAAAAGAAGTACTGGACATTGAGCAAATCCAAGAGCGATGTCACCATGGCAATAATGTGACCATGGACCCGTGCGATGATTGTGAAATTATTGTTGCCCCAATTTAACGAATCCCTATAATTGGGGGTTGACAACTTTATAAGACTTATGTAAAATAGAGGTACATTCAAACAAAGGAGAAATTGATTATGGATGAGAAACCTATAATCCTCTCTCTTTGTAGTGGTAGTGGTAGTTGGGAGATTCCTTATGTCGAAAGTGGGGAGTATGAAGTCATACCTGTTACTTTCCCCCAATACGATGTAAGACTCTTTCCTTCACTTCCCTCCGAAGAAGCTAGAGGTAATGCAGATTGGTTAGACTTAGAAAAGTATGAAGGTAGAGTAAGAGGTATTCTTGCCGCCCC
>VTLG01016196.1_pt1 | contig 55115 bp, 95 predicted proteins | sample 4694571 | NCBI WGS metagenome assembly VTLG01 (sample SAMN12604809, study PRJNA352737) | marine metagenome | biome: ENVO:00000447; feature: ENVO:00000209|ENVO:00000569|ENVO:01000036; material: ENVO:00002151; isolation source: viral sequences binned using virsorter ... | reverse complement strand
ATACGGGCGATAGTACACATATACTAATACATCAAATCACTGTCCTTTGACGAATAAAATCCATTCCTATAAAAAAAGGGGCATTGCGCCCCTTTGTTATTCTGTTATGCTGGAATTAGCATGTCATCATAGAAATCTACTGGTCCTTGGTCTGGTGTATTCAAATACCAGTAGAAATCCTTCTGAAAGATGCCGTGACCTGTGCCACCCCATACACCCTCACGAAGTAAAGCGTTTAGGCGTGACTTGGTGGTGACTGTCTCCCAACCAGCAGACGAAAGTTGCATGAACCCATCACCGATACGAGCAATGAGGTTGCCATGAAGACGAACTTCAGCAACTGGTCTTTCACCTGATCGATCAATGCTCACTGCTGTGTTGTCCTTAGCGAACTCATAACGCTGACGAACTGCATGACACATTTGGGATTCGATCTTTCTCATAAAATTGCTTGGTTTGTTGACTCTTTAAATATAGGTCATTAAGACCACGAATGGGGAAAAAGTGGACAGTTCTCTAACTGTCCCATACTTCGTTTTTGGCGAAGTTCGCTCTGCTAAATTGGGTTCTGTTTACCAATTTGCATTGACCGTACTCAGACCAAATCACGAAACCTTCATGCTCAGTTGGTTCACCGTTCAAAAACACCTGTGGGGCATCATGAACAATAAACGAACTCATGAGATCTTCTTTGACTTCGGTAACAAGTTGGAAAAGATTCGTGAGATGATTATTCCCGAAAAGATCAGTAAGAATACCATCAGTAAGAGGAATGTCATTTTTGATGAGTGTGTTGATGTCTTTTTTGATCTTAGCGTATTCAGTGCCAGAAAACCAGTCCTGTTCAAATGGGATTGGTGGTGATACGTCATTTTCACGAACCAAATCAACGCAAGGTTGAACCCACTTGATTTGATCAGTATCCACGAAATGTTCCTGGAGTGGTTTGGCAACGAAATTTCTTAGGTCATCCTCACCTGTGTATTCTGTATGAGGAGCAACGATTATGTTTTGATTGATGACCTCTGGAAACTTGTAGGTCAACGTGTTTGGGGTGAAAGTGTCAGTGCCACCGAACCCGATGAAATCACCCTGATAAACACCCTCAGTCCGTGGGAGATAATCAAAACAAGCATGCAAAATGTCGCTCAAGGGCATTTTGTAATGCTGATCGATCTCTTCGTGAGAGTGAGGGATTTTGATTTTACGCTTGTTGAATACCGATTTCGTACCAACGAAAAACTCGCCAGTAGCAGGATCCGTACCCCAGACAATAGCAGGACTTCCATCAATTTTTAGAGAAACGTCAAATTCATTGTAAAGCAAAAAGAGCACCGATACGAAACCTCCAAGGATGAGGTCTTCGGGATGCTCTAAGTGGGTGTTTTGTTTCATACCTTTATTATACACATGAAAAAACCCCTTTTGGGGGTTTTGTGTGACAGTTTGTCATCTGCCTCTGCCGTAGTACTCATTCATTATATCACGAACCCTTTCACGATCTAATGAATCACCATCACCCCACGTGTAAGCATCGTTATCGTAGTGAGCGATAGCATCAAGGTACATTGTGGTGCAAAAGGCAATTTGCTCTTTGGTTCTACCTTGATCGTATAAACCGCCTTGACCGTAGAAGTCAAGGCAGTAGTTGATAAAATCGTTGAAACTGTTCATAATGATTAAGCAAATAAAGGACGCATGTAGTCTTTGAATTGCTCACGCATATCATCGGCAAGGACACGAAGTTGCTCTTCTGTGCTATTGTTGCCACTCATGACCAGTTCATCATAACATGCCTGACTGATACCTTTGTCGGTGATGTCGTACTTGTGAAGTTGAACGTGGTTGAAAAAACTCATAAAATGCTTTGTTTTGGACTCTTTAATAATACCAATAAAAAAACCCCTTTCGGGGTTTTGTTGTAATTCGTTACAACTTTTGGTAAAGTCGTTGGATGATACGAATGAGTTCACTCACATCAACTTCCGACCAATCATCCCACTCTTCAACATATCCTGAGTTGTCGAAGTCGGGTTGCCCAGTCTTGAAAGTTGGGCAGTACATGACATCCTGTTCATCATTGATCCAGAATGTCATGCCGAATGCTTCAGAATTGATCATAAGATCCATAATTAGAAATCGTTTAGGATGGAAGTTCTGCGTCTACCAATCCTGAACTGCGTCCCAGACATCGATGAAGTGCTCGATCCACAGGACTTGACGCTGTGTAAGTTCTCCAAAGTCTTGCTCATCAGCAGAGACCTTTGGGAGATTGTGCTTGTTGCAGTAGTCTGAGTAGACATCGCAGAGGAAAGCAATTGCGTCATACTGGTTGTTTGGGATTTGAAAAGGGTTGTTTGTTGCCATGTGTGTATTATAGGGCATGAAAAAACCCCTTTCGGGGTTTAGTAACAATTCTTTACGAAAGATTCAACTTTGCGTATTGTGTTTTCACGAAGTTGAAGTACTTAGGAAATCCAGCGAAGAGTTCTTGAATTTCGTAATTGTGGATTGCCCATCTGGTTTGAATGTCCTTGACATAACGATCAGCAGAAATTAGTCTTGCTGTGGATGGACGCTTGAGGGTAGTCACCTTAGCGACTGCTTTGCCACCTTTGAAGGTTGTGACTGTGACCTTTGAAACCGTTGGTTTCGTTGCTGCTTTCCGAGTTCTACGTTTTGCAGGTGCTTTGGTAGCGGTCTTGGAAGGAGTAGCAGTTGGCATAAATTCGCTTGTTGCGTGTTTACTCCTCAATTATAAAAGAAAAAGGGTTGACATTTCTGCCAACCCTGTATTTTGTAATGAAATGAAACAATTGCTGCAGCCGTTTTTTTGAATCGGTGCTGTCAGGTGTTTCATAGGAATGGGACTTACATGCAGTGAACCGAAACGGGACTTGTGCAACGCCCTGTAATTGGAATGGGACTTACAGTTACAAAAGGAATTACGTCAGACGGTTGAGCATTGCTCTTACTGCCACCTTTTGAGATTTGCCCACGTAATTACAGATCCTGATTTAGATCATGTACTGTGCAATCAATGTCCCACGAAACACAGGACACATCATAACCATTTTTTGCCAATGCTTCGGCAATGTCGTCTGCCATGCGGTCAATGATCCAACCGTCAAGCAGGGAGTAAACATCAACCTTCATAATTTTGATTTGTCGTCAAGGTCAACGATTTCAAGATGAGCATCTAGGATTTTGTCCCAGACACGATTGAAGATTTCTGAATCGTTGTGCTCTGTAAAATCGAATTGAGCACAGAAGGATGCCATCTCTTCGAGCATGGCGTGTTCTTGCGAATCAAGAACGAGAGAAAATTGATCTGTGAATTTCATATTCTTATAATACACGAAATTCACCCCATCACACGAAATGATGTGCCAGTTTATAAATTGGTTGGGCAGCTGGATTTTTTATACTATGCTGCCGATGCGTTGACACCCAGGACTGGTCACGTCCCGAATCACCTGATCCACGGTCTCACGGTCAAACTCATCAGTGAACTGACGAATGCATTCCGTTGGACTAAGATCATCCAGACTGGTACGAAGGACTTCATACACGAATTGCTCCATGTCCTTGGGATCCATAGAATCCATGCGGATTTCTGCCCATCGGTCCTTGAGATCCTCCCAGTGGTTCGAGGTCAGCCGAACCTCGTGGTCATCATTGGGTAGTACATTCATACCATCAACGTAAATCATATGATTATTCTACATCAGATCCTGACGAATCAGGCTGACCTTGTGACACTTTCTCAACTGGTTGCTGATCAGTACTAGGTGCAAGTTTGTCATACTGTGCAACCACTGCGGTACGAACTCGCTCTAGATGTGGTTTGGTCCAGTTGATAAAGTTGCCCACCTCAACAACAAATTCACTAAATTCTGCGTTATGTATTTGGAGACGAACCTTGAAATCTTCATAATATTGCTTCCTGCTGATCAAGGGTTCAGGTCTTTCTGTGAAATCTAACTCTTCATTGACATCAGGCATGACATGTAAAATATGATACGTGTACTATATTATATCACATATGCGTGAGCTAGTGCGGATTATACACGAATGTACACATATACATGTACATGAGCTAGACGAGATTATATGCGAGCTAGTACACATGTACGTATATACATGAGCTAGTACATATGTATGAGCTAGTCGAGATTATATACACGCATACATGAGCTAGTACGTATGTATGTGTTATGAGCTAGTCGAGATAATCTAGTCTAGTATAGAAGCTAGTAGAGATATTATAGAATAATCTCGACTAGATGTCAAGCTAGTCTATAGAATAATCTAGTCGAGTTTTTATGAGGATTCTCGACTAGATTATATAAAATTATGACGAATCCTTGCAATTCTTGGGCGTTCGTGCTATAATGCGCTCGCTAAGACAACGAATCTCTGAGGTATTATCCCTTATTGAGAACCATTCTAAGGATACTATCCAATAGTATCAAACACACATATATATTTTTTAGAACATTTATAAGATTTCCGCATAATGAAGATTCCCAACAAATTACCCTCCATAAACCCCAAAGACATGCCTTATTTGACTGATGAACTGAATGACATTCAAGAGTTTGTAAAGGACTGTTATGACAATGATATCGTATGGGAACAGGAACCTGGGGAATTTATAGAATTCAACGCTCTACTTGAGAAGTTCACCTTATTCTATCAGGGTAAGATGAAATACTTCGATTCATATGAGACTGCTGAGGACTGGTTGAAACTCAATCAAGGTAGAAGAAATGATGAAGCAAATGCACATGCAGGAGACAAGCTCAATGGCAAGTAAAGACCAACGCACACTTGATGCTGATGTGAAAGAAAACAAGTGGGAGAAGTATAATCGTGGACTTGACCTATTCATTGAGTCAGTACAAAAACCTGATAGTGCATTACGTGGTTGTGCATATAATCAAAACTGTTATAATGAACTAATGGATATAAGAGAAGACATTATCAAATACTGTCAAACTCTTCGTAAGCATAGAGATATTGATTATACTTGTGATACTTAGTGTACTTGATAGAATGTATACTTGAGATATAACTCTTCTCCTTCTTCTATTGGTCGAATTGTTTTTATATAATATCTCTTGAATCCATGCTTATCATCCTCACACCATTTCTCACAGTTTGGATCATTACTGTGGTTGATAAATCCTCCTAATGGTGTCCTGTATATCTCATCCCCTATAATAATATGGGACAATCCAAGTATTAGACCACTGGGTACATACTCCCTAGCAAATAATCCCTGCCCTGCTACTGGACTATCTCTTACATGTATTCTTGATGGTAGTGCTTGGTACATGGTTCTTCATAAGAATAAAAATAAGCGGTTGATTGGGATTTATGCCCCTCAACCGCTTAACTGTTTGTTTGGTTCTCTTTTTCAGTTGCCTGATTCTTGCAGTTGCTTTCTTACTGCGGTCATTTCTTTTATATGGGTGGCGACTGTTCTCCCATATCTTGTGATGGGACATAATAACAAAAACCCTCCGTTACTAGATAATCTGCGGTGCGTCTCATCTGATCACTCATATGATGTATCTTATCTGTATCTAACAGATATTGAAATAAATCAACAAAGGCAGTGAGATCTTTTAGACCTCCATTGGCATAAGCAGATAGTATGGCATCATACTTACTCGACTTTGCTTGAGAAGGTTGGTTTGGTGGTGTTGCTTGTGTCATAGACATCCTCCACTTTGGGGGCGTTGGTGAGTTTGAAGTAACATTCAGATAATGCGTTTGCTGTTTTCTCATCTGCGTGACTCATCTCTTTCACTGTATCATTCAGCAGTCTCAGTGCTTGAATCAGGGTAGCGAGTTGATATTCGCTGACCACAATTTTGTATGAACTCTCCATTTTTATTTATTGAAAGATGTTTGTATTCATGTGGATAGCACAGAACCCTACATCCTGCACCTAGCATAATAGTTATATAGTCTTCACATATAAAGGCAATGTTACCTTCTATTCGGTGTTCACGCCTTCCATCATCAAGTATAACTGGCAATCCTTCTTTGAACTCATCTGGTTGCATCCTTTGCTCATTATATGAAGTGGATCCCCGAAGGGATATAGTATACTCTTCCCCTTACCAGAACACTTGGGAGTGACTGTTGCGTGGAAGGAGAGATAAGTGTAATACTCACCTCTCCTTTGCAATACTAATTATACATGATATCATGGGTGTTGTCAACCATACATTGCAGGATTGTTTCTTCTCACTGGTGGTGGATTGAGTACAGGTGCGCTCTTCATACTCTCTACTAATGCATCTACCTTCTCAGCATAATTATCATTATCCATAATATCAGTTGGACTGTCATCCCTCTTATATGGATGTGGTGGTATCGGTGATGCAATTTGAGTTGATTGCAGTTTCTTACCTTGAATACCATGATGATCATCATACCATCGATCAATTGCTCCTTCTAATACCTCAAAGATACCATGAACCTCATCAAGATTCTTGGCATTCTTAGCAACTGCTCCTTCTAAATGAAACAGAATGGTAGAGATCTGACCTTCAGTGAGGGTGACTGTGTGTGGTACTTTTCGATTGTCAAATGGGAAACTCATTGTTCGATGCTCCAGTGAAGTTTGTCTATGGACTTGCAACAACAGTCACAAGTGAGTGCTGACCAACTAAGATGATACACTTTGCTGATCTTTCTGCAATTCGGGCAGAGGATATGCTTACCCTTTGATCCTGTTCTTGATCTTGCAGTAACAGGTTTGAATGCTATAGTAGTAGTTATCATACTACCTCCAATGGTGGATTTTGATCCAAATCATCTAACTCCTGTAATGCAGTAAGAGCACTCTCTTCTGCTTCTAATGCCTTGACCTTACGTCTGATCGTATTGAAGAGTTCATTCTCTTCATCATTGACCACAAGTATTTGCTCTGCATCAATGCATTTGTGGATTACTTCCCACTCGCTTGATGTCAGTCTTCCTTCTGTGTTGATTGTTGACATTGGTTTACGATGCGAAGAATAAAGATTTGGTTCATCCTCATGGATGATAACTGGAAGTAATACCATGATCACCTCTTGTAGAGATGACCACCTGCCCAGTCCACATGCTTTGGATTGTGAAGGAGTTCACGATGATTGATGATGCGTAGATCATATCTTACTCCTTTTGCTGGTCCTCTCCATGATGCTGGTTTGTATACTTCACCAGTATTTCTATCGATGAATGTATGGACACCACCGTCATTCTGCATCACTTTCAAATACTTACGACCTACTTCAAGTCTAAAGGTCACTGGTGATGATGAATTAGGATAACGTGATGTGTAGTTGTCCTCTAATGCTACCATGTAGAAATACACCCATTTCTCAATCTTTTGATCCAGAGTGAGTTGCTCTTCTGGGAACACTGCGATTGTTGGGATGGGTCTTGTTGCTGTTGTCATTGAATGCTTTGTTTTCTACTCTTATATAATACCATCAAAAAGGGGTCATACGACCCCGACTGTGCCACCTTGTGTACTGTCACTCTCTTTTGGATATAACACATCAACTAATATATCCTTCTCTACTGTAGTCAGTCTACCAACATAGTCCTTTATTACACATGACCTCAAATGATGATCCTTTGGTATTACCTCTACCAGTTTATCAATCAGTCGTTGCTCTTCTGTTGGCAATGCCCAATTAGTATATGGATAACTCATCGATACATCTCATGGTCAACGTCCTCATGCTCAGTCTCATACCCAAAATCTGCCAATTTCATGAATTCTAATGCTTTATGCTCTATCTCATCATACAACTGTGTGTATGACCATTTCATACATATATCTCTTGCGATCATTTCAATCTGCTCTGTTGTTAGTTCAGGATTGAAATCCTCAATAGCATCATTGAGATTGACCTTGAGTTCATAGGACTTAGGGACTGACATTGGTTTTACGGCGAGGGACTTGGATTTCCCATGAGGGAGATGATAGTGTAATCATTTCAAAGTTTTTATCAAACTCTTTCTTTTTACGCTTTCGTTCTTCTTCAAATGACTTCGCTGGTTCATTACCAGCAGTCTCACCATAATGCGGATCCCATATTTCAGGGTGCTCATGACAATCATAAAACTCTAATATACTACTATCAACCATGTGATAGAGTGTATCCCATGTTAGAGTTGTGCGTAGTCTCTCTGCAATGTGATCGATTTGATTATCCGTCATGGATACATCATCATCTTTGAAGAGAAACTCACCCCTACATGCTACCAACTCATTCAAGTTGATTAGGATAGAGTTGTCATTGTAAATTGCTCTTGGAGAATGTGTCATAATATGCTTTGAAGTAGGATGCTAATCCGTTGGTTGTGGATTGTTTACTACACCAATCGTCTGCACATTCATAAATGGCACGTTGGTTGTCACTGATTGACATCAACAGTCTTAGACTGTTCTGTCTCAATTTCAGTTTTTCATCCGTCAATTCCATTAGGATTGAGGAGTGTGGATGAAGTTCGCTCCCCAGTCTGCTTGTCCTAGGCATGCTTTTAGTGAATTGGTGTCATTTAGATTGTAACCTGCTGGATCACCAGGTGTTTTTTCATCTGCTGCTTTCAGCAGTTCTCCAGTCTTGTTATCAATAAATCCCACTACAGTAGTGCCTTGACCATCTTCATATTGTAGTTTGGTGTGCTTCTGCCCTGCCTTAGCAGTTTTGAATACACGCCCATACTCATACTTTCCACTCTTGATCTCATCTAATGAGTTTTGATGTATTGCTATATCATTCTGATCTTTACGACCATCAGGATCAGCAACACCTAACTCATGTACTCTCTTGCAAACAGCAGCATAGTCAGCGTTCAATGCATCAACTAATTGTGCAGCACCATCTGGTACTTTTGCTACTGGTTTAGCAGCAGGTTTAGCAGGTGCTTTAGCCTTTGCTGTCGTTGTCTTTTTTGCTCTTGCCATAGTCTTAGTTTGTCTTGATTGTTCAATACAAAATGTATTTATAGTGAAAAGGGGAGCTTGCGCTCCCCACCACTAATCAAAGTGCAGTATCACTAACCTCTACGATGTCCTCAAGGACTGCTAGTATCTCATTTCCGTCTACTGCGCTATCGAGTAGGAACTCAGCGAAGTTACGTGAAACGTTGGACTCAGAAGCAAATGACATGATAATAAAGTCATAGGGTTTACAAATGGACTTACATCAATTGGCTTTTAGCAACTGAATGCTTGCGAGATGAATGCCACAAATATAATATATCACCCTTAGAGTGATTTGTCAACCCCCTGTAGACGGTTACAGGGGTGGCACAGGGTTAGAATGTGCTAATATCCCTGAACCAGTCCTGTCTACCAGATCCTTGAATCCAGTACAATTCTTGTCCTCCGTCCTTACCAGCATGTTGTCTGTGCTGATCCTGACCTAGGATGTGCTTACGTAGATCCTCCTTAGTTGCCCAGTATACATAGCACTCATTTGGATTGATGCCTACAAATATGATACGCTCATAGTCTTGGTCTCTGATCTGCTGCCAAGTCCAGTTGAAGAGTGTTTCATTCCATGTAGTGCTCAACTTGATCTCTGTCTTGTAACCACCGATGATTCTATCATGGTCAGAGTTGAGTGGTTTCTCTATCTCATATCCTAATTGCTCAAAGATTTGTGATACAAGTTTCTCACCTTGCGCTCCCTTACTCTTAGGTGAAGGGATGTTGCGGAAAGACTCAAACTTAGAGTCTGCCCAGATGCTTTGTTTTGCTGCTTCCCACTTCTGGAATATAGGAAGGGACTCTACCAAGTCAGTTAGGTTTGCTTGATCTGGAGTCAATGGTGTTGTTGTCATTGGTTTTCTCAGATTGTGCGCTTGTTGGTTGCGCTTGATAGTATTGTAGCACACCATCCTGAAAATGCAAGCGGAAAAGTGTGCGCTTTGGAGACTGTCCACACCATGCATCAATACTTTTGGTGATGTGATACCCTCTAACTTTACCATGACTTCCGTTAGGAATCAAGTCAGCGCACGTAGCATCCACAAAACTATGCGTATCCGCATAATCTATCTCCCACAACTGACCAGCAGGATCTAACCATAGGTCTGCCATGATACCCATCAACCCTTCAGTGCGGAGTTTGCGTGGTAATGGGTACTCATAACAAGATCTTATGGTATCGTACATTAGTAACCTCCGTATGGATCATTGATAGTATCGTATATCTCCTCTTCTGGTCTTGGAGGTAAGTCCTCATATTTCTTTATACTCTGCTCCCACTCCTTCAATGATGAACTACAGTCAGGTGGTTCAGGATCAGGTGGAATACCCTTGATCCTCTTCCAGTCTTGGTGCATTGCTTGTAATAACCATGACTGTGATAAGGATTGTGGTCCATGTTCCAGTAGTTTGATTTGAAACTCACTGAGTCTATGACTGCATAGGTCTATATACTCTGCTCTCCACTCTTGTTGACTAGGCATAAATTTTTGTTACCGAATGCTGACTTATTTGTATAAATAGTATTAGAATTAGAGGAGGTCAAGTTGAACCCTAATCTATTCGTTATGATACAATAGAATAATCTCAATCAAACTAATCCACGTAGAAACATGACTCAACATAACATCATATCCTATAATCAACTAACCTCATGGTCACATCCTATCACTGAGGAACCCACACAAATGGACGACTATTTTGAATGTCTGATCGAATGTTCAGATGATCAAAGCACTTGTAGACGAATGTGTGCCGATGTGTTTAGATAGCATGTAACCCAACATGTTTCTGCTATAATAAGATCCCAAGTTATGTACTGGGATCTTTTTTTTGTGCTTTCTCCTTCTTGAGTGCTTTTTTGATTTGTTTAGCGTAGTATATTTCTTGTTTAGTATACCAGTCTGGATGTTCTTTTGCTCTTTTTATTATTAGTTTTGCTGCTTTCTTATCCTTCACGTATTATGTACATATGTGTAACATACTATTTATTACGTGGTGAATTATTACCATCATTCCATCCAATAGCATAACCGAGGTAGATCCCACTACAGAATGCTACCAACTTCCATGCCAACTCACCAGAAAATGCTACAAAGGCAGTCCATTCTATTGGTGTCATTTGATTACCATTGGATGATCCCAAAGGTCATCATGAAGTGGTCTAATACCTTCCTTATGCACTTCAACTACAATAGCATCCATGATACGATTGAATGATCTTGACATCTGCCTGTATCCACTGCCAACATATAATTGACCAGCAAATACTGATACAGTAGCAGCACCCCAGAAGAGATAATAAAATCTACTCTTCACTTGAGCACGTAACTTATCTTTTTTAGCAATACCCCACGCTGGTTTAGGTGCAGCAGGGATCTTTGATGAATAAATTGTCATTGGATTTTCTCCTCATAAAATACACGATCTCCATAACCAATCATAATATTGTACCAACCGTCTTCCTTTTCTTTGTATACTTCCTTTATAGTCTCCTTACCTTCATTAGTTGACCATGTACGCTCATACCAATCAAGAATATCATTATATACATAACCATCATTCTCTAATCGATCAATATGGTATGGTGGGTATACTATCTTCTTAGCATCCAACTCAGAGTTGGTTGCATTAGGATTTGCAGTTGCCTTATATTCCTTAGTTACCATAGTACCGTAGTTTCTGAATAACCAACGAGGGTACAAGTTTTCCATTCCCATTTTGATTTTGTCTATAAATGTGGGTGGTGAGGTTGGAGTGTATTCATACCCTCCATTCGCTTTGACCCATTCTGCTGCCTCTTCAGCATCTTTGAATGAATCAACATCATCTTGAAGTTGTTCAAGATAGCGTTTCATCGCTGCCATAATGAACCCATAATAAATTTCAAGAACCCTAGGAATGAACTTCCTTCAAGTTCCTCGAACATGAACATGTTCAATCGAAATGCCCAGTTCGCTTCTACTATTATAGCATTAATTTGGTGCTGGTCAAGGTCAAGTGTATCAAGCATAGTTTTATATGAGGTCTTGAATCCCTTCTTATCAGTGATATTAGGAAAATCATAAAAGTTGAGTCCTTCACTACCTAATGCCTTCTCTGCTATCTTCTTGAGTATTTGACCACCAGATAGATCACCAATGTATCTTGTATAATGATGTGCTATCAACAATTCAGGTTCATTCTCTGCTACCTCACGAATACGGTTCACATATCTCTGTGCTTGATCCGTTGGTGTGATATGTGATCTCCAAATAGGACCATAAAAGTATCTTAGATCCTGTTCTAATGCAGGAACACGATTTAGTTCCTCAAAAAATAGCTTCCCTAGGGTACTATCACCCTTGAGTTTTTCTATTTCTTCTTCCATAGCACGATAGACAAAGTAGAAGTTGGCGATCAATTGCCTGTACTTCTCTTTGTCTACTACACCACGTAAGAATGAACTAACAAACTTAGTGTTCTCTGCTGCTGAATGAGACTGCTTAGTCCCTTCCTTTATTTCTATTGATAATGTCATTTGTGATTTAGAAGGTATATCCATATAAGACCCAACACTATGATAGCAAACAATCGTATGCTACTCGGTGATGTGTCAATCAAGACCCTTTTGTTTCTTATAGTCAGCATACATCTGACCAAAAGTCATCCCCTCATGAGATTTGATTTCTGCACCGTCAAGTATTTCAACTTGTCTCTTGTTGAGTTTAGATCGATTAGATTCTAAATACTCTGCTTCCCAATTGGTTTCTTGTAAAAATTCTTTAGTCATTTGAAATACTTCTGAATAACATCTATTTGATCTTGATATTTAGCGATCATGTTGAGTTCTTCTTCTATTGCTTCCACAATATTAGAATGCTCACCTATACCCACTGGTGAAGTAAGGTACACTTCAACATTTGCTCTGTGTTTAGCGATATCACCCTGAGCATGAGCGAGTAATGCTTTGATTAGTTGTTCTCTCATGTTGCCTCCATTTGGTTTATATTATAGCATAGATATTTATTTTATGAAACATATGATACAGGTGGTATACCTTCCATGAATATGGAATTGGTAACTTTTTGTAAACGTGCTACGATCTTTGAATTGCTGTTAGAAGGAACAGGAACGCTAACGTACCCACAAGGTTTTTTATACATAGCATAATTGCCAGCGCACAAAGTACCATTCGCAATATCTTTGGTATCTTGTCTGTCCATCCTGATAACACGTCCAATAGTCTGTGCCATTTCCACGATACCGAGGTTCCGCATAAGTATGCTATGCGTGAGTCCACGTACATCAATACCTTCTGAGAGGATGGCGTAATGGAAGACAATAAACTTTTTAGTTTTGTCTTCACCCCAGTCCTTGAGTGCTTGGAAGAAGGTTTCTCTATCAACCCTCTTTTCTCCAATATACGCACCATATTTGGATGTAATGTGTAGGACACGATAACCTCTTTGCTTGAGTTGATTTACTAGATCAGTCTTATATAACATGGCAATGAATCTCTTGATTCTAGGTGCTGATACAAGGATCTTATCACCTTGTAATGCATCTATAGTATTCAATAGATCCTGATCATCAGTACCATCAGTTGTAAAAGGAACTAAACTTGGTGGGATAATACTGCCATTATCCATTAGTTCAGGTGCAGGTGTGTTCTCAATGACCTCACCATATACCTCAACATTGTTCATGCCACGATCATGGCGGCGAGCAATACGAGGAGTAGCAGTAAAAGAGTAGAAATTGGTTGAAAGCTTAGAACAAGCACTAACACTCCTAAAGAAAGACTTTGCAACGGAGTTATGCGCTTCGTCAAGGTAAGCACAATCAATATCAATACCAGAAGTGATAACACGATTCAATGAATGATAGGTTGTGAAAATAAGTTTAGGTCTGTGATAATTATACTGCTCCCATCTCAATATTTCTTCAGGATTGGTAGTACCATTCTTCTCTCCACTATGTACATGAAGATAGTCACAGTCAAAATGCTCTAAGAACTCAGAGCGTAGTTGTTTTGCTAATAGAATACGAGGTGCAACTATAAGAAGAGTCTTACCTGATACTCTCATAGCATGTTGTATCATAATCATGGTCTTACCACCACCAGTAGGCACGATGATCTGACCCTTTTTATGCTCTGACATTGCTTGCAGAGCACGTTCTTGATGTGGTCGAAGTTTTATCATGTACTAATAATAAAGCAAAAGAACCCCTTATGGGGTTCTTATGTGACAGTTCTTTGATTGGATAAACTGTTTAGTCAAGTCACCTTCAGTAGTGTATGCTTCCACTTCCCAAGGTTCATCTTGGTATGGTGTGGATGGATCAATTACTTTACCATGCCACAACTGTTTGTCATACCCACTATTCCTGAAACAATACGACTTCGTAACCTTATGTTTGAGGACAAATTGCTTCACATGAACTAACTCATGCATCAAGGTACTGATGAACTCATATCTGTCAAGACCAGAATGTAGTTCGATAAGGAAATGCCTTGGTCTATGGTATGCATCCATTACAGTGCATCCACCAAACATTCCTTCTCTTAGCAGACCACGAACAACAACATCAAAGTCAATTTTGAATCTATTGAGTTTATGGTAGTCAACAAACCACTCAATAGTTTCTCTGATGTCCTTCTTGAATCCGTAGTTGCTTCGAATAGAAATGGTGTACATTAGAAATAACGAAGTTGAAGTGCTGTTAGTGCAAGTGTAGTGAGTCTAACTCCCCAATGCATCATCCATATGAATGATACTATAAAGAGGAGTTTCTCCTTACCAGTCATTTCTTTACTCATTTGAAACTTTTTAGTAGTTTGAGAGTATCAGCATCCAAGTTGTCTTGGAAACCTTCCTCTTCACTGAATACCTCCACAAGATCTAAATTGCCGTAATCATCTTCATCTCTGAAGTAGTTGTACTCACGTTCCATGTTAGAAATGCAAAGGATAGGTTGTTGAGGAAGTGGGGCATCAACATAGGTTTCACCTATATGCCCAAATTTAACTCTAGGGAATCGCTTACACCTGTACCCCCACCACTTTCAACCATCAGTCATCTGTGTGCTGTGATAGGTTTCTTCCAACAATCATGTCTCTGCTTCTATTAGACTTACAGGACGTAATTTCTCTGCTGAACAGAGACAACCATAGATCCTTGCATTTGTCAGAGTAGTCGGAAGGTTTGGGGCTAGAGAACCACATATCCCTCAACATTTATACAATACCATAAAAAAACCCCCTGTATAGGGGGTGTGTGACAGTTTGTAATGTGTCCTAGAGTTTTATGATATAGCAGAGTTCATGATAAGCAGGTCTGTTATCCAGATCTATCCTCAATTCTGCTGTCTCACTTGTACCACTAGGATAATGTTGTGTTGTATTAGTACCAGCAGAATCATTATCAGTACCAGTTACACCACCACTTGATGATGCATTAGAAATACCTAAACCATGAACGTGGTGGTATGCTCTGAAATCACCTGGTGCTCTACCACAAGTGTTACCAGCATCCTTATTAGTCTTACCACCTTGATTTGGTTCTGCTCTTCTGGGGTCATTAGTTCCTGATGAAACTGCTGCTACAGCAGAGAAGTCATGCCATCCATCCAATGTACCAACAGTACCACCAGTAGCAGGACCAGTTCTCATGTTACCATTACCTGCTAAATCTTTGAACGCATTAGTGTTTGATGCTGGATGATCAGAAGGAACATTATTCGCACCATCATATACAGGACCACCATTCCATGTTACTAATGTATGGTCTTTAGATGCCCATTGAGTACCAAATGCAGCATCAGGGTTATCAGTACCAGATGCAGCACCAATCAAGTCATTCAAACCAACCTGAACATCAATGTCATGAGTGTGTATGAAGTAGTTGTGATTTATTCCGTGTGAGTGAGCAGGAATTTCAGGTCTTGTTATTTCATGACCCCAAGTTGTGAAGTCTCTCTTGATGTTATGAGTATCATAACCACCATTTGATTGACCATTACTGCTGGATGAACCACCTCTTACAAATTTATCTCGTAAATCTGGTGAGTTAGTTGTTCCACCCTCTCTATTGGCATAAGAATTACCATTACATAATGCATATCCTGGTGGAATATTTGTTCCTGCACCAGACCATATAATAATAGATCCAATAGGTAGTGCTATGTTCTCAATGTTCTTACTAACATACTCATCAAATAAGTTTGGTGCTTTAGTATTTGATCCTATTGCACCGAATCCAGTAGCAGAGAAATTCTTATAAACATTATTGTCAGAAGTTCCATCATGAACTTTGAGGAAGAAATCTTCACTACTGGAAACACCATTGTTATTGATAGATAAATGCTGTTGAGGTATGCGTATACCAGAGTTGTTAGAAATGAACTCTAACTCATCATCCACAAAGATGTTTTTATCAAAATAAACTTCATCACCAAATTTTGCTGCATATTCATTATTAGTACCAGCAGCAACTTCAAAACCGAAGTTACCAGTACCAGTCATTTGATTAGGTTGTGATGAAGGAGTATCCATAAAGAATACTACACTCCTAGGAGTCTTATCAATCCACATAACTGGTTGACCAGCAGCATCATCGATACCTACGAACCAATCACGTTTTGTATCTCCTGTAATATTAGTAGGATGTCCCTTTATATAAAACTCTGATCTTCTAAGGATTGAAATATTATCATGACCAGCAGTTTTAGATCCTCTATACCAATCATTGATACCTAGTGAACCAGTACCAGTTGTTTCCTCATCCTCCAGACAATATATACCACCAGTCTCAGTTAGACCAGTTTGATACCACCATCCAGTCTGACTACCAACTGCTGCAGCTTTGAATACCCATGCTTGGTTATTCCTAAACTGACTTGTTTTAGTCAATGCAATAGAAGGTTTATATGCTAGATCACCATAAGTTGCACCTAATGACCATTTTAGACCAGTAGTAACCAAACCTCCTTGTTGATCTTTACCATTGACAATTGTTGTACCTTCTCCTGCTATGTAAGAAGTAGGTCTTGCGGTCTCATTCCACAGATATACATTCTTTCTATATGCATCATCACTAGGAATAGTCTTAGCACTTACTTCTCCTGTTCCTGGATCAGCCAACAATTGAACTGACCTGAGACTGAAGTTATTAGCTGAACATAGATCATGGAATCCTCTATAGTCACCACCAGAAGTAGGATCATAACCATTAGCAGCACCATAGAATGATGCTTTTTGAGACATGGTTTCCTGACCTGTGTTTGGTGTATTGAACTGAACACCACCTAGGAATACGTTAGGACCTGTAGTTCCCTTCAATGATCCTGCTTGATCTTTCTCCCAGTTCTCAACAACCAATTGCCCTTCAACTGTTAGGTTGAAGAATTTAACATCTCTATCTGTCTCTTCACCAGATTCAGCTTCAATAGCCTTTCTTTCTTCTTCTGGTATAGAAGCAATCTCTAATAAAGCTTCATCAATAATCTCGATCTCACCAGTAACAGCATTGATCTTCTGATTACCAACATACAAGTCACCTTGTGAGTTCAAACCAGAATAGAATACAACACCACCATTCTCTTTCTTAGCCTGTGATACAACAACTTCTCTATCTGTTAGATCTCTTTGTTGTTTCGATGGGAATGCAGTTGAATAGTTACCTGGTCCATAACCAACATATTCAAATGTATGGTTTCCAGATCTTACAAGTGATGGTCGTCTAAGTTCAACTTGAATACCAACATCATCAGTTCTTGCAGTAGAATTACCTCTCTTATATCCAACAGCCAATAATCTGGATTGATCTTCTCTACCTCTTCTGGCAAAACCTTCTCGCTCTACCATTATATTAGTCAAATCTCCAGTAGTGTATGCATTCTCACCAAGGAATGCTGTAGCAGCCTCTCTGGTAATACTCTTAGTTCTTCCGTCTGCATATACCCAACCATGAATCTTATGATCTGCAACAGATAATGCAGCAGGAGGGTTAGATACTGGGTTATCTGCATTCAAAGCAGGATATAACTCAGCAATATTCTGACTAAACTTATGCTTCTTGAACCAGTTCTGTGTAATAGATCCAGAAGATCCACGAACCATCTTATCATGATCTATTCCAATATCAGCAAGTAGAACAGTTAGATAGTAAACACCATCCTGAACTTGTGGAATGAAATCCTGAATCTCAGTTATATTGTAGATATAATATGTTCTTTCATACTGGGTATAGTCTGTTGTTGCTCCACCAGCCCATGTATCCATTACATATCCATCATTATCAGTTCTTAGTTTGATAATGTATCCTAAGAATGGTGGTCTTGCATCCCTATTATCTTTTGGTAGAACATAACGGAATCTATATGTCCTATCATAATTAGGTCTAAAGTCCTTCAGTCTTTCTATCTTAGAAAGTGGTGTAGTCTTAGGTGGTTTAGCTGCAGTATAATCAGTATTAGTTTCTATCTGAGTTATAATTTCATTATTATTATTCTGTGTCAAGCATATCCAGTTACCTGTACATCCTGTAATTGGATCAACACTTTGATTATTTCTCCTAGTAGGATCCCACTGAAGTGGTTGACGTGTTTCCCAAGGATCAGAAGCATTATCAGTAGACCAATGACCTTTATTAGAATAAACTTGTGTATTACCAGATGCAGAAGTTGTGCCAAGTGCAATCAAGTTAGTTGGTGATGTACCAGTAACATCCGATTGAGCAGCAGCAATTTTAAATCTAGTTATAGATGTTGGGTAAACATAATAGAATACACCTGTATCTAATGAACCACTAGAGAAACTAGGTAATGTATCAGTAGAAGTTCCTTTAGAGAAGAATACTGGTTGACCTTTATCAAATCCATGAGGAATTTCTGTCCAGTTTCCACCTGACGCAGTAGCATCATTGACAGTAATAAACTCATTACTTGCTGCATTAGTTACAAAGTCATGTTGAATAGGTAATGGTGTTATATCTGAAGTATACTGATATACTTTCAACTCTGCCATATCAATAATAGCACCAGTAGAAGAGTTTAGGTTCTTTGGTGGGTTGGAACTTCTAATATCAATAGAAGTACCAGCTCTTGCTTCTTCAACTGTTTTTGCTAATTTGAATTGGTTAGCAGGTTGATCAATATTACCAGTTACACCCATATCATTATCTTTCCATCTACCACCGTTCTCAGTGATGATGTAGTAGATAGTATTAGGTAAAATACCATCAGGTAAATATCCTGTACCACCTGGTGCCTCTGCTAATATTCTTACTGGAGTACCAGTTCTCCATTTATGGGTACTTCCTGCTGCAAGAGTACAAAGATCAGTATTAGGATTGACTGTAAAAGTAACTGATTGAACTGATTCAAATGTACCTTGAGCAGCAGTATTAGTTGCTATGGAAGCTTTCTGTGGTGTTGATGAACCATTGATAACAAAATCTACAATGACTTCCTCATCACTCCTTCCACCAAAGAGATACTTATTCTTGAAGAGATAAGCTGGTGCTTCTCTTGGATCAGTTGCTTGCCAAAGATATAATTTATTCTTCTTAGCTGTTGTATTTGCCTCTTGTGTCTTCTTGACATCAAATGGATACCAACTAAAGTTCTGAGTATCAAGAGGATCTATCTTCTTAGGTGGAATAATGTGTGTAATCTTACCCACCTTATCTTGTGGGAATGCTTTCTCTCTGAAACCAACTGCTCTCAATGCAGTGTTACCAAAGTTGGAGTTAGAGTTGGTAATAGAAATATCACCACCATCCTCAATCAAATGGTGATCACAGAATCCAACAGCGAACACAGACACCGCCTGAATCAATCCTTCATATCTAATATGAATATGGAATGTTCTCCAGTTGTCTTGATAGAATGCTCCACCATCACTATGTAATGTTGATGCAGGGCTTGTGTCAGCATCAGATGGGAGATTCTTACCTGTTTCTGTTTCTTTTAGGAATGCAGGATCATATAATTTACTACCGTCTTGAGCATCAGTTCTTGATTGATCCTGATACATGTACTTGATGAATGCTCTATCATCTTTCTGTAGAGACACACCAGTGTACTGTGCCACAACCATTGACTTGAATCCAGTTGACTTGGATCCGTCACATAACATACCACAAATACCAAACACTGATCTAATAGAACAGTTGAAGACGTATGGTGATGCTGAGTCAACAGTATCAATATCTGCAATCAATGTAGCAGATGCAGTATCATCAAAAGTATATGTCTGTGATGTTGTTGCAGCAGTTAGGGTCTTTTCACATTCAATCGTAGTTGCATTTAGTACACTTGTTACAAATACAGTACCATTTACACCATTACCAAAACCACTACCTTCTGAAGTTTCAGTAACTTTTAGATTGATAAGAGATACAATCTGCCCTTTGAATAGACCGTGAGAACCTCTTGTTTCAATAGTAAACTTATACTTGGTACTCTGAATCTGACTAATAGCAAGAGTTGCTATCTTATTGTCTACGTTTAGAGGACCAACAATTCTATTTTCCTGTTGTCTTGCTTCAACTTCACCTTCAGCATCAGTTATATAATCTTCAATAGCAGTAGAAGAGAATCCTCTTGCAACCTTAGCATAATACAATCCTAAATCATTCAGTTTAGTTATTGTAGTAGTTGCTGCATGATTAGATTCAACTGTTCCTAACTGACCTCTATATACATCTACTTTACCCAAATGAGGATATACCTTTCTTACCCTAACAATTTCCTTATTTGCATCATTAGGGTTGTTTATCAACAGGTAATCACCCATGTGGATTCTAGCCTGAGAACCACTATTGATCTTGTTTAGAGTAATCTGTGTATGTGTCTCTTGACTTGGATTAGCACGTGGAGCAACAGCATTTAAAATATTAATATCAGAAACTGTCATTCCATTAGCAAATGCAAATCCAGTTAGCTTATGGTGAGAACCTAAACCAGTTGTTCCATTAGCAGTTAGAACTTTTATAGAGTTATCAACTTCATAGTTTGCACTATACTTTGTTTGTTTAGTAGCATCAGAAGGATCATTACTTGCATACCTATAGATACCACCAGCATTAGTAGGAACAGCATCAAATATAGAGAACTGCCAGAAATAACATCCACCAGTTACCCTAAAGAATGCTGCTCTAGGTAATGTACTAGATGGTGCTTCCTCTAGGTATACTCCAGGAACTTTATAATCTGTAGTTGCTTGATTATTATTATCTCCATCCAAGTAATCAGCATACATTGGATCAGGAACATACCTTGGTCTGATTCTAGTTTTCCTTAGATCAGAACCTACAAGAGATGTACCCCTAGGAATGATAACACCACCTTCATAAGAGTTGAACTTGAATAGGTCGTTGTTATCATTAAAGATGTCAAAGTTGGATTGGTCTGTTAGTTGTGGTATTACATCTACGCCATTTACTTGTTGATCGGTATCCCAATAATTATTTGTTACATCCCAATTTACAAAATATCCTGGTCTATTATCAATCCAGTGATCTCCTGGACTCAGTAATACAGTAAACTGGTCATACTTATCATTTCCTCTAGCAGGTCCAGCAACGTATGAAAAACGTGCAACCTCTAATAAAGCCCTTTGAATAGTCTTGAAAGGTCTTGTAGGTGAATTACCTCTATTCGTAATTAGATCCGAAGCATTGAACTCATTAGGGTCAACATACAAGAAACGTCCTTCAGTTGAACTAATGAGATTTGATAAGCGAGTTAATGACATCTTTTATTTCCAGTGGGCATACCAATCCTATAATGATATTTATACATTCCCACTATCATGTTATAGGTTTTCTCTACCTATTATGGGTTGCATTGGGTCAACAAACTTGAGCGTTTCCTCATCACATAAGTCTTTACAGACATCCAATACACTCATGAATTCTTCTAATGTCTCACACTTGACATGCTTGGTTTCTCCTTCATTGGAATAAAGATGGAATTCCCTTGCCATAGTGTTGACCACTACTCTTGTCAAATATTCTTCTTCCATAGGAGATCTCGTTTCAGTTAGGGTAGCACAGAATTTCTAGTTTGTCAATTGAGATAAATCTTCTTGCCTTGAACAGTTATCTCTTTTGCAGCAGTAACATTGATTTTGTTAGCACTTGCAGTTACGTTTATTTTACCTTGTGTCACTGTAGTATTATAATTCTTGACAACATTACATGTCATATAACCAGCAGATTCTAGGTAAAGACCACCATTAGGGTTGGTGTTCTTCAATCCTATTCCACTGTCACTTTCCATCATCCAAGGTCCACCGATCTTATCAGTTCTAGCATATGTTTCAGTATCTAAAGCATTAGCTTGGCAAAACCATCTATGAGATATCTGAAACGAAAGTGACTCAGCAACAACGACACATTCTTTTTGAACTGTTTCTTTCAATGTCTTACAACTACGTCTGACATGACCAGAGTAATCAATATCACCAGTAGAATGACATTTGAAATGATGTTCCTTATTTACTACTGCATTCAATGCACCATCTAATCTGATAGTGTTAGTTTCTGTACCTTTAGCAAGTACATGAATTTCTTTAGCAGCAATAATGGATATAGTACCATCAGGGCAGAACTTTACACTACTACCACTGGTATGTCTCCAAGTAGTTGTTTCAAAACCTGGAGTTCCATTGACTGTTAGTTGTGACCCATCGAAATATGTTACACCATATACGTGGGAGGCTTGTGCCTTTTCTTCTACTATTGGTACGCTCATGGGCAATCCACCACTTGAACTGTTTGCTCAGATTCGATCTTCTTGACAAGATCTGGATCATTAGCATTCATATACCTTATAATAGGATATACTCTTGCAGATGTTCCTTTGAACCTGTTAGGATCTTCTCCTGCTATGGGAGTATCTTTTATCATTATGTTTGGAATACCAGTATACCCAAGACCAGAGTTAGTAATCTTGATATCAGTTATTCTACCATAAAGAACAACACATTCAGCAGTAGCTCCTGATCCACCACCACCTGTTATAGTTATCAATGGATTTACATAACCACTTCCAACATTTACAACTTCAAATCTTTGGACAATTCCAACAATACTCTTGTTAGAAGATGAAACAACAAGTGTTGAATCAGTCTGATTAGTCAAAGTATTAGGATCTTTGACTGCATCATTACTACTTGGGTCTCCAAGATCTCCACCACAAGGAGTCACACTAACTGCTGGAACTTCCTTGAATACATATCCATTCTCATTATTGAATGTTACAGCAGTAATAGTACCATTAGCATCAATAAAAGCAGTACCTTTTAGATAGTAATCTTCTATTGGTGCTTTTGTCTCTGGATCATACATCTGTGTAACTATAAATGCATCAGGAGCACAGTTACCATTAGCACCATTACCATATCCACTTCCACCATCATATACTATAGCATCCTTATCTGGATAACCATCCTTATCAATTGGTAATTGAATCCATGCACCACTTCCTTCACCAGTTGATTTAGGTTTATATGCACTTGTTCCTGCTACTTGGAAATAGTAATTAGGATTACCACAAGTCCTTACCCATGATCCTGTTACAAACGGATTATCTAAACCATATACTTTATGCTTCTTATCTAATGGGAAGTATGACTTCAATATTCCACTAATACCATATTCAGGTCCAGCACCAACAACGGTAGTAAATTGTGTTAGTAAACCAATATCACCTAATGCTTTAGTTGCATCATAAACTGCTTTCTGACTATCATTCAGATTCAACATATTAGTTGCTAATGTCTGAACAAAAGCATTTACTTCTGCTTGATCTGTTACACCTGTATTCTTATATGCTAATTCTATATCTAATGTACCATCATTATATGCAGTTATAACTTCAACAGGAAGGAATCCACATAATTTTTCTCCTACTTGTTCCAACCCATCCATATCTGAGAGACCAATACCAAATGCAGATGCAATAACATCCATAGTATTGACTTTAGGTGTTTCTGCATCTTCACAAATAGGTGTTGGTCCACCTGCTAACTTTCTAAGTCTATTATCTAAATCAGGATTCAATCCAATATCAGGAATAATTGGCTTAGGTCTTACTGCACCTGCTTTAGTATCAAACAAACGACTTCTTACACACTTCTTCAATGCAGGGTCAACACAAGAAAGAACACCAAGGACTTTCTTTGCAAATCCCATAACCTTATTCATAACTCCTGTAATTTGACCAATAGCACCACCTATTGCACCCATTAGACCTTTTACAGTGTCCATGATACCACTGATCTTATCTAATACCTGACCAAATATCTTATCAGTAATAGATTGGAAAAGACAATCAGCAGCATTGACAACCTTATTCAAGTTACCAAACATGTCATTCAACATGTCCTTGAACATATCAGTCAACTTATCTAACAATCCTGATTCAAAAGCACACTTCATGACACCTAGAATGCCATCTTGACTATCTTTCAGTGCTTTCAATTCAAATGGATTTGCAGTAGCTGCTGCTTTATATACATCAGGGAATTTCTTAGATACTTCTGACTCCATATACTGCATGATAGAAGCCATAGGACTCTGCATCATACTACCCATAAGATTAGAATAATCTTGAATCTTATTAGTCATATTGATAACAGCACCTGTCTGAGTATCAATCCATCTTTCTCCTATCTTTTGTGCATTCTCTAAATCTGCTGTAAATTCAGCAATAGCAACAAGCATATGATCTTTTGTTGCTTCTGTTGAGCATAGACCATCTGCTACTGCTACTTTATAATTTTCTTCTTTTGATCTTGCAGTTTGTCCTTTACTAGCAAGTGCTGATCCTGCTACAACTACAGGTTGTACACTACCATCCTGAACATCTTCAAATTCTCCTGTTGCAGCAGGAGCATGGTGTGGCATATCATTTGTAGGATCTGCTGTTTGCTCAGTTGGTGCATTAGCAATAGTTCCTGGAGTTACATGATTAGGTTTAGCCCATAAATTTGCTGGAGTTTGAAATGACTCAGCAGGAATAGCATCTAAATCATCAGTTTTAGAAATACCACCTAAACATCCCCAAACAATAGGTATCTGTGCTTCTTCACCATCAAGGAAGAAACCCATAACCCATTGACCAGGAATCAACATTGACTTTGTTCCCTGACCACTCATATGAGATATAGTTGGTGGTAATAATATTTGAGCCCAAGGCAATTCATCAGCAGGAACATCTTCTCTATTAGAATGATGTCCTATGATACGACACTTTACCCTATTAGAGTTTTTAGCCGTGTCTACTGATTTTTCTACCTGACCAATCCACCAATAGAATTTATCTCTACCAATAAAATTAGGGGTAACAAAGCTAGTTGCTGCGTCCATTATTCGTCATATACCCTACATTCGAAAGCATCAGGATGATTATCGCAATATTGATCTAATTGCTTATCTTGATGTCTTTGATGATAATCATTTATTTGACCATCATTCTTATTTACTTCCTCATTCTTATGATATTCATCATAGAAAGCATGAGAAGTCTTTAGATCATCCTCAGTATACTCAAGCATACCGTGGTTGATATGTTCTTTATGATCCTTTGGATCAAGATAGACTTCGTGGTCCAAATCGTGTTTCTTTTCAGTCATCAGTAACCTCGTTGTGTTGGTCTCTCATTAATAGAAGATGTGTTGTTGCAGTATTACCCTGAAGAGTATGAGCTACTCTACCAATGAGATAATATCCACTTTGTTTTTTGTCAATTCGATCTTCTTCTGCGGTTGATGGATCGCTTACTGATTTATAAATTTGGAGAATAATTTTATCTCCAGCATGTAGTTTAGCGTTACCTGGAATATTTATCTCCAGTCTTTGATTCCCGAATAGATCTGCTCTAACTATTTGTTGAGCCAGTGACTGTCTTATTTTATCATACTTATCCTCTTGTGCCTTATCAGATGAGGATTCGTACATCTCATTACTAATGATACGAGTCATAACCCTAGTTGGATTATTCCAAATATCCTCCAATCCCTTATTTTCTCCATCAGAATCTGCTAAATGACCCATTGTTTCAAAGTTTCCATCAGATAAGGTATAAACTTCCTCCTTATACCTCATAGAAGAAATATCAAAGAAACCAATCAAATTAGATCTAGTACCTCTATATAATTGTTCTTCAACATCATTGTTTGATAATATATTCAACTTCTGAACTATTCTTCTTTCATCTTTTGCTGAGGTATCATCAGCAGCAGATACAACGTTGAAATAATATGTATCTACAGATCCTTCTCCTTCAATAGCAGAATTTGTAGGAGCAGCTTCACCACCAGCACTTCCTGCACCCATCAATTCATCCATTGCATAGAAATGATATCCTTTAGATGTCTGCCAAAACAGATATCCAGCAGTTCCTACACCAGCACCTTTTGCACTAACTACTGTTGGTATAGACTTTCTACAAACAATTCTTGATATAAAATCAAATGGTCTATCTCTCATTGCAGCAACAGTGAGAACTTCTCCATCTAAACCAGTATTGATATCCTGCCCACTATTCAATTTCTCAGTCAGAATATCTTTGACAATATCTACAGGATTAGTTTCTTTATATAATTTCTCAACTCTAGTAGCAAGGTTTCTCATACCTTCTCTACTCATACATTTTAGAATATTGACTTGTTTATCTTGTTCTTGGCTACCTTGACCCAAATTAGCAACAATACCATATACAGTTAGATTGATTGAAAACTCCTCATCATCAGCAGTTTTTACTGTCATTTCTATATCTTCACCACCTTTGATAGGTAGCTTACTCATTAGACTATCAGAACTTGTATCAACTAATGCAAAATTACATTCTACAGTAGGGCAAGCTAATCCCTCAGTATAGGACAATGCTGCTATTTTATTACCAGCAATGACATGTTCCTTTTCATTGTCACCATCTTTTACCTTGATCTTTAGTTCAAGGGTATAGTCACCTGTAGTTCCTCCTACGCTCATCTGTAAACTAACCCCTGATTAATGGTCGATACCTGATTGACTATATTATTGGATACAGCAGATGCAGTAGTATTAGCTTCTCCAGACTGAGACATATTACTACTATCTACTTCAGCAGAAGGAACATTAGTTGATCCACTATTAGATACTGTTTGAGGAGAAGTACCTCCAGAAACATTATTCATAATCATATCAGTCAAAGCTTTCACTTTTGCTTCCTTACTAACACCTGCCTGAGCTAATACATTTTCCATTGTACTACCACCAACAGAAGAAGAAGCAGATGTATCTACAAGTAATTGACTAGCACCACCAGGAATAGCCTTTAGAATCTTATTAGCTTCGGATGGCGAAACATCTCCATCTTGACCTGCTTTTCTAACTAGATCAATTGCTTTACCTTCAACCATTTTCTTGACATCAGGTTTAGCAAATGATGACTTCTCATCCTTTCTTGCTCCACCCCACCAAGCATTATTCCACTCTAAAGCACCTGACTTGAGTGCTCCAACATATTTGTCAGAACCCCATTCTTCATTCCATATTTCAATTCTTCCAGGATCACCTTTATCAACCTGTAAGAAATATGCTTCTTTTCCTGTTCCTGCTGTCTTGAATCTATTGCTTTCGTGATCAGTACCAATAAATCCTGACTTAGCTGTACTTCCAACACCACCACCTTCAGCGAATCTTGGTATCTGTTGGAAATTTATTGCATTTAGATTTCTTGGTCCAATTTCTTTTACTGCCTTTCTATTCAGAACATATTCACCACGTTCCAAATATGCAGGAATACTATCACCATGTGGTCTACCACCATATACTTGACCACCTCGTTGCATTCCTGCTGCACCTTCTTCAGCTCTACCATATCCATTACCTTCAGTAGCAAATAATGGAGCACCAGTTCCAAATACATCCATATCACGGATATTGACTGGTAACATTCCACCAATACCTCGTGCTAATTGACGACCAAGAATCTCACCACCAATACCACCTGCCATTGCTCCAATAAAGGATCCTGGTCCAGGTAGTGCTGCACTACCTATTGCTGTACCAGCAGCAGTTCCTAAAACACCACCTAATGCACCAAGTATTGCGTTTCCTGGAGATGCTCCTAAACCAATTTCTATTGCTGCTGTCAATGCACCTATCAGTGCATCAAGTCCAGGTACTCTAAATGTCTTCCTAGCATTTTTTATCATCTTCAATGCTGGTTTTGCTTTCTTACCAGCACCTACAACTAAACTTTTTATCAATTTGCCAGGATTCTTCATATTCTTCAAACCCTTTAGCTTCTTGAGTTCAGGAGCTTTCTTCATCAAATCATCTGCTTTACCTAGAACACCTTCTTTGATCTTTCCAAATAATGCCATTGGATTCAATCCTTGCAACATTTTTCCAAGATTACCAAAAGCACCTTTAAGACCACCCCATATATTACCTAAGAATCCTCCAACACCTTTTGCTTTACCTGCAATATTACTTCCAACACCTCTAGTAAGATTACCACCTCTAGCAGCCAATCCTTTTGCACCTTGTACAAGACCACCACCACCTTCTTGAGCAATCTTTACTGCTTGACCTTCTGATAATGAACCAGTCAATACAGCAGCTCTATTCATTCTAGAAACACCTGATGCTCTCATGTTACCCATAACATTAGATGCTCTATCTGCACCAAGCATTCTAACTGCTTGACCAGCAGGATTTCTAGCAGTTACAGAACCAGGTTTGATAACACTACCCATTCTGTTTACACCAGATGATGCTCCTGGTGCTCTAAACAGACCAGAGGATCTTGCTAATCCACCACCTCTACCAGTCTGAGAAGCAAATCTTCTACCAATACTAAGTCCACGACCTCTACCACCACCAAGCATGTCACCCAATCCACCACCTTGGTTGACAACATATACATGCATTGGGTTTGCACGTGTTCCTAAATCTCTACCTGCTCTTCCACCTCTGCCTCCCATAAAGAGACCTTTTATTCCATGTCTCCTTACATTACCAAGTGTATCAAATATATTTCTAATATCAGAAGCAAATCCTCTTGGATTTCTTAGTAGACGTGAACCAATTTTTATTGCACCAACACCAGCAATAAGCTGAAGTACACCAGATAGACCTTTTAGATTTAGATTTAACTTACCTTGGTCATTAAATATCTTACCTAATGCACTACTAAAGAATTTGATTCCCCATGCTGTTATGGTTCCAAGTACCTTGAAAGTTGTACCTATAATCCTACCCATTCCATTGAGAACTCTTGTAGGTATAGCACTAACAGCATCCATGATGGCTTTGATACCAGTCATGAATCCTTTCATAACAGTTCCAACAAAATTGGACTGAGTTAGTTTCCTTAGAGCAGCAAATGAAAGAAAAGCACCAGCAATATTAGCAATACCACCAAGAATACCAAGAGAACTCAATAAAGACTTCAATCCCCCAGCTGCTTCCTTACCAACTTTACCTATACCACCAACAGCCTTTCCAGCAATATTTCTAGCACGTTCTATTCTTTCTTCTTTTAGTCTCCTTTGCTCTGCTTTACGATAGGCAGTATCTGCCTTCATCCTATCTTTCAAGGTATTATTGATCTGTTTAATACCGTTATCAATATTCTTGATACTCACCAATGCCATACTAAATTGCTTACCATTCTTACCTTCAAACAATCCACTGGTGACTTTGAAATCAGCACCAATTTTTTTATTTCCACCACCACCCATCGCACTACCCATGTTCACTTTACCAGTGGGATGGATATTGATGACTGCGGAGGTAAGGTCTATAGTCTTAGCCATTTAGTGCCTTTTGTTCTTGGATCTTTTTATTCTGTTCTTTCAGAAAATCTGCTAACATTGTCACATACACATCTCTTTCCCAAGGAAGCATATTTTCAATCTCAGTCAGGGACCATTTATGATGCTGTATCATTGAAAAAGTAGTCTCATAATATGACTCAAGAGATATGTAACCCATAATTAGGCGAAAAAATCACCCAATCCCTGTAATGTAATCTCACTTTCTTTGCCAGATTCAGGATTAGTTACCATCAATTTATGTTGTAGTTTAGGCATAGTCTCAAAGAATGCTTGTATCTTCTTGAATTGATCAGAAGTCATAGAGTCTAAGAAATCTTTTAGTTCTTTCTTAGTACATTCTTTTGATTCATGTACCTCTTCTCCACTAACAATTTTATCTATACATCTAATAACAATATCAAATGGGTCTTGCTCCTTCCCTTGGAAATTAGACTCAATGAATGCGTCCATACTAGGATACTTCATATAAAGTGTAACATCATTTCCAAGATCAACTTCATTAGTATGACCTTCAGGAAAGAATACTTCTACATTTTCTACGTTTACGGATGTATTGATTTGTACTTTCTCATCATCTGGAGCAGGAATAGTTAAATCAATAACTTCTCCTACAGACTTACCTCTAATATTGAGGAATAAGTATTCAATATCGAAAGATGGTAATTGATCAATTTTGATTGATCTAGTTACAATACAATTTTTAATGATATCTTTGATTGCATTAGCAATGTCCTTTTCATTTTCTGACTCCGATGCAAGCATCAAAACCTTTTCTTCTTTTACAAGAAATGGTCTATAACGAACGTTTTTTCCATTCGAAGGAAGAGTCAACTCATAGTTCGGAGCTGCAAGTTTTGGTAAAGGCATAATTTAATATTATATGTAATGTTATTTATTAGGGTTTATTTAGAAGATTTCAAAGTCACCACCATCTCCATCACCATCTGTGACGGATGTACCACTACTACCACTGCCACCATCACCACCACTACCACCATCTTGAGCAGAAGCCATAGCTTTAGCAGCTTTACCTCCTAATGCTTTACCCCAATTCGTAGCAACATGTGAAAAATTCTCTCCTGTAGGGAATGTAGAAGCTCCTGTTACCCCTTGACCATCTTCACGATCTTTATCTCTAACTCCTCTACCTACAGGAACAACTGATCCAGCTACTTGCTCATCAGAGAAACCACCATATGTATTCTGATATGTCTCATAGGTAAAATTGACTGTAAATTCTAACGTACTATTATTTGCACCAGAAGACATGGATAAATCCGATACATTAACTGGGAATGCATTATATACATTAGTTATTAATGAAACTTCTCCATCCCTTTCAAGTTTCTTGAGAATTATTTTAGGATCAATATAGTTATTATAATAATTTACTCTTATATCTTTTTTTGCTGTATGACCCCAACCTGATCTAGGAGTGCATTCATCTATCCATTGATTATAAAGATCATGAACTGCCATATCAGCAGTCAATGTATAAGTCATTTGAAACTCATTAAACATTACACTTGTAATGTATTTTCTAGTAACACCAACTGCACGATCTCCACGAATGTTACCAGTAGTATAAGCTCTTCCTGGAAAAATGATATTAGTTATCAACAGTTTAGAATGATCATTCAATTCTCTGACTCGATTTATACCAAAAAGACCAGCCCAACCTGGAGCACCACCTATTCCTCCACCAGAAAAGATTGCTTCATATCTATTTGCGGAAGCTGGTCCTGATGACATCAACCTCCTTACAGATTCGTGTACGCCCATCTAAATAATAACTAGGGTATCAATATTATTTAGCATTGGCATACAAAGGAAAGTATCAACCCATTCATTATAAAAAATACAAAGGTGATCCCACCAATGTAACATATCGTTCATTATGGGAACGAAAGTTTATGGTATGGTGTGATAAAAATCCTTTAGTGCTTGAATGGGGTTCAGAAGAACTATATATTCCTTACCGTTCTCCTAAAGATGGTAGAATTCATCGTTATTTTCCAGACTTCTATATGAAACTGAAGAATAATCAAGGTGCTATTACCAGATATATTATAGAAATAAAACCTAGGTATCAAGTAGTAGGTCCTAAGAAAGACAAAATAAGACGAACCAAAAGATATCTTGAAGAACAAAGGACTTTTGCCATAAATAAAGCTAAGTGGAAAGCTGCTGAAAGTTACTGTGCTAATCGGCAACTGCAATTCAAAATACTCACAGAAAAAGAACTAGGCATAAAATAGATGTCAAGACAAACCCACTCCAGAAGAAGAGCTGCCCATCATAGAAGGGTTAGACTTGAAAAAGAAGCAGCTCGTGAAGCTAAACTCGAAGCGGCTAAAGAACGTGCTGAATATGGTAAAGGTGAAAGTCCTCAAACAGTTGTAAAAAGTGAAAATGATCAAGTAAAAACTGTTTCAAGAGTAAATAAAGAATCTGCACGTGGTACTGGACCAGGTGGTGCTCCTTCATGGAGAATCCAACAAAGTAATAAAGCAAAAGGATTTATAAAAAGTCAAACATCTGGAACTCTGAAGTATCCAAACGATGTACTTACAAATACTACAGATTATATGATGATTGATGTGCATGAATTCCAACCTGCTATGGAAGCTGGTTTAGGTAGTGGTGCTGGTGGTGCAGGTGCAAAACTAGGATCAATGATATTCTATATGCCAAGTAATCTTGGAGCTAATTATAGTCAACAATGGTCTGCAGCTGATTTATCTCCTAATGCCAGAATGATTATGAATGCAACTGATATGGCAATGAAGGGTGGTACAGCAGGGGATGTTTCGAAATATTTGAATAGTGCATTAAGTGGTACTGAATTGACTGTTGCAGCAAATATGTTTGCAAAAGGTGTAAACGCAATGACAGATGCAGGTCTATCTGCTAACAGTGCAATAGGATTGCAACAAGGTATGGGAATAAACAGTGTTCCTGAACTATTTTGGAAAGGTCATGGTGGTCAAAGAGTTGCTAACTTCAACATCCTTCTGCAACCAAAAGATCGTGATGAAGCTGATACAGTTACCAAAATAATAAACACCTTCAAAGTTGCTATGCATGCATCAAAAAATGATGCAAATATGAGTGGTGGTTCTAGTGTTGGTGGAAGGTTTGTTCAATATCCACTATCATTTCAAATAAAATATATGTCTGGATCAAGTGAGAATCCCCATTTGAATAAATGGAAACCTATGATTCTAAAAACTTTCGGTGTTAACTATACACCTGATGCTGTATATGCTACTCATCCAGATGGATCTATGGTAGCAGCAAGTATCAGTCTTGGATTCCAAGAACTCAAGATCATCTACGCAGACGATATTATCGATACTGTCAGAAAAGGCGGAGCAGGATACTAATGTCATTTTTCAAAAAACTACCAGATTTATTATACGTTTCCAAGATTACAAAATCTGGTTTTGGAGACTATACTAAGGTAAAAAATCTGTTCCGTATGTATAAAATGAGTGACAATGCAAAACGTCACGCAATACAATTTTATAAGTATACTATTCCTGAAGGTGCAAAACCTGAAGATGTAGCACTGGAAATTTATGATAGTCCTAATTTACATTGGGTTATCCTAATGATCAATGAAGTTACTGACATATATGAACAGTGGCCAATGGATTATGAAATTCTGTACAAATATACAACAGAGTTATATGGTAATGCAGATGCTACTCATCACTACGAAACCTTAGAAAGAAAAGATGCTGATGGTAATATTGTTATACCAGCAGGATTACAAGTAGAAACTGGATGGACTCAAGAATATATACATTCAACCAATCCTCTTGTAAAGAAAACTCTTACACTGGCTTCTGATACTACACCAGTTACAAACTTTGAACATGAAGAACAAAAGAATACAAAGAAAAGAGAAATAGATCTTATCAAACCAGAATTCTTACAGTTCTTTATTCAAGACTTCGAAGCAATTACTTCTTACGATCAGAACTCTGATCTTGAAGATAGACGAACTAAGAAAACTGAAATTGATCTTGTACGTAAGTATTACTAATGCCAAAACCACCTAAACAAGCAAAACCTGTAAAATGGATTCATAAACCTGGAAAAGCATCCAGACCTGATATGAGGACAATAAAAAAGGGGTCGTAAGACCCCTTTTCTTTATGCTTCAGCAAGTCGCTGGAAGTACGATAATGATTCGTCATCATCGACATCTGCTGACTTAGTAGTAGCTGATGCTGGTGCGAAACTTTCTCGGAATGCAGACTTTGGTTCTTCTACTACTGTATTAGATTCCTCTGTCTCAACCTCTTCATCAATAACTGCTGTTACCTTATTCTTTCTTCCACCTAGAACCAATGCTAAACGATTCTGAAGTTGCTCATAAGACTTGAACTTATCTGCTGCTGTAATTTCAGCGAGTGGATATTCAGTCTTCCAAAGTGCTTCAAGTTTAGTATCATCTCCACCTAGAACAGGTGTTGGTGTAGCAAACTCGGACTTATCATAATTCCAATAACCATCGACCTTACGGATCTTTAGTTTGAAATCAGCACCTTCCCAGAAATCAAATGGATTTACTGGTGTCTCATCTTGGAATGCAGGTTGCATTGCCTCTTGGATCTTATCAAATATCTTCTTACCATATTTGAATAAGAAAACTTTACCTTCATTATCAGGATTCTTAGGATCTTGAATAACAAGAATATTACTATAGTAAGAAAGCTTACGCTTCTGCTTACGTACAGTCTCTTTATCCTTATCTGAACCGCTATTCCATAAATCTCGGTTATGATCAGATACTGGATCTTTTTGGTTTAGAGTAGTTAGACTATTCTCTATATACCATCCACCTGGTCCTTGGAATGCATGACTCCATATCTTTGCCCAAGGAAGATCTTCACCTTCTGGTGCTGGTAGGAATCTAATTATCGCATATCCATTACCAGAAGGATCTAATTCTGGTTTCCAGAGTCGTTCATCCTTTCCATTAGTCTGACCGCCCTGTTTGGACTTTTCTAGTTCATCAGATAACTTTGCAAAAACAGATTTGTTACTGCGTTTTAGATCTGAAAATGACATTTTTGTATTCTCCGTATTAGTAGATTTGGCTTATTTGCTACTATGTAATCGTAGCACTTACTATTTATATTGTCAAGAGGGTGTTTGTATACTCATACGCATCCCTCTTATAATATCTTCCATATTTTTGAACAGTTCATTGAACGAAATACCATCAGGAATACCTAAAGCATTTGCAGTCATTCTCATCTTATTGAGCATTTCTTTTGCTTGAGGATCAGGATCTAACTCCATCCTAGTATGCAAAATTCTTTGCTTTTCAAGTAAAACTTCCATTGCATCTATATGCTTTAGACGTTGTTCACTATTCATTGCAACATAACCAATAGAATCCTTATAGATTAATTGTTGCATGTCTTGTATTTCCTTTATCTCATTCTGTACAAGTTCAGAATTGAAAAAACTCATTAGACCTTTCCTTTTACTATTTTTATAAATTTGTCTGTATCTACTTCCACAAAAGGAGCATACTTATTCATCTTAGTAGAAACAGAATCCCATATGGGATCATTAAGTACTTTATCGTAATCTTTTTGAAAGTGTAAGAACCTATTCAAAATAATCATTGTCTCAATACAGATCTTTCCAGAAAGATATCTTTTCAAGATCAGAGGATGACTACCCTTCTTACAAGTCAATGCTGATTCTAAATCAGTTTCTAATATCTCATCAATATCATTAGAAAATCTATATGATAGATTTGCTTGTATTTTTTTCCAAGAATTATAATTTTGTTCTCCATCTTTCAATATAGATCTTATCCATAACTTAGATGGGTTATCAGATACAACAAAATTTGATAGGAAGAATTCCTTTATTTGTTGCTCATTTCTTTTTCTAGCCATTGCTTCAAAGAAGTACCTATCCTTTCTTTGTAGGAAAGTACTCTCACGTGCAGATGTCTTACCATTATAGAGAAAATAATCGTAATTACCTGTTCCGAAATGGTTCTTTAGTGCAAGATAGGTTCTATAACACTCGAAACCAGATATCTTCATACAGGTAATTTTGCACGTGAAGTTTTCTTCATGAAATTCAAAGTAAGAGCTTCACAACGAATCTTTTCCTTCAACGGTTTAGATATTAATTTATTGACTTTTTCAATCTCAATATCATTCTCTTCACAGTAATGACATACTGCTTCGATATAGTTGAAGTCTCTTTCATTTTGCACAAGTAGTTCAATATCTTTACTAAACTTTTCTTGTGTCATGAATTTTTCTTCAATTAGTTTTTCAACTTTTTTATCATCAGCCATTAGTATAGTTAACATAATCTTCTACATAATCTTTCAAAAGTTTCATATATGTAAGTTTATCACGTTTTTCATAAACTTTCACATCACCATCTTCACATGTCATAATTATGACTAATTTTTTGATGGTTTCCTGTGTCCGTTCAAAGTACATCATACCATATGCCATACACTGAACATAGTAATGCTCAATCCATTTCTCTGGTTTGACTTTCTCTGATGTTTTGAAATCTATTACGGCAAGTTCGCCTTCGTATTCAGCAATACAATCTACTTGTCCTGCTAAGTGTAATTGGTCACTGTATAGTGTTCCTTCTAAACAGTGTATATTGTTTATTTTATCTAATGTTGGTTTTGCCTGTTGGAACAGGTAATTAGGTAATGGATCAGATTTAGGAACTTCTTCATTTTTTAGGTAATGCTCGATCAACGTATGTGTTGCTGTTCCTCTATTTGTTGCCCTTTTGGTCTTAGCATTTGCTGCTTCAAGACCAACCTTTTTTCTCCAATTAGCAAATATCTCACGATTTCTATGACTTGTAATCGTAGTTATCGATGGATACTTATTATTTTCTGGAGTAACATAATAACGTGTTTGTCCTTCATGTAACCTATTTAGTTCAAATGTAGGAGTTTCAATGTGGGTAAAGGTCATAAGGCGAGATTCATTTTTGCAATAATATAGTTACGAACTAAACCAGATCGTACAATATCTCCGATTTCAAATCCAATCATAGAAAAGTCATCAGGCATGGCTTCAATGATCTTCATGAAATCTATTATACCATTCTTTTCATGAACTTTGGTCAAATCTGTCTGAACATGATCACCACAGAACATAATCTTAGTATTATCACCAACACGAGTGACAATAGAATCTAGTTCGTGGAAATTTAGGTTCTGACATTCATCAACTAAGAGAATGGAACTATCAAAGGTTGTACCTCTTATAAAGGATGTACTCAAAAAGTCAAGACTTGCTTGTGCCTTCAAGTTACCATAAAGCATATCAAATTGCTCATTAGTTGGCAACTTGAACATATACTTTACCATATTTTGATAAGGGATTTGATAAAGGTAGGATTTGTCTTCATGATCACCAGGAAGAAACCCAATTTCACGAGTAGCAACAAGACTCCTAACAATATATACTTTTTCGTAAGGCGTGGTCGGATCCAGGACATCTTTGAGTGCGTTATAGAGCGTGATAAAGGTTTTACCTGTACCTGCACATCCATATGCAAAAACATTCTTCCCTGCTTTATATGATTCAAAAAGCAGTTTCTGATTATCTGTCAACGGCTGAATATCAACCATCAATTCAGTATTAATAGGTTTCTTTCTTTTCATCGTTCTTGATGAAGTACCGTTTCCGTTTCCGTTTTTCTTTTTACGTGTGGTAGGCATTATCAGAGTGTTAGTTTAGGTGCGCCTGGTGCTTGTTGTGCTTTATGAAGAACGTCATTCCATCCAGGTTTAGTTCTTCTAAGTTTATCTTTCCAATCTCCGACTTCTGTTGCCATAGGAGCAGTAGATGGATCACTCCAATCTCTAGTCCAATCGGGATTATCTTTACACCATTCGTTCCACTTATGAACACTAAGAACTACTTCTTTTTGTTCACCAGTCTCTTTATTGATAACAGGATAAGTTGCCATAATAAGTTAGTTTACAAAAGTATTTATTTACCAACCCATCCAAGGGCTTCTGAAACTATCGGAAACTGTTCGGTAAACACTTCACGACATTGTTCAGCAATTTCCATATGCTCTTTCTGAGTACCATGAGCAGATCTTAGATCAATATAATGTATCCAAGAACGACATGAACCAGTCATATACAGTCTAGTAGGTGTAGCAAGAGGTAGTACAAATCTAGCACACTCCTTAGCAATACCTGCATGAAGCATACTCTTATAGAGATCTATCCCTGCATCAAAATGCTTTCGCATATCCTTATTGAATCTCTCAACTGTAGCAGGATCCACATCATCAACACTGTTCTGTCTGTTCTTTAGATCCTGACTACGTAACTCAGGTAAAGGAATATCTTCTCTAATATAAGAAACATCTGCATATCTTTGAGAGAACTCTTGATACGTAAAAGACCTGTGCCTCAAGATTTGAGCAGCAAGTCCTCTAGTTGTTTCTATTTGAAGGGTCATATGAGCCTGTTCGAAAACAGACCAATGGTTATGATCACAACAATACTTTAGGAGCCCTGCTACTTTCGGATTCTCCTGATTCTTCGGGTTCGACACTCTCGCTATGTACCCCATCGTCTCCTCTGCTTTCGGGGTCACTGAGATCAAAGTCACTGATTTCTGGGTCATAGGTCGATGTAAATTCTGTTTTTTCTGGATCGAACTGTTGTGGTTCGTATAAAGTTTCTAGGTGTTCGTCATAATCAAATTTATAACCAAACCCATTTTTATCTTCTCTTTGAGATTGAGTAATTCTTTGATTGACATCACGAAGTTCAACCTTTAGACGATGAAGCTCTTCTTCAGTATATGCCCAAGGTCTCTTATCAGCATCTTTCAAAGCTCTCTTTAAATGTTTACGAGCAGCTGCAAAGGTAAATTCCTGCATTGTAAAAAATCGATGTTTGGGGTGGGAGGTTGGATTTATGTGTACCAACAAGAAAGGGGCATTGCTACATGAGTAGATTTTTACCTTTCTGTCTGAGACCCGACTGGTAAGTCGATTCACGTTTTCAACGTGCAGCACCACCTGTGTCTCATCACCTTAACTAGCCTTATGCCAGCAAGTTTATTCAGTCACTCCCTTGTTGAATCCGTCAACTCAACAAATAAATTATAGCATAAAAAAGGAGGGTTAGCAACCCTCCTTAGTCTTCAAGTAAGAGAACGATCTATGCAGTCGCTAAAACACGTTTGTGTCCTTCAGCATCAACAAGGAATTTTACACCACGGTAAATCTCCTGTGCTTCAGCAGGGCGTACTGTCTTATTAGGACGGTTCTCGGTGTCGTAGGTAACACCACGGTATGTGACTTTTGCCATTGGGTTTCTCCAAAGGTAGGGTGGATAAGACCCGTTCCTTCAGTCAACTTGTGCGTCCCACTCGCAATGAGGTGTTTCTTCTAACACGATGCTGATCATCTCAGCTCGTGTCTCTTCTTCCACCTTAAACTCCATCATCTTGTCAACAAGTGATTGAGCTTCGATGCAAGAAAGAGTAGAGGCAATGACTGCTAGATGAAACATGGGATGAACGATTCCGTTCCGAGTCGGCTTACTTGCGACCTCTAGTGAGGTTGAACGTGAGGATATGATAACATACCCATACTATATAGTCAACCAGTTCTGTAACATGTGATACAAAACTTATGGTAAAAAATCTGTTGCCCTTATTTCAGGTTCTGGTGGTTTTTTGCTAATTTCCTCGGATCCACCAATATTACATTCAAGGTCGGAATGGCAGTTTTCCGATCCACCCACTGAAAATGGGTTATACCTCGACATCGCTATTCTATACATTTTCTCGTGTAACGTTATATCTTCTTCTTCTGGATCTGGGGGTTCATACTCGCTAGGTGCAGTATCTTCCCAATCAAAGGATTTGCCATTTGTTGCTATAGGCATTGAATCATGAGGATGTGGTTTATCGTCAAACCACGAATCATATGGTATCTTGTCTGGTGCTGGATATGACATTAAATCCTGTACGTGAAATTTTTACTGGAGTTTTTTTCCGACCTTTTTTGAAACAAAAAGTCGAATTTGCTACTCAAAATCTAGTTCAGGAAATGCAGACTTCACAGCAGGAAGACCTACCTTGTACTCATCATCCAAATTACCCTGACCTGCTAACACCACAACCTCAGCATCTTTGAAATGGATATTAGAAAGTATCTTCACATATTCTTGACGAATCTGTTCAGTAGTACCATCTAACTTACCTCCACCATCAGTAATCTTACCAAGTCTCTTGTACTCTTCATACAAAGACGAAGTAGGATGCTCTGTCTTAAGATAATCAGCAGCAGGAAAATCAATTAGATTTATTCCATCATGATAATTCAATAATAAAACAGTACGAAGTGCAGTACTATCTCCTTCCTGTAATCGTTTTACTTTGGTTGTTTTCGTCTTTGCTTTAGATACTCCTTGGAGTACCTCATAGACGTTAGGTGTTACTTCTTCTGTCATCCTTCTGGATAGTATGGTACTTGTGGTTGTGCTGGTGCTCTACGCTGTTGCTGTTGCTGTTGAGGTCTTTGTCCTTGTCTTGGATAAGTATCTCTCTTACCCCAAGTAATCTCAGGAAATGCTTCCTCTACTACAGCTCTTGTTACTCTATATTTATTCTGTAAACCACCATCCTTTATAAGAACAACTATCTCTGCCTCATCTGGATGTAAGTTTTCTAATAACTGAATAAATAAATTCTCTCTACGTGTTCTCTGTAATTTATCAGCACCACCTTTAACAAAACGGTAAAGACCTTTGTACTCATTCCATAAACGAGTATGATCTGTTCCTATTGGTGCATCATTAGGTGTGTAAGGTACATCTCCTTCAGGTACATTACTATAGATACTATCATCAAAGTTCCAAATCAAACAGGTTCTAAGTGCTTGACTGTTATACCTCTGAAGCAGTTTGATTTTTTCTGCTTTTGTTTTAGCATTAGATACTTTTTGAAATACCTCACTGAGTAATAACTCGGCTAAAGGTAAGTCTTTTCTACTGGGAGTTTTTTTAGTGGTAGTTGGCATGATTAATCTTCATCCTCATAAAATTCATTGTCACCTTCAAATCTTACTGTGAGTAATTGATTGGCAAGCATATTGCCTTCCTCATCATAAAATTCAGGGTGTGTTAGCTGTTTCGATGCAGCTACAGTAGCGTGTTCTGCATAATAACTATGTGATACCCATCCTAGCATAAAACCTAGTAAAAGTCCACCTAAAGTTATTAGAACAGAGAATACTAAAACTGTTGGTACTAATTGCGTAGATAATTCCATAAGACCTCCTCTATTCTTTTTCGATTTGGATAGTGAAGGTCATCTTCTTAGAGAAAAGAGAAACCTTCAGAGATTTGTTGAACAAATATGATTTGGAAACCTCCCTCCTTGGTAGCATTATCTCTACACCTTTATTTATTTGAAGTAGATCGGGTCTTGTTTTTGGAACCTTTCTTCCTCCCTGGTTTTCTGTCTTCGACATACTGTTCGGTGTCCGTCACGATTTGTTGTAAGTAATCTCTAATCTTTCTTGCTTGTGGTTTAGATAAGTAACCATAAGCTTCACCATATGTCTTGTCCTTCTTACCCAAAGTTATGTAATGATCTAAGTCATCTATAGTTAGGGTAACATTATAAAATGTAGAAGAAGCTAAGTATTCAATTGCTTCCTTTTGTGTTGACTTATTATTCTTCAGAACGTCATACATCTTTAGTAAATATATGTCACGTTTGAAGACTTCATCAACAGCCTTCTCTACTAATTCAAGAACATCATCAACGTACATTTTTCCTATACAAGATTGTTTTGTTTGAGATACGATATTGTATCTATACAACCACCTAAATTTTTACCATCTACAGTCACTTGTGGAAACGTAGATCCTTGACCAAACTGACCGAAGAAACCTTGACTATCAAAGTCTCTACCAAGTTTATATTCAACGTATTTGAATTCTTTTAGGTCAAGTAACTGAACGATTTTACTACAATGGGGACACCCATCTTTACTATACACAGTAAAATTCATGTGCTACTCTGAAAATTAATATTTATTATGAATTCTTTTTGATAAGATGATTCAATAATTTATTATTTGCAAGCACAAATAATTCATCTGCTTGTTCAGATAAGTTCTCCCTAAATGCGTTATACAATTGATTGTATCTTAGGTTCAATTCAAACTCTTCACGATCTTTGATGAGAGATTCAACTGCCCAACGCATACAAATTCTTTTTCCTTTAGTAACCTTATTGAACTTGACATAGTTACTTGCTGGACAGATAGCAGCATAACCTTTAGGCATTTTCAATACAGACTCAGTGCCACCATCTAATACAACAACTTCACCACCCTCATAGTCTTCTGGAGCATTGAGTGAAATTATAACAGTCCACTCTCTTATCATCTCAACTTCTTTCTGGGTGAAGTCATCTCTATGCCATCCCCATGCTTCTCCAAACTTTATAGTAGAAGTATAGACTGATGGAAGTGAAGTGTTAGAGGGTACTACAGAATTTGTATAGACATCATTGTTTTGTACAAGATCATAAAAACCATTGTAAAAATTAGTTGCCTGTGCAATCTGATCTTCATCTTCCTTATTAGCCTGAGACATGAAGATAAATCTCTTAGCGGAATCTTCTGTGCTTCCTACTTTCTGTGATAGATCATAGATCCCATCACATTGTGCTTCTGTAAATATTCTCTGTGTATATGCCATAAAAAAAAGAGGGTCTCTTCGACCCTCAAATTATACTACTAATAATCATCCTCGTCAAGTGATTCTATAAATTCCTTATTCTGCTTACAAATACCATGCACATCTAACTTTTGATGTAAGTGAGCAGAGGTATGAAGACCCTCTATCAATAAAATAAATGATAGCAGCATGACAGGTAACATCCATAAGGGATGACCCACGACCTCTCCAGTTGTTTTCATTGAAGAACCTAGAAGTTTACTGAGGTTTGTTCTTTCTCATGTAAGCGTCTTTTATCCAAGCCTGTGATAGGTTACTTGGTTTCCAATCAGGATCCCAAGGTTTTACCTCACTCACATACTTGTCTTCTTTTATTTTTTTCTTAGCGTTTAGTGCCTGTTTCTTTTTACGTGCGTTCATGATCTTCATATGTATAGGTACGTGACTTGACTCTTGTTTGTCCGTATTCACCTTTCTTATCTTTATTCACTTGACCCAACTTGGTTCCCTTCCTAGAAGGTCCTGTTGGGGTGTTACGCCCTCTCTTTGTAGTAGGATTTAAAGTGGCATCGCCTTTTCCTTTTTTGGTGATGACTGCATCTTGGTTATGTTCTTTACCAAGTCGCTTCATCTGCTTCTTGAATTTTTTGAATTTCTTTTTGGGTGCGTTTACGACTATGGAAGGTTCTTTTACTGTCTTTTTATTTCCTTTGTCATCTTTCTCAGGGTATTCTCCTTTGACTTTTTTGTATCCGTAGCCCATGCTACGAACCTTCTTCCCTAGATCTTTATTTGCTTTCTTGTTTTCTTTACTTGATTTATCACCACGATTGGCAGTTAGCACAGCAGTGTTGCGACTCTTAGAATGAGATGCAATACGATTTAGACCACCCTCTCGGATATCTAAACACTCACTGATAAATTGCCTAAACGTTTTCATCATTGAAATACAAACCCAAACTATTTATCTTTCTTTAGACTTATAATGATCCTATCATTCTCATAGTCTGCTTGAAACTGTATCTCTGCATCATGACTCCAACATAACTCCTCATATAGAGAATTCAGTGTAGCCATATCATCGTATAGATCTGTTGGTTGTGTCATGCAAATTGGCGTAGTGAGTTCAGAATATATTTATAGGCTTCAACTATGTTTCCTTCGTCTTTTCTAAAAAGATCCTTATCGAATCTCTCTTTCGTTCCTTTCTTCCAGAGTCGCATGTTGTCAGGTGATAGTTCATCAGCCAAGAATAAATCGCCGTGAGCATCGTGTCCAAACTCCAATTTGAAATCAACTAGATCAATACCCATAAGGGTAAATAAAGCTTGCAACTGGTGGTTGACCTCCAGTGCTACTTCCTTCATAGGTGCAGGGTCAATACCCATCATTCTTACCCTGTCATAGGTAAGTAATGGATCATCCTTAGCATCATCCTTCAAGAAGTATTCTACTATGGGTGGTTGTATCAGTGTACCTTCATTGAGGGTTGTCTGTTTGACAATAGACCCTGCTGCAATGTTACGTACTATAACCTCTACTGGAACAATTGTCAACTTCCTACACAGCAGTGTGTCAAGGGATGGACACTCAAGGTAATGGGTCTTGATACCTTGCTTCTCTAGCATCTCAAACAGTAAAGCAGATATCAAACAACATGTCTTACCTTTATCTTCTGGAAAATCTACGAGTCTACCATTGCCAGCAGTTACCTTATCATGAAAATGAATATAAACCTTACCTGCTTCACCTGCAATCTCATATACAGACTTTACCTTACCCTGAAGTAGTAAGGAATCATGTGCCTCATTGAGAGGAACTTTTGTGTAAAAAATATTTGGTTGTTCTTTTGTATCTCCAGACATAAAAAAAAGAGGGTGTCTCCACCCTCTTAGTATATTATATTTGATTTTATATGTCAACCTACAGCAGGAGCAACAAGTGCAACCTCACTAACCTCAGCAGCAGCCAAGTCTAATGGGAAGTTGTGTGCATTCCTTTCGTGCATAACTTCCATACCTAGGTTCGCTCTGTTTAGAACGTCTGCCCATGTCGGAACCACTTTACCGTCTGCCGATACAATCGACTGGTTGAAGTTGAATCCGTTTAGGTTGAATGCCATCGTGCATATACCCATAGAGGTAAGCCAGATACAAACAACAGGGAAGACACCGAGGAAGAAGTGAAGTGATCTACTGTTATTGAATGAAGCATACTGGAAGATAAGTCTACCGAAATATCCGTGAGCAGCTACAATATTATAGGTCTCTTCTTCTTGTCCGAATTTATAACCATAGTTTTGTGATTCATTCTCAGTAGTCTCTCTGATTAGAGAAGATGTAACGAGTGAACCATGCATTGCAGCGAACAATGCTCCACCAAACATACCTGCGACACCTGCCATATGGAAGGGATGCATCAGTATATTATGCTCTGCTTGGAACACAAACATAAAGTTGAATGTTCCTGATATACCTAAAGGCATACCGTCTGAGAATGATCCTTGTCCAAATGGATAGACCAAGAAGACTGCAAATGCAGCAGATACTGGAGCAGAATATGCTACACAGATCCAAGGTCTCATACCTAAGCGGTAAGATAATTCCCACTGTCTTCCCATGTATGCACAGATACCAATTAGGAAGTGGAATACAACTAACTGGTAAGGACCACCGTTGTATAACCATTCATCAAGATTAGCTGCTTCCCAGATTGGGTAGAAGTGTAATCCGATTGCGTTGCTTGAAGGGACAACAGCACCAGAGATGATGTTGTTACCAAACATTAAAGAACCAGCAACAGGTTCCCTGATCCCATCGATATCGACAGGAGGAGCAGCAATGAATGCTATGATGAAGCATGTAGTTGCAGCAAGTAGGCATGGAATCATTAGGACTCCAAACCATCCGACATAGATTCTATTATCGGTTGATGTAACCCACTCACAGAACTCAGGCCAACCACGTAGCAATGCGCTGTCTCTCTTTTGAAGAGTTGTCATTTGATGATTGCGTTTTGGAGTAGATATGAAAAGACTATCCCGAATAGGGTCCCCGTGGTCTTGGTTTGGGGCATGAAAAAGGGAGGGTTTGACCATCCCTCCCCTATTTATAACACATAATGTGAAGTTTTGTCAAGACCAGGTTGTGACAGTTAGTTCAACTGTCCCATCGTTGTTTACTTTTCTACTCTCTACCTGCATCCCTTCTGCAATTGCTTCCTTTACTAATACTTCTTCTGCGTATTGCTGAGATACTTTTTGTAAAAATCTTTCTACTGGAATTGGTTTATCCCATGTCTGAAGATCAGTAACCAGTTCATAAGTTTGTGTTGATGGATTCAATCTAAATCCAATATCATTTCCCACTGCAACATGAACATGTACTTCTTCATGCTCATGATCTATTGGGTTCTCTAATTTCTGATCAACTTCTACGTCATACTCTAGCACTTGTAATGCCTTCAGTAGAGAATCACGATCTTTAATTTTGGTCTTGATTGTGCTGAAGTGTGACATTTGCTACATCCTTTTGTGCTTGATAGTACTCTGAACTATGTATACGTCTGGTAAGATCTCCTAGAGCCTCTTCAAGTCCTCTAGTAATAGTTTCACAAGTATCACCAGTACATCCATCAATTGTTTCTTCTACTATACCATCTTGTCTGATACGGTAGGTAATTCTAGTTTGTTTCATCATCCTTGCCAAATCATATCAGGCATTGCCTGTGGTTGTTGTCTTCCGACAGTAAACATAAGAATAAAGTATCCTATGAACCATATGATATTGAATATCCATGCTTGTCTAATCAGATACTTTCTGATACCCATAGCAACGATGACATTCTTTACATCTTTAGGAACATCTTCATCACCTCTTGCTCTAAGGATCTGTTCTATAATCACAGCAATAATTGCACCTACCACTAGAGGATAGAATACAAAGTTTGCAAATGACATTATTGATATTAGAAATATCATTTTCTTCTCTTCCTTTTTTTCTTAGTAGGAGTTCTTGTATCCCATTGCCAGAACAGGTACATACATATCGAAGTCCAAAAAATTAGTGTCCACCAAAAGTTATTCATAAAATCCTCTACGTCAATTTTTTACTGGAGATTTTTTCCGACCTTTTTTGAAATCAAAAGTTGATTTTCAAACGAGAGCAGGAACATCTCCATCATCATCGTCATCTTCAAGTTTGTTTCTTATCTCATTGATACGAGCCTGCAATTCTGCATACTCTTCCAAGTCACAACTGTTAGGTTTGAATGTAACACCCATCAATTCATCACCTGGTTTGACTCCAACCATTTCTGGATGGACTGCCTTAGTAACTTGAGTAGTCCACATACCAGAAGGATCATAGTCATTCTGTTTGTACGCAGCACCCCATCCCTTTGACATGGTACGAATAGCCCACACCAAAAGGAGTAACCATGTTACTGAAAAAACTATGTCAGTAATAATATTCATCGAGAATATCTAATGCGTTATTGAGTGCTTGTTGAGCAGCACCACGCTGCCTATCATCCCATTCGGGATACCATTGTTTAGTATCAATACCCTGTTTGATTCTCATCAGACGAGCATGCATATCAACTTTTTTAAGTCTACCGTTCATGTAAGTCCTGTAACGAGAGTCTGGCCAAGGACAAGATGCATAATTATCAGGGAAGATCATTCGTATTTACGAACACTCCCTTTCAACTTATGCTCTTTGAGATATTTTCTAGCACTTGAGTAAGTATCAAATACTTTAGCCCAACTACCTTCTGTTTTCCATAGTGTAGGAGAAACTAAAAATTCTCCACTCTTATTGGTTATTATCCAATCAATTTCGTGGTTCGGATCAGCTGACATGATTATACTATAGTAATTATTTGTATTTATTGAGGGAGTTCCCCTTCTTCAATCTCAGTGTTACCTGCGTATGGATCATGCTCTGGTTCAGGATCATCATGAATCTCATGAGGATCTTCTTCTAATTCAGGAGGTCTTCCTAACTTATTCATTCTTGCAACTTCAGCATCCCACTCAGGGGTTCCTTTCTTGATACCATCTTCAGGTTCATACCTTTGAACTGTTACTTCTTCTCCTTCATCATTCACAACAGTAGTTGAATACTTTTCAAGCATCTGTTCATGATGTGCTTCTAGTTCCTCGTCAGTCATCTCAGGAACATCAAAAGGATTGTAAGGTTCTTGTCCTGCAGTTTCTAAGTTTGCATTCTGAGCCTCAATCATTGCTTTGAGTTCTGCTCTCTTCTCTGCTGAAGAAATCTTAGAAAGATCTATTGATCCATCTTCTCTTGTAGCATTAGCAAACTCTTGCTGATCTTGTTCGACCATCTTATCAATATCATCCTGTGTCATTTTTGGAACAGGATTTTCAAGTGCTTTCTTCCTACGTTCTTCTTGTCTTAGTCGTTCTTCTGCTTCTAACTCCTCTAAGGTAGAACCACCAGAAGATCTATAAGAATCTCTGATAGGAGTATCTACAGCATCTCCTTCTGGTTTCTCTGGAGCTACAGGTGTGAAGGTTCCTTCAGGAATAGGTTCACCACCTTCTTGTTTGATTCTTTGGATAAGAACTCTATCTTCATCGATGTATGTCCAGTTCAAACCATCACCAGTTCCCCAGTTGAGAAGTTTATAAAGATCCCAAGGCATCTTTATATTGACAACACCAGGACGTTCTACTTCAGTCCTAGCCATCTCCTGATCAGGATCTGCCAAGTCTTTTAATGAAACTACATCACTAGTATTTTCTGTATCCACCACTGGTTCATTATTTTTGTTAGTCATTAGTATAAGTTCTCTTCTTGTTCAGTTATTATAACACAGTCTGATGTAGGGTATGCCACACATGTTAAAACATAACCTGCTTCAAGTTGATCTTCATCTAAGAAGGATTGATCTTCTTGATTTACTTCTCCTTCTACTACCTTACCAGCACATGTACTACAAGCACCTGCACGACAAGAGTATGGATGATCTAAACCTGCTTCTTCAGCAGCGTCTAATACATACTGATCATCTTTACAATCAAATGTATCTTCCGAACCATCTTCAGATCGAAATGTTACTGTATAAGTTGACATTGATAATATCCTAAACCTGTGGTATTTATTATACCAGACCAACACTAGATGCGGCAACCCCTACCGTCAGCATACCAAAAAATTCCGCTAGAGGCATATGCTCTGGCGGTATCTGCATCAACAAATTATTGAAGAATGTACTGACCAACATCGAAATACAAGTAAGCTGCTACTGTTGTAATAAAAAAGACCTGTGGCATGACTAGGTAAAAATACTCTACAATATTATATAGGTATTTTTACTCTAAGTCAAGCACTAGGTACTGCTGCAGGGATCATCTTACCGCCTTGAGAATCATCATCATCGTCATTACTGAATGCACGTAGAAGTAGTTCTATCAGCACTAAGGCTGCCATTGGATAGAACACCCAGAGTATTGCGATGAATGGAGAGATTTCGTTGACTGGTGCAAGATCACCCATGACTTTGTATACTTTTGTTACGAATAATTATTTAGGAATTATAATATTCCAGGAATAATCTGTCCAGTGGTGACATACGCACCTATTGCAGCAACGAATCCAATCATTGCAGCCCATCCATTAAACTTTTCTGCTTCGGGTGTCATTAGAATACTCCTGGTATAATTTGTCCTGTTGTTAGGTAAGCACCTACTGCTGCTACAAATCCAATCATAGCCCATCTTCCGTTCATCATCTCTGCTCTTGAAAGTTGATCCTGTGGATCTATCACCTGAATTTCAGGTTCTTTCGAATACATGTTCTGACGACCACCATCTTCTGTTATTACAGTCATTGAAGTTTTGTAAAGAAACGTAACAATAGTATATATCATGAAAGAGTAGAAGTCAAGTTCTCCTGTTAGGGATAGGTAACAATACCTACTCAATCAATTTCACCTTCTGCAAGTTTAGATGACTTGAGTAAGTCTTTGGATGCTTTAGCTGCTGCTTTACCTGACTTCTCATACCACTCTTGAATCAATCTCTGACCTTGAGCATCGTCACCAACCACAGTAAAGTATCTTCCTAGACCTTTACCACCTGCTGAACCACCAACCATCATACCACTTTGCATGATTGCTGGTGCTGTAATCAAACAGAATGGTCCCATAAACATACAACTACCCAGTCCAGCAGCAAATCCTACTCCTGCACCAGCAGCACCACCTATGATAGCACCTGCTGTATTGAATGGTTTCTCTTCTGTTGTCCACTGAACTACAGTAGTAACCTTACCGATTGGATGTGTTACACCTGTCTCATCTATTGTAACCTTACATTCTTCCCATAATTCTTTTTCTTCTTCCTGACCAACAAGACAAAGTGGATCCTTTGCACCTTGTTGTAATGTCTTATGTGTAATCCTTGATCCTGGTCTTATACTAGATGCTAGTGTTGCAGTTGGTAGTAACATTGATGCTGCTACTAACGCTGTTAGTAATTTTTTCATTAGTTTTTTCAATAAAAAAGGAGGGGTAAAAACCCCTCCTTATCTGGTAGTTGGTATCCGATTTAGAATACGAACTTAGCACCGATTTTAGCACCCCAGTCAACTACTGTATCACCAGCAGCGTCTTCGCCATTAGAAGCACCAGAGATCTCTCCGTAAAGAGCTAGATCTTCAGAAACTCCATAAGAAGCACCAACTTTTCCAGAAAGTTCTGTTTCTGTATCGTCAGTTGACTCAGCATGATTTAGAGAAGGACCACCTTGTACATAGTAAGCGATCTTACCGTCTGTTGTAGAACCTTCATATCCGATATGAACGTCAGTAGCTGCAGAGCTATAGTCGCCATCAGGATAAGACAAGTTGCTCTCAACATTCACATATGGACCAGCAAAAGCTGCACCAGCGAGTAGGAATGGAGATGCTGCAACAGCAGCGATTGTTGATTTGATAGACATGATTGTTTTTAAGTATCTCGCAAGGAAAAACCCCCACGGATGTTACCACCCCCGACATGGGGTGACGTTTACATTTACGCAGGGGTACGATTGTTTCGAGTCCTGTGTTATTCTTTTCGTAACATTACGTTACGATCTATTTATAATACCAGAGTTCTCTGGATTTGTCAAGCTGGTTCGGTTGGATCGGGTGGTGTTTCCGATTCATCACCTAAGATGATAACATCATCTGTAGATGAACCAGTGACAGAATGACCTGTAGGAAATGTTATGACATCTCCTGTTTTATACTCACCAGTATTCAGATCTACTTTAGAATTCAGATCGAAATTATAATTAGTATTCAATTTGTATCCATAGTCTTCTGCATAATTATTGGTTAGATCTGTTCCAATACTTGTAACCTTGAAATCTGAATCTAACTTATGTCTCCAGAGGTCTGTGTTATCTGTAGTTCTAATAGGTATCTGAGATAATAAATCTCTTACTGATCCTAAAACTTCAAATAGATCTGGGACATACTCATCTTGCTTTTTTTCAAGACATTCTACAGTAGCGAGTCGAAGCTCAACCTCTGCTGTTTGAAGTCTTTCTCTTAATGTAGGTGTACTCATACATAAACTCCTGATTCTACTAGGTCTGCTTCAACGTTGTCTAGAATAATGTTATAGTCATCTTCGGGATCATCATAGAACTGAACTCCTCTGTCCTCATAGAATCTTGTTAGTTTCTGATAGAGTCTAGGGAAGTCTGCCTCTAAGTCGAGTTGCCCTTCGATGGCGTTGGTCAATTTCGGTAAATCCTTTTTGAACTTTGCGACAAATTGAGTCTTAGACATTTTCTTGGTAACAGTTTACAGTAACGGTGCTGATATGTCAACACCTAACGGGATTGACGAGGATCGAACTCGCAACTTCCTGCGTGACAGGCAGGTGCTCTAACCAATTGAACTACAACCCCAAGTGAGTCCATTATAATACCTGTATCACCTCTACGATCTCTGGGTACACATTTTGTAAATGTTTTTCTATACCCTGCTTCAGAGTTTGTGTGCTCATAACGCATGTAGAACATGCGCCCAGTAATCTCACCTTTACTACTGGTCCTTCTGCAATATAATCTATCTCTACAAATTCAAGATACCCTCCATCTGCCTCGACATAAGGTCGAAGTTCATCAAGAGTATTGTTTACATTGACTGGTGTTAGTTCCATCAAGCCATCATGCAAGTATGTTCTGCATGAGGATCCCAACATCCTGGACAATCGTACTCTTGTTCATAACTATCTAACTTATGAATCAACTTATCGTACTCACCAAGATGCTCATGATCTCTCTGCTCTATGAAGATGCAAGCATCTCTCAATAGATGAATTTCTTTGTGTGTGAACTGCATTACAATAAGATTGCTCCGATCACGAAACCTTTTGCGAATGTAATACAAAGAATTTGATAGTCAGTTAGATTAAATTTCTTCTGGAATTTATCAATGAGATTCTTATCCCACTCAACTACTTTATCGAATCCTTCTTTAAGATTGAGGTTCCACATTGGTCTCTGTATCTGTGATGTTTTTATTTAGTTTGATATCCTTATGAAGTTGTTCGGTTGCTGCCCGAACTTTATCTTGCTTAGCTATAAACTCTCTGAGTTCTGGTCCTTCTTCCCATGACCACTCAGTCTTACGACCTTTCTTATCAATAACCTCATGGGTTTTGATTTCAATTCTATCTGGATTTAGTTTCATCTTTCTTCGAAATCAAGTTTACGAATTTTACGTTGTGACCTAGCAAGTTGCCAGTCACTCATTTCTCTTTGTGCTAGTCTTGTACCTCCTTGTTCATCTATTTGTTCTTCCACCTGTTCAATGATCTGAACTTCAGAAAGATTCTTTGCAGATACAGTATCATCATGCAGAGACATCATGTTCTCACAACCACATACCATAGATCTGGTAGAGGATGTGAGTTCTACTCCACACTTCATACATTTTATCCTAAGTTTCATTATACTTCTTTTCTACCAAAAATTCAACTGTGTTAGCAACATCATCAAACGCTTTCCTTATATCCTTACTCGTGCCAGTCTCTTGATGACATTGCTTGCCATCAGGAGCATACTTCTTTGTGTACAACGACCATCTCCACTCATTCATCTGTGAAGAATGCCAGAATTGTAGTCTCATAAGCTGTTGGCTGTTTTCCAATCTTCCTCAAATAAATCAAGACCTTTATCGGTTAGTACATGATTATACATTTTTTCAAAAACTCCAGTCGGCATAGTCACAATGTGTGAACCGTATTCAAACGCCCTTCCAACGTCTCTGACGTTCCTTAGAGAAGCTGAAAGAACCTCAGTACCATGCCATCCTTGTACCTTATATATGTTGCAAATCTCTTTGACAAGACACAATCCACCGAATGAATTGTCATCTACTCTTCCTACAAAAGGAGATACATATCTAGCACCTGCCTTAGCAGCAAGTATTGCTTGTGATGCTGAGAATATAAGGGTTACATTTACTCTAATACCTTTCTCTGTCAATAGTTTACATGCAGCTAGTCCACCTCTTGTACATGGGACTTTGATTGTGCATGCTGGACCAAACTTCTCATGAAGTCTGCATCCTTCATTGACCATATCTTCTCCTGTTCCTACGACTTCCATGCTAATGTCTGGAACACCTATATCTACTATCTCTTGATATACTTCCTCTGGTTTCCTACCACTCTTCATAATAAGAGTTGGGTTTGTAGTCAGACCGTCAACTAAACCAGTCGCAAACTTCTCACGGATGAGAGTAGTCTCCGCAGTGTCTAAAAAGATTTTCATTTCAATAATAACTAATGGTTTATTTATATGGGCATGGGCAGGGTTGGATTTGAACCAACGTAGGCATAGCCAACGGATTTACAGTCCGTCTCCTTTAACCACTCGGACACCTACCCGAAGGGAAGGGGATACATATGCTGTTTATACTCAGCCCCATTGTATCATCGGGGAGACTTATTGACGATGCCCTTACCTTCCCATGCCAGCAGACGGATTTGAACCGCCGACCTTGGCTTTACAAAAGCCCTGCACTACCACTGTGCTATGCTGGCACATCTCTTAGGAGGATAACTTCTTGTTGTTCTGGTGTTGTTATCCATTCTTTATACTCTTCAAAGAGTGCTACTGCTTCATCATTAGCACCATGTTCATGTAGTTCATTGATCCTATCAATAACATCTGAAGTTATTATGCTGCAGGTTTGTTCAATTGAGTCCATTAAAATAGTCCTTACGCATGTACCGTCCTAAGACATTGCTATTATAGTACATGGGAGTCCCATCGTCAAGGGACTCTGTAAGGACATTGTTTAAGAATTGTTGTCTTGTTTCTTCGTAGTTGACTTTTCCTGGGGTTCTGTGGAGACTGAGGATTTCTCTTGAGAAAGCTTGAACCCCCAGAAGTTTCCTGTCTTCTGTAAGTTCCTTAGAACTTCCGTAGTATGCTTTCCAGTTACTTTCACTCGTCCGTTTACGTCCACCACCTCTAGGCTTTCGTTTCTGCCAGAAGTACTTCCTCCCGATGTATTTCCTACCATTCGTGAGATTTGTAATCCTGTAGACAAAACCGAAGAAGTCGTCAATGTCAGCAGAAGTAAAAGTTGTACCCTGATAGGTCCAGGGGTTCTCATAATCTCCTTGACCCATTGAGGTCTCTGTGGAGGTTTCCATCCTAAAATTTTCATTATCTATTCCTTAGTATTTATGTCAGGGTTGGGAAGTCCATTAGACTTGTAGTCTAATTGCTCTCTAAGAAAGATTATCTCTTCCTTGAGTTGTAATTTTTCTTCTTCTAATTTTTCTATCTCTTGTTGGTAGATAACTATCATGCCTTCAAGTTGTTCGTTTCGGTTTTCGAGATCCCAGTCCATTGGAAGAACTATTTATAGATGGGTCGAACCAAGGATCAGGAATAACCGTTTTCTTTGGTCTTTTCTTAATTATCTTTTTACGTTCTGGTCGTAAAGTATAATATATCTTAGCTATTATACGCTTGATCACAATTTAAAACCAGCAAACGTATCCTTTTCCACATCTTGTTTGATACCACCAACAACATAAGACTCTACTTCAGTCTCTTGTGGTGCTACCTGCAGACCCTTAGATGAGATCCAATGCTCAGTCCAAGGTAAAGGATTATTCTTAGCTGCTATATTATATATTGGCTTGATACCGAGTGCCTTCATTCTTCTATTAGCAATCCATTCAATGTATTGATGTAGTAACTTTTCATTGAGTCCAATCATAGATCCATCTTTGAATAGATAATCAGCCCATGCTTTTTCTTCCTCTACACAACGCTTGAACATTTCTAACACCCAAGACTGTTGTTCCTTAGATATCTCTATCATGTCAGGGTCATCACCCTGCTTCCACTTACTTAGAATATTTTGAGTAAGCGAGAGATGCTGGTTTTCGTCTCTAGCAATAAGGGAGATGATTTTAGCACTTCCTTCCATGAGTTTGAGCTCACCAAAAGCAAAACTGCAAGCAAAGGACACATAAAAACG
>VTLG01012193.1_pt1 | contig 55129 bp, 76 predicted proteins | sample 4694571 | NCBI WGS metagenome assembly VTLG01 (sample SAMN12604809, study PRJNA352737) | marine metagenome | biome: ENVO:00000447; feature: ENVO:00000209|ENVO:00000569|ENVO:01000036; material: ENVO:00002151; isolation source: viral sequences binned using virsorter ... | reverse complement strand
TGTAAAAATAACTATTTGTCAATACTTTTTTATCGGGCATTACCCGACACATCATAGATAAACTTTCCTGAACGGATAGCCTCCATAATTTCATCAGAGCGATTTTCATACTCTTGTGCAGACATACGCTGTACTTCTGACTCCTTTAAGTATGATGCTTCTTCGTTTTCTTGCGGTTTACTACGGCTATTCCTTGCAGAAACAGATTTGGCTGCTTCTTTGTCTGATGTGGTTTTCTTTTTGCTAATACCCATATCAGCTTTGTAGAGGTCAATCGCCCTAGCAGCAGAACGTGCGTCGTTGTCGTTTTCATATAGCGCATCCTGTACCCACTTTGGTTGAGAATCTGCCCACTCATGAAAGTTATCACTATCACGAATATCGTCAAAGTCTGGATGCAGTCGCATTAATTCTGCTTCAGCTTTTTCTTTTGTTGCAGACAATTGTAATTCATCAAGTGCCTTAATTCTTTCTTCAAGAGCAGTAGATTGTTCACTTGCTTTTTTAATAGCAATCGTTTCAATTATGGCTGCTACATCAGGATAGTCTGCTGCCCATTGCTCAATATCTTCATCAGATTTAGGCAGTTTCATTTCTTTTTTTGTGGCGTCAGCAAGTTGCCGTTTCAACTCTGCAAGTTCTGTTTTAAACTCTTCAGCTTGCTTTTGTTGATGCCTACGCAAATCAGAATAGCGTTTTTTAAATGTTTTTTCTTCTGCGCTTGTAGGTTCTTCTTCTACTTCTTCTGTAACTTCTTTTACTTCACCACGTTGCTCTTTGAGCATTTGCTCAAGTTCAGCTTCTTCTTCTTTGCGTTTTTCTGCGTTGTTATATTTACGTGTTGCAAATGCAACTTTTTTTTCAGGCTGCATTTCTTCAGCCATAAGTTCAGCTTCTGCCATTTTACTTCTCCAAGTTGGGGCCAACCGTAGCCACGCCGGGGTGGGGGATTAGGTAGCCAACATATCTAGCTTTTTAACGTGTAGCTAGTCCACGCTTGCGGGGTTTTGCTGCAGGCTTTATACCAGAAAGATTTGCAATTCTTGAAATCTCTGGTCCAAGGACTTTGCCAAGAATGCGAAATTCTTGTGTGCCTATCATGCTAGTAAGCGTATCTTTGTCCTCATCAGACAAAGCAGCAAACCTATCAATAATTTCTTGCTTCAGTTCTTCTACAGTTTCAGCCATTCTTTAGTCCTTCCAGCAACATATACAATAGGATGTACAATTTTACACCACACATTTCCAACAATGCTGTCTGGTGCTTTACCTTTAGTCATAACATGTTTTAGGTGTTGTGTTCGTGCCATAGCTAGATATGCACCTATAGAAGTTAATGTTGTACTACGACGCATCCCGTTTACCCAAGGCATAAACAACCAATGATACCCTTTTTCGTGGTATGGTGTCAAGTATTTTTTCTCATATACACCCCAAATTTTAATTGCTTGTTTCCAATCATCTAGTTGTGTTTGCCTGTACATTTCTGTACAAACAATCTTGCTAGGACCGGGGTCTTCAGTTTGAGGGCCACTTGTTACAATAGAGCCATCGGAACCACTTGTTACCGCATTACCATTGCTATCTGTGACTGCAGAAGTCTTAGCAATATTAGCTTCTGTCTCACCACGGTCACGTCGTTGTTGTTTTGCCGCATTGTCAGCAGAGACTTTATTTCGCGCCGCTATTGCTGCTTTAGACGGACTATAACCACGGTTTCTATAATTTTGTGTTTGCCTATCTACTTCTTCTCTATCCAAAACAGGCGCGGCAGTATCAGAACCCGGTTCACCCGGAAGAATATCAGTTTCAGGGTCTACAGCAGCAGGGGCATCTCTTTTTGGTTCTGCTATTTTTGGTTGCTGACTACGCCTAATAGCTGCTGCAACTCCACCGGGTACGGCGTCATCTGCCGTGCCTAATGTAGAACCTGCAAAGGCAGCATCAATAATACCATCATCTTGTATTGATGTCGCATATTGTCGGACAGCGTCAATACCCTGTGTCTCACCTATAACAGCCATTCTCATAGCCTCATCGGCGTCTAATGTAGTATCCCTAGCAAGCAAAGCATTAGCAGTTTGAATTATCCGCTCATCAATAACGTCACTGCCTGCTCGTTGGTCTGCGGTGGGCATTCCTGCTAATCCTGCTCTACGTGCCTCATCTGCTCTAAACTCTTCAGCAGTTTGACGAACCGTTTTACCCGCAGCGTCTCCTGTTACTTGCGCAGTTTTCACACCTGTGGTTGTAGGCATAGTACCATCATCAGCAATGTTACCAAACTCGTCGCCTAGTTCTTCTTCTTTACCTATGCCGCTAACAAAATCTTTTGCTCTTTGTAAAGCAGAGCGTAGGTCTTTTTGTCCAGACACTTCACCAGTTTCGGGGTCACGATAGCCGCTATACACTTCTCCAGTAAGTTCTTGTAAAGTGCTGTCTAGTTCTGCTCTAGTCAAACCCCTATCTGCAGCTAGTTTATCATAGTCATAATCTTTTAGTGCAGTGCGAATTTCACTGCCTTCTTTAAATGCTCTGCCAATACCTCCAATAATACTTAAAGAAGCAAGACCCTGTGGTGCTTTATACTTATCTTTAATTCCTGATATAGTTTGACCAAAAGAAGGGTCAAGTTGAGAAAGCACAGAAATTTTAGATTCATTCATTGTCAAACCAGCAGGACCGCCACCAAACTCTCGACCATCAGACGGGTCTTCTTCTTTTTGTTGAGTAGTAACGGGCTGTTGTTGTACTGGGTCTGGCGTTGCATCAGGCACTGTAGGCGTGTCTGTTTGTTTTTTAAATCCAGCAGGCACAGGTATGAGAGGCTTACCATCTGGGCCTACAGGAATTTGTATAGTAGCGCCACTGTCATTAACGTATGTAACATATGTAGGAGTCACAAAAGCACTAAACTGCGGCACTGCTGTAGGAGCCATTGGTGTCGCTGCCTGCTGTGGAGGTGTATACGCTGGCATAGCAGATTGCGTATAGTCAGGCATTTGATAAGGTGTAAACTGCGGTTGGTATTGTGTAAACTGGGATTGTTGCACACCGCCCGGAGTAAATGTGGGCTGAACAAAACCACCAACTTGCATCTCTAGTGGGTCTTGAGCAATATCTAAGTCTTCAAGACCAAATGGCACATCATCAGGAAGAGTAGCCTCATCGGCATTTCCCATCTGACCCATTGCTTCCATACGCTGCAACCCCATCTTCGCTTCATCACGCAGTGCCATCATTTTATCAAGACCATGATAGCGAACCACATCGGCAGGCATAACAAACTCACCTTCACTAAGTTGCGCTGGAATATCATCACGAACCTCTTCTTGCAAAGAGCCTACAGGCACATTATTACCAGATACTGGGTCTGTAGTGCCGCCTTCATCAATCATTCCACCTTCTTGGAAAAGGTCCATTTGTTTATCAAGGGCCATTGATTTCATCCTTCAATGTTTTAAGTTTTCGTAAGGCCGCAATAGCGCCCTGCGACCTATACATCATTACATTATCATCAGCCTGTTCAAGTGCCTTGTGCTGCATGTCAATTACAGCATCAAGATAATCACTGAACGCTTGCCACTGGCGGTTGTTGTTGACCCACGGCTTGAGTTTGCTGAGTATTTGCTGGTTGTTCATTACCACTAAATCCTTGTTCACCCGGCTGCGGAACCATACCTACACCTATGTTTGCCCCACCAGCACCTGTTGGGTCCATAGGACCACCACCCTCTGGTTGTTGCCCTTCTGCCGGTGCTTGGAACTGTTTCATAAGTTCTGCTTGTAATGCAGCCTCGTTCATATTGTTGGTTACTTTATCGGGGTCAAGGTCCATAGACTTTGCAATCTCACGAATTACGTACTGGAACTTTGCAAACGGCGCAAGAACTGGATTACTTGCTACCTGTAAGAACTGCATTAATCGTTGACTGCGCACTTCATTTGCCATCAGGCTTTCAGTGCCACGTGCCTTTACTTCAAGGTCGCCCTTAATACTTGGGTCAAAGTCAAACTGCATATTGAAGCGGAAAAATCCTTCTCCAAGAGGGCGTAGTAGATAGTCATCTACATTTTTAATTACAGTTTTGATAGAACCCTGCGCAGCACCCATCAGCATGGAGATACCACTAGCAGTACGTCCAACACCAGTTACACCAGTTTGACCGTGAGCAAAAGATGGGAAGCCGGTACTTTCATCTGCCAACACACGCGCCTTATCAAATAGCATCATGTTTTCAGAGGCCACATTAGGAAACTTTGTGCCAAAGATAGCTTGCCCCGGTGCGCCGCCCTGACGACGGAATACCTTACCGGGATACAGTGACAGGTCTTGCCCCGGCACCAGATTAGTCTCGTCTACCTCTACAATCAGATTGCCCGACAGCACAGCGTTGTCAACAGCCATACGCATGAAACCGTTCATCAGCGTCTGCGTATCATCCATGTTCTCTGCAATGCCTACGCCAAAGAAGCTGTAAGGGTTAAGTTCATACGGCGCAGCCATGTACGGTATTTTAGCTGGCTTAAATGGGTTAAGAACCATGCGAATAAGTTTGTTATTACAAATCCAAACATTTGCCTGTAGTTCGTCAAAGTCACTAAGTTCTGAAGGTATCTCAACACCCTGCTCCTCTAGCATCTCTGTGTCTACAGTACCCCAATATTCTAGCACCTCAAAACGCTCGACGCCATGTTCTGGCGCATAATCCGAAAGGTCATCTTCCCAATATTTTTTATCGTAGTTTTCGCCAAATGTAATAACTTCATCAATTACTTTGCTACGAAAATATGGACGTTTTTTAAGACCCCTTAGTTGTGTTCTAGACATTTTATGTCGTTCAACAACAAACTGTGCCTCGTCTACATTATTAGCATCGGGGTCAGGATAAAAGTTCCAGACAGATACATGATTAACTTGAGGCACTGTTTTAAACATCGGGTCATATTCACCCGCATCATCCCAATTAGGATATTCTTTATCGGCAGCAAACGGCCCCTTCATAATGCCTGTGCCAAATAGCGCCATCTCAAAAGCACTGCTACGCAAACTTTTACTAGCACTAGACTCTTCAAGTTGGTCATGTATTTTCTTTTCCATCTTTTTAGCTGCAATTTTTGCAGGACTAAATTCAATGGCTGTAGGAGTTTTACCCGGACCCTCTTTAAGTTTGTCCTCAACAGGCTCTAGTTTTTCTCCCAATGGCCCAAGTTTTTCTATCAGAGTTTTTGCCGTTGCACCGGGAGGAAGGTCTTTTCCGTCTCCTGCAAAACCATAAGGGCTAGACAACATTGTCTCGCCTCTAAGTTGTTCTGGTTCTTTAGGGTCAAAGTGAACATCTTCAACCACACCTTCAGGGAGTTCTGTAGGCTCAACAGACAAAGGAAATTTATTTGCTGCAAACAAAACGTCAACAATCTGACTATATGCAGCTAGGGTTTTTGTCTTGGTAATTTTAATAAAGACCCTAGATTTTTCTGCCTCTGTGAATTGTACATCGGGTCCATACAATCCGCGATAATTACGATAAGAGCGCAGCCACCGTTCTTCGTCTTGGTAACGGTAGTCCTCCGCTCTTTTATATCGTTCCATAATAAATGGAATAATATTAGATACCTCTACATCTTCAGCCACAGTGTCTTCTGTGTCTTCTAATGCAATAGCATCATCTTCAATCATAATTTCATCTTCAGCCATATGTTTTTCCTTTAGTATCCAAATGTGGCATCAGCTATTTGCATACCTGTCGATGGTCGGCCATGCGGGTCGTAATCGAAAATAGAGAACCGGGGTCTGGACATAATCCCATACCGTAGCGCGTCGTAAAGGTGGTCTTCAGATTTCGTGTCAACGTCTTCTGGATTTTTCTTGTCCAAAGGGATGGACGGTAACTGACTGACGACATTTGTGCAGCTATTAAAGAATACAAGTCTTGGTTCCTCTGTAAACTCGTCTACCTGTAGACGCCTGTGTATTTCGTTCTTACCCGACACTCTGCTTCCTCGACTGCGGTCAGACGGACGCCACCTGCATCCTTTTGCAATCATTTGCTCCGCAAGAGAAGGACCAGTATCGCCACGCTTGTGCCAAAGACTACTGTCCAAAACACCATACTTAATATTTCCATCTTCAGCTTCCAAGTCTAGTATCATATCTGCCAAGTCTGTGGCCAAGACTTTACTGACGTATAGTTCTCTATAGACGACCAGTTGTTCATCAGGCGCAACAGCAAACCAAAGAACACCAGAATAACTGCCGTAACCATAGTCACATGCACGAAACTTGACCCAGTTAGCAGGGATATGGAAAGGCTCCACAACATGCACATCCCGATTAAACTCAGTAAACGCCGCGCCCTCTTTGATGTCCCAATCGCCTTCAAGAAGCTGCCGCCTTTGCTGTTCAGGAAGCGAGAGGAGCATGGCTTCGTAGTCTCCTGCTGACGCAAGGTATGGGTTATCAGAAAGTCTTGCCGGGATAAAGCGTCTCTTAAATAAAGATTTTCCTGCCTTGCTATGGCCATAGGGATATCGAAGAACTTCTCCTGTTTCGATGTTTGTTGCATCAAATGCTCTATTATAAGGTGCGGGGTCAATGAACATTTTTTTAACCCAGCTATGACCTCTACCGCCGGGGTTAGTCGTAGCCCTCATAAAGATAGGCAAGTCAGGTGCAGTGGACCGTAGACGACTTCGCATGTAATCCCATGCATATGGTGTGGACCATTGTGTCAGTTCGTCAAAGCCTATCCAGCTAAATGCTAGACCCTGATAGCGCAAGACATCCTCATCTCTATCTAGGTAGGACATCCACAATCTTGCACCAGATGGCGCGGTCCACTGCATCTTTCTTTCTGACCACTTAATACCGGGCCAGATTTTTGGGTACAACTCCTGCGATTTAAAAATAAGTTCTCGCAGTTCTTCAGTTGTATGTCTAAGCAGCAACCCACTAAATTGTGGATGCCCCATGTAGCGGAGCGGGTCTGCCAGCATGGCGTAACTTTTACCGCCACCCGCACTACCGCCATATAATACTTCACGCTCACTTGCAGCTAGAAACTCTGTTTGAGGACCGGGATTAGGGCGAAACAATACATTAGCATGTTCTTCTATGCTTGATGTTTCACGTGTAACCTCTTTAATCTGCGGCTGCGGTTCTTGCGCCTGTTCTAGCTTCTTCGATTTCTTTCGCTTTGGCGATTGCCGTTTCCGCATATTCTGCCCACTTGCGGAGGCTTTTAGCTGTGTCCTTACGCTGTCGCTCATGCTGTAGCCGTTTCCTTAATCCTACATGTGAGATATATCTGCCACTATTCGCGGTCAACCAATTTGCTATCTCACGATAGGAATACTGATTAACATACTTACGTGCCTTTTCTAACAAGTCCAGTTCTACTGGAATAGGGTCAAGAATGTCGGGGTCTTCTTCACTCTTCTTGTAGCCGAAAGGTACAGTCCTTGCAATACGAGGTATCTGCACCCATTCGTCTTGTTCTTTAATATCTGTAGGCTGTGGAAGTTTCCACTTGCCTATACTGCGCGTCATTTTTTTCTAACCATACCGCCCTTTTTAAATTGCTTATTTCGGACAGCTTCATTTTGCTTTTGAAGTTCTTTAAGTTTTTTAACAGAAGCACGATTAGAAAACTTTTCTTTATACGCTTTAACACTCATTCCGGCTGCTTTTGCCTCTCTACGTATAACTGCTTGTTGACGTGTAAGTGCTTTTACTGTTGCAGCATGGTGATGCCGCGCCTTTTCATTAGCCTCTCTAATAGTCGTTGGTTGTTTTTCTAATTTCTTCTTTTTATCAACCGCCTTTTTATTTTCAAGTATTTTCTTTTTATCAATAGGAGGACGGCCCCTGCCACTACCACCAGCAGCAGCTTGAGGTTTTTTAGCAGGGCGGCGATTTTCAAACTCTTTTAGAATGCCACGCATTTTTTCTTTACGCGCTTTTACTTTATCACGCGCTCGTTCAGCCGCTTGTCTTTGTTGTTCTTTGGATGGTTTTTTAGGTTTTGTTTTAGCAACCGCTCCAATTTTTTTTACTGCTTTCATAGCTGCTGAAATTTTAGCCATTGTCTTCCTCCACCGGGGCTTTAGGGGGCATAAGCATAACTCCACCGCTTGCTTCTACCTGCATTTTTTCAGTCTTGACTAAACCTACGCGGTCAAGTAATTCTTTGGCAGCGGACATCTTGTCACGAATACCAAGTTCAGTGGGGTCATATAATGCCCCTGTCATAGCCATTGCAGCTTTTGGTGCGTTCTGTGCCATATACATTTGCGTGGCCTCAAGGATTTCTTCCTTCAAACCCTTTACAATTTCTGCCGTAGAACTTGTTTCTGAATAACCCGCAAGTTTTTTGGCTGTAACCATGTTGCCACCAGCCTCATCAAAAAGAACTTGCAGGAACGCTTTTTGTTTACCTGTCAACTCTCTAGCCATTAAACTCTCCGTGATGCATGGCATGAGCGAGTTTTGTTGCCCGTGATTTTACCTGATTTGCCCACCTGCTGTCAAGCATTTCTTTTGCTGCTACATCAAATTTATTTTCGTGTATAGCAGCCCACATCTTTTTAAACTTGGAAAGTCGAGGCACACCTAGATTAAATGCCATATCGACCAATACAAGTTGACGTACAGCGTCTAACTCTTCGACACAAGGGTGTGCGCGAACCAGTTCCTCTTCGACTATCTGTACGTCATTCTGTGCGAGGTATATGGCATCAGCTTCGGTGATGCCGTCAGAATAAACATATTCAATGCTTGGATAATCCATCCAATCTAGTTCATCTTTTGTAATACCCCGGTCATCAAGATTTCTTCCAATGCCAATTGTGTTAATGCCCAACGTATCTTTGTATACGTCAAGACGCATACCCTCATGGGCTACTAACTTCTGCATTAAAAGGTCTTTATCGTATTTCATTTCTCATGTCCCATCCAGACTGCAAAGGCACCTGTCATGGCACCTGTAACTACACTAACCAGAGCCGCCTGTTCTGGGGTTGGGGAAGGTAGAGTCATAAACCACTCCACTACCCGCCAAGCCGATAGCGACATCATAAACATCATCAAGCGGGGCAGTATCTTCCACTTGAGTATTCTTTCCATCGTTACTTCTGCCACGATTTGTCCTCGCCTGTTCTTCGGTAGTTCTCTCGTGCAAACTCCACATCCGCAACTGGACTACCTCTTACCGAAGAATTTTGTAGCACTGCGTACACCAAAGCTGGCAGCAACAATAACACCAAGGCTGTATTGATACCATTCTGGCATGGATTTAAGTTGTTCAAAACCATTAGCCACTACACCTTCCATGCCGGGTATAAAAGCCAATATCAAAGGCACACTGAATAATATTACAAGCCATTCATCTTTCCACGAGGATGCGCTACCTTTAATAGCTTCCAAATCCCAGTCAATTTCAGCGTTGGCTTTGCGTTCATAAACCACCGCTTCAGCTTTCTTCTTAGCAACTTCAGCCTCAGTTTTAGCCTTACCTTTTTCAACGTGACCCTCTAACCATGTGCCAGCTAAACTAGCTATCGGCCCTATCAGTGCTGTTAACATTTTTTATTTCCCATAACTTTTTCTTAATTAGATACACACGCTGTTCTACATCCGGCTCCATGTCTGCTAGTCGAACATCTCGTGGGTCATTACCCGCCTCTGCGAAATCGTGCAGTCTTTTTAGCAATAGATTTAGGCTGGCGTACAAACTGTTTCCCCTTGCGTGTACCTTCTCTTTTAGCCCTAGTTGTAGCAGCATATTCAGCCGCTGTCAAGGATTTAATTGCTTTTTCGGGAAGATACCTTTCACCTGTCTTAGCTGATGGCTTGCCAGACTTGGTACGCCACTTCTGCTTTGTCCATGACTTGAGACTTTTCTGTGACTTCTTTAGTGCCATTATATACGTCCTTGTGCATGTAATGCCAGAAACACAATGCAAGCAAGTATGCTTAATCCAACTATAAGCAAAAATGTAATTACAGCTATTTCAAAATATTGCTTACGTTTACGCTTTGCTTCTTGCTCTGCTTCTTTTCTGGCTACACGTGCTTTTGCTTGAAACCTCTGCCAATCGTGCCACAGACCGGGGCGACCTGTGTATATCATAATTTGTTTTAGCTGCTCTTCTTGTTCACGTATCTGCTCAAGAGCCATAAACTCCTCTAGGTCAGAGCCGCCACCTTTTTTTATTGACTTGCGTTCTAGGTCTTGCTTTGCACCAACGAACTTGGCAATTGCACTGCCAGCAGCCGCAATGTCCTTACCGTTAGATACGGCTTGTTTGATAACTTGAAAAGCCGCATTTGCAGCCGCTAGTTCTGCCAGCATCAGTACACCTTCGTATCTTTATTTACCATCTTAGGTAAGCAGTAAGCAGTTATCTTTTTTCCCTGCTTATGTAATGTCTGTGCATACCACACACATTCGTTCAAGTCACGAAAGTACATGTCTTTGCTGACCAGCCTCTTGTCTTCTCCTATGCCGATATACACAAACAGGAGGAAGACGTGAATCATGGTTAATTGCGGTAACCGCCTCCTGCTTTTTTATAAGCCATCGCTGTCATCTGGGCTTTACGCGCCGACCATTGTCCCGGAGCGCCGCCTTTGCTGCCAGCTTTAATTCTATTAAATATGCGTTTTCTTAATCCGGGCTTAGTATAGTTGCCAGCTTCGTTAACTCTGCTTTTGCTCTTTGGCGCACCACCCTTCGCAAGTTTAAGCGTTCTAGTCTGTTTCTTTTTCGCGCCAACCGATGAGGTCTTCTTAACGGCTCCACCTTGCGAAAGCCTCGTTTTATTTCTTTTGACCTTTTTAATCTTGCCGCTGTTAGCTGTGGCGTTGAAGACTTGGACACCTTTTTTACTCCCATACTGTTTTTTCATAGCAGCTTGTATCTTCTTACCTTTAGGTGTAAGTGGCATGTCTCCTCTCCTATTTGTTTGGATTAAAAAATTCTTCGGCCACCACTGCAACAACAAGAGTGTCGGCTGTGCCAGCGTCTACAATAATTTTGTCCTCTGCATGTACAAACAAAGGACTGTCATTTGTAAAAATACTCACACTGCTTGTAGCGGCCAAAGCATGAGAACTGTGAAGAGTATGAGTGGTGTTAGCAGTTTTTTCATAATACTTAACCGTAAAGTTTCTGCTACTACTATCATTATTTATAATAAGTAGATTGCTAATCCTAGCAGAAAAATTTTTAGGCACGACATAACAATCCGTATCGTTGGTTGACGACAGTGCTGTTACGTCCGTAAAAAATTTAGAGCCATCATTTAGTTTTGGCATCTCTGCTTTCCCAATAATCTTCGCCGTAGTCGTGTAGTATTTCTTCGCCCTGTTTTATTTCTTTAAGCGCATAAAACTTAACAAAGCGTTCATCTTCGTCTTCAAGGTCCCACTCAGCGTTTGGACTTGCGCTATGATTATAGACCATAGCAAGACCAAGTGGGATATAATACTCTTTAACATCGACGTAAGGCGTGTGAAACATGTAGTCATGTAGAACACACTCATCGCCCACGTCAGAGTAATCTGCGACCAGATAAGGACACAACTCAATTGTATCGCCTTGAGCATAGTCCTTATCCGCGAAAACACCAAGTCCATGTATTTCCGAATTTGCGACATACGGCATTACTTCTTCTTTTTAGACATACCGCCGCGCATCATCTTCTTGCGCTTTGCCATCTTAGCCATGCCGCCGCCCATCATCTTTTTCTTAGCCATGCCACCACCACGCATACGCTTGGTCATGCCGCCGCCACGCATCTTCTTCTTAGCCATCTTGGCTTTTCCGTGCATTGCCATCTCTTAATCTCCTTCTGTCAAGCACTAAAGTATCATATACCTCTTCTGGAAAATGTTCGTAGTAATTAGACTTTTCCAGATATAAAGCTGCATCGTCTAGTTTAGAAAGTTTCTGCACAAAGACCATACAGTAGGACAGGCTGTCATCTGTCACGTCATCATCGACAAGGAAATCAAGACCAGCCTCTGCTGCGTCATAGTCTGGATGAAACACCATCAAGTGTAAATCAATACCAGCTATTGACATCAACTCATTCATGCCATCACATAAACCATCAAGATAATCCATGTCTAGCAAATCTTCATTGGCCCATACTACAATATCATAGTCGTGACCATCAAACTCACGGATAGCATCTAGCAATCCATCTATGCCTGTATTAATGCTAAACACCACTTTGTCATCAGCCCATGCTTTTCGTGCATAAGGGCAAGGTGGTAGACCATTTAGTTTAGCATTGGGTATTTCTAAAAAGTCTCTGGACCACGTGCGTATGTCACGCTCGACGGGATGCACGTTTTTTTGTCTTTCGCTTTTGGGCTTCAATAAACTTTCGATACACTGCCGCAGGGGCCTTTTTACCTGCCGCTCTAGCACGTTGTTCCATAGCAATCGCCGCTTGTGTCTTATGAGCATGTGTTTTTCCAGACGCTCTAATTCTACGGACAGATGCTTCTGCATCCCTGACCGTAGCAAATTTAAGACCGTGGATGGTTCCTTTTGGGTTCTCATCTGTGTACAGGTCACTATGTTTTTTTGATTTTGCGGGTTGCCCCTTTTTTCTTGGAACTCTTCGCATTCTTAATCACCTTAGATAAAACAGCGGATTGCTTCGCATGTGCCTTAGACGCCTTCTTTAGTTTACCGGCGACGGCTTTTAGTTTTCTTAGATTTTGATTTCGCACTTGGTAACAATCCTTTGTTTACGGCTCTCGCTCTTTCACTGAAGCCCATCTTTTGTCCGGTGCGTATCTTGCGCCGGATGGTAGACAACTTGGCAACCATTACTTCTTGACCATGCCGCCTTTACGCATAAAGCCCATATTGTTACGCACAGACTTTGGCAATGCTCTCAAGCCTTTTCCTTTGTTGCCGGATGGAACAGGCTTCAGGTTATTTGTGCTAGACATTACCATACCACCGTTACGGAAATCGGCACTACCCGTGCGAGGCTTTTTGCCTTTAGGTGCAGGCATCATTCCAATACCTACTGTGACAACAGGGATTTTGTTTTTCTTTACATCGCCACCTTTTTTCAGTCCAAGTTCTGCTTCTTTAGCAGCAAATCTTTTTTCCAATGTAGCGGTGTTGTAAGAAGTGCCTTCAAAGGTAAACTTTTTATCACCATCTTTTTTAGCCTGATTAAACGCAGCGCGAAGACTAATCGGCTTTGGTGCTTTCGGAGCCTTATCACCAATAGGTGTGCGCCTTTTAGGAGCAGCAGGACGCTTGGCAAGTTTAATGCTTTCTGTCGTTACGGCATTACCGTATTGTGCTTCAAGTCTGTCCATTTCTTTTTGAGCAGCACGACGTTCTGCACCTGTCAGATTTTTATTTTCAAATCTGGCTTTTTGCCTAGTATAGTTACGCTGTTGTTTAGCAAGGTCTTGCCGGTCAAAGTCTAGCTTTTTTCGGAATGCGCCTCGACCAGCTTGTTCAGAATCAACCTTGGCTTCAAAGTCACGGCCTTTGTTGCCGCCGCGACGAATCGCAATCTCTTCTTGCTTTCGGTCTTCCAGACGTTGAATGATGCCAACCTCGTCAATATCTTTAGAGCGTTTTTTCCTAGCACGGCTGGCGTCTTTTTCGCGCATACGCTTATCTAGTTTTTCTTCTTCGGCAATATTCTTCTTTGCCTTTGGACCTTTGCGGTCTTTTGGCTCTTCACGAACTTCCCTACGTTTTTTCTTTAGCCCTTCTTTAGTCGGACCCGTATCAGACTTTCGCGGTGCTGCAGGCGCACCTTCTGCCTCTGCCTTTGCCTTCTTAACTCGTTCTCTTGCTCGTTCAAGATTAGCTTCAAGAAGTTTCATTTCCTTTTCACGGTCAGCGGCAGAACCGGGAAGTTTCTTTTTACCCGCTTTGATATCACGAAGCTCTTTCGCTTGTCTACGAACAGCACCACGCGCCGCCGTCAACTTTTTTGACGTTGCGGTAATTAGTTTTCTAGCCATCGGTTTCTCCTATTACCATTTGACTTTATGCGACCAGTATTTTGCAGACAGCTTAGTGGTCGGCTTACCTTGTGCATCGTGCCGTGCATAATACGACTTCTTACGTGCTTTGTCCTTTGCTGTCTTAGGACTCTTGCCAGCACCTTTTACGCCCTGCTGGCCAAAGCGTATAAACTTATACTTGCCACCTTCTGATGCCATCACTGCGTGTGACTTCGTAGGATGCTTCGGAGTTCTCTTAGCTTTATTTACTCCGCTAAGACCCTCCTCTTTCATTTTGTTTTTGACGCGCTCTGGGATGCTCACAGCGACATACCCTTTGCTTTCGGTGCCTCACATTTAAAATGGAAGTTCAACGGCACAGGAAGCGTATATGCAATACCCGCAATCATTTCTTGAACACGCGAATAGCATTCCTCACGAGTCTCATACGGTCCTCGTGTGTCCTCCGCTGTTACACATTGATTGGGGTCTGTAACACCTACAGCACAAAATAGTACGATAGCTTCAAACATTTATTTATCCTCTGACCACCCTTCGGCCCTCATAGCATCTTCTACGTGCTTCAATGAGAATGACCTACCATAGTGGGCTTCAACGGCTTGCCGCACATAGAATACATCACTATGGGGGATATGGAGTTTGTCTAATGTGTTATTACGAATAGCATCGTAAAATGCATCAAGCACATTATCTGTGTATAGTTTTACAGATTTTTTCGGCATTGTCAACAAAAAACTTTCATAAGCACGGATATTCGTACATACTACTGTCACTTGTAAGTGATACAGTTAAGTGAGTTTAACAAGAAAACTTAGTAGACACTAAAGTTGTACAGCTAAGTGATTTATGTACTTAGTAGTAAAAGTCAGTTAACTGTACACCTTTAATGTTTAGTTATACATAATTATACCAGAACATGCAACACCTGTCAAGTACAATAATTGACCCAACGCTCATTTTTATTTTCGCATCAGTTGTACATGTGGTTAACACTGAATTTACCTAATCTGTGTATCTGTGTGTATATACTACGCTACTACCCCCCGGTGGCCCCGGCCTACCGCGCATGTGAGCAGGCATAATGCGGTCAGATGACGCGCTGTAGGGAGCCGCTGCCAACAGCCTTGGTCCGACAGCGGACCTAAAGCATTGAAAATGCTAAACAGTTCTGTCAGCAGCCAGTTGTTACCAACTGTTATGGCATCAGTTGCCATGCTTTCAGCATGTCGTGAAGCAGCGATGTGACAAATCTGCAACAAGTTGCAGTGCCGATGCATCAAACTAGCACCACCTATCGGTGTGGTTTTGCTGCAACACTACACCCCCTCAACAGCAAGGCTGTTGCATTTTTGCAACATCTCACTGCGGCCTTCCGCTCACGATGTTCTCACGCTGAGTTTCGGAAAAACTTGTTTTTCCTGCAACCCTGCGGAACGACCTGCGCAGAGGTAAATCTTCGATTTTGATTTGGCATTTTGCTGCTTGCCAAACTATCTCTCTATTTGTTACGGTTTCACGGGATTACCCCTTGAACTTTAGTGAAAGGGGATAATCCCTTTGAAACCTACAAATAGGAGATAAAGATGCCGAAATCGGTTCCTTTCCATGTTCAGCTTGCTGAAGCACCGAATACTCTGGAAGCCAAAGGCTTGGTTCTGTCCCGTTGGGACAAGTCGATTGTCAAGGCCGACAAGAGTCGGTTCAAGGCTCTGACCGTCAAAGACGGTTTTTGGTTCACCCTTGGTGAAATCCTTGACAAGATTCTGCAAGAATCTGGTGGCCTTCGGATGGATTCAGCGAAGCTGAAGGATGCCAACCTTCACTCCGTTGCAAAGCAACGTCGCCAAGAGGCTCTGAAGTTCTTCCAGAACTTTGACTTCATCGTTGAAAACGATTTGCTTGGCAAGTTTGCTTCCATGAAAGCCTTGCTTTCAGAGGTAGCGAAGCTAAAGAAGCCAGAGGCTGAAGTCACCGAAGGTGATGACGAAGCTAAGTCCGACAGCGGACCAAGCACCGAAGGTGAAACACAGTCAGAGACTGTCGCTGCCAACAAGTTGGCTCCAATGTCGGCTGAAGATATTGCCTTTGAGGCAATGCTTCGGTGTGATGCCAACGGCATCTCTTTCAAGGATTTGCTCCTTGCTCTGAAAGAGCAGCAGTCACTTCTCAACAGCGAGGCAGCCTAAAGGCTGTCTCCTTCTCTGGAGGTTATGATATGTATATCATCGGTTGTTTTTTCATGCTGCTTTCAGCAGCGGTGGTTGGGGTTTTTGCTTTCATCGACCTTATGCAAAATGGCACGCCATTTATGGGTATGATTTTGTTCACCTGTGGAGCTTGCTTTGCCGGTGGTTGGATTGCTATAGCAATGGAGTTTGCAGATGAGTAAGCGTGGTCAAATCTACGATTTGGGAAGGCACAAGCCTTTAGGCTCTTCGTGGCGCAGGGTAGACACTGCTGGCTACAGCAGGGTCTATGAGCCAGAAACTCGTCCAGAGTTTCGGTGCTATGTCACCGGCCAGCAGGCCAACATGCAGCGGGCATATGAGGATGCGCAAGCAATGGCGCTGCTCGACAGGATGATTGCCGAAGCTGACTAGTCCGACAGCGGACCTAACAAACGGAGTTTGAAATGGATAAGTTCATCGTGATGGAATTTGCGTGGGACGATTGGGATGCCGTAGGCGGCGCTTTCGATTCCTTCGCAGATGCACAGGAATTTGTGCGAGAGCGGCGTGATGCCGCATTCGAGACGGCATTTGACCAGTGGGAGTTTGCCGCCAATTTTGACGAGGACCAGAACGTGACTGTACGTGGCGACGTAATGTGGGCATGGCAGATTGCTACAATCTGGGTTCCTGCTTTCAAGGAGTAGTGACGATGCAATGGCTGAGACTTTCGGGTAAAACCCGACACGGTAAGAACCGGATAAACCAGCACGGGAGCCTTTGGCTTGTGCGGTTTGAAGGCACATTCATGGGCCACCCAGCGTGGCGAGTGTCATCTATGTGGATGACCGAAGGTCCGAAGGACAACAAAGGTTTCGACAGCCGCTGGATTTTGAAACAAAATGACCCAGACTTTGAGGTTTCAGAGGCTTAGTATATCTTACGTGATAAGCACACTTGAACTTTAGTGAAAGTGTGTTATCACTTAGATATTACTTAACTGGTCCGACAGCGGACCAAGCAACGGAGTTGATTATGACTGAACTGTTTCTCGTGAATTTCGTACCGCCAGCAAATGACACATTCCGTCAGCGTCACATGCCGCTGGCACCTGTCCAGTGGGATTGCGCATTGCAGACCACAAGTCTGCGGCTGGCGTCCGAAAAGGCGCAGGAACTGCGAGGCTATGGCTGGCGTTGCCGTGTCCAGTCTATCCTCATCAACGAACACGGCAGAGTGGAGATATAAAATGCGTAGAGCAACATATAGCGACATGCTTCAGGCTTACAGTGATGCGTTCAAGGCGTATCATGGCGTACGGCCTATGTATGCTCGCTTCACCTACGAGGAGTTGGGTGAGGAAATCCTGCGCCTTGAGCGTTGGGCCGATGAGGAGCATCAAGCGGCCATAGAGGCACATGGTGCTGCCATCCTCGCTGTGCTAGATGTTGGCGCACCCGACACTGCCACCGCCGAAAGGTGGCTCGACGAAGCAATGTATCCCGGAGAGGAGTATCTGGTATGACTGTACCGCACAACATCATCAAGCTGCAGCTTCCCGATGGCAGGGAAGTAAGCATCGTCCAGAACGGACCTGACCGCGAAGGTGCTGCCTACGGCCACGCACAGTTTTTCACCTGCGAGGTGTGGGTGGAAGGTGAGGACGACGTGCAAGGATACTTGACACTGCGTGACCTCATGCAATATCTCGACACTTTTACTAGTCCGACAGCGGACCAAGGAGACTAGCCTATGTATGCACGAAGCAATCACCAGATTTCGCCAGACAAGCGCGAAGTCTTGCACGAAATCGACAAGCTGTATCGCCAGCTTTTCGGGCAAGGTGTGCCTAACCTGTACAGTGCGGGTGGACAGTTACACATGTCTGACCTGCTTGTGTACAAGCTGAAACTGAAAATGAAGCTGCAAGGAGTAGCGATATGACCTATCAAATTATCGGCGTTGGCAATAATGCCAAGACAATCAAGGGTGACGGCTCTGAGTACGTCACAGCTATCCGCTATCTGAAGCCGTTCAAGACCGTGTACAATGGCAAGGTGCATAACCTGTGCGCATTGGCTGAGAAGGCCCAGTGCCATGTCGGTTGCCTCAATACGGCAGGCCGTGGCGCAATGAATGCGGTGCAACGTGGCCGTGAGCGCAAGACCATGTGGATGCTGTCTGACCCTATCGGCTTTTACGATGCTCTCAATGCCGACATCACCACGTTCATCCGTCGCCAGCGCAAGCAGGGCATCACGCCTTGCATCAGGCTGGGCGGCACGGATGACAAGGGTGACGCTATGAAGCTGGCACCACACTATCCCGATGCACAGTTCTATGACTACACGAAGGTAGTCAAGAGAGCCTATCTGGATTTGCCAGACAACTACCACATCACGCTGTCTTACAGCGAGGCTGACATGGACTATGCTGACCAAGTACATCAAGCGGTGCTTGACACAGGTGTGAACATGGCCGTGGTGTTTCGCGACAAGCTGCCTGCCACGTTCCGTGGCCTGCGTGTCATCGACGGTGACAAGGATGACCTGCGCTTCCTTGACCCGAAGGGTGTTGTGGTCGGCCTGATTGCCAAAGGCAAGGCCAAGCATGACGACACTGGATTCGTCATTGATTGCTAAACCTCTTACGTATCTCTTACGTGTAATAACACTTGAACTTTAGTGAAAGTGTATTACACTTAGAGATACTAGCTAGGTCCGACAGCGGACCAAGGAGATTGACAATGCGTATCAAACCTGTGAACCCTGTAGCCAAGGCGATTGCACAGAACAGACGCCGCACAGCTACACAAGTCGCCCAGCCCAAGAAGGGCAAAGGCAGTTACAACCGCAAGCAACAGGAGAAGCCAAATGCGGAAGACAAATGAATTTGACCACGATTGGAACGATGTTTCTATCTTTGAGAAACTGCCAGTGCGCAAGACTGCTGGCAAACCCAAGCGTGACGATTGGAAGCGTGACCGCAAGGCGGCACGTAAAGCAAAGCGTATGACACAGGAGAGAAACTATGCTTAGTGAAACAAATGTTCGTGTATACTGGAACTTGCACAAAGGCTGCTGGTCAGTGCAAGACCGCAAGACAGGCAGGGTTGTCAGGCATGTAGAGGCTTGCACCCTTGCCGATGTGAAGTTCATTGTCCGTCCCGCCGGACGTGAGAAGGTGCGTCGTGAAGGCAAGAAGAATGTTCATGCCTTTGCTGCCGGTAGGTACAGCCTCAAGAATGGGCTTGCTGCCTACACGAAAGGCGCACGTAAGGTGACGTATAATCCCTACGTCAATGACACATTCGTATTCGCTGAAACTGGTGAGCCAGTGACGGATGCGTATGTCGTAACTATGGGTACATGGCAGGGCAAGCCCTCTGTCTGGGCCATCAAAACTCAAGCCAACTAACCAACTGAAAAGGAGATATCATCATGGCTACAATCAACATCGAGACTACTATCACTTCCGGTTCCTATCACAAGCGCAGCACCGGCATGACCGGACAGGTGCTTGCATCTGCAGAGATTGAGCGCAAGCTGGCTCGTGTCGAAGCACTGTACCGCGAGGTGTATGGCGTGGAGATGGGCCGCATGAAGTTCTATGACCTCGTGCTGGAGATTGCTCGTGAGGGCAAGGCAGATGTCGGTGGCTACCTGCAGTACATGGCGCAGGATGCGGCAGGCATTGTGCTGGAGCGTATGCACAAGGAACTTGGCAAGCAGGTGCGCCGCAAGAAGCAGCGTGACCTGTTCATTGACGCTGGGCGCGTCGAGGTGTATAATCTGCAGAACCTTGCACGTGGCAAGGCTGGTCGTCCAAAGAAGGAGGTTGCATAATGTATTGGGAAGTCGGTATCAAAATCGGCGCGGAGAGTGGGCAGGTAACTGTCCACCCAGCCGCCCTACAAGAGAGCGAGTGGAGCAATGCGGTTGAACACGCATTGGAGATGGCTACTGCGCTGTATCCACGGCAGCGTATTGAACTGGAATGGGTCAAGGAGTTTGACAATGAGTAACGCACATAACGACGCTATTCTTGAGCGTCTGTATGACGAGGCGTATGAGGAGTTGAAGCCATTGTTTGACCAAAAAGAGTATGGTGACATGGCTTACAGAGAGGCTGACCTACACTATGCGGCTGTCGATTTGGCAAAGAAAAGATGGGAGTTTGACTATGACTAACATATGGAAACTGGTGATGGATTGGCGGTACAATCCGCTGTCTCACATACCCGACATGAATACACGGCACATGATAATGCAGGTACTTGCATGGATGTGGTGCATCATCTTCAGCATGTGGCTTGGCAGCATTGTTGCCTTTGGCATCAGTGCTATTGCCCATGTCCTGTTGATTGCTGGCATCTTCATCACGGCAGGTGTGTTTGAGACAGCCAAGCGTAGGCCGCAGTATTTCGGTGGGCTTGGCAGAGGCAATGGAGGTGAGCATGAGTAAGCTATGGGACAAAGCTGTGGAATATTTCCTTACGCACGATGACATTGAGATATTCCTGTTTGCGTGCTGTTGGGCCTTCTTGGGTTGGATGATGTTCCATGCCTTCAACGGAATCATGGAAAGGATATATTGCTGATGAACAGGTTTATTATTGAGCATCACCCTGATGCTATCGCTAAGTCATTGTGTGACCAGCACATTGTCAAGATGCCACTGGAAGAGGCGCAGATGCTATGCACTAGCGTATGGCATCATCGTCCTGACATAGCAGAGAAGTATGGGCTATACAAACCAGTGCATCAGAAGCACCCGTGTACCCTGTGGGCCATGCGCAATCGTTCTAACTACACGTTTGCTTGGCAGTTGTATGACGCAATGTTGAAGGAGTATACCCACAGATATGGCAAAGTGCATGGTGCATCCAAGCACAGAGAAGTCCTACTTAACTGCCGACAATTCATGCCGTGGTCACTTGCTGGTGGCTTGACGCCACACCCGCAGTGCTTCAGCGGACATGATGACTGCAAGACAGATGAGGACTGGCCTATCGTGGCGTACCGTGCGTTCTATACGGTGGACAAGAGTGGGTTCGCTAGGTACAACAAGGGCAGGGACAAGCCGTTCTGGATGAAGAAACCCTTAGTCTTAAACGTAGGAGGATAACTAATGTTTGCAGAAGCACTCGTATGCCTTGCACTCAACGTGTATCACGAGGCCCGTGACCAGCCCTTCATTGGGCAGGTTGCGGTGGCCCAAGTGGTGATGAACCGTGTTCGTGATGACAGGTATCCCGACGACGTGTGTGAGGTGGTCATGCAAGGCCCGACATACTCATGGAAGCCTGACTTCCCTGTGCGTCATCGCTGTCAGTTTAGCTGGTATTGTGACGGCAAGTCTGATGCCACACCCGACGAAGGCGCGTGGCAGCAAGCCCTGATGATTGCGCAGGGTGTGCATACAGGCAACCTTGACGACTTCGTTGAGGGTGCGACACACTATCACGCCGTTTACGTCCTGCCCGAATGGGCAGAGACGAAAGTGCCTATTGTACAGATAGGCGAACACATGTTCTATCGGTGGGATTAGGGCTTGACCCTGACCACACTTTGTGATACAACGTATCAATCAGTTGCCAAATGAAAGGAGACAACTATGCCATTTGATTCACCAATGTTTACAGCAGAGGAACTGCTGCCCGAAAACCTCAACTTCCCTGTTGAGTTTGAGCCAACTAAAGTGGCTGACAAGAAGTATGTTATCAACGGTAACACCGGAGAGTATCTTGGTGTTGTTGGTAACAGTTTCACATGTGCCAACCACGGCGACTTCTTTGTGGGTGTGCATGACACTATCACGGAGAACCTTGGCGAAGCAGAGTGTGAGAGCATGAACATTCGTTTCAAGACTGCACGTAACAACGCTTGGGCTATGGCTGATATGTCTCTGCCCGAAGTGACTGCGCGTATTGAGTCCGACAGGCACAGCACCACGATTGCACAGCGTATCATTGCCCTGCATGGGGTAGATGGTAGCTGTTCTAATCAGGTGTACTTTGGTGCCATCGACTTCTTCTGCACCAACGGTATGATTACCGGCGAGTATGACGACATCCGCAGGAAGAACACCAGCGGGTTCGACATCGACAAGTTCATTCGTGAACTGAAGGGTTCGACACAGGCTTTCTACGCACAGTCAGAGCGGCTGCAGCAGTTCGCAACCAAGACATTATATGTCGGGGATGTGAAAGCTATGCTTGAGTCCCTGCTCAAGTCAGACCGCGTAGCAGAGAAGATGCTTTCCTTGTACAACCAAGAGGCTGCAACCCGTGGGCAGAACGCTTGGGCATTGTACAGTGCCTTCACGAACTACGCCAGCTATGCTGATGAGCGTAATGGTTTCGGGCTGCGTAACACCGGCAAGGATACCAACGCCATCACGATGTTTCGTCGTGAGAATCAGGCTGCACAGTGGGTGAACAGCAAGGAGTTCAAGGAGTTGCTGGCAGCATGAGTGGGGATGAGGATGATGGTGCAAACTTCACCAAGTTTCGTATTGAGTTTAGGCCGTGGAGTTTTGACGGCCTTATCTCAAAGGAGATAGTTGCAGAGACTGGAGACGATGCTAAGAAGCAATTCTTAGCGTTGCTCTCTGGTAGCTGTATACCCAGCTTCTTTCATCTCACAGGGAGCAAGAGGCTCAACATCGTTGAAGAGAAGGTGTACATAGAAGACAGGCATATTGCCTGTTTTAGCTACCCAAATTGTGATGTTGACCCAATGGGCTGCAGAGTTAAGATGGGTGACGCTGTAGAACCCTACGGACACAGAGACTAGGAGAGACACATGAGGACAGTTGAAGACTTAGTATTGACATACTATTCTTCCAACGATTACAACATGTTGAGGGACAAGTCTAAGAGAGACTATAGGTATTTCCTCAACGTGTTGGTCGGTGAGTTTGGTGATGTCGAGTTCGACAAGCTGTCGAGCAGGCAGGCCAAACACGCCTATGAAGAATGGGTCAAGCGTGGCATCTCGTTTGCCAACCATGTGTGTACTGTGTCGTCGCTGGTGTATCGCTATGCCATAGACATGGAGTACGCAATGGTCAATCCGTTTGCTAACATCAAACGCAAAACACCGCCACAACGTAAGGTAGTGTGGACAGAGGAACATGTGCGTCAATTCCTTGACAGGGCGTATGGCCTGTGGGGTAGCCGCAGCATTGGTCTGATTGTACACATGGCGTATGAGTGGTGCCAGCGGCTTGGTGACATGCGTCTGCTGCAATGGGACAACCTCGACATGGATGGCCGCAAGCTGCATCTTGAACAGAGCAAGCGAAGGGCAGAAGTATGCCTGCCAATCGAAGATGACCTGTACGATATGCTTGTACAACAGAAAGAGGATTTCGGCTTTCAAGCCTACGTAGCGCCTCGTGTCTTCCCTTATAGGGGGGAGTACCTTCCATACAGCTTAGAGCGGTTCAGCAAAGCTGGTAGAGAGGTTATGAGGGCTGCTGGCTTGCCAGAGGAGTTACGGCTGATGGACCTACGGAGAACAGGCACGACGCAGATGGTCGAGGCCGGTGTGCCAATGGGTCAAATCATGTCTGTAACTGGACACAGCAACCCGCAGTCGGTGAAACCGTACATGAAAAATACGTATGCCAGTGCAAATAGTGCATTGACAGCGCGTAAATCGTATGGTAAAAGCACTTAACTGCCGCAAAGGAAAGTGATATATACATGGATAATATATATAACATTGTAAGTGATATGGACGTACCTGTAGGTATGACCAAACGTGTGGCTTGCCCTAACTGTGGTGAGCGTACATTCACAGTCACGAACAATATGGGTTCACTTGTGTGGAACTGCTTCCGTGCATCTTGTGGACTCAAAGGCGGGACACGTGTGCGTGTCAGTGTAGACGACATCCGCGCTGGCTTTGCCGGTGCAGATGACTTTGCCAGACAGGATACGTTCAGCCTGCCAGACTATATCGTACCACATGATTGGAATGTGGCAGAGATTGCGTGGGAGTTGTATCAGCTTGACGCAGAGCAGCTTGGCTTGTTGTACGATGTAAAGGAACACCGCATGGTATTTCCTATTGTACATGAGGGCAAGATTGTGGACGCCACGGGCCGGTCACTTGGTAAACGACTACCAAAGTGGAAGCGGTACGGAAAAAGTGGCTTGCCATACACATCAGGGTGTGGTAAAGTCGCCGTGGTTGTTGAGGACTGCTTGAGTGCAGCCGTTGTTGGTTACGGCACCTTTGTCGGGGTTGCGCTTCTAGGCACGTCTTTGCAAGAGTCGCATAAAAGGTATCTCTCGCAGTTCTCAACAGCCATCATTGCGCTAGACCCCGATGCGCTACCAAAGACTTTGCAGATGGCAAAGGAACTACGAGGACACGTGAACGATGTTCGTGTTCTCCGTCTAACAGACGACTTGAAATATCGTAACCCGACAGATATGGAGAATCTACATGGAATTATCAATCATTAGGAGCCTGATGGACAAGTCCTTCTACGATGACCATCGTGGCTCTAAATGTCCGCAGCGTTTGTTTAGTAAAGACGTGCGGAAGATAAAGCAGTCCATTGATACTGCTATGGACAGGTATGAACGTAGCGTCACACCAGACGAGATAGAAGCCCTGTTCATGTCGGACAACCCGACACTGACCACTGCACAGAAGCAGGCATATTCTAGCCTGTTCTCGCAGATTAAACGCGAAGACCCTATGGGCAGTGACGTAGCACAAGAGGTGCTGTCTAAGCTGTTCCAGCAGGTTGTTGGCGAAGACGTTGCCAACATTGGCTTTGATATGGTCAATGGTGATGCGGCCAGCCTTGAGGCGTTGCGCAATCTGCTTGAGCGTTACGGTGATGACTTCATCCCCAATCTCAATATTGAGTGGGACGACATCAGCATTGAGACGCTGATGGCAAAGGCAGAGTTGGAAGCACGTTGGACATTCAACATACCTTCTGTCACTCGCAAGGTCGAGGGCGTGTCCGCTGGTCAGCTTATCGAAGTGGGCGCACGGCCCAACACTGGCAAGACTTCGTTCCATGCCAGCCTGATTGCTGCCCCCGGCGGCTTTGCCCATCAGGGTGCCAAGTGTATTGTCTTGTGTAACGAAGAGCCTACACACCGTGTCGGCGCACGTTACCTGACTGCTGCAGCAGGTATGTCTGCCCGTGAGGTACGGGACAATATGTCCAAGGCCAAGGCACTGTATCAGCCTGTGATGAACAACATCAAGATTAAAGAGGCTGGTGGTCGTGACATGGCATGGGTTGAGTCTGTGTGTAAGTCATACAAGCCCGACATCCTTGTGCTAGACATGGGCGACAAGTTTGGTGTACAAGGTTCCTTTGCTCGACAGGACGAGGCGCTCAAGGCGTGTGCTATCTACGCACGTCAGATTGCCAAGACCTACGAGTGTGCCGTGTTTTACATGTCGCAGTTGTCTGCAGATGCAGAGGGCCGCGCACAGTTGAACCAGAGCATGATGGAAGGTAGCCGTACTGGTAAGGCTGCGGAAGCTGACCTGATGATACTGATTGGCAAGTCGCCAACTGTCGAGGGGCAGGAAGAGGACAGCCCACTACGCCATATCAACATCGTTAAGAACAAGTTGAATGGCTGGCATGGTATGGTAAACTGCGAACTGGACTACTTGACAGCGAGGTACGAGGGATGAAGATAACACTTGATGTAGAAAACACTGTTACAAAACGTGACGGTAAAGTACACATGGACCCGTTTGAGCCAGAAAATACGCTGGTGATGGTGGGTATGCTGACTGACCAAGGTCAGTGTCTGACGTTCCCGTTTGACCACGCTGACCGTCCTAATCAGGAAGACTACTACGAGCGTGTGCAGATGCTTCTTGACGAAGCTACTGTGCTTATATGCCACAACGCAGCGCATGACCTACTTTGGTTATGGGAGTCTGGCTTCAATTATGATGGCCCTGTGTTCGACACAATGCTGGCAGAGTATGTGCTGCAGCGTGGGCAGAAAGAGCCGTTGTCTCTGGAAGCGTGTGCAGAGCGTTACGAACTAGATACCAAGAAGCAGGACACTCTCAAAGAGTATTTTGCCAAGGGTGTTAGCACTCGTGACATTCCATACAACGAACTGTGTGACTATCTGGTCGCTGACCTTGAGGCCACACAACAGCTTGCAGACAAGCAGATGCTGCGTCTCAACCGTCAGGACGATGCGGGTCTGATGGGTACAGTTGACCTGACTAATCAGGTAGCCGTGTGTCTATCCCGTATCTATCAGCGTGGCTTTGCTGTGGACTTGAGTGTGCTGGACACAGTGCGCGAGGAGTTTGAGCAAGAGCGTGCTGACCTTGAGCGTGACCTGCAAGCGCATGTGCGTAGGCTGATGGGTGACACTCCTATCAACCTGAACAGTCCAGAGCAACTATCGTGGGTTGTATATAGCCGCAAGGTTCTGGACAAGCAGTATTGGGGCAACGCAATTGACCCATATATGGATGATGCTGACTTCCGTAGCCTGATGGCAGGCGGCACACAGCGTCTCTACAAAACGAAAGCAACACAGTGCCGTGAGTGTAATGGCTCCGGTCAAGTACGAAAGGTAAAGAAAGATGGAACCCCATTTGCCCGGACTAATAAGTGTGCATCATGTAGCGGGGCTGGTTATCATCTTGTGGCTGGTAAAGAGTTGGCTGGACTGAAGTTCAAGCCACCCGGTCCCAAGTGGGCTAGTGCCAATGGATTTAGCACAAGTAAGCAGAATCTTGAGACGCTAGAGAAGGCAGCACGTGTCAAAGGAATGACAGATGCTGTTGACTTTTTGTCAAAGGTTCGACGCCTGTCTGCTGTAGATACATACCTGTCATCCTTCGTTGATGGCATCCGTATATACACCAAGCAGGATGGTAAGCTGCACGTCCGTCTGACACAACACATGACATCGACAGGCAGGTTTAGTGGTCGTGACCCAAACATGCAAAACATGCCACGTGGTGGTACGTTCCCTGTCAAGAAGGTGTTCGTGTCTCGCTTTGACGGCGGCAAGATTATGGAAGCAGACTTTGCACAGCTTGAGTTTCGTGCTGCTGCTTATCTCTCACAGGATGGAGTTGCAATTGAAGAAGTATCTACTGGGTTTGATGTACACAGCTACACCGCTAAAGTTATTACCGATGCTGGTCAACCTACGGATAGGCAGACTGCGAAGGCTCACACGTTTGCACCGCTTTATGGCGCAACAGGCTTTGGGAGAACGCCAGCGGAAGCAGAGTATTACACACACTTCACGGAGAAGTACAAAGGTATCGGGGTATGGCATTCCCGATTGGCTAAAGAAGCTATAGCCACTGGAAAGATTACCACGCCCTCTGGTCGTGAGTTTGCTTTTCCTGATGTGGTACGCAAACCAAATGGACGTGTGTCCCACTTCACACAGATAAAGAACTATCCTGTGCAGTCTTTTGCTACTGCGGACATTGTTCCAATTGCACTGCTGCACATTGATAAACTACTTGACGGCATGATGTCATGTGTGGTAAACACTGTACATGACTCAATCGTCATTGACGTACACCCTGACGAAGAAAGGAGAGTTATCAGTGTGATAGAAGAAACCAACAGGGTGCTGCCTGACTTGATTACCATACGTTGGGGATTGGTATTCAATGTTCCTCTGGAACTAGAGGCAAAAATCGGCCCCAACTGGCTTGACACTAAAGACGTGTCGTGATATAACTAGGGCTTTCTAACTCAAAAGAGGAGTATAAATACATGGAACTGACAACTATAGATACGAATAACTATGCCGCTATGGCGAAAGCTATGGGCATTGCAAACGAAGCTACGAGTGAGCGCAAGCAAGCCAGCACTCTTGCTCGTTTGCGCATCAATCATTCACCTGTCATGGGTGAAGCAGAGGTCAATGGTAAGACCGCCAACGTAGAGGTAGTAAGCGGTGGCACATACCGTCTGGAAGTACCAGATGGGCCAACCTACTATGCAGAGTCGGTGAAGATTCGCCCATACCTGCAACGCTTTATGTACAAGCGTTTTGTCCGTGGAATGGGTGACAGCCCTAATCGCTATGTCAAGACTGTCATGGCTGATAACCTTAACATTGACCTCAAGGATAACGACGGCGGGTTCAACTGCGGTAAGCCTGCTGGCTATATCCAAGACTTCAAGTCCCTGCCAGAGAAGACGCAGGAACTTATCAAGCAGATTAAACGTGTTCGCGTTGTGCTTGGCACAGTCGAACTGGTCAACGCCACAGATGCATCAGGTAATCCTGTGGATGTGGGCGAAACTGCTTTTATCTGGGAAGTCGATAATCGTGATGCCTTCAAGAATGTAGGTGGTGCGTTTACACAGCTTGCCAAGATGAAGCGACTGCCTGTGCAGCATGTTATCACTGCCAATACAGAGGAGCGTAAGATTCCTACTGGTGCAGTGTTCTATCTGCCGATAGTCTCGCTTGATGTTACCAAGACACTGGAACTGACCGATAAGGAGCAGGGCATGTTTGGTGACTTCATGTTGTGGGTCAACAACTACAACGAGTACATCATCAATGCATGGTCTGAAAAGGCTAGTCAGCACGATGATGAAGATGACGAGATGATTGTTGACGGTCTTGTCGATATCGAAGTAGAGGAGGTAGCCTGATGAACCACCCTGCTGAACTGGCGTTGCACCAATACATGGAGAATGCTGCTAGTGGTAAGTCCACCATGTCGGTGGAGACTATCCAGCAAGTAGGACAGGATGTAAAGTGCGCACTTGCACGTCAGTTTGGTGGGGGCAACAAGCGAGGTGAGTTTGGTCTACGTATGTCAAACGTAGGTAGGCCGACTTGCCAGCTTTGGTTTGAGAAGAACGAACCAGAGAAGGCATTGCCCCTTCCAACTACATTCGTAATGAATATGATGATTGGAGACATCGTTGAAGCTGTTTTCAAAGGTCTATTGAAAGAAGCAGGAGTCCAGTATGAAGACGACAAAAAGGTTACTCTTGAACTTGACAATGACACATCCATCGACGGCACTTATGATATTGTTGTTGATGATGCTGTTGATGATATTAAGTCCGCTTCTAATTGGTCTTATACAAACAAGTTTGAATCCTTCAACACTCTTAGACAGAGTGATGCTTTCGGGTATGTAGCACAGCTTGCTGGCTATGCGAAGGCAGCAGACAAACGAGCCGGTGGATGGTGGGTAGTAAACAAAGCCAATGGTGAGTTTAAATATGTGCCAGCTACAGGTATTGACATCGACAAAGAAGTAGACCATATTCAACAGACAGCAGCCACTCTGGAAGAGAACAGGTTTGAGCGTTGCTTTGACGCAGTGCCAGAGAAGTTTCGTGGCAAAGAGACAGGCAACATGGTGCTTGGCACTGAGTGTGGTTTCTGTCGCTACAGGTTCTCTTGTTGGCCTAACCTACAGGAACGGCCTGCTGTAATGTCACAGGCAAAGCAACCAAAGACGGTTGCATATGTATCGTTAACAGAGGAGTATCAATGATGAGTGAAGATATGGACACGTTGCTTGAGGAGATTAAAGCAACAGAAAAACACCTCGCAGAACTACGCGAAGAATATCGTGAGCGTAAGACAGCAGGTGTACGTGCTGCAATAGAGGCACGTGCAGAAGCAGACAAAGTGCTTCGTGAGGAACTAAAAGCTATTGGGTATCGTGACTTTACCCGTACATTGGGCATCCACCGGCGACTAATCTAGTGCCTAATCACGCAGCATTTCGTGCAGCACGAAAGTATGGTTATAGGAGTGGGCTAGAACACAAGCTGTCTATCTACCTTGACGAACTCAAAGTGTCTTATGACTACGAGAAAGTTAAGATTGAGTGGGAAGACCTTGCGTACCGCACCTATACACCAGACTTCGTGCTGTGCAATGGTATCATCATCGAAACGAAGGGCATGTTTACTGCTGCTGACAGGCGCAAACACCTAGCCATCAAGAAGCAGCATCCAAAGCTAGACATCCGCTTTGTCTTTGAGAATAGTAGACGCAAGCTACGTAAAGGTGCCAAGTCAACTTACGCAGAATGGTGCATCAAGTATGGCTTCAAATACTATGACCGCATCATACCAGAGGATTGGTTGAAAGAGAAAGGTAAGAACAAGCACCCTAAGTTCATCAAGTTTAGTGGAAGCAAGGTTAAAAGGAGATAGCTATGGAACATATGTCATTTGAAGACGAAGACTTCGTAATCAGAGTACGCCCATCACTCAATGGAGATGATTGGACAGGAGAGATTGACATATCTATTATCTCTCAAGCGAATAACCCGCTCAACGATGAGGGGTATAACCAAGTTATGCACTTTTGCAAAATGATGTGTGCTACCGTACCTATCATGGAGCAGGATGAGACTATCCGCAACTTAGTACATACATATGTGATGGAAATAGTTGACAAAGAAACTACGGTTGTGGTAGAAGAAGAGGATGAATTGGTCATCACGAAAGAGGATGGTAACGTAGTACATCTCAACTTTGGCAGTAAGACGAAAGGGAGTGCATGATGCGACACGAAGAGTTTATGAAGCAAGCTGCTTTGAAAGCAGACGAGGCAGGTGTGGTTATGAAGGATATGGTCAACAGCCCCCCACACTACAACAAGACAGGCATTGAGTGTATTGATGCCATTCGCGCCGCCACAGGAGATGGTTACGAATACTATCTGCAGGGCAACATTATGAAGTATCTGTGGCGCTACCGCTACAAGAACGGCACAGAAGACCTCAAGAAAGCACAGTGGTATCTAACCAAGCTGATAGAGGAAGTAGAAGGCTGCTACGATGAAAGTTAAAGTCTTCATCACAATTGACATAGACCCCGACGAATACCCAATACCTGCCGACGAAGATGTTGGCCTAGAGATTGAGGACGGCATACGTGAATACTTCTATGACGTGGACGGTGCTGAAATCAGACATATTAAAACACTGACGGAGTGACGAGATGAACAATTACCTACCTACAGACTACCAGAACTTTATTGCCCTTTCCCGATATGCTCGTTGGAAAGAAAACGAACAGCGTCGTGAGACTTGGAGCGAAACAGTTGAGCGATACTTTGACTACATGGAAAAACACCTTGGACAGAAGCACAACTATGCCCTGTCAGATGAATTACGCGCAGAACTTGAAGAGGCTGTGCTTAACCAAGACATCATGCCAAGCATGAGAGCGTTGATGACCGCCGGTCCTGCACTTGACCGTTGTCATGTTGGCGGCTACAACTGCTCCTACGTACCAGTGGATAGTCCTCGTGCCTTTGACGAGACAATGTATATCCTCATGTGCGGCACTGGTGTAGGCTTCTCTGTGGAACGTCACCACACTGAGAAGCTGCCAATCGTCAACGAAACTATGCATGACACAGATACCGTCATCAAGGTTGGCGACTCTCGTCCGGGCTGGGCCAAATCCCTGCGTGAATTGATATCCCTACTATACGCAGGGCAAATCCCCAAGTGGGATGTCAGTGAGGTTCGTCCTGCTGGCGCACGTTTGAAGACTTTTGGTGGTCGTGCTAGTGGCCCAGCCCCGCTTGAGGAACTGTTTCAGTTTACAGTGGACATGTTTAAGAAGGCATCAGGCCGTCGCCTGTATCCTATCGAATGCCATGACCTGATGTGTAAGATTGGTGAGGTTGTAGTCGTTGGTGGTGTGCGCCGCAGCGCACTTATCAGCCTGTCTAATCTGAACGATGACCAGATGCGCCACGCTAAGTCCGGTCAGTGGTGGGAAAACGAGGGGCAACGTGCGCTGGCTAACAACAGTGTTGCCTACAAAGAGAAGCCAGAGATGGGTACGTTCATGCGAGAGTGGGTTTCCCTGTACGAAAGCAAGTCAGGTGAGCGCGGTATTTTCAACCGGCAAGCCGCACAGAAACAGGCAGCTAAGAATGGCCGTCGAGATATAGAGCATGACTTTGGTTGTAATCCATGCAGCGAGATTATCCTGCGTCCGTATCAGTTCTGCAACCTATCAGAGGTTGTTGTACGTGCGTCCGATACGCAACAGACACTCACAGAGAAGGTGCGCCTTGCTACCATTCTAGGTACGTTCCAATCCACACTAACAGACTTCAAGTATCTGCGTAATGTGTGGAAGAAGAACACAGAAGAGGAACGGCTGCTTGGCGTGTCACTTACAGGTATCATGGATAACGCCATGATGTCGGGCAAGTCAGTTCATCTTGGTATGAACATTGGTGCCACGTTGAATGCACTGCGCATACAAGCAGTGACCACAAACGCTGCAATGGCATCTGAACTTAACATACCTATTTCTACAGCTATCACCTGTGTGAAGCCGTCAGGCACTGTGTCCCAGCTTGTAGATAGTGCATCTGGCATCCATGCTCGTCACAACCCGTACTACATTCGCACGGTGCGTGGCGATAACAAAGACCCGTTGACACAGTTTATGGTCAGTGCTGGTGTGCCTTCTGAGCCAGATGTGATGAAGCCTGATAGCACGACAGTGTTCAGCTTCCCTATGAAGTCACCGCACGGTGCAGTCACACGGTTTGACATGACTGCCATTGAGCAACTTGAACTGTGGTTGCTGTATCAACGTAACTGGTGCGAACACAAGCCATCTGTAACCATCTCTGTCAAAGAGCATGAGTGGATGGACGTAGGAGCGTGGGTATATAAACACTTTGATGAAGTGTCAGGTATCAGCTTCCTTCCGTTTAGTGAGCATACGTATAAGCAAGCCCCCTACCAAGACTGCACAGTCGAAGAGTATGGCGACATGCTAAAGAAGATGCCAAAGGCTATTGATTGGACTTGGCTACAAGACTACGAGAAAGAGGATACCACGTCTGGTGGACGTGAACTTGCCTGCACTGCAGATGCATGTGAAGTGGTAGACTTGAACGCAGCATGATTGAGGGTGCAGACATGCCTAACTGGTGGCAGTGGTGGTTGCTATTCGCCATCACTGTCAACACCGCTATCAACGTAGTCGTGTTCTTCAAGCACAGGTTCAGGCAGCAGAAAGGTGTTGACACATGAGCCAAGAGAAACTAATATGGAAGAAAGGTGACGGGTGGGTGCAATACAATCCCCCTCGTCACCACCCTTGCTATGAAGAGTGGATGAAACGAAAGGAGAAACAGAATGAAGGAAAAGATGATTAATGTTCTGAAAAATCATGCACAGGCAAATGTGCATTTACACATGATGAACATTGAAACGTACTTCAAGAATCCTGCAGGTATTGGGGAACACTCTGATATCATGGAGGCTGTGCAAGCTGAACTAGATAAAATGGCCGTACACGAAGACCGGCTTGCAATTCTAAACAACTGGCCTGAAGGAGAGTAAAATGCAAAGCATGGAACCACAGACTAAGGACCGCAAGAAGTTCGACATTGACTTATCGTATGGAAAGGTACGAGAACAGATGGTAGCTGACATGCTTCAAGACAAGAAGATTGAAGTCAAGTCGGAACGTGACATGTGGATGCGCACTGGCAATATTGCCATTGAGTATGAGTCCTACGGCAAGCCTAGCGGCATCGCTGCTACGGAGTCCGACTACTGGTTCCACAACCTGTGCATTGGTGACGAAGTGTTCGCTACGCTTGTGTTTAACACAGACGCACTCAAGCGCATCATCGACAACCTAGATTACAAGAAGAGTGTATCGGGTGGCGACAACAAAGCGTCTCGCCTATATCTACTGAACCTGCAGAAGCTATTCTCTTCTGATGTAATCAAAGCCTTCAAGGAGAAAACAGATGAACAAGAATCTAGCGGAGAACTATAGAGCGGGGTATGATGCCTTCTCACGTACAGAGGTACGTAAGGGCAAGTATTACCACGTTGTTGCCAACCCCATGAAAAAGAATACCACGCCGTGGCGTGAGTGGCAGCGAGGATGGGAAGCTGCGTACTTTAAGAATCTGGAGAATAAGAATGGACCTAGAGCAAGAAGCTAAAACGTGGATGAAGGAGAAATATATGTATGGAATAACGGGTACGGCATATCAGATAGCGGCGTGTGATACTGCTATATTTCCAAAGAACAAGGCTATGGAGTACCTAACTCTTGGCCTTACTGGAGAGGCAGGCGAGATTGCCAACAAGGTCAAGAAGTTCATACGCGACGGCGCACCTCGTGACGAGTACGAAGCCAAGAAGATACAGATTGCGTATGAGATTGGGGATGTGATGTGGTACTGCGCTGTCCTTGCCGAAGAACTTGGCATGGACCTTGGACACATCATGGAGAAAAACTTAGAGAAGCTGGCTGACAGAAAGAAGAGAGGTACTCTGTCTGGGTCAGGTGATAACAGATGACGGAAGGAAAGAAACTATGGAAGAGAGTCAGTAAGATGGACTTAGGAAACCCTGTGATAACAGCCATAGTAGGCTTAGTTATATTCTACATAGGCTTAAAGACATTCTCTGGTGGCATGAAATCTATGGGCAACATAGAACATCTTTCATGGTTCTTGGGCAACCCCTTGTATATGTTTGCAGGTGGCATCATAATGACACTGCTGTGGCAGTCGTCCAGCCTGTCTACTACAGCCATCATTGCACTGGTTGCCTCTGGTGCCTTGCCTTTACCCGCAGCCATTGCCGCAGTGTTAGGAGCAAACATAGGCACAACAGGAACAATCTGGCTGGCAGGTTTGTTTGTGTCAGACGGTATGCCTAAAGGAGATACGTTGCGTATTGCAATGGCACACACAGGTGTGAACTTGTTTATGGCAGCTACTTTGTTACCATTTGTATCACACATAGCACGATGGCTAGGTAGGTTCTGATTACCTCATCGCTCTATCATATGCTTTTCCTATGAGAAGAAGCCTGTTGATATCCTTTTCATCAACACCATCAGGTTCACGGCCATACTTCTCAACAAACTTTACAGAGGCGGCTGTTCTTGTTTCTTTGGACAGTCGCCTATATTTTAGCATGGCCTCTGCGTATACAGGTGCATCTGCAGTAAGAACTTTACCTTTCGATACTCTGTTTCTAACACGCTTTATTTTCTTCTTTATAAACATGCGCATCCTGCTAGAGACATACTTCTCTTCAGTAAACTCTTCCTTTACAGCATCGCTGGCATCCTGATACTTCCTACGTAAAGATTGTTCGTATCTTTTCGCGCCTTCTACGATACCCGGAAGCGCATCTCGCACAACGCTGTTCTCAAACCTACGTATGCTTGGCACTTTTGACCGGCTACCTAGTTCATAGTCTGTGTATCCAAACGAACTGATGTATTCGCCATACTCGTCATCAATGGTGGCAAGATTGATACCGCCAAGCACACGGAATAACGGCGCTACTCTTTGCTTGTCTTCCGCGAATAAGAACTCACGCTTGGGAAGAGCGGCCTCTTCATCAGGAGACTTGAATCTTGCGAAAGGACGAGACAGTTCACGCATGAAAGTGGACTGAAAGTCAAGAGTTGGGTCTTCTGCAGCATCCTTATATTCTAGTCCGCGCACACCCTCTACACGCTCTGCCTCAATAATCTGCGCAAATGGTACGGCCCAAGTGGACAGATAATTACCCAGAGTTCTTCCAAGAATACGTCCAGCCTGTTCTTCATCAGTCAAGTCTACACCAGACGCCAAGTCAGCTACTTCTTGTATGATACTTTGACCTACGCCCTCACGAATATTGGTGCCAAGAAATGTCTCTGTAAATTCTTTCGACTTAAAGAAATCGCTGAAGGTGCCGTTGTTTATACGACGAACGGCTTCTCCAAGATACATAAACTGCCGCATGGGATATTGCGGTGTAGTATCCATGACGGTATCATCACCTGTCTTCAAGAGTTTGTAGTCAGATGGGGCTTCGTCAGATGTTCTGTATTGGTACGCAGCACCGACAACAGACATTCCTAGCAAAAAGTCTGCTGCGTAGTCGATGGCACCCTTATCTTCTTTTTTCTCTTCAGGGTCATCCTTCAAGAGAAATGGTAAGGTGCCAGAGCCTACAAAGTTCCTAGAGATTCTCTGTCTATCTTTAGCAGTAAGTTTACCCCCGCCAAAGCGTCCCATTGTCACAACACTAGCCATCTTACGGGCAAGGGGTATAGATGCTCCTCCCATATACTGTCCCATCAGTTCCATGCTATTGAACATGAACCTTGGGAATGGGAGAACGACAGTCAGACCATTACGCACAATAAACTGTGATGTTGACCTGAACACAGGCACGTCTGGCTGCTTTGCGTATGTAATGTCGAGAGCCTTTTGAGTGGCGTCCTCTACGATACTGATAAAGGAACGTGCATCTTTCGGGCGCACGGAACCAGCATCGTTTAATAGGTCGCGTATCTTGCCATCGTTAATGGCGTCGATTAAATCAATGCCGTATTCTCTCTTTACGAGGCGCTCTAGTTCACCAAGAAAGGCACCTCTACGGATAAGGTGTTCTTGCCACCTGTTGGGTGTGTTCAGCACGTCTACGGCGTCTTCAAGGGCTGTAGCAACGGCATCTGCACCTTTACCAAGAGTTGTGGTTGCTTCACCTCTACCTACCAGCCGCTGAATCTCGTTGATGTTATTGAACATCAGGTCAAACTGCCCTGCTAATTCAGGTCTATCTAAAATGAAGTCCACATACTGACGTGTGTCAGACACTACGTTAGGGTCAAACATATATTTCATGTGACGGAAGCTATCGCGCCAGTTGTTCGCACTTAGCATAGATTTAGCGCCAGCCGCTACACCCCTAATACCGCCCTTTTCTGATGCATTGTACAGGGCGGTATCCATCACGTTTCCAAAGCCCTCAAGAGGCGCACGAATGCCGCCAGACTGCAGGTTACGAGCAGCCGTTGCTATCTGCGATACGAGACCACCCCGGCGAATGTTTTCTGTGCGCATTATGGCCTTACGGATTACACCCTGCGCGTTAACAGTGGCCTTCTCTTGCAAAGCAATCATCTCATTTGCTGGTCGAAGGCGCTTAATTTGAGATAGCTTGTTAAGTATCTTACCTGCTTCAGAACCGGAGCCTACGACAGTCAGAACATAGTCCTCAAAAGACAGGCCATACCTGTTCAACATGTCAATGAGTTCATCACTCTTCAACAACTCTTCATTGACTGTTAGTTCAAACAGATGGTCAATAGTGGTATATTCCTTGCCCTTACGTGGGCCTTCTTTATGTATCTTCTTTTTGAATGCGTCTGGGTTGCGCTTCTTCAAATCAGATACTATGGCTACGAGGCCGTCGAACTTCTCCGGCTTCAGGAGAGGTGATGTAATCTTCTCTCCCTGACCGGCTAGTTCTGACAGCCCGTGCAATTGCACACTAGCATCCCCAGTAAGAAACTCTCTTACCGTTCCACGTTGCGCTTCAGCTACTTCTTCTGCTGTTTCTACGCCAGCCTTTCTAGCCTTATCAAAGTCAATCTTCAGACGCCCGTCAGCACCTGTGCGAGATATTGTTTTGCCTGTCTCTGCTTCAAACAGAATAATCAGGTCTTCAGCGACATCCTGATTAGCTTCTGCTACACGCGCTGCTTCATCTGCCCTCTTGGCAGCTTCTTCTGCCGTGGCACCCTTTGCCTTGCTGATGTTTAGACGCCGATTCCATGCTTTATCAGCAGCCTTTACTGCCTTTTCTTTGGCTTTTGCTTTTAGTGCGTCTGTCTCATCTATTTCTTTGGCTACAGATGCACTCAACCTCTCTTTAGCAGCCACAATCTTCTTGCTTGCAGCTACTTCAGCAGCCTTGTCTGTTGCTCCTGCATGTTCTTTAATTGCTGAACGAAGGTCGTCAGCAGCTTGTATAGATTGCCGCTGTGTTTTAGTGGTTAATTTTGCTGCACCAGTTCCTATGGCACCAGCCTTACCTGTGATACCCAGTAAAGGTATGCTTTCAGTGAAGGTGATGAAGTTCATGGCCTCTCTACCCGCACCTTCTGCAAACGTCTTGGGGTCTTGCTTGCCGCCGGTGATAGCAGTGGTCATTGTGTCATATAACTCTGGGTTAGTATTCTGTAACCCCTCTGCCATAGCCTGTACGCCGTCTTGGAAACTGTCTCCTATATATCCTATACCTGTGCCAAGGCCATTCAGAGTAGTCATAGTCTCGCTACCAAGACCGTACTCGTTCATAAACTTAAAGAACCCGGTAAGGTATGGACTATCTTTTTCGTTATTCTTAATAAACTCTGGTATGAGTTCTTGCTCTACATAATCTTCTTCGCTTAAACCCATTTCAGCGGCTTGGTCTGCTAAAATAGCATCTTCTTCTGCACGTTTTTCTGCAGACAGTTCTGTTCTTGACAGACTAGCACGTCTCTCTGACTCTACATTGTTCGCTACAATGTCCCTAGCATTTAACGGGTCATTGTAAATATATCTGTATGGCGAAGTTGTGGAAATTGAACTTGAGTGGCTGGCTATTTTTTCTTGAGGTGTATCTTCTGGAACCAGAGAGATTTTAGTTAGAATGCCAATTTCTTCTGCCATATCAAAGTCGGCTATTAAACCGTCTTCGGTAAATAAGTCTGGCAGTCTATCTTTATAATATGCAAAAAGCTGTTCTTGACTAAGCGGTTCATCAGGCTTCTCTTCAACAGCTTCAGGAACATCAGTAATAGCTACTTCATCTGCCGGAAGACTTACAGTGTCTTCTGCAGGAACAGCGTCTAATCTTGTTTGGAGGGCGTTTGTGGGGGGTTCTTGCTCAAGCCTAGCACGAGCCTGTGCCATGCGGTCATCGTCAGGAGGGGCATCTGGTCCTAGTGCTTGAGAAGGACCAGAAGCAACCTGCGATTCACCAAGAAGCCTTTTCTTAGCCCTTTCTAAAGCGTCCATTAGTAAATGTCGTTTCCTGTCCAGATGAGGTGTTTCTTAACACCATTCTCTTCGTACTCAATAATCTGGCCCGTTTCATAGGCACGGTCTTTGTATGCTTTGTGCAAGATACTCTCAAGCACACTGCCAAAAGCATTGCCCGTTGCTGGGTTGACTATTGGTTGAGTTTCAATTACATCAGCTTGATTGTCGTTTGCAGACAGCCTCTGCCGCTTGTAATTATTTAGGTCAGTTTTCAACTGATTTCTTTGAGCCTTAATGGTATTATTCATTTGTGTATCGTTGATTCCGACTGTTCTTTGCTCTACGTTGTCCAAAGCCATAAACATGCGGTCATAATACTGCACTTCATTACCTTCAATAGCGTATTCAATTTGACCTTCGATGTCCTGTATAAGACCGACAGGCTCTAGCATACGTTTGATTTCTGCGTTGATGATGCTGTCAACAGATTGTTTAGAGAACATAGGTGTAGTTGTTCCTGTGTCCGTATCTTCTGCTTGTGCAATGGCTGACAGCCCTTTAATAGCATGTATGCGCTGCCGCTCAAGTATTTTAATTTCGTTTGCATCCTGCATTTCTGGGGGACGAGACAGAGCCTTTGCAAGTTTCTGGTCCGCGCTTACAAGCATAGCCTCAAAGGTAGCAAACTCCGGCGCATCCCGCAGTTTTGCAATCTCTAGCTGACGCTCTTCGATACTAAGTTTTGTAAGGTCACGAGTTAACAGACGGTCCTCTGCTTCGTCTTCTGCCTTTGCAACAGCCAAGTCCAAACGTCTAGCGTCACGCGCGTCTCTAGCAAAGTCTAGTGCCAGCTTCAGTTCGTTGTTTTCTTGGTCTGCGTTAAACCTCTCAAGAGCAAGGTCATAGTTTCTATCTGCATCATCAAGCCGCGCTTGTGCAGACTTTATGTCCATTGCGAACTTTTCGCCCTCACGCTCAAAGCGTATATCTTCCCGTGATGCTTCTTTAGCGGCAAGGAAGCCGGAGCGGTCAATAGTAGCCATAGGCACAGCAGTTGTGCCAGTGCGTTGTGCAGGGATTGGTGCAGCCTCTTCGACTTGAGCATCAATCTCTTTACTAAAGTCTTTATCAAACAATGCGCCGAACAGTCCCACGCCTTTTACTTCACCTTTTCCAGTAGGCATTACTGTAATAGGTGTAACAAACTTGTTAATATAATCTTCATAAGTACCCGGCTCTGCAATTTCATCTGCAAAGGTAAGTGCAGTTTTAATGTCAACGCCAGCCTGTTTGTTTTTAAGTAACTCTTCATACAAAGACTGTGCGCCTTTAATATTTTTACCGCCACTAATATATAATTGAGCAGCCTTATCAACATCGCCGTCAACAAGGCTGGCTAGATTGCCAAGAGTCTCTCTTAGTTCGCGCTTTTCTTTTTCTTGACGCTCTACTTCAGCCCGACGACGAGTTACCTCATACTGTGCCATACCATCAGCACGTTTTTGACTACGTTCAATGTCTTTTTTAAGTTGTTCGTCAACGCTTGTTGCTGCGCCCTCTATCAGACCAGTAAGAAAACCCATTATGCTCTCCGCGCCATCAGACCTTTAGGCTTTTCTTCTGCCTTTTCAGTCTCTGGCTCTTGTTCTTCTACGTCTTCAATACGTTCTTTCATTTCACGGCGAACTTCATCCAACCGCGAGTCGCTTGTCTGTTCTGTATCTACATCATCCGACAGGCCATCATCATATTCAATGTCGGCATTTTCAGCAATCAGCATCAGCATTTCCATGATAAGCGGAATAACTAACATACCAACGTCAATGTTATGTTTACCTTCCATGACACTAGCCATCTGCATAGAATTAGCAATGGTCGTAACAGGCACACCCATTTTCATAACGTCAACAGCTTGCTCCATATATTCTTCAGTAGCCATGCGGTCCATGTAAAATTCTATGGCTTCGTCCACAGTAGTAAACTGTGACGGAGATTGCCACGGCCTTGCCCCTAACTCATGTGTCAAGGACATGCCCGGTATGGGTGCATCAAACAAAGGTGCTGGTTGTTCAATCGCCATTTTTTAACATCTCTCGTTGCTTGCGAAGCGTTTTCATATGTTGTGCGACACGAAAAGCTGGCTGATTTACCATATCATCGCTCATGTTAGACATATTTTTACGGGGAGTAAGAAGCCCAGAGGTAGGCACTTCTTTCTCTTCCTGCAATTTATCAATGTCCATATTAAGATAAAGTTGTCTAGCTGGATTATTAAACATGTTTATTATCACCCAAATTTAGCGCCGATAAATGCACTGCCAAGTGTTCCTACAAGGCTACCAAGCGCACTTCCTGCGGCAGTTTTACTTTGCTCTTCTGCGATTTTAGCACGTTCATCTGAATTAAGAGTAGCGATAGCCATATCTGCGATACGGTTCATCTCATTCTCTGCCGAAGTCCATGCCCATTCCATAGTATCTGCATAGTAATTCCAAAGGTTGTCATAGGCAGTCTTGCTAATATCAAGAATTGCATTAGCGTTAAGTTCGTTAGCACGGTTGACCGCTGCAGTATCTGCGGTGGCAATCTCACGACGCCACTGTGCGTTGCTCTGCGCAATCACAAGCTGGTTCTGTGCATTGAACTGGTCACGCTGGTTGTTCAGTTCAGCGTTGAAACGCTCAAGTGTGTTACGTTGACCTGCGTTAAACTGTTCCTGTGCATTGACCTGAGAAGCATTGAACTGCTGCGTCTGATTGGCAAGGCTTGCAAAGAACTGGTCAACCTGATTCTGCGAACTTGCATTGAACTGACGTGCAGCATTAGTTGCAGCTTGGTCAGTGAACAGGCTTTGAACACGCTGTTGCGCCTTAAACATCTCCGTCTGTTGTTGGCTAGACAGATTAGTCATATCCATGTTCAAGAAGGACTGTGCATTTTGCACAGCAGCTTGCTGTCTGTTATTGAGATTAGACAAGTCCATGTTAGCCAGCGCACTTGCTTCAGCAATGACCATAGCCTGCCGGTTAGACAGGTTGTTCAATTCCATCGTATTAGCAATGCGGCTATTTTCAAGCTGTACTTGTTGCTCTGCTGTAAAATTCATATTAGCTATATCGCTAATTCTAGCAGCGTTTTGAACACGTGTTTGAAACTCTTGGTCAAACTCTTGACCGATAAACTGTGCGCGTTGTTGCGCAGACAGCATAGCACGTTGTTGACGATTAGAAAGGTTTTGTGATTCAAACTGTGCGCGTGTAGCAGCATCAGCTTGAGCAATGGGAAGGGCAGCTTCTAGTGTGGCTTGTACAATGGCTTGACCTGCAAGGCTACTAGCGCCAAGACCACGTGATGCCATTGTTGCTGTAGCATTACGCATAGCACCTGCAGCCCATGCTGGAGGATTAGCGGCATCAAAATTAGCAGTAAGTGAAGCAAGCTGTCCTTGCACGGTAGCTTGTGTGCTAGGTGTTGCTTCTGCGGCCTGTATCTGTTCTGTGAAGTTAGCAGCAGTCTGTGCATCTGCAGCAGCGCCGGAGATAAGTTCACCATCCTGAATCTGCCTTTGCACAGGATTGTCAATGAGAATAGCATTACCCTGTGCAGCCTGTAGATTGCCTACACTGGATGCCGTTTGCTGGGCCGCTGTGACCTGCGCACGTGGGTCTACAGTACCCTGCGCTGCCTGTGTAGCCTCAAGTGCTGCACCCACCGCTGGTGCCGCTTGAGCGGCTTCTATTGTAGACGCAGCTTTTTCCTGCACAGCAGAAGCCTGTGCTACACCAGCCATAGCTGTAGGCACGGCTACGTTGCCTGTTAGTGTGCCAACCTGCGGGGTTACATACTGACCTGCTTCACTGACTGTAGGCGCAGCTTGCACTACACCACCAACAGGCAGACCGGGTTGATACATACGCTGCATAGATGCTTCATTAATTGTTGGCGGTGCTGTTGTCTGTGCAGCAGGTACAGCTAGACGAGTATTACCTGCATTAGTATATTCTGGTGCAGGACCACCACTACGCATTCTTTGCATGTAATCTTTATATGCCTCACCCTGTACGGCACTGCCAAAACTGTATGTCTGACCACCTTCTTGTACAGGTAATACAACTGCTGCACCTGCTTGACCAAGAGAGTTTTGATACTCTGGAGACTGAAGAAATTGGTTGTACATAGGTGCATTGCGTGGGTCATCTGCTCTGGGTGGACCTTTAGGCTTGTCAAAACTTCCGGGCAAACCACCAGTCTGCATCTTCACTACACCACCACGTGCCATCTGCATGGCAGCGTTAGTGTATCGTTGCATCTGTTGCTGACGCATTGGGTCTTGTTCAATGAAACTTTGGAACTGTCCCATGTCGCCTGTATAGCCCATAGCTTTGGCGATTTTGTTCATCGCTTCTGGTTTAAATGCTCTGAATACAGCCATACTAATTTATTCCCATAAATACTGTGACCACCATTGCAACCACCATAATCGTGCTACCCATAATCATAGCTTCTAGTCGCCACATGCGCTTGTCCAAGCCCTCTAGCTTTTCTTGCACGTTAGCGTACCGGATGGCGCACTCTTTCTCGTGTGCCTCAAGTTCCATCTGTGTCTTGAGTACGGGTTCCATCGTCACTTATTCCTTACTCTCCCGGCTTCGGATTGTCCACAGGCAAAGAATCTATGTAAGTTTCATACGCCGTCTTTACATCGCTGTTCCACGCAGCGGCGCATATAGCCTGTATAGTTTTATCTTCACCAGAGATGTCTGTGTCTGCCCACGAACCACTGCTTTTATCTCGACAGGCTAGTGTGTGCCGGTGATAGGTACGAGATATTTCCACACCGTCATCTTTAATAATTCTAATTTTGCGAACTTGTACATGATTGTAAGGAGAACGAACCTCACAATCATATTCGTAGGTTTCTGTAAGTGCCATTTACCCCTCCTTACGTAAAATAGGTTATTGTAAATCCGACAACAGTCGTATCAGTCATTTGCACATTTGTAATGTCATTCGCATCGTGCATTGTTCGTCTCATTTCTATCGTAAGAACATTCGGAGAGATACGACAATACACGTTATTATTGGTCAGAGAGCCTAAGTTATCAGTCCCTGTAGACATGTTCTGCAATTCAACTACGCCAAAAGATTCTAGGTTACTCGTGTTCTGACTTGCGAAAGGCATCCCCCCAATAGTCATTGCACCACTGTTAGAGCCTTTACTGCTCAAGGCCGCTCGTCCTGTCAGCGTTACCATACGGCCAATTTTAGTATATGCACCAGTTTGACTACTATGACTTATGCCCGATGCAGACCCACCAATACGAATATCAGGAACAAATGTGCCTATGTCATAATCATCCAGCGCATTTGCAGCCACATATGAATTTTGTGTAAATACAACAGAACCGTTACCCACAGCAAAATGAACGCCGTCATTGTTTGCGTTCATAATGTTGGCACGGAGTGTTCCCTGACCAGAGCCAGAATAAAACTGCAACATGCCGCCCAGATTGCCGGAGTTGGTGTCGTGGAGTCCAAAACCAGCGACTGCGGAAGTGTCAAAGTTGACAGACATTTGAAGGTTTGCAGCCGTAGTATTTACACCGACTTTTCCATCTGCAGCTATGCGCAAGCGTTCCTCGTTAGCAGTATAAAACTGCGTGATGTTTGCGCCGTTTGCACCAAGCGCAATACCTGTGTCTGTGTCTCCAAGACCAAATAACTGGTCTACAGACAAAATGCCAAGATGGCTGAGACGCATTTTTTCAACTGCGCCGTCTGCGCCGTCTGTGTTTGTTTCAAAAGCAAGGTCAGTGTCATTGCCGCCAACACGGTCAGCAACGATTGCAGCCACCTCGCGGTCTGAGCCAGCATCCGTGGTGCGTTTAAATTGTATCTTGGATTCATCCCCGCTTGAATTGCTGGCATGGTGTATGACAACCATGTTTTGCGCTCCTGCAGTGGAGTTCTCAACCTCTACGTCAGTAGCAAATTTTCCATCTGCTAAGTCTCTTGCTCGTGTCATCTTACCAACCACTCCTCTACACTGTCTGATATATCACGCAACTTTATCCACCTGTCACCTGTGGGCTGGCCTTTACGCATACGCAGCTTACCCATCAGACCAATCGCGTCCCACTCAACCCTATTTTCGCGAGGCACATAGGCTTGTGACGCATCGTAGTTTGAAGCCTCTTTTGGCCGCATAAGGTTAGTTGTGCCATCCAACTCTTTAGATGTAACGACAGCATCTGATGGTGCGGTAATCCCGTCAGGTATTCTATCGGTATGATAGGAGTGATGGACTTTTGGGCCTTCGCCAGCTACGCCGTTTGAGTCTGGCCCTTGCTCATCCCAAGTTGTGACTGTATATGCCTCTTTCACAACATCGCCATATTCGTCACGCTCCCAACGTCCCGCCCATTGGTTCCAAGCTGTGTCACCAACCACAACGGGTCTTGCCGACACAATCCCTATGATTGAAGCGGCAACATCATCTGCTGTGGCCTTGCGGACTTTGTTGCCATCCAAGACAACACTGTAACCACGACGGTCTTCGCTGCTGCTGTTGCCGTCAGTCCATTCAAAATATTCCGCATAGTCAGCACCGCCACCTGTGAAAGAACCATCTGCACTGACCTGACCGTCGCCCCGCACTTTAAATTCTATGTCGCCACCATTGCTGTTCGACATCTTGATATGGTCAAAAACATCAGACTGACCTCTTGTCGCTTCAGTCTGCAAAATAGGTGCAGCTAGTGAGGCGTTACTGGGTAGCATCTGAATAGTCTGGCTGCTGGCAGCATTGCCGATTTTTAATGTTTGGTCAGTTGGAGTCGCGTTGATGCCAACACATTTCGAGGAGCCATGAATCTCAATTATTTTGTCCGCTGACAGACTAGCTTGTGAGTTTGCATCAAATGCAATTACAAGTGTGCTTTCACTGTCATCATTTCCTATTGCATAATACTTGCCGCCGGATTGATTGCTATTGCCATAGTTATGTGTGAAGCAAATCTGATGGTCTGTTGATGTGTCAGCAGCATCAAGAATAATCATCCCATCTGATGTGGTGTCTTGGATGTGCAATTTTTTCTTAGGTGTGCCAAGTCCAATACCAACAAAGTCATCCGCTCCGTGAACAACCAGCGCATTAGCATTGCCGTTGCCCTCAACACGGAAATCAACGTCTAAGCTGCCCTCGTTGAAAACAGTTTCTGTTTCATTTAAATCTAATGCAGAAGTAACTGAACCGTTACGCGCTACAAGAAATGTTAGAAGACCACCCTCTGTACTGTCTGACGCATCAGTAATTTTTGAAGTGATTGTGCCGTAGGTAAAAACCTCGCCAGCATCGTTGTCACCCCTAAATCTTATTCGTCCTAACGTATCGCTATCTGCTGGACTTGACGAATCACGAATCATATCCAGCAACGGACCAACTGAAGCATCCGCATCTGTAGATGTCAGCGTTAGCTGTGCATCGTTGTCTGCAGTAGTAATCGTGCAGCCGTCAGTTGCGGTGAAGCCGCCTGTGATGTCCACGCCAGATGAAGTGGTTTCAATGCGTGTTGTATTGTCGTGATTCAGTGCAACTGAACCGTCATCTGTAAAAGAAGCAAGGTTTTCACCGCCGTCAGCAGAGCGAATAAATACACCGTTAGTTCCCTGAATATAAAGTGCGCCCGTGCCAGAATCTGTAATGAATGAGTTAGAGCCGTCATGGTTGATGGTTAAATCTGTGCCTGCGCCAAATATAAGAGAGGTGTTATCGGGAAGGCTAACATTACCCGTTAACGTAGATGTGCCGGTAACACTTAGATTACCACCCACACTCAAGTTGCTGTCTACATCGCCGCTGAACACACTGAACGTATCATAGACAACAATCTCTACTTGGTCGTTTGCAGCAAGTGCAGACAGACCAGCAATCGTGTTAGCTGTGTTTGTGTTGTAATCTGTGCCAGCAACCAGTGCTACACCATTGACTGACACATCAACAAACTCACCGTCAGTAAAGGTAAGAGTACCACCAACAGTCATAGTGCCAGATACAGATGTGTCACCTGCACTGGCTGTTTTGTAGTATCGCTTGCGTGTTGCTTGCGAAGGTGTCTTACCTAGATATGGCATTATCCTACCTCTGCTTGTACCTCTTCAGTCTCTTGCACTGACTGGATAAGTGTATTCGTAAATGCATTCTGTGCAGCTATAATTTGGTCAAGGTCAAAGCGCATGTTTGCAGCTTTCTGTTGGCACGACCTAATCTGATTAATCAGATACGTCTGCTGTGCATCCATGTCTTCCGGCTTGTATTCTTTGCCGTCGATTGTGATTACGTTTTGTGTCAAGTTATTCTCCTTCCAATGTTGTTACACGAGCCTTGAGGGCAGTCATTTCTGTCTCTAGCGTTTCAATCTTCGCAATGCTTTCCTTCAGGGCTGCAGTCAAGAGAGGCACCAATTTACTCTGGTCAATTCCCTGCATCACGGGTTCAGTGTGCTTTGCAGACCAAGTGCTGTCTGATGGATAGAGAGCATCAACAGTATTGCCATTAGCGTCTTCCGTTGCCTTTTTACCAGCAGTCCAATCTTCTTCAGTCACATCTTCAGTTATTAATTTGCCGCCAGATGACAAAATCGCATTTGTTATTGTACGAGTTTCGTTGTGTGTGCCGGTGACAGCTTCAGGCACGACAGCCTGTGCTTCGTGTGCAAGAAAACCGTCAACTGTCGTGTTAGGTTCCGCTGTAAACTGAAACCGCTTGGGGGCTAACGTCTTTACACGGTCAATTGCGCCGGTCATGTCCTGTACGTCTTGCTTGAGGCGGTAGTCTGACGATGTGTTGTATGCAGTGCTGGATGCGTTAATAACAATGCTGCCAACATCTGACCCGGAAGCATTAAGAAATGAAATACCAGCATATCCATTTGTACCAATTTGAATTGTCGCCGCGCTAACTGCGCTATCTGCCAAGACATGCAACTTGGAGTGTGGATTAACAGAAGGTACAGAGGTGCGATTTATTAAAAACCGACCAGATGTGTCGAGGAGTCCCTGTTCAGTATTGTTCGTAAACAATCTGATTTGGTGATTTGTTGATGTGCCAAAAGTGGCAGAGCCACCATCATTGCCGATAGCTGTGCGGATGCTGTTGGAGTTTTGTGACAATGAGTTTGTAGTTGTGATTTCACCGATGGCCTCTATGCCCCCGTCACAACCAATAGTAACTACATCAGCTTGGGTGCTACCCACGTTTGATTGAAATTTGGCAATGTTTCGTGCGGATGTGCTGGTAGGGTGATATGCCTGAAGAGCCTGATTGCTATCACCAGCCGTACAAGTAAGTGTTGTATTGCCAGCTTGGGCAATAGTTAGAGGCGTAACAAATCCCCCTGACCTGTCATCATCACAGGTGAGAATGTTAAAGTCACCGCCACTGACTTGAAATCCCCAGAACTGGTCATTTGAACTTGCATCAGTGTCTTGCAACATAATCTGCGTGTTGCCAGTAGATTTAAAGACAGAGGCGTTTGCGTGGGTAGATGTGGTTACATCTAGTGCTGCGCTTGAGGTTAGACCGTCAACTGTGGTTGTCCCGTCAACATCTACGTTTCCGGTGACATCAAGATTACCCGCTGCCGTTGCGTTGCCCGTGAGTGCAGTGGTGCCACTGACAGAGGCGTTGCCGCTAACAGTCAGTCCATCCGCAGTATTAAATCGCTGTGTCCCTGCACCAATGTACGGCATTAGGTTATCTCCATGATGCTCATAGTTACGCTGGCCTTGTCAGCAACAGAACAGTCAATCTGAATCTTGTCGCTTGCTTCAAGGACTACTTTGTTACCGGAAAGGATTTCAAGAGATGAACCCACAGGAAGCGGGGCATCTTTCAACAGGAATGTCGTTGTGTTAGTTGCTGTACGCCCACCGCCAGATGTCGTGCTGACCAGCTTTACACTTACTGTGACTTGGCTGGTGTGTACGTTTGCAAGCACCATACCCAAGATAATTGTGGTGGTGCTGCCGGGGCAGGTGTAGAGGTCTTCTGGAGTACCGCTTGAGGCTGGCATAACGTCATGCGATACAACTTTGAATGTATTAGCCATTTATTTCTCCAAATGTAGTATAATTATACCACAGTCATAACGCTTTGTCAAGCATTTATTGCATCAGCCCAGTGCAATTGCAAGGGCGGTAGCCTCGTTAGCGATTACTGTATTCAATGCAGTTCCGTTAACTGTGATTGCATCAGCTTCTAGTGTGCCGTCAATGTCGGCATCACCTGACACATCCAATGAACCTGCATCAAGTTCACCTGTCAGTGTAATGTTTCTGAAGCTGGCTACATCCTTGTTAGCATCTACTGTTACAACTTTGCTTGCAACTACTGTGCCTACAGAAGCACCTGTATCGCTGTAGTTAAGTTCTGCTGTTGTTGCAGTAACGCCATCAAGAATATTAAGTTCCGCTGCCGTAGATGTTACACCGTCCAAGATGTTTAGTTCTGCGGCAGTAGAAGTAACACCATCAAGGATGTTAAGTTCTGCTGCTGTGGCTGTCACCCCGTCAAGGATATTTAGTTCAGCAGCCGTAGAGGTGACGTTTGTACCACCAATGTCGAGCGTTGTCATTGACACTTCACCGGCCACAGTCAGAACGCCGTTAGCCACTGTCATCAGGTCAGTATCATCCGTGTGACCAATGGTAGTGCCGTTAATAACAACGTCATCAATGTCTAGTGACCCACCAGTAATTAAGCCGGTAGTTGTAATTGTGCTGGAGCCAGTGTCAATATTACCAAACCCACTCGTAATAGAGCCAGAGTCTAATGCTCCCACAGTGGTAATGTTAGAGGTTGTGTCAAGTGCGCTTTCAAAAAATGTTTCAAAGTCAGATAGTGCAACCTGCTTCATCGTGCCGTTGTCATTAACAATGAGTCGGTCAGCAGCAGCAAGTGTAGTTGATGTAGCTGATGTGCCACCATCCATCAGATTTATTTCTGCAGTGGTTGCTGTCACACCATCCATGATGTTAAGTTCAGCCGTGGTGGCAGTTACGCCATCCATAATGTTCAACTCTGCTGTAGTAGCAGTGACCCCATCCATGATATTAAGTTCTGCTGCGGTAGCAGTAACATTAGTACCACCGATATCCAAAGTGGTCATGGAAACTTCGCCAGCAACTGTGGCAATACCGTCTGCTAATGTAATTAGGTCAGTGTCATCAGTATGACCTATGGTCGTGCCATTAATAATTACATTGTCTACAGTCAGAGTTGTCAGCGTACCAACGGAGGTGAGGTTTGGCATCGCTGTAATTTCATCATCAAAATAGGCGGCAAGGTCAGTGACCGCCACCTGTTTCATAGTCCCGCCATCGTTAAAGACAACACGGTCTGCATCAGCTACAGTAGTTGACGTAGCAGAAGTGCCGCCATCCATGATATTAAGTTCTGCAGTGGTCGCAGTAACACCATCTAAAATATTTAACTCTGCTGCAGTCGATGTTACACCATCAAGGATATTCAATTCAGCAGCGGTTGATGTTACATTAGTGCCACCAATATCTAGCGTAGTAACACTTATTTCGCCAGCGACAGTTACAATGCCGTCTGCAAGCGTCATCAAGTCTGTGTCATCATCGTGACCAATGGTGCTGTTTACGACAATTGTATCTGTCGTTACTGCGCCGTCAAAGAAGGCATTCTTAAACTCTACAGAACTTGTGCCTAAATCAATGTCGTTGTCCGTTACAGGTACAATAACACCGTCTTGGAACCGTACTTGCTCTACTGTAGAACCTGCACCACCTGCATCTACAAACACACCTACACGATTGTTTGTGTCGTCCACTACGACTTTGTTTAGTGGCGTTGCTACGCCGGGGTCGCCAATCAAGCCAATGACCGGACCTTCAGCGGCTGTGCCATCGTGCTTGTGTCCAGACGTATTTACAAATGCTGCCAGTATCTGGTTAAATTCATTGTTACTGTCTGCAGCGTTGATAACATCGCCGTCTGTGTAGGATGACTGTCTAGTATAACCTGCCATTAGCGTCTTGCTCCTGCATCAAATTCTAATTGAAAACCTTTAAGTGTATAAGGTGCGGATGTTGCATTGTCCACCACACGCATTGCTACCGCAAATCCACTGCCCTCTACAGGCTGTCTAGTCAGTGGATTAGATTGACCACCGTATGTTGCTGTGCCGTATACCGATGTTCCGTACAATGCCACAACTGTTGAACTGTCAAACGGATATGCCTCTGGTCTTGCGGCATCAGGCGACTCATAGTCATATCGTAAAAACAAGTCAGAGTTTAGTGCGCCTGTTGGTGAATAGTTAATAATCACACGTTGAAAGTTTTTACGGATACCCGCATCACCCATTGTCATATCCGGTGAGCGATAGCGACCTATAATATTTGTACCGTCAAACTGATTGCCTTGCTCTTGCCTGTACACAAATCCATCAGCAGAACCATGAAGTACAAATGTTTCACCCTGTGCCGTAAACGAGTCTGTGCAAGAAGGTTTAATTCCTTTTAGTGTAGCAAACTCATAGCCTTGTTGTTTACGAACTGCAATAACGCCTGTTGTAGCCTCTTCAGCGAGTGAGCCAGTTTTAAACAAACGATATTGTGTTTTATCTGGAACCACTACACTATCAAATTCATCTACGTCAGTATCGGTAAACAACTCTTTGACATTGCTTGATATAGTTCCCAGTTCAACATCATTAATTCTTTCGGTGCCTGCAACGGTGCGAAGACCATCTCGCCCAAGGAATAAGATGTCCCCGGCAAGTTCTTGGACAGTAAAACCATTAAGACATCCGATATCTCTAGTAATTGGTTGTAATACAAAGTCTGCAATTGTGTTTCCTGTCAGTCTGTATATGCGTTCTTCGCCAAAGATAATCAATTCATTACGAAACGGAAATAATGCTGTTACCTGACTATCAATCCGAAGACTACCTGCACCGTTAGCTGTGCTAAAATCACTATCTGTAAATGGCGCAGTAAATATTATTTCTTCTTTGTTTGCGCTATGCCCTGCAAAAAACAGTGCGTCTTTAAATCCTGTTACAAACTTTGGATTGGCTGGTGCGCCCGTAGCGTTAAGGTCTGTTACCGTTGTGCCATCATACTTTGTTGCATGATTGGCACCGTCTGCCCACACGATAAACTCTGTGCCGCCCAAGTTGTAACGATGGTGTGTGTACTTACCTGCGCTGGTACGGCCCGTGTCAATTTCTGACCAACTACCACTTGTGCCAGCTTCAAATACTTTTGTGCCACGTGCAGCGATTACTTTGTTGTTGCCGTCAAAGAATGCAGCCATCAAAACTTTTTCAGTAGCAGATGATGTCTGCGGAACAATATTACTGTTCCATTTTGCAAAGCCGTTAATGCGTCTGTATCCACCGCTAACGTCCGGCTCAAAGTTTTCTAGTTCAAGAGCCATACCCGGTTGCATTTTAAATGTAGGCTGGTCAAGAACCAATCCACCTTCACACGCAAACACATAAGGGCTAAGTTGTGCTTCATCAGCCATGTCTTACGTTCCTGTCGGGAAAATAGATACTCCGTACCTTTGTGAGTGCGGCAGGTATGTTGACCTCACATATGTAAAGTCTCTATTAATAAGAATACTTTGCATATGTTTAATGCCCTCTTCAAATCTGGCAAAGTTAATACCATACTGCTGTGCTTCACCACGATATTGATAGCCGTATGCTGTAGCACCATCTACAATAACTTGTCTAAATTGTTCTGGTATGCTGGGTGCATCTGTTGTAGCACTTAGTGCAGTTGGTCTGCTATACGCATCAAACTTCAATGTATACGCTTTATCAGGATAGGGAAACAAACCGTAGTTATTGTCTGGTGTTCTAAATACATAGATAGGTATGCCGCCCACGTCAGCCGTGCTTTCTTGGTCGATATACTTATCTACATACTCTTTGTATTCTAATATGCGCAATGACACTCCTGCTGTTGCAAGCGCGTCACTTTTTTCAATACGAAATGTTTCATAGTCTACATGATACAAAGAAGAGTCCACTGTGTATCGTGTCTGGTCAGCAACAAGTGTTTGGGTTTGTAGAGAGTGGCTAAACGCCCAGCCAAACTCGCGCTGATAAATATAGTTGATGGCGTCGTTGACAGCGTTCTTACACTGTGTCTGAAAACCACGAGAATTGCTAAAGTTAGACGAGGTTAGTGCCACTTCGTTAAACCTTGCCAAGACTTCGTTTGTGATGTCCAGATAATTATACGCCATAAGAAATCCCTAGAAAGTTAGGAGGGCGACTTCTGCCGCCCCCCATATTAGTTACGCGAGAGTATCGCGGTCTACTTCTGTTGCAAGTTCCTGCGCACCGTTGGTGTCAACAACACAAGCTACTACACGAAGACGACCAGTGGTAACGTCAGCCGAAGAGGCAATCAGTTTAACATCAATCGTGTCAGTTGTAGTTACGTGTTGAGTGAACGTAATTGTGCCAGAAGTGGTCATTGCAGCACCGTTGCTTCCCGAAGCGAGAAAACCAGTGCTGGTGACATCGCCACCGTCAACAATGTCATCGCCTTCGGCAAAGTCAATGTCAACAGTAGGAGAAGACCCGTCGAAAGCCTTCAGAACTTCTGCGCCAGCAAACAGAACCATCGTATTGGCTGGGATTTCTACGACTTGGAAGATGTCACCATTCGTGCAAGAATAGTTGGTCAGCTTGTCAATGTCGAGGATACCCTCAATCATACGCATGTTCAGGCCGTTACGGCTTGCCGGAAGTGCAGCAATAGAGTTAGAATTAACTCCAGCGGTTGCGGAGGAGGTGAGGTCAAAAGTTGCCATGATTCAGTCTCCTTACGCAGCGTTGTACTTGGCAGTTACGATTGCTTCAGGACGAAGAATCTTACGGCCATAGAGGTGCATACCACGAACAATGTCAGCAAAGCTGTCAGGGTCACGGTAAGTTTCGGTCTTGTTAATCTGCTCTGCAGTTGCAACAGCAGAAGAGTGACCAGCAACAATCACACCGAAGTTAGAGTTCTGGTTAGCCGAACCAGTGGTTGCGGAGCCAGTACCTACAGACGGCAGGTTGTTGGATACATAGACGTTGAAACCGTGCAGGTTGTTTACAACCAGACCGTTTTGCAGTCCCGAACCACCGAAGTCAGAGTTCAGAAGACGTGAGTCTTCGTCTTTCAGCAGTTCAACAAAAACGGGGTCAACAACAAGCCAACGGCCCTGCGTATCTACGTTCTGTTGGTCAAGAAGGCGTCCCATGCGGGAGATGACCATCAGAGGAGAGGCAGTAGCAGTCGGAAGTGCAGTTGCACCCGGCAGACGTGCTGCAAGCGGAATTGAGTGGTCGCCAGCAGACGAAGTGGTGATATTGCCGAAGCTATCCTTACGCAGCTTCATGCTGGTAAGAAGTTCATCAGAACCAGCAGTTGATACAGCTTTGGAGCCGCTTACTACATCGTTAGCGGTGCCAGCAGCAGAACTGATAGCGGATTGCTTGAAGCCTGACAGATAGCCAAGAACTTCTTGGTCAAACTGGTCAGCAAGACGGTAAGCTGCACGGTCAGAGGCAAGGCTCTGGAAGTTAACGTGCGAATGCGCCTCTTCAATATCGTCAACCTTAAAGGCATAGTAGTTTGCCTTATCAATGGTGAGGGTGAAGTCCTCATCATCAAGGTCTTGCGGAGTAATTTGCGCACCACGTGCGTACTCCTTTACAGTGATTTCGGGTTCTTTGATAATCCGAACGGAATCACCCATTTGCGCAATCTCACCAAAGTAGTCGTTATTGGTGATTGCTTCACAAACAGCGGCCTTGCGGAAAGCGACCTGCACCTGTTTGCTGTAAATGACGGGTGAAAAATTACCGTTAGGAAGATTACCATACCCGGCAGCAGTTTTGAATGCCATGATATTATCTCCTATTTAGCATTTTACAGATGCAAACTCACCAGACTAATCAGAGGCTGATTCGCTATGGGTGCGTATTCAATAGGTTGGCCGACCTAAATTCAACGGGCCATGCTCGTCAGGTAATCCATAAGACGGTAGCGTTTGCGGATTAGTATAAGTGGGTAGCGAACCCACTTACACCTTTGTTGACTATAGTTATA